>Ga0265293_10000400_pt1 | contig 104423 bp, 90 predicted proteins | sample Munlanlewell138R_FD_192505 | JGI IMG/M metagenome (GOLD analysis project Ga0265293, IMG submission 192505) | Leachate microbial communities from a municipal landfill in Southern Ontario, Canada - Leachate well 138R | ecosystem: Engineered > Solid waste > Landfill > Unclassified | place... | reverse complement strand
TTGGTTCGCACTTTATCAAACAACACCAAAACCCCTATTTCATTTGTTGTAAAGATTTTCAATGCTTTAAGTGATGACTTCAAAACCAAAATGCTCTGCAACAATCCTGAACAGGCTCAAAGAGAAATTTCCGAAATAATCAACAAGAACTTAATTGCAATGCTCAAAGCAAACATTAAGTATGACGGTATTAACGGAACAGGTTTGCCAAATGTATTCAAAACCGAGTCTTCGACAGGCTCAGACTTCGGGAAAACCTATTTAGATACAGGAAGCGTTGGCAAATTTCAAAAAGATATTGCAGGCGATTTCAGTTTAAAAACAAAATGGGTATTTGAAGAAGTGATTGAATATGACAGTGATTTTGAATTAGAAATTGTGGAGCAAGACCCCGACATTGACAGCATTGAAATATTCGGGAAACTTCCACGCCTAAAAATCAAAACACCATTGGGTGATTACAACCCCGATTTTTGCTATGCTATCAAAAGCGCTGAAGGCAACAAGGTTTTCCTTGTGGTAGAAGCCAAAGGATATAATTTGCTTACCGATGTTCCGGAAAAAGAACAAGTTAAAATTGACTTTGCTAAAAAGTATTTTGAAGCATTAGGCGAGCACTACAAAGACCAAAACATTAAGATTTCATTTAAAGAACGTATCAATAAAACGCAATTAGCGGCATTGATAAATGATTCAACCACATAGACACATAGAAATAAAACCTATGTTCCTATGTGGTTTAAAAACAAAAATAAAATAGCGTTATGATTACAAAGAAATACCTTGACGAACTAACTTACGAGATTATCGGAAGTGCCATAGAAGTTCATAAATTTATGGGCAGCGGTTTGTTAGAAAGTGTGTATCATCAATGCTTAAAGGAAGAACTGATGCTTAGAAAAATTAATTTTCTTACTGAAATGAAAATTCCTGTTGTATACAAAGGTAAGACCTTAGACATTGATTTCAGGTGTGATTTGTTTGTTGAAAATAGTATTGTTGTAGAATTAAAAGCAGTAAACGAAATGAACGCTATTTTTGAAGCACAACTGCTGACCTATATGAAACTATTGAAATGCCCAAAGGGTATCTTGATTAACTTTAATTGTTCTAATATTTTTAAAGAAGGACAAAAAACATTTGTAAATGAATATTTTAGTAAACTATCTTAACCACATAGATATATTGAAAAAAACTATGTCTCTATGTGGTTCAAAAAAATAAAACAATGGCAGAACAAGAATTTATAAACGCAGGATATACGGTTGTTGGAACAGAAAACAACGAAAACAAACTATTGAGTTTTCTTAAAGAACACTACCCAAGTGTACTAAAAGACAATGAAATAAACCTTAACGAGCTCAAAGCCATTGCAGGTTTACCCATTGACGAAAAGGTAAACGGTTACGGATTGAACTTTGTAGGCAGAAACTTTGCCAGGGCTAAATATGCTCAAAAGACAGAAAAGGAATTGCGCCTGAATAATACATTGAGCAAGAATATTGACACAACAGAAAATTTGGTTTTGAAAGGCGACAACCTTGACAGTCTGAAAATTCTAAAGAATCATTACAGCGGAAAAATAAAATGTATCTACATAGACCCACCTTACAATACTACAAGTGATGAGTTTGTTTATCCTGACAAATTTGACAAAGAAGAAGCGGAGGTATTAGGATTGGCAAACTTGAGTGAAAGCGATTTTGCAAGAATGGATTTTAGCTTCAAAACTAAAAAGAGCCATAACGGTTGGTTGGCTTTTATGTATCCACGTCTTTTATTATCAAGAGATTTATTGAGCAAAGACGGAGTAATTTTCATAAGCATTGACGATAATGAACAAGCGAATTTGAAATTACTTTGTGATGATGTTTTTGGTGAGGAAAATTTTAGAAATATGATTGCGGTAAGAAGAGGAACCAAAAGTGTGCAGGCTCAATTTGAAAGTATTGATAAATTAGGAATTGCTTATGAGTATTTATTAGTATACACTAAAGACCCATCGTACAAATTACCTCATTTCTATTTTGATTTAGAAGAAGAAAAAATGGGTTCTTGGAATAATCATTGGCGAGGAACAGATAGACCCTCTATGCGCTATGAAATTTTCGGAATTACTCCTGAAAAAGGTCAATGGAGATGGGCTCTCGATAGAAGTTTGAAAGCAATTGAAAATTATAATAGAATGGTCTCTGAGATTGGAGAAAACCCCTCCCAATCAGATATTGATAATTGGTATTCTATACAGGAAAGTGAAATAGATTTATTGAGGCTTTCAATTAATGGCAAACCTGAACATTATATTGCTCCTACAAATCAAAAATATGGTCACAATTTATGGACAGACTTGCAAATCAATGGCACAAGCGAACTAGAAAGATTAAATTTATCTTTATTTGACAACCCTAAGAACGTAGAATTAATCAAGAGAATTTCTAAATGGCTTACAAAAAATAATGATATTGTCCTCGACTTCTTCGCAGGTTCAGGAACAACAGGACACGCAGTAATGCAATTAAATGCAGAAGATGGTGGCAACCGCAAATTTATTTTGTGCCAAATAGACGAGCCAATCAAAGAAGATAAACCTGCTTACAAGTTTTGCATTGATAATAATTTACCTCCAGTAATTTCAAGTATAACAATAGAACGTTTGAAAAGAGCAGGAGAAAAAATTGCCAATGCCATAGAAGCTGACAACAGCAAGACAGGATTGTTTGAGGAAAACAAAAAACAAGTTCCTGATATTGGTTTTAAAGTGTTTGACAGTGTAGAAGCACCAAAACTGAAAGTAGATGACAATGGGCAAATTTCAATAACTGAAAATGATACAGACGCTTTAAGTCGTATTTACAATATGATTTTCACCGTTGGTTTAGACGAACCGACACAAGTTCCTGAAGAAGTGGTAAAAGATTGCATTTACAAAATCGGCAACCATTACTACATAACCAACAGCGAGAAAATTACGAGTGACGATTATTCAAACGCTATTAAAAACGGGAAAGTATTTATTGACGGTTGGACAGCCAGCCTAAACGGAACTTTACAGAACTATAAAGAAGATGTGAAAATCGTTTTTTAAGAAAATAGATGGATAAAATGCCAACGCTAAAAGCCATACACATTTGCAATTACTCACGATTCTATAAATAATTTTTGGAGTTCGTGAACTTCGTTTCGCACCAGCCAACGCTAAATCCAAAAATTGCAAAAGAGTATGTCTTTGCCAACACTGACAGACGACCGAAAGAGAACACCGAACGCACAACATCGGTAACCGTTGCACAACCTTTCATTTTTCCAAATAATCTTTAAAAACATAAAAACTCAACCTCTTTTAAAGCAATTTTAAGGAGGTTTATTTTTTAGTTGTAGTTCAAATTGTAAAAATTTGAATGGTTCATAATTGAGTTTTTTGAAGGTCATAAAAATGCAAGTACTTCAAAGAATAAGCACTTAGCTAAATGCAGGGCTTAAGTGATAATCTAGACATTTGTGTTTATGAAGTCGCCAAAAGTTTTTTTATTGGTTTTTTTGTATAATTTAGCAAATAAGAATTGGCTACATACCTTACTAAACCGAGACTTTCAGATAAAAACAGTAGGAGAGTCCTAATTAATTTCTGCTTATGATGCACTGTACGCTTTGCCAATCGCCTTTAGAGATTATGGCAGATGAATATTATTTTATCTGTAAGACTTGTGGTGCTTATGTAAAAGACAAAAAATTTTATGTCAGCCAATCCGAAGAAAAAGAAATATACCGGTTGCACAATAATGATGTGAATGATGTTCGTTATCAAAAATTTACTTCTCCGATTACTTCGGTAATTTTTGAAAATCACCCAAAAGAACATCTTGGGTTAGACTACGGATGCGGCACAGGGCCTGTGATTTCAAAACAACTAACCGAAAAAGGTTATCAAATAAAGTTATTCGATCCGTATTTTTATCCGGACCAAGATTATAGCAACCATCGGTACGATTTTATTTTTAGTTGCGAAGTTTTTGAACATTTCTACCAACCCAAACAGGAAATAGAAAAGTTAATACAACTTTTGAAACCCAACGGAATGCTTTATATAATGACCCTTTTGTACGATTCAAAAACCGATTTTACAGATTGGTATTACAGAAAAGACCCAACACACGTTTTCATATACACCCAAAAAACCTTTGAATATATTTCTAATATTCATAACCTGAAATTACAAAAAGTAACAGACAGGCTTATAGCCTTAGGTGCAAAATAAAACCTAAAAGCCTTTGTAATAACAAAATAATAAAGTAACTTTATAGGATTGAAATCAGGCTCTTATCTAAAATTGTTAATCAGACAGTTTTTTTTGATTCCCCATCTATTCGATTATTAGGCTCTAAATAGCTAAAACGGAATATTCAGAAATATAATTTTAAAAACTTAATAATATGAAAAAGAAAATATCAGTTTTGGTAGGCAGTCTCAGGGAAGGCTCCTTCAACAGAAAAATAGCCAAAGAAGTAATGAAGATTGCTCCTTCGGATTTTGAGTTAGAAATTATAGAAATCGGCAATTTAGTTCATTACAACGAAGATTTAGACCAAGGTAATCCACCTGAACAATGGGTGCAATTCAGAAACAAAATCAAAAATTCAGATGGTTTTTTGTTTTTCACTCCCGAATACAATCGAGGTATGCCTTCAGCACTCAAAAATGCGTTGGACATAGCCTCAAGGCCTTACGGAAAAAACGCTTGGGCAGGAAAACCCGGAGCGGTAATAAGTACTTCTGTTAGTGGTTTAGGAGCTTTTGGGGCGAATCATCATCTTCGTCAATCTATGGTATTTTTAGATGTATATATGATGCAACAACCCGAAGCTTATATCGGAAGTGCTCAAAAATTGTTTGATAGCAACGGAATTCTGGCAGAAGACACTCAGGATTTTCTACAAACCTTTGTCCGGGCTTACCAAAAATGGGTTAATAAATTTTAGTGATTAAGGCAGAATTTTTGCATAACAAGCCCGTAGCGAATTATCAGTTCAGCCCCACAGGTAAATTACCGATTAAAACAATTTAAAAATCAGACAAATATGAATATCAAGCTAAAAGAATTAAAAAACATTGTTTCAGAAAGTTGTGTAACTATTATTTTAAACACTCACCGAACAAGTCCTGACAACAAAAAGTAAGACTAATTGAAGCATTTAATGATAAAGTAGTTGAAGAAATCAAAAATCCTTTTCCGATAGAAAACAAACTGTTTTATACTACCAAAGTTGAACCTTCTAATTCGAGCAGACAAACCCATCTTGTCGCAGAACTTGCAGTAGGTATTTTTAACACGCCATTGGCAGGTTCGTAGGATAGGGGAAAGAAAAATTTTCAAGAGCTGTTTCTTAAAGCAAAAATTCTGTACATTTGCTTCTTATGAACAAATCGGATATACATACAGCCCTAAAATTATTAGATAAAAAGCAAAATATTATTGTTGTACCTCACAGAAATCCCGATGGAGATGCCATGGGTTCGACCTTAGGGTTATGTGCTTTTCTGCAAAAGGCAGGACACGAAGCAATGGTAATTTCTCCCAACGAATTTCCTGATTTTTTAGCTTGGTTACCTCAAAGCAAAAACGTGTTGATTTTCGAAAGAAATCCGCAGGTTGCTACCAAATTTTTAAAGGAAGCTACACTTGTGTTTACATTGGATTTTAACGCTCTTCACCGAACAGGCGAGGCAATGGAGGTAGTTCTTAAAGAATTAAATGTTCCGTTTCTGATGATTGACCACCACCAAAACCCGGACGATTATGCTACCTATATGTTTTCGCAAACGCATTACGGTTCTACTTGCGAGATGATTTATCATTTTATTTCCGATTTAGGACATAAAGATTTGATTGATAAAGATATAGCAACTTGTTTATATACGGGAATCGTAACCGATTCGGGTTCGTTCAAATATCCGAGTACGACAAGTACGACACATAGAGTTGTAGCCGATTTGATTGACAAAGGCATCAATAACAGTGAGGTTCACAATTTGGTTTTCGACAGTAATTCGTACGACCGACTCAAACTTTTGGGGAGAGCTTTAGAAAATCTGATTGTACTTCCGCACCTGAAAAGTGCGTATATTACGCTTTCTCAAAAGGATTTAAACGAATTCAACTTTCAGAGAGGAGATTCCGAAGGAATAGTAAATTATCCGCTTACCATAAAGGGAATTGATTTTTCTGTTATCTTTATCGAAAATCTACAGGAAGGAATTACCAAAATATCATTTCGTTCGCAAGGAAATTTTGATGTAAATTTGTTTGCCCGAAATTATTTCTCGGGAGGAGGACATAAAAATGCTTCGGGAGGAAGAAGTGATAATAGCTTGGAAGAATGTGTAGTACATTTTCTGAAAGTTTTGGAAAAAGACAATCCTGCAAAATTGTAGTGTATGAAAAAATTAAGTATGTTTTTTGTTTTTCTTTTCGGGGTAACTCTTACAGGCTGTGCTGATAGGGAAGAAGCAAGAAGACCGGTATTTCGAAGCTCAGGATCTTTTCTGAAAAAATCGGTTGAAATAAGCAGAGAACTCGTAGCAGATGAAGAAGAAATTTTCGATTCGATTATGAAAGCCAATCCGGACACGGAATATTTATTGTCTCAAAAAGGATATTGGTACACTTTTCTCGAAAAATCCGAAGCAGAGGATTATCTTCCTAAAGCAGGAGATTTGGTTTATTTCGATTCACAAATCACAAGTGTTTCGGGAGATAGTATTTATCGGAAAGGAGAGTTGAAAACCCGTGAGTATATGGTTGATAAAGAAGAAATTTTGATAGGGCTTCGAGACGGACTCAAAAGACTGAAAAAAGGCGAAAAAGCACAATTTCTATTACCTTCGCACGTAGCTTACGGATATTTGGGAGATAAAAACCGAATAGGAATGAACGTACCTATTATTTACACAGTTACCGTGGTAGATATTAAAAAACAAAGTGAACCATTAAAAATAAATTAACTTAAAATTAAATGAAAAAGATGACAAATTTATTGTTTGGTGCCTTAGCACTTTTATTTTCTTGCACAGATTCTAAACCTTCGGCAGATGACGGAATTTATGCAGACATAAAAACCTCTAAGGGAACAATTACCGTAAAGTTAGAATATGAAAAAACTCCGGTAACCGTAGCAAATTTTATTTCGCTTGCCGAAGGAACTAATCCGTTTGTAAAAGAGCAATACAAAGGAAAAAAATATTATGACGGACTTAAATTCCACCGAGTAATTGCTGATTTTATGGTACAAGGAGGTTGCCCAGAAGGAACAGGTAAAGGAGAACCCGGATACAAATTTATAGACGAAATCACAGATCTGAAACACCACAGAGCAGGGACATTATCTATGGCTAATTCAGGACCTAAGACAAACGGAAGCCAGTTTTTCATTACCCACAAAGATACACCTTGGCTTGACGGAAAACACACAGTTTTCGGATATGTAACTCAAGGCCAGGATATAGTGGATAAGATTGCTCAAAACGATGTGATAGAAAGTGTTACAATTATCAGAAAAGGAAAAAACGCAAAGAAATTCGATGCAGCTAAAGTCTTTTCTGACCACTTTAAAGCAGAAGCCGAAGCCCAAGAAAAAGCCGAAGCTCAGACCCGTAAGGTAAAAGAACAGAAAAAAGCTTTTTTTGAAATGAACAGAGCTAAAGCTACTAAAACAAAATCAGGTTTAGAATTTGTGGTTATTGAACAAGGAAGCAAAATAAAACCAACTCAAGACCAAGAAATCTTAGTAGAATACTCCGGTTTTTTGGAAGACGGAACTCTTTTTGACACTTCGATTGAACAAGTAGCCAGAGAATTCGGGATATACAATCCTCAAAGACCTTATCAGCCTTTTCCGTACACATTGAGCAATAAAATAGGAGTTATTCCCGGATTTTTAGAAGGTTTGGAACAACTCAATATCAACGATAAAGCAGTGCTTTATATTCCTTCTCATTTGGGCTATGGAGAAAAAGGGGCAGGAAGCTTTATCCCTCCTAATGCCAACCTTATTTTTGAAGTGAAAATTTCAGAGAAAAAATAAAACCAACTTTTATCATTACAAAAACCAAGCGGCTACCGAAAGATAGTCGTTTGTTTTTTTTATGGTATTTTATTGTTTAGGTTTCAAATAGGTTATTTATATCCTATCTTTTTCCATTCATCTTGAGTAAACCTGCATAAACCGCTCGGAAAAGGTTCAAAATTTCGTTTAACAACTTCATACAACTCCGCAAGGTCAAAATCAAACATTACTTTCTTACCTCTTACTTCATAAATTTTATTTCGAATCGGTTGAAAATGAATAAGTTTATTCTCTTTAACAGTATCACATTTTGTGATACCAATGAACTTGAAACCAAATTTTAAGGAATCCACCTTTTTTCAAAGTTTGGTTTTCTCTTTTCAAGGAAGGCATCGCGACCTTCTTTGGCTTCGTCTGTCATATAGGCAAGTCTTGTGGCTTCTCCTGCAAATACTTGTTGCCCGACCATTCCATCGTCGGTAAGATTCATTGCAAATTTGAGCATTTTTATCGAAGTCGGAGATTTTGCCAAGATTTCCTGTGCCCACTCATAAGCGGTTTGTTCTAATTCGTCGTGAGGGATAACTGCATTTACCATTCCCATTTCATAAGCTTCTTGGGCAGAGTAATTTCGTCCTAAAAAGAAGATTTCACGGGCTTTTTTCTGACCTACCATTTTAGCCAAATAAGCCGAACCATAACCTGCATCAAAACTGGTTACATCTGCATCGGTTTGTTTGAAAATGGCGTGTTCTTTACTGGCTAAAGTCAAATCGCAAACTACGTGAAGCGAATGTCCGCCACCTACAGCCCAACCGTTTACCACACAAATTACTGCTTTTGGCATAAAGCGTATAAGTCGTTGTACTTCTAAAATATTCAGTCTATGATAACCGTCTTCTCCAACGTAGCCCTGATGTCCTCTTGCTTTTTGGTCGCCTCCGCTACAAAAAGACCAACCTCCATCTTTGGTCGAAGGACCTTCAGAAGATAATAAAACCACTCCAATTGAAGTATCTTCGTGAGCATCTCTGAAAGCATCTAATAATTCTGAAGTTGTTTTCGGACGGAAAGCATTGCGAACTTCAGGTCTGTTAAAAGCGATTCGGGCTACTCCATCGCACTTTTTATAGGTAATATCTTCGTATTCTTTGACGGTTTTCCAGTTTATTGTACTCATTTTTTTAGTATTTTAGCCCAAAATTACATCTTTTTTAAATTATAAACGATATTCAATACTATGAAAAAATTCATTTTATCTGCTTTTACACTATTTTCTTTGGGAATTTTTGCTCAGACTTACCAATTCCAAAATGTTATTGATATAGAGAGTACTCCTGTGATTTCGCAAGACAGAACAGGAACTTGTTGGAGCTATGCTACTACCTCGTTTTTAGAATCCGAAATCATCCGTATGACAGGAAAACAAATTGATTTATCCGAAATGTACAACGTGAGGAATACCTATATGGAAAAAGCTGAAAACTATGTGATGCGTCAAGGAAAAGCTCAATTTTCGCAAGGTGCGTTAGGACACGATGTTATAAATAGCGTAGCAAAACACGGAATTGTTCCGATTGATGTTTTTCAAGGAAAAGAAGAGTCGGAAGAAAAACACGATCATGCCGAAATGGAAGCTGCCCTGCGAGGAATGCTCGATGCTTTTATAAAAACCAAAAAACTTTCTCCCAGATGGAGACAGGCTGTAAGTTCGGTTTTGGATATTTATATGGAAAAAAATCCATCAGAATTTACTTTTGAAGGAAAAAGATACACTCCGAAAAGCTTCTTAAACTACACCAAAATCAACCCGAAAGATTATATATCGCTGACTTCATTTACGCATCAGCCGTTTTATTCCGATTTTATTCTGAATATTCCGGATAATTTCTCGAACGGAAGTTTTTATAATGTCCCGATAAATGAACTCATCGAAAATATTGACAATGCTCTGTCCAAAGGTTTTACTGTTACATTAGATTGCGATGTAAGCGAAATAGGCTTTTCGGCCAAAGAAGGAATTGCTGTTATCCCGGAAAAAGAAGATAAAGAAAAAACTTTTTTGAAAGAAATCAAGCCTGAAGCCGAAATTACACAAGAATTCAGACAGCAAGAATTTGAGAATTTCAACACTACAGACGACCACCTGATGCATATCGTCGGGAAAGTAAAAGACCAAAAAGGGAATATTTATTATACGGTTAAAAACTCGTGGGGAAGTTCAGGCGAGAGAATAGGAAACAACGGATACATCTATATGAGCGTGCCTTATATCAAGCTGAAAACCATTTCGATTATGATGCACAAAGACGGGCTTTTGGCTAAAACGAAAAAAAGTTTGAAATTGTAAAAAGCTAACTTTTCCAAAGTTCAAAAACTTTGGAAAAGTTTTTTTAAAGAGATGAAAAGGATATACAAATCATCAGTATCAAAATGGACTTACTTGATGTTCTTTTTGATAGTTATTATAATGATAGCTCCGCTGTTTACAGAAGATTGGACTGCCGAAGACTTGAGGGAAAAAGAATTTTTTATTTACATAGGAGTTACGGTTTTAACCATCGGGCTTTTTCTTTGGATTCTGTTCGGAACGTATTACAAAATCGAAAACGACTATTTGCATCATCGCTCAGGACCGCTTTTCGGGAAAATGAAAATCTCTTCCATCAAGAAGATTAAATATCATTCGGGTTGGTATGTGCCTGTTCTTTACAGACCTTCAACTGATATTGTCGGAGTAATTATCACTTATAACAAGTTTGACGATATTTATTTTTCGCCTCAACAACGAGATGAGTTTGTAAGAGATTTACTCAAAATAAATCCTGAGATTGAAGTAATTGACTAAAACTCTTTTACCCTTCCGTTAATCAATACTTTATCAATCAGGTTTGTCCCGAAAGAGTAGGGAATTTGGTAGAAATTCGGAATGGGTTTGGTGATAATCAAATTGGCTTTTTTACCTTTAGTAATACTTCCAACTTCGTTTTGCACACCCATAGCGTAAGCTCCGTTAATCGTAGCTGCATTGATGGCTTCTTCGGGAGTCATTTTCATTTTGATACAAGCTGTGGCTACTACGAAATTCATATTTCCGCTTGGAGTTGTTCCGGGATTAAAGTCTGAAGCCAAAGCCAAAGGCAAACCTTCAGCAATCATTTTTCGAGCAGGAGTGTAGGAAATACTGATAAAATAAGAACAAGACGGAAGTGCTACAGGCATGGTTTTCGAACCTTTTAGAGCCTCAATATCTTCATCATTCATTACTTCTAAATGATCAACCGAAAGCACATTGTTTTCCACACACATCTGAATTCCACCTATGGTTGTGAATTGATTCACGTGTATTTTTGAAGGCAATCCGTAACGGTTTCCAGCTTCGATAATCTGACGAGTTTGCTCTACAGAAAAATAACCTGTTTCTAAGAAAGCATCAATATAATCAGCTAATTTTTCTTCTGCTATTTTAGGAAGCATTTCGTTTGTAATCAAATCAACATAGGCTTGTTGATTTTCTTTAAATTCTTTTGGGAAAGCATGAGCTCCTAAGAAAGTTGCTTTGACAGGTAAATTGTAATCGCCTCTAAGTCTTTTTATTACACGAAGCATTTTAAGCTCACCTTCAAGTGTAAGTCCATAGCCCGATTTGATTTCAACCGCTCCGGTTCCCTGCGAAATGACCTCTTCCAAACGTGCTTTGGATTGATTGTAAAGCTCTTCTTCGGAAGTTTCGTTGAGCAATTGGGCTGAATTTAAAATCCCTCCTCCACGATTAGCAATTTCCTCATACGAAAGTCCGTTGATTCGATCAACAAATTCCTGTACACGGTTTCCAGCATATACGATATGAGTGTGCGAATCTACCCAAGTAGGCATAACCACTTTTCCGGTCGCATCAATCACGTTTTCAACCTCAATTTCAGATAAATCTTTCATCAATCCGAAATCCGAAATTAAATCATTTTCGATAAGTAAAAAAGCATTTTCCAACACAGGAAGCGTATTCATATCTGCTCCCGAAACCATTTCTACGTTGGTTTCTCTGACTTGAACAAGTTGTTTTATGTTGATAATAAGTGTTTGCATTTTCTTTGTTTTTTTTAGATAGTAAGATTTAAGATTTGTATTGCAAGGTTGTAAAGTAAAATATAACTAATCTATCGCAATACTACATCTTTTACTACGTCTTTGCCTAATTCTTCATTAATCATTTTGATGATTTTCTGCTTTCCGTAAAGGAGTTCTTCTCGTAAAACAGACGAAGTAAGCCATACATAAAGCACATTGTTTTTCAGGATTACTTCTTTGGTGTAGTTGTTTACTCCGTTTCCCATTAGGTTTATCCAAGCTTGTTTGGCATCAACAGCATCTAATCCTTTTTCGAGTTTGTTTTTTTCGATAAATTCTTTAAGTACATCAGAAATCGAAAAACTGTCGTTATTTCGTTTGGTGTTACTCTTCATGCATAAGTAGGTTTATCGGTTCGGCTCTTTTATAGTAGTAAGTTTTATCTTCAGAGTTTTTCAGGATTAGTTTATTTTTAGTTATCTCTATAATTGTTAATTCTCTATCATTAAACTCCGAATGAAACTGGATTTTAAGGATGGTCTCATCTTTGGTAATTTCGATTTCTTCGCTGTATTCATCTACAATGAAAGTTCCGTCTAATTGAGGATAAGCCTTTTTGTAAAACCCTTTGTAATTATGATCGATTTCGTAGTAGTCATAAATAGTATTTATGTTAAAACCTATTTCATTTCCGTCGGGTTGAATTACTTTATGAATTTCCCAGTATCCGTTCAGGTTTTGTAAATCTCCTTTTTCAACCGAGTTGCAGCCGATTGTTACAAGCAAAATCGCAATAAAGTATATTTTTTTCATTTTGAATTTTTAATGCGTAAAGTTAATAAAATAAAAATACAGAAAACACAAACTCTTTACAATGTATTCGTTTGTATTTACCATTTGTTTTATTACCTTTGAGCCCTTGTATTTAACAATTTGTTTTGATTTGGAATTCTAATAGTTAAAAAACACATTTTAAGTTATGTCTTTTAATAAAAGAAAGATACATTTCGAAATATCTGAGCGTAAAATTCTGCTAAGAATAATTGATGTAGCGGTTGTTCTTGCTGCATTGTATTTTGCCGGGCAAATATTTGATTTTGACTATTTTAAGATAACTTCAGATAATTTTCTTTCCATTGTTCTCCTTTGTTTTTATATAACTATTTTCGGGACTATTTTTGATATGTATCACCTACCTGCAACGATAAACCCGCTGCGAATTACTCAAGGTGTACTTTTGACAACTTCTTTTTCGTCGTTATTTTTCTTCCTTACTCCGTTTTTTACGCCTTATCTGCCGCAAAACAGAATGCAGATTGTTTACTTTTATTTGGCGGTTCTCATTTCGTTGATGTTGTGGAGGTTTTTTTATATGAAATTTCTGACCTCGAGCAGGTTTGTAAAAAAAACAGTACTTATCTGCCGTAAAGAGCAGTTTTATCAACTAAGAGAGGCCATACAGAAAGCCGACCCGAATCATAGAATCGTGGGAATTCTTGACACAGAAAACGAAGATTTATCTGATATTACAGACAATGAAGTAACAATTTTAAAAAATATTGACGAACTCGAAGAGTTTATGTTTTCTAACGGAATACGAGAGTTGATGATTTCGCCTGATTCCGATATAAGAAAAATGCATGCGAAACTACTACAGCTTATAGAAAACGGGATTTTTATCAAAGATTATTTGTATGCTTACGAGCAATTATTTAATAAGGTTCCAATAGATTTAATCGAAAAAGATTTTTACAGATATTTTCCGTTTAGTAGAAGCAACCACAACAAGCTGTATCTGTTTGCCGTAAGGGCAGGAGAGGTGGTTTTTTCTGTCGTAGGACTTATCGGAATGATACTGCTTCTACCTTTTATACTCATTATTAATGCTGTTGGTAATAAAGGTCCGCTTTTTTACACTCAGGAAAGAATTGGCAGAAACGGAAGACCGTTCAGTATTATCAAGTTTCGTTCGATGGTTAAAGATGCTGAAAAAAACGGAGCTGTGTTTGCCCAAAAAAACGATATGCGAATTACTCCTTTCGGACGTTTTCTAAGAAAAACAAGAATAGACGAGGTTCCTCAGCTCCTGAATGTACTCAAAGGAGAAATGTCAGTTATAGGACCCAGGCCGGAAAGAGCTTATTTTGTAGAGCAAATTACCGAGAAAATGCCTTTTTACCCAGCCCGACACGCTATAAAACCCGGACTTACAGGTTGGGCTCAAATCAATTACAAATACGGGGATTCCATCGAAGACAGTATCGAAAAGTTAAAATATGACTTGTTTTACATCAAGCGTAGAAGTGTATTTTTAGACATCAATATTGTAGTGAAAACCATCGGTACGGTATTGTTTTACAGAGGACAGTAAACGCCTTTCTCAAAGGGTATGAAATCAGCGGTTAATAGTTGAATTTACACTTTGCAGGTTCAAAAAAATAGTTTACATTTGCACCGCATTACACTAAGAAAGATGGTTGCAGGTCTGTCTGCAAAAATGCAAAGAGATGAAATAAAACTATTAAATAATACGGAGAGCCATCCTGACAAAGTTGATGGCTCTTATTTATTATAAAAACGTAAGACGGACATAACACGAGCGAAAGCAACTGTATGGAATAAAAGAAAAAACAAATGGAAGAAAAGAAATTTGATTTTAGAACCCTGTTTGCCTTTGTGCTTATTTTTGGAATCCTACTTTGGATAATGTACCAAAACCAGCCTACACCCGAACAAATAGCCGAATCAAAAGCAAAAAAGGAATTAGCAGAATCGCAAAGTGCTGATACAACTATTGCCGAAACTCAAACAGAGTTTGCCTCGACTGATGCAGGTGAAAATGATTCACTAAGAATGGCTCAATTGCAAAGTTCTTTAGGAAGTTTCGCCCTTTCGGGGATGGTAGAAGAGAAAACTACGGTTTTAGAAAACGAAGTTCTAAGATTAGAGATTTCTAACAAAGGTGGTTATATCTCCAAAGCAGAGGTAAAGAATTTCGAACAGTTCAAAAAAGGTTCCGGGAGTCTTGTAAACATCATCAAAGATAATAATGCCCAGTTCAACATACAGCTAAAAACTCAGGAAAACCGCATTTTTGATACAAAAGATTTGTTATTTGAACCTGTGCTTACCAAAGACGGGCAAAATCAAGTGCTTACACTTCGCCTGAAAGCAGATGACAATAAATTTTTGGAATACAAATACGTATTAAAGCCTAATGAATATATGATGGATTTTTCTGTCAGAACACAAGGCTTATCGTCGGTTTTGAATACTTCAGAGCCTTTGCAATTAAGTTGGGATTTGACGGCTTTTCGCAACGAAAAATCGGTTACGTACGAAAATCGTTATACCGAACTTATATTTGAATACGAAAACGGAAAAGACGATTACTTAGGACAAGGAAAATCAGACACAGAAAAGGCTAAAGAAGTAAGTTATATTGCATACAAACAACACTTTTTTACTTCAGTTCTTTTAACAGATACTCCGTTTAAGACAGTTGATTTCACTTCTAAAAATTTGGTTCAGGACGAAGAAATTGACACACTTCAAACTAAGTCGTTTGCTTCTGTAATTCCATTAGAATTCAAAGGAGGAGAGGTAAACTACAATATGAATTGGTATTATGGTCCGACCGATTACAAAATTCTAAACAGCTACAACCGAAATCTTGATGAGATTGTTCCGCTCGGTTGGGGTATTTTCGGTTGGATAAATCGTTATTTGTTCATTCCTACTTATGAATTTTTGGGCGGATTTATCCCTCACGGAATTGCCATTATCATTTTTACGATTTTAATAAGAATTGCTATTTCTCCTATTACATATAAGTCGTATTTGTCTCAGGCAAAAATGAAGGCGCTACGTCCGGATATAAACGAGCTGAACGAGAAATACAAAAAAGATCCGATGAAAAAGCAACAGGAAATGATGGCATTGTATTCCAAAGCGGGAGTAAACCCGATGGCAGGTTGTATTCCGGCTCTGATGCAGATTCCGATTTTCTATGCGTTGTTTATGTTTTTCCCATCGACAATAGAGTTAAGGCAAAAACCATTTTTATGGGCAGACGATTTGTCTTCGTATGATGTGATTGCAGAACTTCCGTTTTACATTCCGTTTTACGGAAATCACATTAGTTTATTCCCGATTTTGGCAGGTATCGCGATTTTCTTTTATATGAAAATGACAACCGGAGATCAACAAATGGCACAACCAACCCAAGAAGGAATGCCGGATATGGGTAAAATTATGAAGATAATGATTTACATTTCTCCAATTATGATGATTATCTTTTTTAATATGTATGCTTCGGGCTTGTCGTTGTATTATTTTGTGTCTAACCTAATTACCATCGGAATTATGTTGGTTATCAAACGCTATATTATAGACAACGAAAAAATACACGCAAAAATTCAGGAGAATAAAACCAAACCTAAAAAAGAAAGTAAATTTCAAAAGAAAATGCGTGAAGCAATGGAACAAGCACAAGAACAACAAAGGCAAAAACAAAAGCAAAACAAAAAATGATACACTTAAAAAAGGAACAGTTTTGGCTGTTCCTTTCTTATTTTAAAGAGTTCATTCCTTTTACCTAATAAGGATTAAGCAAATATTCACAGAGAAAATGTTACCTTTGTTTTTTTGAAAAAATAGAAACGCTATGATGCAAATTACCGAAACTGTCAAGCAGTTAATTATCATAAATATATTATTTTTTATAGGAAGTCATTTTGTTCCTGAAGCTCAGGTGTATTTACCGATGTATTACTTTGAAAGTGATATGTTTAAATTCTGGCAGCCCATAACCCACATGTTTATGCACGGAAATTTTATGCATATTTTATTCAATATGTTCGGACTGTTTATGTTTGGCTCTACGCTTGAACAGTTTTGGGGAGCTAAAAAGTTTTTGTTCTTTTATATTTCGTGCGGACTGGGAGCAGCACTGATTCATCAAGGAGTAAATTATTACGAGGTTCATTCTTTATTGGGGCAGATTTCTAATGCGAATTTATCTTCTTCAGATGTTTATGCTATTCTCAACACAAATTTTAATGATGGAAGCGGAATGTATAGGGGAGAGTTGTTATATAAAAATGCATCTGAAATTTTTGACAGAGTAAACTTAACCAGCGAGGAGTTTGGAATTTTGTTTAAAGCAGCAATCGAAAGTCAGTCGGCTGTAGTTGGAGCGTCAGGAGCTTTGTACGGATTGTTGGCAGCTTTTGCTTTTATGTTTCCGAATGTAGAACTAATGTTGATGTTTATACCTATTCCGATTAAGGCAAAATATTTTGTTCCCGGTCTTATGCTAATCGATTTGATTTCAGGATTAAACGGAAACTCAATTTTCGGAATGAGTACCGGAATTGCTCATTTTGCCCACTTGGGAGGAGCTCTGACAGGTTTTTTTATAATGTGGTACTGGAAGAAAAGTCAATTTAATCAGAATCGTTGGAATTAATACTGGTTAGAACACTTTATTAAAATGAACATCTTAGACGACATAAAACAACAATACCGATACGGAGGAATGGTTCAAAAACTGATATTTTGGAACATTGGTTGCTTTTTGGTTTCCCTTATTTTTTATCAATTTTCGACAGGAAGATTTAACTTTCCTAACTGGCTGGCTTTGTCCAGCGATTTGATAGTTTCAGTTACTTTTCCTTGGACATACATAACGTATGCGTTCTTGCACGGAGGACTTTTGCACCTAATTTTCAACCTGATTGTGCTAAATTTTGCAGGAAGGTTATTTCAGACATTTTTCTCTGAAAAACAACTTTTAGGAGTATATCTTCTCGGAGCTTTTTTTTCGGGATTAATGTATGTGTTTATTTATTGGTTTGCTTTTCAATCTAATAACGCCATTTTGGTTGGAGCGTCTGCTTCGATTATGGCAATTTTGTTTGCTACGGTTACTTATGCACCTATGATGACCGTTCGTTTGCTACTCATCGGATATGTGAAGTTATGGCATATAGCATTGGCTATTTTAGTTATTGATATATTACAAATCGGGTTAAGCAACACAGGAGGACATCTTTCACATTTGGCAGGTGCTTTCTTCGGATTTTTATTTGTAAAACTTCTTAAACAAGGTACTGACCTAACCAAAACAGCAACCAAAACAATCGATTTTTTTAAAGGACTTTTTTCTAAGAATAAAGCTTCTAAGAAGAAATACACTCCTTTTAAAGAGGTTCATATAAGCAAAAAGGAAACAAAAACCCACAGAACAAAAGTTTACAAAGACAAGAACCAACAACAAATAGATGAAATATTAGACAAAATTAGCCACTCCGGTTATGACAGCTTGAGCAAAGAAGAAAAAGAGTTTTTATTTCAGCAGAAAGAATAGATTATTTCAATTTCCAATAAAAAATGCTCGGAAAACCCGAGCATTTTTTTCGCACTAATAAAACTAAGATGATAGGTTTATCGCAATCGGTCCACAGATTTTACGAGTTCCTCATCCTTTTTGATGGCTCTGTTTGCCAGAACTAAACAAACCACAGCTACAATAGGAAGAAAAATCCCAATACCCTTCTCAGAGGCAACTTCCTCTCCGGATAAAGTTAGCGAACGATACACAAATAATCCTAGTAAAATTAAGTTTAATATGATGTTCAATCTGTTCAGCACAAATTGATTTTGTCTTTTTTTATAACCAAATAAGGCCAATAATGCCAAAGTAAAACTCAAACCAAGCAAAGCGGCATAAGTCATATTTTCCATAAAAAAGACCTTTTTTTCCCCCACTTCGTCTTGCCACAACGGAAAAACAAACGGAAGAATTCCAGATGCGATGGCAACTAAAACAAGGTATAAGGTTTGTATTCTTTGAATCATCTTTTTGTGTAATGCTCTGCAAAAATAAGTTTTCTTTTTTAAATAATACTATTGCAAAATAAAAATTATTTCGTATTATTGCATCGTAATTCGGTATCACTCCTATCACAAATTACACCCCAACAAATTATTTCTATATTACTTATCGCATTATCGCAAAATTAATTTTTAATTTATTTATATTATAAATGTTTGACATTTCTGTATTGAAAGAGATGAAGTTATCTGAACTTCAAGAAATTGCTAAGGTCGCTAAAATCAAGAACTTTAGAAGTCTCAAAAAAGATGATTTGGTTTATCAAATTCTTGACCTGCAAGCAGCCGAACCCGAAAAGGTAAAACCTGAAATTATAGCGGAACAATCCCAGAAACAGGAACCTAAGCAAAACAAAAAAGCTCCAAGAGCAAGAATTCACAAGCCTGAAAATAAAGCTTCGGAAGAAAAAAAAGAAATTACACCACAGGCAGAAACAACACTAACGCCTACCCAGACAACACAGCCCAAACCTCAAAACAAAAAAAAGAAGGATTTTCAGAACAAGAACAGGCAAAACGAAAACAAGCCTACTCAAAATCTTCCGACTCAACAAGAACAAACCGAACCCCAGGAAGGGCAAAATCAAACTTCATCGGAGCAAAATAATCCCGCTCAGAAAAATCAAAAAAACCAAAATCGTAATCAGAATCAGAAAAAACAAAACGGGTTCAGAGACCCTGAGTTTGAGTTTGACGGAATCATAGAAAGCGAAGGAGTGCTCGAAATGATGCCTGACGGATACGGATTTTTGCGATCTTCCGATTACAATTATTTAGCTTCACCCGATGATATTTACTTGTCAGCTTCGCAAATTCGCTTGTTCGGACTTAAAACCGGAGATACGGTCAAAGGCGTGGTTCGTCCTCCGAAAGAAGGAGAAAAATTCTTCCCCCTAGTAAGAGTGCTGAAAATCAATGGACACGATCCTCAAGTAGTAAGAGACCGAATCTCATTTGAACATCTTACTCCGCTTTTTCCTGAAGAAAAATTCAATTTGGCCGAAAAACAAGCAACTGTTTCCACTCGAATCATCGATTTGTTTTCCCCTATCGGAAAAGGTCAGAGAGGTATGATTGTGGCTCAACCCAAAACGGGGAAAACAATGCTTTTGAAAGACATTGCCAATTCTATTGCAGCCAATCATCCCGAAGTTTATTTAATTGTTCTTCTTATTGATGAACGACCTGAAGAGGTTACCGATATGCAACGTAGCGTGAAAGGAGAGGTCATTGCCTCTACTTTTGACGAACCTGCAGACCGACACGTAAAAGTAGCTAATATAGTTTTGGAAAAAGCCAAAAGACTGGTCGAATGTGGTCATGATGTGGTAATTCTCTTGGATTCCATTACTCGTTTGGCTCGTGCTTATAATACAGTGCAACCCGCTTCGGGTAAAGTGCTTTCGGGAGGTGTTGATGCCAATGCATTGCAAAAACCAAAACGCTTTTTCGGAGCAGCTCGAAACATCGAAAACGGAGGTTCGCTCAGTATTATAGCTACAGCACTTACTGATACCGGCTCTAAAATGGACGAAGTTATTTTTGAAGAATTCAAAGGAACCGGAAATATGGAGTTACAATTGGATAGAAAAATTGCTAATAGACGTATTTTCCCTGCTATTGATCTGACTTCTTCAAGTACTCGAAGAGACGATTTATTACTCGACGAAAAAACTATTCAAAGAATGTGGATTATGCGTAAATTCCTTGCAGATATGAATCCTGTTGAGGCAATGAACGAAATAAACGAGAGAATCAAAAGAACCCAAAACAACGAAGAGTTTCTGATTTCAATGAACGATTAAGATTTAATATCAAAAGTAGAAAGTCTGAGGTCATAATAAAAAACTTCTTATTCACAAAATTAAGACTTTATGACTAAAATAATTGTTGAAAACTTTCGTTATACTGCTTTAACTCATTGTTAAAAAGACTTATTTTTGTTGGAATAAAAAGAAAAACCAAACTCAAAACATTATTTAATTTATGTTCCTATTACATTTTTTCTTGCAAAACGATTCGATTGTGAATCCTACTAATGTAGTCTTAGATGGAGTTGCTCAAAACGGAGAATCAACCACAGCTATTGAATTTTTGATGAAAGGAGGAGTATTTATTCTCCCGATTATTCTTTTGTTATTTTATACGATTTATGTAATTATTGAGCGCTTTCTGTTTATCAGAAAAGCTACTAAATACAACAAAACTTTGGTAGATGATATTCGCTCTGAACTCAATTCGGGAAGAATCGAATCGGCTCGTAATGTTTGTAAGAGAGATGATTCTGCTACCGGAAATGTTTTGGCAAGTGGAATTGACGGAATTGGTCGTCCGGTTTCGGAAATTGAATCTCGTATGGAAAAAGCTACTAATATTGAGCTTGGAGAAATGGAAAAGAAAATGGGGCATTTAGGACTTATTGCCGGTATCGCTCCGATTCTCGGATTTATCGGAACTATTTCGGGAGTTATCAAGATTTTTCACGACATTTCTGTTTCCGAAGATATTAGTATAGGAAATATTTCGGGAGGTCTTTACGAAAAAATGATTAGTAGTGGGGCAGGACTTGTAGTTGGAGTTATTGCTTATTCGGCTTATCATTTGTTTAACGGAAGAATTGATGCTTTCGTTTTGAACATTCAGAAACAGGTTCTAGAATTTTTGAATATCATAAACCAACCAAGCTATGCGTCTAAAAAGGAATAAGCGATTTCATACAGAGGTAGCTACTTCTGCCATGAGCGACATTATGTTCTTTTTGCTTTTGTTCTTTCTGATTATCTCGACCTTAGCAAATCCGAACGTAATAAAACTGACTCTTCCCAAATCGGAAGCCAACGACACGACTAATAAGCAACACGTAAGTCTTTCGGTTACCCCAGATAAACGCTATTTTATAGATAAACAAGAAGTAGCTTTTGCAGATATTGAAGAAAAGTTAAAAGCAGAAGTTGACCCTAACCTGCAAACCGTAGTAATTCGTATTCCTTATGATTTACAAGTTCAGGACTTGGTTGATTTACTTCAAATCGGAGTGCGACTTAATGTAAAATTTGTTATTGCAACCGATAAACAATAAGTTTTTTTCTAAAAATAATATTTAACCAAACCTCACAGTTTTTTTAAATCTGTGAGGTTTGTTATTTATTTAAATCACGAGTATAATTCTTTTTTCAAAAATTTAGCCGTATAACCTTTTTTGCTTTTTGCGATTTCTTCGGGAGTTCCAACAGCTACAATCTTTCCTCCTTCTTTTCCACCTTCGCAACCGATGTCAATAATATAATCTGCTAATTTAATTACGTCTAAATTATGTTCAATTATAAGCACCGTATTTCCTTTATCCACGAGCTTATTAATGACATCCATAAGAACTTTGACATCCTCAAAATGTAGTCCGGTAGTTGGCTCGTCTAAAATATAAAATGTATTCCCAGTATCCTTTTTCGAGAGTTCGGTTGCTAATTTTACCCTTTGTGCTTCTCCTCCCGAAAGTGTTGTACTTTGCTGCCCCAGAGTAATGTATCCTAATCCTACATCCTGAATAGTTTTCATTTTTCTGTTGATTTTCGGGATATTTTCAAAAAAAGGAACAGCCTCGTCAATGGTCATATCCAATATATCAGCAATAGATTTTCCTTTGTAGCGAATCTCTAAAGTTTCACGATTAAATCGTTTTCCGTAGCATGAATCACACTCGACATACACATCGGGCAAAAAGCCCATTTCAATGGTTTTTACTCCCGAACCCTGACAGGTTTCGCATCTTCCTCCTTTTACATTAAAGCTGAAACGTCCGGGTTTATAACCGCGAATCATCGCCTCGGGAGTTTGAGTAAAAAGATTCCGAATCTCTGAAAAAACCTCGGTATAAGTAGCCGGATTCGAACGTGGAGTTCGTCCAATCGGACTTTGGTCAATAGCAATTACTTTATCAATATGCTCTAATCCTTCAATCTTTTTGTAAGGCATCGGTTTTTTTACTGCATTAAAAAAGTGTGTATTCAGAATAGGGTAGAGGGTTTGGTTAATCAGCGTAGATTTTCCGCTACCCGACACGCCTGTAATTCCGATAAGTGTTCCGAGCGGAAATTCAGCAGAGATATTTTTCAGGTTATTTCCCGTAGCTCCTAAGAGTTTAAGAAACTTTCCATTTCCTTTTCGCCTTTCTTTCGGAACTTCAATTTTTTTGATTCCGTTGAGATACGAAGCCGTTAAGGTTTTTTCTTTCAAAAGCTCCTTTGATGTTCCTTGGCTAACGATTTTACCACCGAATTTTCCTGCAAACGGACCAATATCAATCACATAATCTGCTTCGAGAATCATATCTTTATCATGTTCTACCACCAAAACAGAGTTTCCGATGTCTCGTAATTGTTTGAGCGAGGTAATGAGTTTTTCATTGTCTCGTTGATGCAATCCGATACTGGGCTCGTCCAAAATATAAAGTACTCCGACTAATTGCGAACCAATCTGAGTAGCCAAGCGAATTCGTTGTGCTTCGCCACCCGAGAGTGAAGCCGAAGCTCGATTTAGGTTGAGGTAATTTAGTCCGACATCCAAAAGGAATTTCAGTCGTGTTGTAATTTCTTTGATAATTTCGTGAGCAATGAATTTTTGTTTTTCACTCAAATGATTTTCTACATCTAAAAACCAATCGTACAGTTCTTCAATATCCATCGAAGTAAGTTCAAATATACTCTTGTTGTTTATCTTAAAGAAAAGAGCTTCTTTTTTGAGGCGGCTTCCCGCACAGGTCGGACACGAAATTTCGTCCATAAATTCTTTTGCCCACCGTTTGATAGATGAAGAATCGGTTTCTTTATATTGGTTTTTGATAAAGCTTGTAATTCCTTCAAAATCCACTTTATAATCGCGAGTAATACCCATTACTTCAGACTTGATAGAGAATTTTTCGTTTCCTCCGTTTAAAATCATCTTCATGGCTTCTTCTGAGATGGATTCGACCGGGTCAGATAATTTGAAATTGTACTTGGTTCCGATAATTTCCAATTGCTTGAAAATCCAAGAGTTTTTGTATTCTCCAAGTGGTGCTAATCCTCCGTTACGAATAGATAATTTCGGGTTCGGGATAACTTTGTTCAGGTTGATTTCGTTGACTGTTCCGAGTCCGTTACAATCCGAACAAGCTCCTTTGGGAGAGTTAAACGAAAACGTGTTAGGTTCAGGATTAGCATACGAAATTCCCGAATCTAAGCACATCAATGTTCGACTGAAATATCGGATTTCCTGACTTTCCTGTTCCAAAACCATAAGTGCATCTTCTCCGTGATACATCGCAGTTTTGATACTTTCAGAAACACGATTGTCAAAGTCTTTAGAGTTCTCGACTAACAATCGGTCGATGACAATTTCAATATCGTGGGTTTTGTATCGGTCGAGTTTCATTCCTTTTTCAAGGTCGCACACTTCTCCGTTTACTCTAACTTTTATAAATCCCTGTTTGGCTATTTGTTCAAACAATTCCCTGTAATGCCCTTTTCTAGAGCGAATTATGGGAGATAGAATCGAAATTCGTTTTCCTACATACTGACTGATAATCAATTCTTTAATTTGCTCATCGGTATAACTAACCATTTTTTTACCCGTATTGTAGCTGTACGCATCTGCACCTCGAGCAAAAAGCAGACGCAAGAAATCATAAATTTCGGTTACCGTACCCACAGTCGAACGTGGATTTTTGCTTGTGGTTTTTTGTTCAATCGCAATAACAGGTGACAATCCGTCAATTTTATCTACATCCGGTCGTTCTAAACTTCCCAAAAACTGTCTTGCATAAGCAGAAAAAGTTTCGATATACCTACGTTGTCCTTCTGCATAAATTGTATCGAAAGCCAATGATGATTTTCCCGAACCCGAAAGTCCGGTAATTACCACCAATTTTTCCCTCGGAATTGTAACATCTATGTTTTTAAGATTGTGAGCCCTTGCTCCAAAAACCTCTATATTTTCTTGTGTTTCAGACATAAATTTTCGGCAAAATGCAAAGGTACGGGTAATTTGGGAATTAGGAATTGGGAATTAGGAATTTTTGTCCGTACAAAGTGTACCAACCTTATTTATAAACTCTAACAGGTAAAGTACAGCAATAAATTTATTTTCTTTTTCTAAAAAATAGCATTACAAACAAAACTCCTGTTGTCAAAATCGAAATTTTAGCGATGTAATCACCAAGCAGAACATATAATGTTTTCTTTTGGTTGAGGGAAACTTTTCCGAGTAAGGCTGTTTTTTCGTTGTATTTTGTCTGCTTTGTTATTTCACCTTTTTGGTTAATAAAAGCAGAAATTCCTGTGTTGGCACTTCTAGCAATATCCCTTCGGGTTTCGATAGCACGAAGTCGAGCTAAAGACAGATGCTGTTTGTGCCCTTGGGTTTCGTCCCACCAGGCATCATTGGTAATGATGGCTAAGAAATCGGCTCCGTTTGTAACATAACCCGTTACGTATTCTCCATAAACTGATTCGTAACAAATAATCGGAGCTACTTTGGTATTGTCATTTGCTGTAAAAACACTTCGTTCTTTTTGAGTAGTCTTTACCGAGATTGTTCCTCCCAAATCAAGCATTATATTACCCAAAAGAGGCTCTAAAACCGGCTTAAGAGGAAGAGTTTCGATACCTGCAACGAGTTTTGATTTGTAGTACTTCTGTAACTGATAATCTTCTTTTATAAAGATTGCCATATTATAGAAATTTCCCCATAAATCCTCACGAATTTTGTTAGATTGAATTGTCGCTTGGGATTCGTCTGTAAACAAATCATAGGTATCTATACCCCACAAAAACTGTGCATTGGGGTACTTTTGGATATAATTTCTTAACTTATGAGGCACATCGGAATACAAAAATCTGTCAAACGGAAGATTTTCTGCCAAAACCGTTTCGGGAGCAATTATAAATTCCGTATTTTCGGTAATTAGCTTATCGGTTTCTGAAAGTAAAAGGCTTGTGATTTGGTTGTTCGTAAAATTGTATTTTTCATCATAAGGGTCAATGTTAGGTTGCAATACAATGACTTCTTTTTGTTCTCCTTCTATTTTGTAGAAACTATACATTACCATAGAAATCACAATCGGAATACCGACAAAAAGAGCAAATTTAGGTAGTATCTTCTTGATGTTTTTACCTTTTAAAAAACCGTAAAACACAAAAATATTTACTGCTAAAATCCACAAACTCCCTCCGAAAGTCCCTGTAAATTCGTACCATTGAATCCAGGTGATTGTTTCGGAGAAAACATTTCCTAAGTTCAGCCAAGGCCAAGAGAAGTCCCAATACAAATGCAAGTATTCAAAGCTTATCCAAAGCGAAGCAAAAAACACCAAGCTCCATTTTTGTGTCAGTCTTTTACCCGAAATATGATAGCCTAAAAACACCAAACTCATCATCAAGGTGTTAAACAAATTGGCAAACACCATCCCAAAAAGATCTGCATAGTAAATCCAGCCTGTTGTGATGAGGTTCCAAATCAAAAAAGAGAGAAAGGCAAACCCGAAAACTCGTAACTTAGTATTTTTGTGAGTGATTCTGATATTATGTTCGACAAAGAGTAGCGGAACAAAAGCTACAAAAACAAAAATAGGGAAGCCGTAAGTCGGCCAGCTGATGGCTAATAAGATTCCCGATAGTATGGCTAATAAAATATTTTTCATAGTTTAATTCCTAAAACCAATCTTTTATTTCGATATTTGATTCTAAATGTTCTTCTAACGTATCTTCGAGAAAATGAAAAAAATCAATATTCGTAAGGTTTTCGATACTATCTGTGGTTACTAAATATTTGTTGAGTTTTTTTCTTTTTTCCTCTTTGTGAGGAATTAGATAAGCACACATTCGATATTTTTTTTCGTTGTGATGAAGTAATATTTTGTAGAAATATTTAGGTACAGTAACTTTTTCTGTTCCGATTGTTTCTAAATCATCAGTGAGCACTCCACCGGTTACTATATAGACTTTTCCGTTTCTCCGTACAAAATTCCGAATTCGCATTTCTAAACTGTTCCAAATTCCCGTATTGAGTTCGTACAGTTGAGGTGATACGTTTGAGGTATAAAAAGTTTCGTCATAAGCCTCTTTTGAAAACACTCTATCTCCTGCCGGAAGCAGATGTCCTCTGGTATAACCTGAGTTTTTGTAATTACTCCAATGAGCCGATTCTGTTGAAACTTTCGGGTCTTGACTAAAGTAAGGTCTTTTATGTTTACCACCTGAAATATGTTCGGGTTTTAGCTCATAAGCTACCCATTCGGCTTGTTCGTGTTTTTCGGAATAAGACAAATAATAGGTAGTGTGTTCGATAATTTGATTGGTGGTCGAAGTAGGCAGAAAATAAACACTGTTAGTCGTCGGATATTCTTGCTTTGATGTTTGCGAAAGAGATTGTTCTGTATTGAAAGGTAGAAAACCAAAATCAACTTTATTAACAATAAAAAGTGCGATAAAAGCTAAGGCAACAAAAAGGTAATACTTCTTACTTTTGGGTTTGTGTTGTAGCATAGTAAATTATTCTCTGACAAAACTAAGAAAAACATTTTAATAAAGTCTGGTACAGACTTTTCTATATAGAATCAAATCGTAAATAAAAACTTTGAACTGAGAATCTGTTAGGACTTTCGGTTCAAAGTTAAAAATAGTTTGTTTTAAAAAATATGTTCTGTCTTTTTTAAATCCTGTTTAGCCAACTCTTGAAACTTACTTCTTTTTCTACAAGAGCGTTTATTTCCGAAATTTTCACTCGTTCTTGTAGCATAGTATCTCTGTAGCGAATGGTTACGGTTTGGTCTTCCAAAGTTTGATGATCAACAGTTACACAAAACGGAGTTCCCAAAGCGTCCTGTCTTCTGTAACGTCTTCCAACAGCATCTTTTTCGTCATACGAGACATTGAAATCCCATTTTAAATCGTTTATGATTTGCTGAGCAATTTCAGGTAGTCCGTCTTTTTTAACAAGCGGAAGAATAGCTACTTTGGTAGGAGCCAAGACAGCAGGAAGTTTTAAAACCGTACGTACCGAACCATCTTCAAGAATTTCTTCGGTTAGAGCTTTTGAGAAAACAGCCAAGAACAATCGGTCTAATCCGACTGAAGTTTCTACTACATAGGGGACATAGCTTTTATTGGTTTCTGTGTCGAAGTATTGCAGTTTTTTTCCTGAATGTTGTTCGTGAGCCTTTAAATCAAAATCCGTTCTGGAATGGATTCCTTCTAATTCTTTGAAACCAAACGGAAAATTAAATTCTATATCTGCAGCAGCATTGGCATAGTGGGCTAATTTTTCGTGGTCGTGAAAGCGATAATTTTCTTCGCCTAATCCTAATGACAAATGCCACTTCAGACGGTTTTCTTTCCAGTAATGGTACCATTTTATTTCCTCTCCAGGTTTTACGAAAAATTGCATTTCCATTTGCTCAAACTCTCTCATTCTGAAGATGAACTGTCGGGCAACAATTTCATTCCTGAAGGCTTTCCCGGTTTGGGCAATTCCGAACGGAATTTTCATTCTTCCTGTTTTTTGTACATTTAGGAAATTTACAAAAATTCCCTGTGCTGTTTCCGGACGCAGGTATAAATCCATGGCATTTTCAGCAGAAGCCCCTAATTTTGTACCGAACATCAGGTTGAACTGTCGAATATCTGTCCAGTTTTTCGAACCGGTTTCCGGGTCTGCAATTCCCAATTCTTCGATTAGGCTTTTGACGTCAGCCAAATCTCCATTATCGAGTCCTTTTGCCATTCGTTGCAAAATGTCTTTTTGTTGTTTGATATATCCTGAAACACGTTCGTTGGTTGTTTTATATTGTTGTTCATCAAAAGCCTCTCCGAATCGGGTTCTGGCTTTTTCGATTTCTTTTTGTGCTTTCAGGTTGATTTTTTCGCAATAATCTTCAATCAATACATCGGCTCTGTATCGTTTTTTAGAATCTTTGTTGTCAATAAGGGGGTCATTAAAGGCATCGACGTGTCCGGAAGCCTTCCAAGTGGTTGGGTGCATCAGTATGGCAGCATCAATTCCTACGATGTTTTCGTGGAGTTGTACCATAGCTTTCCACCAGTATTCGCGTATATTTTTTTTGAGTTCTACTCCGTTTTGAGCATAATCATACACTGCACTCAATCCGTCATATATTTCGCTTGACGGAACAATATATCCGTACTCTTTTGCGTGAGAAATCACATTTTTGAATAAGTCTTCTTGTTTTGCCATTTTATAATCAAAAATTAGTATGAGTTTGCGAAATTACAACAAATATAAAAAGTAACCTAAACAAAAAAACCACTCCTTTTGAGAGTGGTTTTCGGTATAAGATTAAGTAATTGTTTGTTAGACGATTATTTTACTTTGTTTACGATTGCTGCAAAAGCTTCCGGGTGGTTCATTGCCAAATCGGCAAGAACTTTACGGTTAAGTTCGATTCCATTTGCTTTTACTTTCCCCATAAACTGAGAGTAAGACATTCCGTGAAGTCTTGCACCAGCATTGATACGGGTAATCCATAAAGCTCTGAAATTTCTCTTTTTCTGCTTTCTGTCACGGTAAGCATATTGCATTGCTTTTTCTACCGCATTTTTGGCAACTGTCCAAACATTTTTACGTCTTCCAAAGTAACCTTTGGCTTGTTTTAAAACTTTTTTTCTACGTGCTCTTTTAGCAACTGAATTTACTGATCTAGGCATAATTCTTTTTGTTTTTTTGTAAAAGGCGTTTCTTATGTTTCAAGAAATCTTAGGTGCCTGTTACAGGGTTATTAAATTGTTTTAACCGACAATGATTTTTTGTTTAAAGTTCAATGTTTAAGGTTTAATGTTCTGAACACTAACTCCTGAACACACTGATTAAACAAGTCTCAATTGTTCTTTTACGCTTCTTTCATCAGCTTGATCTACAAGTCCGGTATGAGTTAAAGCTAATTTACGCTTTTTAGATTTTTTAGTCAAAATATGACTTTTAAAAGCATGTTTTCTTTTGATTTTTCCTGTACCGGTTAGCTTGAAACGTTTCTTTGCTCCCGATTTGGTTTTCATTTTAGGCATTTTCCTGCGTTTTATATAATTACTTAATCTTATCTTTTTTGTCTTAATGGCAACAGTTTGGCAACAGAGACATTATGACTTTTAATTATTTCTTCTTTTTAGGAGCGATGTACATTGTCATACGCTTTCCTTCCAGAACAGGCATAGCCTCTACTTTTCCGAACTCTTCTAAATCTTGTGCTAATCTAAGCAATAGAATTTGTCCTTGCTCTTTATAAATAATAGACCGTCCTTTGAAGAACACAAACGCTTTGAGTTTTGAACCTTCTTTGAGAAACTTTTCTGCATTCTTTCTTTTGAATTCATAATCGTGTTCATCGGTTTGAGGTCCGAATCTGATTTCCTTAACAGTAATTTGAGCGGATTTAGCTTTGATTTCCTTCTCTCTTTTCTTTTGTTCGTAAAGGAACTTTTTATAATCCATAATTTTGCAGACAGGCGGTTCTGCATTTGGTGAAATCTCTACCAAATCCAGTTCTAACTCTTCTGCCATTTTTAAGGCTTGTGGAGTTTTGTACACTCCCATCTCTACGTTATCTCCGACAAGTCTTATTTCCGGAACACGTATAAATTCATTAATTCTGTGAGGGTCTTTCTTTTCTACACGACCTTGAAATCCTCGTCTGTTGTGTCTTATTGCTATGGCTCTAAAATTTAAGTTAAACTCCTATTATTATTATTTGTTCAATTGTAAAAAATTAAAACGGTTTTAATGTTTTACTAATTTCGTCATTGACAATTTTTATAAATTCTTCAATCGAAACCTTTGTGTTTCCTTTACCGTCTTGCCCTTGAATACGAAGTGAAATCGTGTTTGTTTTCTCTTCTTCCTCTCCTACAATGAGCATAAACGGTATTTTTTGCATTTCTGCTTCTCTGATTTTCTTTCCGATAGTTTCGTTTCGGTTGTCAATCAGGGTGCGAATTTCGTGATTTTCCAGCAAACTCAAAACTTTTTTTGCATAATTTTCGTATTTCTCACTCAAAGACAGGATTATAGCCTGAGTTGGCATGAGCCAAAGTGGGAAATTTCCTGCTGTATGCTCAAGCAAAATAGCTACGAAACGTTCCATCGAACCAAACGGTGCTCTGTGAATCATTACCGGACGATGTAATTTGTCGTCTGAACCAACATAAGTCAAATCAAAACGTTCAGGAAGATTGTAATCTACCTGAATGGTTCCGAGTTGCCATTGTCTTCCTAGAGCATCTTTCACCATAAAATCCAATTTCGGACCATAGAAAGCTGCTTCTCCGGGCTCAATCACATAATTTAAACCTTTATCTTTTACTGCTGAAATAATTGCATTTTCTGCTTTTTCCCAGTTCTCTACAGAACCAATATATTTGTCCGGATTATCTAAATCACGAACCGAAACTTGTGCTGTAAAGTTCTCAAAACCAAGTGAACCGAATACGTAAAGAACCAAATCAATTACGTTTTTGAATTCTTCGTCCAATTGCTCTTGCATACAGAAAATATGGGCATCATCTTGCGTAAATCCTCTCACACGAGTAAGCCCGTGAAGCTCTCCCGATTGCTCATAACGATAAACCGTTCCGAATTCCGCATAGCGCTTTGGAAGGTCTTTGTATGACCAAGGTTTTGCTTTATAAATCTCACAGTGGTGAGGGCAGTTCATCGGTTTCAACAAAAATTCTTCACCTTCGTTTGGTGTATGAATCGGTTGGAAACTGTCTGCTCCGTATTTTGCATAGTGACCCGAAGTCACATAAAGTTCTTTGTGACCGATATGAGGTGTTACGACTTGCTCATATCCTGCTTTTTTCTGTGCTTTTTTCAAGAATTGCTCCAAACGATCACGAAGTGCAGCACCTTTTGGTAACCAAAGAGGTAACCCTTGCCCTACTCTTTGAGAGAAATGAAAAAGCTCTAATTCTTTTCCTAATTTTCTGTGATCACGTTTTTTGGCTTCTTCCAAAAATTGTATATATTCGGTCAGGTCTTTTTGTTTCGGGAACGAGATTCCGTACACTCTGGTGAGCTGTTTGTTTTTCTCGTCTCCTCTCCAATAAGCACCTGCAATACTCAAAATCTTAACCGCTTTGATGATTCCGGTGTTCGGGATATGACCTCCACGGCACAAATCTGTAAAAGAGGAATGATCACAAAATGTAATGGTTCCGTCTTCCAGATTCTCGATAAGCTCGATTTTATAAGGGTTATTTTCTTTTTTATAGAATTCCAAAGCTTCTGCTTTTGAAGCCGAACGCATTTTGAAATCGTGTTTTTCACGAGAAATTTCGAGCACACGGTCTTCGATTTTTTTGAAATCACTATCAGAGATTTTGTTGTCTGCGAAATCGACATCATAATAAAAACCATTTTCTACAGCCGGACCAATGGTAAGTTTGATACCCGGATATAGCTCTTGTAATGCTTGAGCCAAAACGTGTGACGTTGAATGCCAGAAAGCTTTTTTACCTTCTTTGTCATTCCATGTGTAAAGAACCAAAGATCCGTCGGTCGTGAGTGGTGTTTCTGTTTCAATAGTTGTACCATTGAAAGAAGCAGAAATCACGTTTCTAGCCAATCCTTCGCTTATACTTTTGGCAACCTCCATTGGGGTCGCTCCACTGTGAAACTCCTTAACTGAACCGTCAGGCAATGTAATCTTTATCATACGTTCGTTAGAAAAAAATTTAAGAGTGCAAATATACTAAGAAAATACGGAATATTTAAACTTCCTTTTAAGGATAGAAAATATTTTGTAATGATGCTTCGAGATTGTGCATAATAATCTCTTTAAAAACACTCAAACAAAGGCAAATTTTATATTCAAAAAAGCGTTAATTTTCTATTTTAAGTTTTAATAGTTTTTCTATTACAATGGGATAATTTTTGTGTTCCAAAGCAAGGATTTTAAGAGCGACTTCTTCGGGAGTTTGACAATCCTCGATGTTTACTTCTTTCTGAAAAATAATATTCCCTTTGTCATAATGTTCGTTTACGTAATGTATGGTCATTCCTGAAAACTTTTCTTTGTTTTGAAAAACAGCTTTGTGAATATTGAGTCCGTACATTCCTTTGCCTCCATAGTTTGGAAGTAGGGCAGGGTGGATGTTAACTATCTTAGCGGGGAAAATTTTTATCAGATACTCCGGAACTTTTAAGAGAAATCCAGCCAAAACAATCAGATCAGGATTGTATTTTTTTATTGAATCAAAAAATTTACGGTCTTGAAATTCGTCTTTAGAAAAAATTTCAAACGGAATTTTGTGATTTATTGCACGTTGTATAACTCCCGCATCGGGTTTGTTTGTAAATACAGCTACAACTCTCGCAAAATCATCGTTCTGAAAGTGATTTATAATGGTTTCTGCATTAGAACCCGAGCCTGAAGCAAAAATTACAATATTTTTCATGCCGCAAAAAAACAAATAAATAAGCAGAAAATAAAGCGATTATACTTGTATTTTAAAATTATTTTTCTACTTTAGTGCCACATTTTTTTTTGAAAATAGCGATTTAAATAAAATTTTCTATTTTTGCATCTTAATTCAAATACTAAAATAAAAAATTATGTCAGACATTGCATCAAGAGTAAAAGCGATTATCGTTGACAAATTAGGCGTTGACGAAAACGAAGTAGTAACAGAAGCAAGCTTCACAAACGATTTAGGAGCAGATTCTTTGGATACTGTTGAGCTAATCATGGAATTCGAAAAAGAATTTGACATTCAAATTCCGGACGACCAAGCAGAGAACATCGCAACTGTTGGTCAAGCAATCTCTTATATTGAAGAGGCTAAAAAGTAATTAACATAAATACCTTACACTTCTTAGGCGAAGTGTAAGGTATGTTGTTTTTTTGTTTTAGGGTTAAAAACCACATAGATTGTCAAAGTACAATCTGTAAAAGATACAAACTCATATTAGTCTAGTTTATACTGTCAGGATAATATGGGTTTTTTTAAATTTTTTTAAAATTCTGAATATGGCAATAAGACGAGTTGTAGTAACGGGGCTGGGAGCATTAACTCCGATAGGGAACAATATTGAAGCGTATTGGAACGGACTTATAAACGGAATAAGCGGTGCTGCACCTATTACTTATTTTGATGCGTCAAAATTTAAAACACAATTTGCCTGTGAGATAAAAAACTTCAATGTAGAAGATTTTATTGACAGAAAAGAAGCTCGTAAAATGGATAAATATGCTCAGTATGCTATGATAACAGCTACTGAAGCTATGGAAGATGCTGATTTTGATTTAGAAAAATTAGACTCGGACAGAGCAGGCGTTATTTGGGGTTCGGGAATTGGAGGTTTACAGACTTTTCAGGATGAAGTAACTAATTTTAACCAAGGAGACGGAACTCCAAAATTCAACCCCTTTTTTATACCAAAAATGATTGCGGATATTGCAGGAGGACTTATTTCGATGAAATACAGTCTTAGAGGTCCGAACTTTACAACCGTTTCAGCTTGTGCTTCTTCTACCAATGCAATTATTGATGCCTTTAATTACATCCGTTTAGGACATGCAGATGTTATCTTGACGGGAGGTTCGGAGGCAGCTGTGACCATTGCAGGAATTGGAGGTTTTAATGCAATGCATGCGCTTTCGACCAGAAATGACAACCCAAAAACTGCTTCAAGACCAATGGACAAAGACCGCGACGGATTTGTTCTGGGAGAAGGAGCAGGGGCGTTAATTTTAGAAGAATACGAACACGCAAAAGCAAGAGGAGCTAAGATATACTGCGAAATTGGAGGTGGAGGTATGTCGGCTGATGCACACCACATTACAGCACCGCATCCGGAAGGTTTCGGAGCAAGAAATGTGATGCTTAACTGTCTGAGAGATGCAGGATTAAAACCAACCGATGTAGATGGAGTAAATTTGCACGGAACTTCTACACCGCTTGGAGACATTGCAGAATCAAAAGCTATTTTAGAAGTTTTCGGGGAGCACGCTTATAACCTGAATCTGAACTCTACCAAATCAATGACAGGACATTTGCTTGGAGCAACCGGAGCTATTGAAGCGATTTCGTGTATTTTGGCTATCAAAAACGGAATTGTTCCTCCAACTATCAACCATTTTACCGACGACGAAAACATCGACCCGAAATTGAACTTTACTTTTAACAAAGCCCAAAAACGAGATGTAAAAGTTATGATGAGTAATACATTCGGATTCGGAGGACACAACGCTTGTGTACTTGTAAAAAAATTAGAAATGTAACCTCTGTTAGAATGAATATTCTACAAAAAATATTGAAAAACTCCCGTGCTGAAAAAGGCGGGAGTTTTTTTAAAAAAATTTATCAGATTACAGGATTCAAACCAAAAAACATTGAAATTTACCAAAGAGCATTTACTCATAGTTCTGTAAACAAAACAGATGAAAACGGGCAAATAATCAGCTACGAAAGATTAGAGTTTTTGGGAGATGCTATGCTCGGAAGTGTAATTGCAGCGTATTTATTCAGAGAAGTTCCGAATCAGAACGAGGGTTATCTGACCAAAATGAGGGCTAAAATAGTAAGTCGCGAAAATCTCAATAATCTCGGAAAACAACTCGGACTCATCGAACTTATAACGAGTAAAGTTTCTCAAAAACATTTCGGAGAAAACATCTACGGGAATCTTTTTGAGGCCTTAGTTGGAGCTATTTATTTGGATAGAGGTTATCTTACTTGCGAAAAATTCATCAACAAAAAACTAATTACACCTTATGTAAATATCGAAAGATTAGAAGGAAAGATTATCAGTTACAAAAGTCTTTTGATTGAATGGTGTCAGAAACACAAAAAACATTTTGCCATCAGAGTTGAAGAAGAAAAAAGTGCCGAAGTTCAAAAACATTTTTCAGCACAACTTTTCATAGACGATAAAGTTGTATCGAAAGCTCGTGCTACTTCAAAAAAAAAGGCAGAAGAAACAGCCTCAAAAAGAGCTTATTTTGCTTTTCAGAAAGAGATTTTAAAGTCTTAATTTGTCCACATCGTATTCCTTCTGGTCTTTTTTTCGGGACGATACCTTACTTTAAAAAAGTAACGATATTTTCTATAAGTTCGTCCGTGTTTTCAAGGTGAGACATGTGTCCGCTTTCGAGAGAAACGAGTTTGACCTGAGTATTTTCGGTTTGATCTTTGTTATCTTCATAATTTAGGACCGAGTCTTCTGTTCCCAAAATCAACATCATAGGGTAGGGGGCAAAGTGAAGCATTACCTCTCTGTCATTTCTGATTTTCATTCCCTCTAATGCTGCTATGATTCCTTGAATTGGAGTTTTCAGTGCTTGTTTTTTAACTTCTTCGATTTCTTTAGAGCGTTTTTTTCTGTTTTTTTCGGAAAAAAGATTGGTAATTGACATTTTTACGAAGGTAGAAAAATTTTGTTTTACAGCCTGAATAGCCCTATCCCGATTGAGTCTTCTTTCGGCTGAATCTGCCCTGGCAGTAGAATTGACAAGAACTATTTTTTTGATAACATCAGGGTAGAGTTCGGCAAAAGCAAGAGCAACATATCCACCCATAGAATGTCCGATAAGAGTAGCTTTTCGGATTTTATTTTCGTATAAAACAGCATAAACCATATCTGCTTGTTCTTCCATAGTGTGGATGTATCCGATGCTTTCTGATTTTCCGTGTCCGAGTAAATCGAAAGCAAAAACCCGATGCTTTTTGGATAATTTATCGATTAAGAAATTCCACATCGTCTGATTTTCTAAAAACCCGTGGAGCAATACGACAACGGAGCCTTTTCCGTTGTCGGAATAATGAATTTCAGCTCCTTTATATAGTGTGAATTTTTCCAAAGTTCCCCTTGATTTATAAAACAGGGCAAAATTACAGTTTAATTTTAAATTTTCATCGGAACTTCCATCAGTAAAATTTCTGTTTCGGGCTCTAAAATTGTTATTTTAAGCGAATTAACATTCCATATTCCCATTCCGTCTCGGGTGTCAAGATTTTGTTCTTCAATATTGGCTTTTCCTTTAATAATGAAAGCATAAACTCCGTTTTGATTGTCGTTTAGATTATATTCAGCAGTCATTTCTTGGTCAAATTTTCCGAGATTGAACCAGGCGTTTTGATGAATCCACATTCCTTTATCGTCTTGATTTGGAGATACAATTTGTTGAAATTTATTCTTTTTATCTTCCGGGTTTAATGTAATCTGGTCATAACGTGGTGCTACATTTCGTTTGTTCGAGAAAACCCAAATTTGTAAGAGTTTTACTTCTTTGTCTTGATTTTTGTTGTATTCACTGTGAAATACTCCTGTCCCTGCACTCATTACCTGAATATCACCTTGCCTGATAACACCTACATTTCCCATACTGTCTTTGTGTTCTAAATCGCCTTCGAGCGGAATAGTAATGATTTCCATGTTATCGTGAGGATGCATTCCAAATCCTTTTCCTCCCTCAATTGTATCGTCATTTAGAACCCTCAACGCTCCGAAATGAATTCTTTCCGGATTGTGATAATTGGCAAAACTGAAGGTGTGATAGGCTTTTAACCAGCCGTGGTTTGCGTGTCCTCTTGTGTCTGCTTTGTGTACTACTGTATTTTTCATAACTTTGTTTTTTTGTAATTATACGGATTTAAAATTTATTACAAAGGTACTTACCGAAAACAAAATGACCATTGATGTATGATAAGAAAAGGGCAAAATTCGGCTTGTTGCAAATACCGATTTGATTGTTTTGACAAAAGCTTTTTATTTGAAATTTAGATGAGATAATTATCGTGAGAAATAATCTTTGTTTTTTGTATTTATAGCATTTCTCGAAGTTTACTTCGTCAGTTTGTTTTACCTTTGCCGTTCAGAAATAATTGAAAATTCTGAGCTTAAATATTAAACCATTTTTAACGAATCGTTGTTATTTAGAATGCAGCAAAAAGAAATAGTTCTTCTTATTGGAGGTCCCGGAACGGGAAAATCAACCCTTGTAAATATTTTATCCAAAAGAGGATATGTGTGCTATCCTGAAATTTCAAGACAGGTTATTCTTGAAGCACAAAGACAAGGAATCGACCAATTGTTTTTAGAGCAACCTCTTTTATTCAGTCAAAAATTATTAGAAGGTAGAATTAATCAGTACAAGAGTGCACTTAATGAAAACGAAAATATTGTTTTTATAGACCGAGGAATTCCCGATGTTTTGGCATATATGCATTATATCGGAGATACGGATTATCCGGATAATTTTGACACAGCCTGCAAAGAACATAAATATACTAAACTATTTATTCTTCCTATTTGGGACGAAATTTACAGTTCAGATAACGAACGATACGAAAACCTTGAACAAGCAAAACAAATTCAGGAGTACCTGATTAAGACTTACGAAGATTTAGGATACCACCTTATCGAAGTGCCTAAAGATACTCCCGAGAAGAGAGCTGATTTTATTTTAAGCTTTTTTTGAAAAAAAACACTATATTTGTAAAAACTGAATTCTTATGAAATACTACAAATACTTCTACTGGGCTTATCTTATTTTGGGGTTGTTATTCATCTATGACGGATATAAAAAACTAAATGGGGAAGAAGGAAATCCCTATATTAGTTTTGCTATTGCCGGATTGGCAATATTTATGTTTTTCTTCCGCAGAAATTTTGCCAAAAAAATGGAAGAAAGAATGAAAAACAAGTAACCCCGAAAACCAGCTTTCAAGCATTTAGCTTAATACTATAAATCTAAAGAATCAGATTTCTTGTTAAATCTTCAAAGGTTTCCCGTTTTCTGATTAGTTGTCCTTTACCGTCTTTCCATAGTACTTCAGCAGGTTTGTACCGCGAATTGTAATTAGAAGACATCGAGAAGCAGTAAGCTCCTGCATTTTTAAAACAAAGAATATCTCCTTCGGTAATTTCGGAAATCATACGATTAGTTCCGAAGGTATCAGTCTCGCAGATATATCCTACAACCGAATAAAAGCGTTGTCTGCCTTTCGGATTAGATATGTTTTCGATATGGTGATACGAACCGTAAAGCATCGGACGTATCAAGTGGTTAAAACCGGAGTCAATTCCCGCAAAAACAGTTGAGGTAGTTTGTTTTACCACATTTACTTTGGCAAGAAAATAACCTGCCTCGCTCACTAAGAATTTACCCGGTTCAAAAGCCAATGTCAGCGGTTTTCCGTATTCTTTTTGAAAATCGTTAAATCGTTTGGTCAGCTTTTTTCCGAGTTCTTCAACATTTGTTTCTATATCGTCTTTTTTATAAGGTACTTTAAACCCACTTCCGAAATCTATAAATTCTAGCTCTTTGAAATTTTTGGCGGTTTCAAACAATATTTCGGCAGCATACAGAAATACATCAATATCCAGAATATCAGAGCCGGTGTGCATGTGGATTCCGTTGATGTGCATTTCTGTGTTTTCTACAATTCTGAGTAAGTGAGGAAGTTGATGAATCGAAATACCAAATTTACTGTCGATATGTCCTACCGAGATATTAGCATTTCCTCCTGCCATTACGTGAGGGTTTATGCGAATACAAACCGGAATTTTCGGGTATTTTGTTCCAAATTGTTCTAAGATAGAAAGATTGTCAATGTTGATTTGTACTCCCATTTCTGCAACCATTTCGATTTCTTCTAACGAAACTCCGTTTGGTGTAAAGATGATGTCTTTCGGGTCAAAACCAGCCAAAAGCCCTAATTGCACTTCTTGTATAGAAACAGTATCTAAACCTGAACCCAGATTTTTGAACACCTTGAGTACAGAAACATTCGAGAGTGCCTTGACTGCATAATTGATTTTCAACTTTTCAACCTTAGAAAAGGCCTTTGTAAGGCGGTTGTATTGAAATTCAATTTTCTCCGCATCATATACATAGAGCGGACTTCCGAATTCTTCTGCAAGCTGCAGCAAATTTTGTGAGTTCATTTTTTTGTTAGTCAAATTAATTTTTAGTGATTCATAATATACTCCATATCCTTAGTTTAAGGAATAAATACTATTTTTTTTAAAGTAATGGTGATTAAAAATTTCTACTTCAACATTTATGAAGATCAATTATTTTCAATATTGAATCAGGAAGTTTATGCAAATTTGCCAACAAAAATAAAAATTAGAAAAGTTTATCACAAGAATAAAATATGTTTTTTTACTATACTTCTCTGATACTTTTTGGATAACACAAGTAGTATTTCGAGACTTCTTCTGAAAGAGATTTCAGGTAGGATTTGTCTGAGGCAGAAATCAAATCTTCTGTTTTGCCGTTTTTGTGTAAAATCAAAATAGGTTCAGAAGTTTTATCATACGCCTTGTTGCTTATTTTTCCTTTAAAAATAAAATACTTGCTTTCTTTGTCAGATATTTTTTCTTTTTTCGAGAGTAAGTTCTGAAGTTCTAAAATCCGTTCTTTTGGAAACTTTTCGGAGTTGATTTCGATTTTGAGCAAATCCCTATTGATGAGCATTTGACTTAAATGGCTCAAGACATAATCACTAGAGTTTTGCCATTCTTTTAAAGCAGAAACAACATCGTAATCGTCTAAATTTGAGAATTTTTCTAAAACCGTATCATCAAAGTTGCCTTGGTCAATTTTATTTTCCAAGAAAAATGAAAAAGCAGAACCACAAGATGGTGTTTGTCCATTCTCGGTAAGTTCTTTGGCTCTTTGAAGTGTTTTCGTAAGCATTTGCTCGGCTACAATACTGGTTTTGTGAAGGTAGGCTTGCCAGTACATCAGTCGTCTTGCCACCAAAAATTTTTCAACCGAATAAATTCCTTTTTCATCAATTACCAAACGATCTTCAACCACATTAATCATCTGAATTAGCCTATCAGAATTAATGTTTCCTTCTGCTACTCCCGAATAAAAACTATCTCGTTTCAGATAATCCATTCTGTCCATATCAAACTGTCCGGAAATAAGCTGATGCAAAAATTTTCTATGGTATTTTTCTTTAAAGATTTCTATGGCCAAAGCCAATTTTCCGTTGAATTCTCGGTTAAGCTTATTCATAAATAAAATCGAAATGTCCTCGTGATGAATGTCCACAATACTATGCTCCATAGCATGCGAAAAAGGCCCGTGCCCGATGTCGTGAAGCAAAATAGCAATATAAAGCGCTTGTTCTTCGTCTGTTGATATTTCGATGTTTTTTTGCTTGAGCGTCTCAACTGCTTTTTGCATCAGGTGCATACTGCCCAAAGCGTGATGAAATCGGGTGTGATGAGCTCCCGGATAAACCAAATAAGATAATCCCATTTGAGAAATCCGCCTTAACCTCTGAAAATATCGATGCTGAACTAAATCATAAATAAGCTCACTCGGGATAGAAATGAATCCGTAAATCGGGTCGTTAAAAATTTTGAGTTTATTAGTTTTGCTCACTGTTTTTGGTTTGCTACAAAGATATAGAAATTGAAGAATGATATACATAAAAATATGACTCGGTTTTCTGTTGTTTTTAACACTATAGACGTATGAAAAACTTTTAACACAAGTTTAGGTTTGTTTAGTTCGGTAGTTGCCGAACTAAACTTATTTTTGCACTCTATTTAAAATGAATCTACCATTGAATACGGATTTAGAAAGAAAAGAGCTGACAGAAATGATGGGGATTCATCTTCAGAATCAACATACTATTTCGCCTCTTACAGGAAGAATTTGGGCTACGCTCATTATGGAAGGAAAAGGAGAGGGACTTACTTTTGATTATTTGGTAGAAAAACTTCAAGCAAGTAAAAGTAGTATCTCTGCCAGCTTGAATTTACTTGTAAAAACAGATAAAATTTATTACGTCAATATTGAAGGAGACCGAAAAAAATACTTTAGAACTTATCCTTTTAGCGAACGCTTTGTAAGGCTGTTAAAAAATATGGAGTTCGAGAAAAAACTACTCGAAAAAGTAATCAAGTACAAAAGCAAAATCGCATGCTCAAACAAAGGCAACTGTGCTTTAGAAAACATTAAAGCCTATAAAGAACACCTTTATGAAATGGAAAAAATTACCAAACGTCTTTTGACTGATTTAAAGAAAATAGAAGAAGAAAACCTTAATAAATAATTAAACTATATACTTTTAATACGTATGAGCAAATCAAATATCTGTATCGGATTATTAGCCTCGTTACTGCTTATTTCTTGCAATAAAGGAAATAACAACCAACCACAGCCGATTTCTGCACTTCCGTTTTCGGTAGTAGAAGTTCCAACAAAATCATTAATCGGATACGAAACTTATCCTGCAAATATCGAAGGAACAAATAACAATGCAGTAAGAGCCAAGGTTTCCGGATATATCACAAAAGTTTTGGTCGATGAAGGACAAAAAGTCCGCAAAGGACAAGTTCTTTTTATCTTAGAAACTCAATCTATGAGCCAAGATGCTGAAGCCGCAAAAGCCAATGTAAATGCAGCTCAGGTTGAAGTAAACAGATTGATTCCACTGGTTGAAAAAAATATCATTAGCAGTGTGCAATTAGAAACAGCCAAAGCCAGATTAGCTCAAGCAAAAAGTGCGTACAGTTCGGTTGCGGCAACTATTGATTATGCCAATATCAGAAGCTCGATTGACGGATATGTAGGTTCTATAAACTTCAGAGAAGGAGCTTTAGTTAGCCCTACTGACTCTCAACCTTTGACTACTGTTTCTACAACAGATGAAGTTTATGTTTTCTTTGCTCTTAACGAAAAAAATTACATTGATTTTTTAAGCAAAACCGAAGGAAAAACAAGAGAAGAAAAAATTAAAAACTTCCCTTTAGTAGAACTTCAATTGGCTAATGGAAAAACTTATTCCGAAAAAGGAAAAATAGAAACTGTTACAGGTCAGGTCGATAAAACAACAGGAACAGTGAGTTTCAGAGCTAAATTTAAAAACCCAAGTGGGATTTTAGCAAACGGAAATAGTGGTATGATTCGTATTCCGAAAGAATATAAAGATGTGATTGTCGTTCCCGAGGTGGCTACATTCGAGCAACAAGGAATCGATTATGTTTATGCCGTAAAAAACGATACGGCTTATGCTACAATTGTTAAAATAACAGATAAAATCAACCGAATTGCTGTTATTGAATCAGGGGTTAGGCAAGGCGAAAAAGTAGTGGTTGAGGGAATTGTAAAACTGCGAAACAATACTCCGGTTACGCCACGAACCGTAAACTTCGACACTTTAGTTAATTCGCTAAAACCTGCACTCTAACACAATTTAGATTATGTTAAGAACATTCATAGAAAGACCTGTACTATCAACCGTTATTTCGATTATCATAGTTATTCTCGGTATTTTAGGAATTATTGCACTTCCCGTTACAGAGTATCCTGAAATTGCACCTCCTACGGTTCAAATTCAGGCAAACTACCCGGGAGCAAATGCTCAAACCGTTTTAGAAAGTGTTATTATTCCGCTCGAAGAGCAAGTAAACGGAGTAGAAGGAATGGATTACATTACTTCTACCGCTACCAATACCGGACAGGCAACTATTCAGGTAATTTTTAAACAAGGAATTGATCCGGATATTGCTGCTGTAAATGTGCAAAATAGGGTAGCTCGGGCTACACCACTATTACCTGCTGAGGTTACTCGCTCGGGAGTTGTTACTCAAAAACAACAAACCAGTGCTTTGATGTTCGTTTCCTTTTTTGCTCAAGACGACAGATATGACCAAACATTTATTCAAAATTACCTGAATATAAATGTTGTACCTCAATTAAAAAGGGTGAACGGAGTAGGAGATGCCAGTTCTTTCGGGCTTCGTAATTACTCCATGCGTGTATGGTTAGACCCTATAAAAATGGCTAATTACGGATTAGTTCCCTCTGATGTTACGATAGCTATTAACGAACAGAGTTTAGAGGCTGCAGCAGGACAATTAGGTGAAAACAATGCAGAGGCTTTTCAGTATGTTATTCGTTATAGTGGAAAATACAGAACACAAGAGCAATATGAAGATATTGTAATCAAATCACTCGATAACGGACAGATTTTATATCTGAAGGATGTAGCTAAAATTGAAATGGGAGCTCAGGCTTATTCGGGAATTTCTCGCTATAACGGAAGGCCTGCTGCAGCAATGGCTATTTACCAAACTCCAGGTTCAAATGCACAAGAGATTATTGAGGAATTAAAAATCGAATTAGAAGAAATTTCCAAAGGAATGCCTGACGGGTTAGAATACATTGTGATGTTTGACACCAACCAATTCCTTGAAGCGTCTATTTCTAAGGTAATTACAACCCTTATCGAAGCCTTTATTCTGGTTTTCTTGGTAGTATTCCTTTTCTTACAAGATTTTCGTTCTACGCTTATTCCGCTTATTGCTGTTCCGGTTTCGATTATTGGTACATTTTTCTTTCTGAATTTATTCGGCTTTACCATCAATATGCTAACACTTTTTGCATTGGTACTCGCCATCGGAATTGTAGTAGATGATGCAATTGTTGTCGTCGAGGCCATTCACGCAAAAATGGCAAAAACCAAGCAAAGCGGAAAAGAAGCCTCTATAAGTACGATGAGTGAAATCTCAAGTGCTATTATCTCGATTACATTGGTAATGGGAGCGGTGTTTATTCCGGTTACATTTATTTCTGGCCCTACGGGAGTTTTCTATAAACAGTTTGGTATTACCCTTATTGTTGCTATTGCTATTTCGGCTATAAACGCACTGACGCTAAGCCCAGCTTTATGTGCTTTACTGCTAAAACCCCACGAAGATTCTCATGGAAAGAAAAAGAATTTTGCCCAACGATTTTTTACTGTTTTCAATCATATCTTTGATGCGATGACTGCCCGATATGCCAGAAGTTTTAAATTCCTTTTAAAGCGAAGATGGATTACTTTTGTAATTCTGACTGTTTGCGGAATCTTTATTTATTTAGCTAATAAAACCATGCCAACCGGATTCGTCCCGAGCGAAGACAGAGGTTTTGTAATGGCTAATTTTGAACTCCCTCAAGGAGCAAGTGCAGACAGGGTAGTAAAATTTCAGGAAGAGTTCAGACAAAGAGCCATGCAAATTCCGGAGGTGGAAGGAATTACACTTGTATCTGGATTTAGTTTTATCAGCGGACAAGGTTCTAACTACGGAATGGGAATGCTTCGTCTGAAAAAATTTGAAGAACGAAAAGACGAAGACTCGTCTATTGATGCTGTTATCGGAAAACTTTTTGGCATAGCAGCCCAAATGCCTGAATCAAAAAGTATTTTCTTCGCTCCTCCGAGTGTTCCCGGATACGGATTTTCATCAGGATTCGAAATGAAATTATTAGATAAGTCAGGAGGAAGTTTGGCAGAATTCAACGAAGTTGCCAATCAATACCTTGAACAATTATCGCAACGTCCGGAAATTCTCTACGCTCAAACCTCGTTCAATACTTCGTATGCTCAATACGAAATCGAACTGAATGTTCCACGAGCTAAACAGTCTGGAGTTTCAGTAAGTGACATTTTCTCTGCACTTCAAGGATATATCGGAGGAATTTATGCAGCCGATTTCACCCGTTACGGAAAACAATTCCGAGTAATGATTCAGGCACTTCCCGAAGACCGATCTACCGAAAACGACCTGGACAAAATCTTTGTACGAACAACCTCAGGACAGATGACACCTATTACACAGTTCATCAATCTGAAAAAAGTTTATGGTCCTCAGACCGTAAACCGTTATAACTTGTTTACCTCTGCAAACATTTCAGGAGCAAACAGCCCCGGATACAGTACCGGAGATGCCATTAGAGCAGTTCAGGAGGTAGGCGAGCAAAATCTTTCTACAAGCTACGGAATTGACTTTACCGGACTTTCAAGAGAGGAGATTAATGCAAGTTCTCAAACCGCTATGATTTTCTTTTTGTGTCTGGTATTTATCTATTTTATTCTTGCTGCTCAATACGAAAGTTATTTATTGCCGTTGTCGGTAATTCTTTCGTTGCCGGGCGGAGTTATGGGAGCTTTTTGGGCACAAAAATTAGCCGGATTAGAAAACAACATTTATTTCCAGATTGCCTTAGTGATGCTGGTCGGGCTACTGGCCAAAAACGCCATTCTGATTGTAGAGTTTGCTATTCAAGGAAGGCGAAACGGTCAAAGTATTGCTCAATCTGCCATTAGCGGAGCCAAAGCACGTTTACGTCCGATTCTGATGACTTCATTTGCTTTTATTTTAGGATTAATGCCTTTAGTATTTGCAACCGGAGTAGGATATGTGGGTAACCGCTCTATAGCAACAGGAGCGGCTTTCGGATTGCTTATCGGAACCATAATCGGAGTATTTAATATTCCCGTTCTATACGCTATCTTTCAATGGTTACAAGAAAAAGTAAAACCTACTAATAGAGATTAGGATTTGGGAATTAGGATTTAGGAATTGCCCCGTCATCCACCGCCCAGCACCAACATAAACTTTAAAAAGAAAAATGAAAAAATATATAGTGATTTTAGGTAGTACTTTGATGTTACAATCGTGTTTTGTAGCAAAAAATTACGAAAGACCTACAATAGAAACAGAAGAACTGTATAGGAGCGAAGTAGTTGCAAATGATACTGTTTCGATGGCTGATATATCGTGGAAAGAATTATTCAAAGACCCAATATTGCAAAGCTATATTCAAAAAGGGCTACAAAATAATTTTGACATCCGAATAGCCATACAAAACATCGCAGCAGCAGAAGCTAACCTGAAACAGCGAAAATCAGGATATTTTCCCACATTGGGAATTAACGGAAACTGGACACATCAGGAAATTTCGGGAAACAGTCAGTTTGGGACAATGTTTGACCGAATAGACCAATATCAACTGGCTGCAAACCTTTCGTGGGAAGCTGATATATGGGGAAAAATCAGGAGTAACAAACGGGCTGCAAACGCTCTGTATTTGCAAACTATTGCTGCCAATCAGGCAGTAAAAACGCAAATAATTACCGGAATAGCCTCCATTTATTATCAACTTTTAGCCTTAGATGCACAACTCAAAATAGCCGAGCAAACCTTTGAAAACCGAAGCAAAAGTATAGAGACTATTCAAGCTCTGAAAGATGCCGGACAAGTAACAGAAGTTGCTGTCAAACAAACCGAAGCACAAAAACTGGCTACGGAAATCATCATTGAGGATTTAAAATACAACATTACTATTCTTGAAAATACAATGAGTATTCTCTTGGGTGAAAACGCTCAAAGAATCGAAAGAACCACTTTTGAAGAGCAAGAGTTGAACCCTGAAATCAAACTGGGAGTTCCTGCCAATCTTTTGAGCAGACGCCCTGACTTGATTGCAGCAGAATACGGCTTGGTAAACGCGTTTGAATTAGTGAATGTTTCCAGAAGCAATTTTTATCCGTCACTTACCATTACTGCAACCGGAGGTTTTCAGAGTTTAGAACTCAAAGAACTGATTGGTACCAATTCGATTTTTGCTAATATCATAACCGGACTGACACAACCGATTTTCAATCAAAGACAAATCAAAACGCAACACGAAATTGCTAAGGCTAATCAACAAAAGGCCTTGATTCAGTTTGAACAAGCCTTGAAAACAGCTGGAAAAGAAGTATCAGATGCTTTGGCTAATTACCAAAACGAAACCCGAAAAATCCAAATCAGAGAACAGCAAGTTGATGCCCTCAAAAAAGCCTCTGAATATTCTGAAGAATTACTTACTTACGGATTGGCAAATTACTTGGAGGTTCTGACAGCTCAAGACAGTGCACTTAACTCAGAACTGAACCTAATTGACAACCAATACAAACAATTTAATGCCATTATTATGCTTTACCGAGCTTTAGGAGGCGGTTGGGAGTAATTTTTTGAGTGCCATCTTGTAAATAAAGAATCATAGTTTTTTTAAATAGTTTGATTCCTGACCTCACAGTGTTTTTTTTAAACTTGTGAGGTCTTTTTTATACGATAATTTAAATTTTGTAAAAGCATTATTTTTCAATTGTAAAAGTACATTTGTTAAATGAACTTTTATTTGTAGTAGAGATTGTGTTTATGAATTATACCTCAGAAACAATCCAGTAATCATACAAGAACTCAGAGAAAGACTTTACGAAAAAATCACGGAAGTCGTTATTCCTGAATGGCAGGAAGCGTTTAATGCTTTGACAAAAGAAGATTGTTACAACTATATTTATAACTTGACCATCAACCGAACTTTTGACGGGTATTTGAGAGAAAAATCAGTTGTAAATGACGGTTTGGCAAAAGCATTTTCAGAAGTAAGATTTGAAGAAAGTCCACCCGAATTAGACCACGCAGGAGATATAGACTATCTCGGATATGTTACAGAAGAAAAAGCAATTGGAATACAAATAAAACCTGTAACAGCACAATCAAATTTTGGAAATTATTCTGTCTCTGAAAGAATGAAAGCAAGTTTTGAGAGTTTCAAAAATGACTTTGGAGGAAATGTATTCATCATTTTTAGTTTAGATGGAGAAATTGCAAACAAACAAGTAATTGAACAAATTCAAACCGAAATAGAACGGCTGAAAAAATAAAACTACATCTCTACTGCATTTGTTTGAGTTCTTCTAAATAGGTTCTATCGTTTGAGAGTCTTGGAATTTTGTTTTGTCCACCTAATTTACCATTTTTTTTCAGCCAATCATAAAAAAGATTTTTTCGGGCAATGTTCAGTACAGGCCGATTAAGTGTCATATTGTTATGTCTTTTGGCTTCGTAGTCAGAGTTGAGAGATTTTAACGTATCATCGAGAACCGTATGAAAAAGCCCTATATCTTTCGGGGTTTCTTTAAATTCTATTATCCATTCGTGGGCTCCTTTTTCTTTTCCTACCATAAAAATAGGAGCAACTGTGTAGTCCAAAACTTCCGTATTGGTAGCTTTGCAAGCCTCTGCAACGGCTCGATCTGTGTTTTCTATCATCAGCTCTTCTCCAAAGACGTTGATATGGTGTTTGGTTCTTCCGGTAATCTTGATTCTGTACGGATTAAGCGAAGTAAAACGAACCGTATCTCCGATAAGATAGCGGAAAAGCCCTGAGTTGGTCGTAATTACAATTGCATAATTCTTTCCTATTTCAATATCAGCAAGGCGAACAGCTTTTTGGTTTGAAGTTCCGAAAGTATCCATTGGGATAAATTCGTAAAAAATTCCGTAATCGAGCATTAAGAGCATTTCGTCAGAATTATTCAAATCCTGTAACGCAAAAAAACCTTCCGAAGCGTTATAAATTTCGTAATAATTAAAATCTGAGCTTGGCAAAAGTTTTTTGTATTGTTCTCGATAAGGGTCAAAACTTACTCCTCCGTGAAAATAGACTTCCAGATTTGGCCATATTTCAAAGAGATTTGTTTTTCCTGTAGTTTCTAAGGTTTTGTTCAAAAGTACTAACATCCAAGACGGAACACCCGCAAAACTCGTTACGTTTTCCTGAATAGTTTCTTTAATAATAGCATCGAGTTTTATTTCCCAATCGGAAAGTTGCGATACTTTGTTGCTTGGAGTGCTACCAAATTCTGCCCACATCGGAAGATTCTCAATCAGAATGGCAGACAAATCTCCAAAATAGGTGTTGTTGTTGCTGTACAATTGTTTACTACCTCCGAGTCTGAGGCTTTTTCCGGTAAAAAGTTGCGAATTTTCGTTATTGTTCAAATAAAGGCAAAGCATATCTTTCCCTGCTTTGAAGTGGCAGTCTTCAAGAGCTGCGTTACTTACAGGGATAAATTTACTTTTAGCATCGGTTGTTCCGCTCGATTTGGCAAACCATTTTATAGGACTGTTCCAAAAAACATTTGGTTCTCCTTTTCTTGCCCTTTCAATATAGGGTTGCAAATCTTCATAGGTTACTAAAGGTACGTTTTCTGAAAATTTTCTGTAAGAATTAATCTCTGAAAAACCGTATTTTTTACCTAAAATTGTATTTTCGGAACTTCGTAAGAGGTTGATTAGCAACTCTTCCTGTACTTCATTCGGGTATTTCATAAACAATTCTATTTGATGAATTCTTTTTTTTAGAATCCACGAAGCAACAGAGTTGATGATAGAAAGAGCCATTTTTTGTTATCTTTACAAGCTGTAAAAATAAAAAAAATCTTATGTATTTAGAGTTTGTACTTGTAAAAATGCAGTCAGAACTTTTAAATCCTGTTCAGTATTATTTGACTTCTGATGATAATTTTCTAAATATCAATCAATTACTCGACAAAGAAGTATCTATCGAACATATCGGATATGAATGTCTGAATTGTCATCTACCCAAAAAAATATTCAGACAAGGTTTTTGCTATGAATGTTTTTACAACACTCCGCTGGCAGGAGAGTGGATAATGCGTCCGGAACTCAGTACAGCCCACCTCAACATCGAAGACCGAGATTTAACATACGAAAAACAAGTGCAGCTTCAGCCTCACGTTGTATATCTGGCGCTTTCAAGCGAGCTAAAAGTAGGAGTAACCCGAAAATCACAAGTTCCCTTCCGTTGGATAGATCAAGGAGCAGTACAAGCCTTGCCAATTGTTCAGGTTCCAAATCGGTATTTGGCAGGAATCACAGAGGTGGCTCTTAAAAATCATTTTTCGGATAAGACAAACTTCAGAAAGATGCTTCAAAATGAGGTCCCCGAAATGGATTTGTATAAAGAAAAAGAAAAACTCAAAGATTATTTACCCAAAGAGGTTTTGACTTATTATGAGAATCAACAAAGCGAAATTACCAAAATCGAATATCCTGTTTTGCAATACCCAACCAAAGTTATTTCTCTTAACTTAGAAAAAACTTCTCAATACAAAGGAAAACTCAAAGGAATAAAAGGTCAGTATTTTATTTTTGAAGACCAAACAGTACTTAACATTCGCAGTTACGAGGGCTACAAAGTAAACATTGGAGTCTGATTTGTTTTTAAATCAAAATCGTATATATTTTTTTCAACTTTTAGAACTCTATAATGTTAATAACTTCTACTTTTTTAAAACCGTGTCGGTTTTGAAATCAGCCCTAAATTTCCTATATTTGCTCGTTATTGACAATTTTAAAACATTATGAGCGAAGAAATAAAAAACAACAATTATTCAGCAGACAATATTCAGGCTCTCGAAGGAATGGAGCACGTAAGAATGCGTCCTTCTATGTATATCGGAGATGTTGGAGTCAGAGGGTTACACCACTTGGTTTATGAGGTAGTTGACAATTCGATTGATGAGGCAATGGCAGGACATTGCGACAGGATAGATGTCATAATTAATCCGGACAATTCAGTATCTGTAAAAGACAACGGTCGTGGTATTCCGGTAGATATTCATAAAAAAGAGGGAGTTTCTGCACTTGAGGTGGTAATGACCAAAATCGGGGCTGGAGGAAAATTCGATAAAGACTCGTACAAAGTTTCAGGAGGATTGCACGGAGTTGGAGTTTCGTGTGTGAACGCACTTTCTGACCACCTTAGAGCTACGGTATATAAAGACGGAAAAATCTACGAACAAGAATATTCCAGAGGTAAAGCACTCTATCCGGTAAAGCAAATCGGAGAAACCACCGAAAGAGGTACTATGGTAACCTTTCACCCGGACAACACCATTTTTACACAAACCATCGAGTATTCATACGAAACTCTTTCTAATCGTATGAGAGAATTGGCCTTCTTGAACAAAGGAATCTCCATTACCCTTACCGATAAAAGAGAAACAGACAAAGACGGAAACTTTATTTCGGAGATTTTTCATTCGGAAGAAGGACTTAAAGAATACATCAGATATTTAGACGGAAACAGAGAACCAATTATTTCGGGTGTAGTAAGTATGGAAACAGATAAAGGAGAAGTGCCTGTCGAAGTGGCACTTATTTATAACTCCAGCTACTCGGAAAATATTTTTTCGTACGTAAATAATATCAATACTCACGAAGGAGGAACGCATTTGTCGGGATTCAGACGTGGGCTTACCAATACCTTAAAAAAATACGCTGATCAATCCGGACTTTTAGATAAGTTAAAGTTTGAGATCTCGGGAGATGATTTTCGTGAAGGATTAACCGCTATTATCTCCGTAAAAGTAGCCGAACCGCAGTTTGAAGGACAAACCAAAACCAAATTAGGGAACAGAGAGGTGGTAGCACCGGTTTCTCAGGCGGTTTCTGAAATGCTGGAAAACTATTTAGAAGAAAACCCGAATGATGCCAAAATCATTGTTCAGAAAGTAATTCTTGCAGCTCAAGCCCGTCATGCAGCCAAAAAAGCTCGTGAAATGGTTCAGAGAAAAACCGTGATGGGAGGAGGGGGACTTCCAGGAAAACTATCCGATTGTTCAGAAACTGATCCATCAAAATGCGAAGTATTTCTCGTAGAGGGAGATTCGGCTGGTGGAACAGCAAAACAAGGGCGAGATAGAAATTTTCAGGCAATTCTTCCACTTCGTGGAAAAATACTGAACGTAGAAAAAGCAATGCACCACAAAGTGTTTGAAAACGAAGAAATTCGAAATATTTTTACTGCACTTGGAGTTACTATCGGAACCGAAGAAGACAGCAAAGCACTGAATTTGGAAAAACTTCGTTACCACAAAGTAGTAATTATGTGTGATGCTGACGTTGATGGTAGCCACATTTCGACCCTAATTCTAACATTCTTCTTCCGCTTTATGAGAGAACTTATCGAAAACGGACACGTATTTATCGCTACTCCTCCATTATACATGGTTAAAAAAGGAAACAAAAGAGAATACGCTTGGAACGACGACCAACGTGATAGACTTATCCAACAAATGGGTTCAGGATCATCGATTCAACGATACAAAGGTCTTGGAGAGATGAATGCAGAACAGCTTTGGGAAACTACAATGAATCCCGAAAATAGAACTTTAAGACAAGTTACTATTGATAGTATGACCGAAGCAGACAGAATTTTTTCAATGCTCATGGGAGATGAAGTACCTCCTCGTAGAGAGTTTATCGAAAAAAATGCAGTTTACGCTAAAATTGATGTGTAATAAAAACCACCCCTAATACAAATCCTCGAAAGTAACTTCGGGGATTTTTTTTTGAAAAATTTGCTACCTTTTTTTGAAATATTTATTTTTTAGTATAAAAATTATTGTTGATTTATTTAATATTATACATTTGTACAGATGTCTAACATAAAACTAATGAAAAATGAGAAAATCAATCTTAAAATTTGTGTTTTGTCTTATGTCAATATCGATGTTTTCACAAGGGGTTGAAACATTTGTTCTTGCAGCGGGAGATGCAGGTCGCTTGGCAGAGAATTATGTAAATCCTTTTGTAAAGGGATTCATGTACGATTTGAACGGAGGTTGGTACACCACTGCCAAAACGCATAAAAAGAAATTCGGATTTGATTTAACTATAAATCCGTCTATATCGTTTGTTCCTGCTTCAGACGAATTTTTTACGTTTGTTCCGGGAGATTATAGTTATCTATCTTTACCTAATGGAGAAAATTCGCTTCCTACAGTAATGAGCGATTCGGACCAAGAAGCATTGGTAGAAGTGCGTATTCCCTATGAAGAAGACACCTATAAAGTAGCGGAATTTGACATGCCCGGAGGTATTGGAGCTGATTTACCGATTAAAGCCGTTCCGGTTCCGATGGCTCAGGTAGGTTTCGGATTTTTTGGAAATACAGATTTTAAGGTAAGGTTTGTTCCGAGTATAAGTCCGGCCGAAAACTTTAAGTTTGACTTGTTTGGGTTGGGGGTACAACACAGCATATTGCCTTACTTTAAAGTGGACAATCCTATTCTTAATGTTTCTGTTTTAGCTGCTTTTACCAACATGAAGATGACTTATACTATTGAAAACGACACCGACTTTGATGAAGTGGATGTACAGAACGGAGCAGCAGAATTTAAGGTAAATACATGGACTTTGCAAGCTATTGCTTCGGTAGATTTAAAGCTCATAACCTTTTACGGAGCCGTTGGTTATAATTCAGGTAAATCTTCGGTAAAGATGAAAGGAGACTACACGCTTACTTATGATCTTGAAGATGGCCAAGGAAATATGATAGGATCTGTACCCGAAACAATTTCTGACCCAATCAGTATGAACTTTCAGGCAAACGGAATGAGAGGAACTTTAGGTACGAGGCTTAATCTGGGCTTTTTCAAAATATTTGCCGATTATACTTTTCAGGAATATAACACTCTTACGGGAGGTATAGCATTTAGTTTTAACTAAAGAATTATGTGTTAAGTTGTGAGTTGTAAGTACAATAATTTTCAAATTCTAATCCCTAAATGCTGATTAATTTTGTAAATTTGCAAAACTTTTTAACAACATAAACACAATTATATAGATGAAAGTAACAATTGTAGGAGCAGGAAACGTAGGAGCTACCTGTGCAGATGCTATTGCATTCAGAAGAATTGCAAGCGAAATAGTTTTATTAGACATCAAAGAGGGTTTTGCAGAAGGTAAAGCTCTTGACATTACACAAACTCAAACTACTTTAGGTTTTAATACAAGAGTAACTGGTAGTACCAATGATTATTCTAAAACAGCGGGAAGCGATGTAGTGGTAATTACCTCGGGAATTCCCAGAAAACCGGGAATGACTCGTGAAGAGCTTATAGGAATTAATGCAGGAATCGTAAAAGGAGTAGCAGAAAACATTCTGAAATATTCGCCTGACACGATTATTGTAGTGGTATCAAACCCAATGGACACCATGACTTATTTGGCTCTTAAAGCAACAGGACTTCCTAAAAACAGAATCATCGGAATGGGGGGAGCTTTAGACAGTTCTCGTTTTAAAACTTATTTATCATTGGCTCTTGACAAACCGGCTAACGACATTCAGGGAATGGTAATCGGAGGTCACGGAGATACAACAATGATTCCGCTTACAAGACTGGCAAGCTATAACGGAGTGCCTGTTTCAGAATTTTTATCAAAAGAGGAATTAGAAAAAGTATCAGCCGACACGATGGTAGGGGGAGCAACGCTTACTAAATTACTCGGTACTTCGGCTTGGTACGCTCCGGGAGCTTCGGTTTCTTATTTGGTAGATAGTATCCTAAACGACCAAAAATGCATGATTCCTTGTTCGGTATTGCTCGAAGGAGAATACGGTCAGAACGATATATGTATAGGTGTTCCTTGTATTATTGGCAAAAACGGAGTGGAGCAAATCATAGATGTAAATTTAAATGAAAACGAAAAAGCATTGTTTGCTAAAAGTGCAGATGCAGTTCGAAATATGAATGATGCTTTGACTTCTGTTCTTTAAAGAAAATAGTTTTTAGTAATAAAAAAATCCGTCTTGTTCACTTAACAAGACGGATTTTTTATGGGGTGATTCTTTCCTCAAAAATATTCGAAAAAAGAACTCCGGCTACTTTTTCTTTGCTCTGTAAAAAATTCCCCCTGCAATAAGCAAAATCATTATCAGAGAACTAGTTAGTGCAATTGAACTTCCTTTTTTTACCACTTGTGGCTCAAATCTGAACTCAATAGTGTGATTTCCTTTCGGAATTTGCAAGGCTCGCAAGGTATAATTTACTTCAAAAATTTCAGCTTCGTTTCCGTCAATCATTGCTATCCAACCTTTAGGGTAATAGATTTCCGAGAAAACAGCCAATCCGTCATTCTGATTTTGAGATTGGTATTTTAAGTAATTAGGTTTGTATTCAATTAGTTCTATTGAAGATAAGCTATCGGTTTCAAAGTGAATGTTTGCAACTTCTTTTGCTTTTATTGGAAAATCTTTCAGGTTTAAAACGGCTGTATTTTTATTAATATTTTCCAAAGATTTTATGACTTCATCAGCCGAATCAACCACTTCAACTTGATTTACAAACCAAGCATTTCCGTAGGCATCGTCATTTTGCATCGGAATGGCATTACCTTCTTCATCTGTATCCAGAATGTATTTTACGTTGAGCATATTCAGCACTTGTTGATTTCCTTTTGCAATTTGGTAATCATACAATTCCTGAATTTTCTTTGGCTTTACAGCACTATATCCTCCAACAGAATGATGAAAATACGAAGTTCTTGCACTACTCATCGCACCTTGAAATTCAAAAACTCTGAAATGCGAAGTATCTTCTAATATCACGTGGTCAGCAGGAGTAGGTTTAAAAGGTTCTGCCATTTCGTAGCTATGAACAAAACTGCTTTCATTCACATAATTTTTTCCAACCAAAAACAAATCACCAACCATTAGAATTCCGATAAGTATAATCGCTGTATTGGTTTTGAGTTTGTCTTTGTGGAATAAAAACAGGATTATTCCCGAAAAAATTACAAGCAAAATACTGCGAACCAAATCAGATGAATACATTTGAGCTCTGTCAGACTGTAAAGCCTCCATAAATCCGTATCCGAAAGAATTATCCTGTACAATTTGATTCAAATAATTAATTAAATATTCATCGTTCGGAGAAGTAAAACTAAACATTCCCTTACCCAAAAGCAGTACAACAAGTAGTCCTAAGCTTATGATTCCGGATTTTTTGAGTGAATCCCATTGTTCTTCTTTGCTCGTTTTCAGAAAAGAAGCCAAGCCCAAAACAGCCAAAACCGGAATACACAATTCCAAAATTACCTGAATAGACGAAATCGCTCTGAATTTGTTATACATCGGGACATTATTAATAAAAAAGTCTGTCAATAATGGAAAGTTTTTTCCCCACGAAAGCAAAAGCGAAAGTAGAGCACCGGCTACAAAAACATATTTTATTTTTCGTTTTTCAACGAATAAAGCCAAAACAAAAAGGAAGAAAACCACCGCTCCGATATAAGCAGGAGCTGCAACAATGGGTTGGTCTCCCCAATACGTTCGCCCGAAATTATCTCTGAACTGACCCACATATTCATACGGGATTCCTTGATTTACCAAATATTGATGCACTTCAGAATTTTCGTCTAATTTTTCGGAATTTCCTCCTCCAAAAAGTCGTGGTACGATAAGGTTCAGACTTTCTGCCTTTCCGTAGCTGTATTCGGTAATATATTCATAAGTCATTGCATTTTGCGAAGTCTTCGGGCTTCCGTCCGGATTGACAGTCAATTCGCTTTTACTTCGAGTACTTACTTTGGCATATTCCGAAGTCGCCATTAAGTTTGTGGCATTAGCTCCCAAGGCCAAAATCCCTGCAATTAGAAATATTCCGAGAGAATAAATAAGCGGTTTAAAATCTTTTGCTTTGATTAATTTATACGAATAATAAACCCCGATAATTATCAGTAAAAACAAAAGGTAATAAGTCATCTGGAAGTGATTAGCTTGAATTTCCAATGCTGCTGCTATCATAGTGAGGATTCCACCTAAGATGTATTTTCGTTGAAAGACCAGCAAGACTCCTGCTACAACCATAGGCATATAAGCGATTGCATGTGCCTTGGCATTGTGTCCAACTCCAAGAATGATAATTAAATAGGTCGAAAAACCGAAGGCTAAAGCTCCGATAAAAGCCTTGAGCGGTTTGATTCGTAAAGCGGAAAGAAGTATGTAAAATCCTATAAAATACAAAAACAGATAATCAGCAGGTCGAGGCAAAAAACGTAAAACCGAATCCAAACTTTTTACGTAATTATGCGGATATTTTGCTCCTAACTGATAAGTAGGCATTCCTCCAAAAGCGGAATTTGTCCAATACGGCTCGGTATCTTCTGCTTGTCGGAAATCGTTTTGTTCTTTTGCCATTCCGATATACTGCACAATATCAGGCTGATAAATTTCTTTGCCTAACAGCACAGGATAAAAGTAGATAAGAGCAACAACAACAAAGCCTAAAAAAGCCAGAATATGAGGAGTGAATTTTTTTAGTTTTTCCATAAGAATTTTTTATAGCTTACAAATGTAACGAAATTTATAACTTTGACACTAATTCAGATAAAAACGAAATACTATGATTTTAACTACCACTCACACCATCGAAGGGCAACCTATCAGAGAGTATAAAGGAATTGTAACGGGTGAAACCATTATCGGAGCGAATGTTTTTAAAGATTTTATGGCTGGGCTAACCGATTTTTTTGGAGGTCGTTCATCAACTTACGAAAAAGTACTTATTGAAGCAAAAGAAACAGCTCTTGCCGAAATGAAACAAAGAGCATCGCTACTTGGTGCAAATGCTATTGTCGGAATTGATTTAGACTACGAAACCGTTGGAGCAAACGGAGGAATGCTTATGGTAACCGCAAGCGGAACGGCTGTTGTGGTGTAAGCAAAATAAAACTTTTTCAGTTTTATCTTTTTTCTAAAAGCACTACGTTTTCAACGTGATGTGTTTGCGGAAACATATCCACAGGACGTACGCGAGTTACTTTGTACATTTCGTCTATAAGAGCCAAATCGCGAGCTTGTGTAGCTGAATTACAGCTTACATAAACTACTTTTTTCGGAGCAATTCTCAGGATTTGCTTCACTACGTCTTTGTGCATTCCATCTCGTGGAGGGTCGGTAATAATCACATCGGGAATTCCGTGTGTGGCAATAAATTCTTCGTTAAAGACATCTTTCATATCTCCTACAAAAAATTCGCAATTTGTGATATTGTTGCGTTTGGCATTAATTTTTGCATCTTCAATAGCAGCCGGAACAGCTTCAACTCCTACAACTTTCTTAGCTTTTTTCGAAACGAATTGTGCGATGGTTCCTGTTCCGGTATATAAATCGTACACGAGTTCATCTCCCGAAAGTCCTGCAAATTCTCGAGTTATTTTATACAATTCGTAAGCCTGTTCGGAATTGGTTTGATAAAACGATTTAGCATTGATGGAAAAGGTCAATCCTTCCATTTCTTCCAGAATATAATCTCTCCCTTTGTACAGAATTACATCTTGGTCATAAATCGTATCGTTGGCTTTGCTGTTGATAACGTATTGCAGAGAAGTAATTTCAGGGAAACGCTCTGCAATAAAAGCTAAAAGAAGTTCTCTTTTTTGTTTATCATCTTCAAAAAACTGAATAAGCACCATGATTTCTCCGAGAGATGAAGTACGAATCATAAGCGTCCGAAGTAAACCTTGCTGGTTTCGGGCATTGAAAAAACTAAGGTTATTTTCGTTGGCAAAACGCTTGACTTCGTTACGAATATCGTTTGACGGGTCTTGTTGCAAAAAACATTTTTCGATGTCCAATATTTTGTCCCACATTTTTGGAATGTGAAATCCGAGTGCGTTTCCTCTGTCAATATTTTCGTTTTCTGCAATTTCTTTTTCAGTAATCCAACGGGTATCCGAAAAAGAAAATTCCATTTTATTTCGGTAGAAAAATTGTTTTTTGCTTCCTAAAATAGGCTCAAACTCAGGTATTTCTACTTTTCCGATGCGCTTTAGATGATTATAAACTTCGTTGTTTTTATAGAAAAGTTGCTTTTCATACTTCATATTTTGCCATTTGCAACCTCCACAATCTCCAAAATGTTTGCAAAGAGGTTCAGCTCTGTCATCAGAATATTTGTGAAAATGAATGGCTTTTCCTTCAAAATAGTTTTTTCGCTTTTTGAATGTCTTTACATCTACTACATCTCCCGGAACTACATTCGGAATGAAAATCACTTGTCCTTCGGGAGTCTTAGCAACCGAAATGCCTTTTGCTCCTGCATCTAAAACAGTTATGTTCTCAAAAACGATATTTTGTTTCTTATTCTTTCTTGACATTATTTTATATAATAAACAGGGAGGCAAAAGTAAGATTAAGCAAATGAACAAGCAACTTTTTGCGATAATTTAGCTTTGATGCGTTACACTATCGAACGCTAACCTGAGCTGCTTCGAGCATAAAATAGTGCAAATCGGTGTTTTTGATAAACGGTTTTAGATTTTCGCTTCCTGGTCCGAACATCGCCAGTTCTACATAATCAGCCGAATGGTCCATACTTATCCAGCCTACCGAATTGGTTTTCTGCTGAATTTCCGAAAAGGTTTTAAAAGGAAGTTTTCTGTAATTATAGAGTCCGTCTTCTTGTTTTTCTAATCCGGAATAATAGTATAGAATCCTTCGAGCATCTTCTTCCGACAGGATGTTCCCGTTGGCATATTCAACTGTTTCGATAATATTTTTTACAGAGCTTTTATCCGAAAAGCTATTAAGTATCCACTCGTTGGTTTGCTTGTATTTCTGAACAGAATCAAAATTATCGTTGGCATATTTCCCGTAAATAATTCCCGGATTGGCATTTCCGTGGTCTGTAGTTATAATCACAAGAGTTTCTTCGTCTTTTTCGGCAAAATCCATCACAACTTTAATCGCTTCATCAAACTGAATTTGTTCGTATAATAATCCACCCAAGTCGTTTGCGTGTGCAGCCCAATCTACTTTTCCTGATTCAATCTGAAGCACAAAACCGTCTTTATTTTGATTTAAAACTTCGATAGCTTTCGCACTCATTTCCGCCAAGGTCGGAATAGTATTTTCTAACTCTTTGTCAGAAATTCTGTCGATGGAATAGGGTAGGGCATCATCTGCAAAGATTCCCAGAACAGGAGATTTGGAATGGATATTTTTCAGTTCTGTTTTGGTTTTGGCAATCTGATAGTCTTTGTTTTTGAACTTCGCATATAAATCCTGCTTGTCTTTTCTTTTGTCTGAATTAAAAAAATTATCTCCTCCTCCCAAAAGCACATCAAAACCTCTTTCTAAGTACTGTTCTGCAATGTCTTCTTGTGCATTTCGTTTTTTAGAATTGGCACAAAATCCGGCTGGAGTAGCGTGTGTAACGGCAACAGTAGTAACACAACCTGCCATTTTTCCTGCATTTTTGAACTTTACCCAAATAGGAATGTGTTCTTCTCCGTTTTTTCCGATATTCAAGGAGCCATTATTTACTCTGTGTCCACCTCCCCAAGAAGAACTGGCTGCAGCCGAATCCGTTACAATAGAACTGGCTGATGCCATATCCATCAAGGCTCTCGAAACTTTGTTTTCGTGATAGAGATTCATCCAGTTCGATGATTTTCCGAGCTTTCGGTTTAGGAAAATATCTGTCATCGAAAGCGTTCCGGAGCTCATTCCGTCAGATACCATCAGGATAATGTTTTTTGGAGTTTTGTTAGAATAAGTAGGAGTGTCAAACGCTTGTTCAATCCCGTTTAACGGATATAAAAGCCCTGTTCCTACTGTAGCAACCGAACCAATTTTAAAAAATTTTCTTCTGTCCATTTCTGTAGTTTTTTTACCTTCTTCAACTTCTCCAAATCTTGAAAAGTTGAAAGGCGTAAATATAAAAAAGAAAATAATTCCGGTAGGTTACCGATTTGTTATTTCCTTGAGCGTTTAGTTACTTTTTTTAAATTTCCATTCTCGCTTTACTCACTACCGAAACATCATCAAACATTCCTTTTTTGTATTTCAGGTAGCCTGTAATTCCTATCATTCCTGCATTATCAGTAGTATATTCAAATTTTGGGACAAAAGTTTTCCATCCGTATTTTTGTTCTGCTTCTTTTAAAACCTTTCGGATTCCCGAATTGGCGGAAACTCCTCCTCCGATGGCTATTTGATTGATTCCTGTTTCTTTGACAGCTTGTTTTAATTTATCCATTATTATCTCTATGATAATATGCTGGATTGATGTACAAACATCATTCAAGTTTTCCTCAATAAAGTTCGGATTTTCTTTAGTTTGCTTTTGAACAAAATATAGAATTTGAGTTTTAAGTCCGCTAAAGCTAAAGTTTAATCCTTCAACTTTGGGTTTTGTAAAACTAAAAACAGGTTTTCCGAGTTGAGCATATTTGTCAATAAGCGGACCTCCCGGATAGGGAAGTCCGAGAATCTTCGCACTTTTGTCAAAGGCTTCTCCCACAGCGTCATCGGTTGTTTCTCCAATTACTTCCATTTCGAAATAATCGGTTACTTTGATGATTTGCGTATGTCCTCCGCTGATGGTCAGTGCCAAAAACGGAAACTCGGGTTTGTCAAATCCTTCTTCGTCAATAAAATGAGCCAAAATATGTCCTTGCATGTGGTTTACCCCAATAAGCGGAATTTCCAAAGCTAAGCTGAGCGACTTAGCAAAACTTCCCCCAACCAAAAGCGACCCCATAAGTCCCGGCCCCTGAGTAAAAGCAATAGCAGAGAGTTGTTCTTTAGAAACTCCGGCTTTTTGTAAAGCCTGATGAATAACCGGAACAATGTTTTTTTCGTGAGCTCTCGAGGCCAATTCCGGAACAACACCTCCGTATTGCTCGTGAACATTCTGATTGGCTACAATGTTTGACAGAATTTTATCGTTATAAAGCACCGAAGCCGAAGTATCATCACACGAACTTTCGATGGCTAAAATATAAACAGGTTGATTAACCATAAAAACGGAACGGAATTTGAATTGTTTTTCATACACAGGCTTTCAGTACTGAAGTTGCTTTGTTAGGAGCAAAATAAATTCTGTACTTCTGTGGCTATTTAATTATATTTGCATTACAAAAGTAAACATTTTAGCAGTATCAAAAAATTCAGAAAAATAGTTATTCGTGTTTTTATAGGAATTCTCCTATTGATATTGCTTTTAGGGGTGCTTCTTGCACTTCCTCCTGTGCAAACTTTTGTCGGTAAAGTTGTTACCAAAGAGCTCAAAAAATCTACAGGAGCAGACATCAACGTAAACAAAGTAGCTATTTCGGTTTTTGGAGGTGTAAAACTGAGAGGCGTATTGATTAGAGATCACCATCAGGATACACTGATTTATTCCAAAAACATTCAGACTAAGATTCTCAATGCCAAAAAATTGATTGATGGAAATTTAATTTTTGGAGACCTCAAAACCGAAAATCTTACGTTTTACCTTACCACATACAAAGACGAGGAGGATTCAAACATCAATATTTTTGTCGAAAAATTTGAAAATGAAAACAAACCCAAATCAGATAAACCGTTTATACTTAAAGCTAATAATCTGCAAATTGCCAACGGACGTTTTAAAGTTGAAGATCAAAACAAGGAAGTACCTGTAAGTGTTGATTTTACAAAGATTAATACTGATTTAGAAGATTTTTCGATAGTACGAGATGTCATTACAGCTGATTTTAATTTCTTTTCGTTTCAGTATCATACCGGAATATTTGTTGAAAACTTGACCGGAAAAGCCAAATATTCAAACAATCAGATTTATCTGTTGGATTTAGAAGCCCAAACCAAAGAACAAACTTACCTCAAAGGAAATATCATTCTTGATTATCAACAAGGAGATTTAGCCAACTTTACCGATAAAGTGGTTATGAATGTTGATTTTAAAAATGGCAGCAAATTAGCAAGTAATGATGTGCGTTTTTTTTATCCGGAATTAATCGAAAATAAAATCTTTGATTTTAGAGTTAAAGCCAACGGAACACTGAATAATTTTTTAGCTAAAGATTTATTTTTATCAGATTCCGAAATTGTTTTGAATGGGGATTTGGCTTTCGAAAATATTACGGTGGTACAAGAAAGAGGGTTTACAATTTCAGGAAATATCGCTGAACTAAACGCTTCAAATAAATCTCTTAAAGAATTACTTCCTAATGTTTTAGGAAACAAACTACCTCAAAAATTAAACCAACTCGGCAATGTGATTCTGACAGGAAATATACGATTGACCCGAACCGATTTAGACTTAAAATCAAACATCGTAACTCAAATCGGAAACCTGACCACCGATTTAAAAATGCAAAATATTTCCGACTCGGACAACACCTCGTATCAAGGAAATGTAACTACGCAAAATTTCAATCTCGGACGGTTTTTAAACAACAAATCTATCGGAAAAATCACGTCTAACCTGAATATTAACGGAAAAGGATTTACTCAAAATACGGTAAACACAACCCTACACGGAAGCGTTTCTTCGATTTATTTCAACGGATATAATTACCAAAAAGTTTTAGTAAGCGGAGAAATGAAACAGCCTTATTTTCAGGGCGAAGTGCATATTGATGACGATAATGTAAAACTTTCGTTTGACGGACTTTTGGATTTAGCCTCAAAAACAAAACACTATGATTTTGAAGCCCAGGTTGATTATGCCGATTTAAACAAACTAAACTTGATAGGACGAGATTCTATTTCGATTCTCAAAGGAAATATTGTTTTTAAAGGAGAAGGTAACACAATTGACGATATTAAAGGGGATTTGAACATTTCGGACGCTTCGTATCAGAATCAGAATGACATTTACTTTTTTGAAGATTTTACCATTACCTCTAAGTTTGACCAAGACAAAGTACGTACCATTGCCATAAATTCTCCCGATATTATTGAAGGAAGCGTTACAGGACGATTCAGCTATGCAGAGCTTCCGCAAATTTTTGAAAACGCACTCGGAAGTTTATACACTAATTATTCGCCTCACAAAATCAAAGAAAAACAATTTTTGAGATTCAACTTTTCGATTTACAACAAAATTATCGAGGTTTTTTATCCTGATATTTCTTTCGGAACTAATACGCTTATACGAGGAAACATCAACCCCGATGAAGAAATGTTTAAACTAAACTTTGCTACTCCAAATTTAGAAATAGGAGAAAACACAATACATAAGATTGATTTTCAGATTGATACTAAAAACCCATTGTATAATGCTTATGTCGAAATGGACAGCATTAGCAACAAATATTACAAAATATCGGATTTTGGTATGATTAACGTAAAAAACAACGATACGTTATACTTCAGAACTGAATTTAAAGGAGGAGATAAAGAACAGGATTTTTATAATCTGAATTTGTACTATACTATTGATAAAGAGCAAAATTCAATTGTAGGATTCCAAAAATCGGAGCTTTTCTTTAAGGAAAATTTGTGGTTTTTGAACGAAGAGGACAATCACGATAGTCGAGTTGTGTTTAACAAATCGGTAAATGATATGAGTATCGACAACTTCAGGCTTTCTCATAACAATCAGTTTGTACAGTTTGGAGGAATAATTAGAGGAAAAGATTACAAGGATTTTGATTTGAATTTCAGGGATGTCGATTTATCTAAAATAACACCTGACATTGACAAACTTTATCTCGAAGGGTTGCTCAACGGAAATGTTCACTTTATGCAGAACGTAGATGTATTTAAACCAACCTCTTCACTCGAAGTACTCAATTTGGCAGTAAATGAAGTAGAACTCGGAGACTTGGTCGTAGATATAGAAGGAGACGATGTCTTACAGAAGTTCGGAGTAAATGCTTATTTGTATAAAAATGATGAAGACATACTTTCGGTTGAGGGAGATTTAGAAATTGCCAATAAGCAGACTTTTGCCAATATAGACATCAGAATGAATGATTTTAAATTGAGTCCGTTCAGCTTGTTTGGAGGCGAGATAATCAACAATATACGAGGTTATGCCACAGGAAGAACAACCGTCACAGGAAATTTAAAAGACCCTGAAATCAACGGCAGGCTATTCTTGGACAAAGCCGGAATGAACGTAGTATATCTGAATACAGATTTTGATTTTGACGACAACACTATAGTTGACCTGACCAGCGACAATATTTTCTTAAGACAGATTAACCTGACCGATACGAAATACGGAACCAAAGGAAATCTGAACGGTTCTATCAGTCATAAACTCTTTAAAGACTACGCTCTTGATTTGCATTTAAGCTCAAACAGACTATTGGTACTGGACACACAAGACTCCGAAGATTCGATGTATTACGGAACCGCATTTATCAAAGGAAATGCAACCATCAAAGGACTTGCCTCGGGGCTTATAATTACAGCTAATGCGACTTCCGAAAAAGGAACTTCAATCAAAATTCCTATCGGAGATTCTAAATCAGCAGGAGAGGTGTCGCATATTAAATTTCTTAGTCCTGACGAAAAATATAGCGAACAGGAAACAGTCCAAACAAATTTTGTTACCACAGGATTGGAGCTTAAACTAAATCTGAATGTAACTCCCGATGCAGAAATTGATATTATAATTGACCGAGATACCGGACATGCCATAAGAGGGGGTAGAGGGAACGGAATTTTGGAATTAGACATAAATACACTCGGAAGATTTACAATGAACGGAATTTTTACGGTCGAAAGTGGGCATTATGATTTCAGATATGGAGGGCTTATCAGCAAGCGTTTTGATGTGAAAAAAGGAGGAACAATCACTTGGTCGGGCAATCCGCTACTTGCCAATATGAATATTCAGGGAGTGTATGCTACCGAAGCCAATCCGGCTGTATTGCTTGACAACCCATCGTTTAACCGAAAAATTCCGGTAGATTTGATTATTGATGTAAGAGGAACGCTCGAAGCCTTACAAGAACCGGATTTTGATATTACTTTTCCCAGTGTGAGTTCGGTGTTACAATCTGAAATACAGTACAAACTCTCTGATGCAGATACCAGAAGAACCCAAGCGTTTGCTTTGCTCTTGTCCAGAAATTTTTTGGGAGGACAAGGAATGGGTTCAGGAGCTTTAGCTGGAAGCCTAACCGAAACGGCAAGTAGTTTGTTTAACAACCTGCTTTCAGATGAAGATTCTTTCTTTGACATCGGAGTGGATTATACGGTAGGAAACAGAAATCCGAACAGAGATTTTGACGACTCAGACAGGTTTAATATGACGCTTTCAACCGAGATAAACGAAGACATTACCATAAACGGTAAACTTGGAGTTCCTGTGGGTGGAACACGTGAGTCGGTTGTGGTTGGTAATGTGGAAATTATGATGCGTTTGAACGAAGAGCGAACGCTAAATGCAAGGGTTTTTAACAGAGAAAATGATATCAACTATTTTGGAGAGGGGATAGGATATACGCAAGGGATAGGTCTTACTTGGGAAGCCGATTTCGATTCGTTTTCGGAATTGATGCATAAAATATTTATGAATTCAAGAAAAAGAAGAGAGCAACAAGAGGAAAATCAAACTATCAATTACGATCTCGATTCTGATTTCAACAAAGAATACCGCAAATTTATTGAAGAGAGAGGGAGGCAACGTCAGACCAGTCACGAAAAAGAAGACGACGATTTCCAACGTCCTCCCGACCCGTTAGAATTAAATCCGTAGATATTACTCCGGAGTTACTTCCTTAATCATAATCTTGTCGATTTTTACTCCGTCCATATCAATTATTTCGAACTCAAAGCGTTTCCATGAGAGTTTTTCTCCTTGTTTCGGAATGTGTCCAAGTTCGGTTATGATAAGTCCGCTTACAGTGGTTACATCATAGTCTGAGAGTAATTCATCTAACTCAAAATGTGTTAGAAAATCGTGCAGCGAATAATGTCCGTCCATAAGCCAGCTTCCGTCCTCACGTTGGGTAAGCTGAAATTCATCTTGATAAAAATCCGAAGCATCACCTACTAAGGCTTCCAAAATATCGTTTAGCGTAATTATTCCTTGTGTAACTCCGTATTCGTCTGTAACCAAAGCGTAATGAATTTTAGAGGTTTTAAAGGCTTCTAAGGCACGATAAGCCGAAGTATGTTCAATGAAATAAGCAGGTTCGTTCAGCAAATCTCTCAAATTGAAATCGGTTTTCTTTTCGAAGTTAGCAAACAAATCTTTCAGGTGAACTACACCTACTACTTCGTCTAAGTCATTATTCTCACAAACCGGATAAATGGAGTGAAGTTCATTTAATATTTTCTGTTTGATTTCGTTCAAAGAATCTCCTAACGAAAGATAAGCAACCGATTTACGATGTGTCATCAGAGAGTTGATTTTACGGTCCCCGATATGAAAAACCCGTTCGACAATGTCTTGCTCAATTTCTTGTACTTCTCCGCCTTCGGTTCCTTCTTTGATGATGGCTTTGATTTCTTCTTCGGTTACTCTTCCGTCTTCACGAGGTTTGATTTTCAGGGTACGCAACAAAAATTCTGTTGAATGTGTCAAGAGCCAAATAAAAGGTGCTGTAATCAGGGAAATAAAACGCATGGGCAGGGCGACCATTTTTGCAATAGATTCCGGATAGGTAAGTCCGATGCGTTTTGGGACTAACTCTCCTAAAACCAAGGTAAAGAACGTAACTAAAATTACAATTATGGTTACTGCCAGTGTTTTTGCATAAGGTGCTAAAGATGTGAATCTTTCTAAAAATACCTGTAAATCAGTGGTTATGGCTTCTCCCGAATAAATACCGGTAAGAATTCCGATAAGGGTAATTCCGATTTGAACTGTTGAAAGGAATTTGTTTGGAGAATTTGCCAAATCTAAAGCGGTTTTGGCACTTGAGCTTCCTTTTTTAGCTTCGTTTTCCAATCGACTCTTTCGGGAAGAAATTAGAGCAATTTCGGACATCGAAAAAACTCCGTTAAGTAAAATAAGCAATAAAATAATTAAAATTTCCATATAGGTTACTTATCTATAAAATCATCTATAATAAGGCTGAGCCTTTGGGTTACTTCTTCGATAGTTCCGATTCCGTTAACCGAATAAAACAGATTTTTCTTGGTATAATAATCAATCAGAGGTGCTGTTTTTTCGTTGTATTCGTCATAGCGATTTCTGATTTTATCTTCGTTTTGGTCGTCCGGTCGTCCGCTTGTTTTTCCTCTTTCTAACAACCTCTGAATCAAAACTTCATCATTGGCTTCGAGGGCAACAGTAGCTGTTACACTCCAATTCTTGGATTCCAAAAATCGGTCTAAAGCCTCTGCCTGTGCAATAGTTCTGGGAAATCCATCGAACAAAAAACCCGTTGCTTGAATATTTTTTTCGACTTCGTCTTGCAGCATTTTGATGGTCAATTCATCAGGAACCAAATCTCCTTTGTCCATAAAGGCTTTTGCTTGTTTTCCGAGTTCGGTGTTGTTTTTAAGGTTATATCTGAATACGTCTCCGGTCGAAATATGTACTAAATTATATTTGTCTTTTAAGAATTCTGCTTGTGTTCCTTTTCCTGCACCCGGTTTCCCGAATAAAACTATGTTAATCATTACGTTAAAATTTATTTTAATTGTCTGAATTGTTTTCGTTTAGTTGATAAACCTCTGCCAGATTTCGTCCTTGTTCATCATAATCCAAACCGTAGCCAACGATAAATTTGTTCGGAATTTCCATTCCTACATAATCTATCGAGATGTTTTTGGTATAAGCTTCGGGCTTAAAGAATAAGGTAGCAAACTTGAGGGATTTCACTTGCTTGTCTTCAAAGAGTTTTCTTAGCACAATAAGTGTATTTCCGGTATCGACTATGTCTTCTAATATGATAACGGTTCGGTTTTTTACCTCAATACCCAACCCGATAAGCTGGTTTATTTTTCCTGTAGAAGTTGTTCCCTGATACGAAGAAAGCTTGATAAATGACAACTGACAAGGCTTTTTGAAGTGTTTCATCAGGTCAGAAACAAACATAAAAGAGCCGTTGAGAACTCCTATAAATATGGGGACTTCTTCGTCAATATCGTCAGCTATTTCTTGAGCCATTTTGGCTACTGCACTATCAATTTGGCTTGCTGACAAGAAAGGAACGAAATGTTTGTCGTGAATACGAATCAATTTTTGTTAAGGTTTACAATCATAGGCAAATATAATAAAAACAAAAATATAAAACAGAAAAAAAAATTACACCTTTTGCAGATTTAGAAACCAAAATAAATAAAGATAGGGTAAACGCTTCTTCTTGGCTTGCCTGATTATGATTTTGTTAGAGTGATAAAAACGTGTGGAAAAACCTATCCAACTTGACACAAAAACAGAAAATTTATTCTATATTTGCTAATTATATATCAAATCATTTTTTGATTAAATTATAAAAATGGCAAGTTTCGGACAATTTATAAAGACAGAAAGAGAAAAACGAGAATGGACACAAACAGAGTTTGGTGCCAAAATTGGCATAAATACAAGTGCTATAAGTCGTATTGAAAATGGAAGTCAAAAATTTAGTAAATCTAAATTGAAAAAATTGGCTGAACTTTTTGAAATCGAAAACCAAAAAATTATAGACTTGTTTTTTGCAGACAAATTTGCTCGTGAAGCATTTAAGTACAAATGTTCAGATGAAATTTTCATTGTAGCTGAAGACACAGCAAACTACATCAAGAATAAGAATGTGAAACAAGGAGAGCTAGAACTATGAAGAACAAATTAAAATATATTGACTTGTTTTCAGGCTCTGGTGGTTTTTCATTGGGCTTTGACAATAAAGGCTTTCAAAATGTTTTTTCAATAGACATTGAACCCAGTTTTTGCGAGACATATAAATACAATTTTCCAAAACATCAATTAATTGAAAAGGATATTTGCAACTTGTCCGATTCTGAAATTTCATATCTCAAAGAATTTGATGAAATTGATGTTGTAATAGGCGGGCCACCCTGTCAAGGATTTAGTATGGCAGGAAATATTGGTCGAAAATTTATTGATGATACAAGAAACAAATTATTTAAAGAATTTGTAAGGGTTGTAAAGGTTGTGAAACCAAAGTTTTTTGTAATGGAAAATGTTGCAAGGCTTTACAATCATAATAAAGGTGAAACAAGAAAAGAAATCATTAAAGATTTTCAAGAAATTGGCTATAAAGTTGAATGTAAAATTCTTAATTCGGCAGATTTTGGTGTACCACAAGTTAGAAAGAGGGTAATATTTATTGGCACAAATCAAAATAGAGAAATAATATTTCCAAAAAAAACTGTTCAAAAATATTTAACCGTTAAAGAAGTTCTTGAAAGTTTTCCACCACTTGAGTCTGGTGAAGAATCTACTATTCCAAACCATATAGCAATGAATCACTCTGACCAAATGCTCGAAAAGATGAGATATGTAAAAGATGGAGGAGGCAGAGAGGAAATCCCAGTAGATATAAGACCAAAATCAGGAGACATAAGAAAATATATTCGCTATAAAAGTGATGAACCTTCGGTTTGTGTTACAGGCGATATGCGAAAAATATTTCATTATGAACAAAACAGAGCTTTAACAGTAAGAGAATTAGCAAAACTTCAATCTTATCCTGATGATTTTGTATTTAAAGGCTCTAAAATATCGCAACAACAACAAGTGGGTAATTCTGTACCACCAAAAATGGCAGAAGCAATTGCTGAGGTAATAATTAAAATGTCTGAAAATGTTTAAATATCCTAAGGTTAATTATATAGGTAATAAAGAGAAAATCGCGAAATGGATTTGCGACCAATTCCCAAATGATGCTAAAACCTTATTTGATGCGTTTTCTGGTGGTTGTTCTTTAAGTTATGAAGCTAAATGCAGAGGACTTGAAGTTTACACAAATGATATTTTAAAAATCAATTATCATATTGCTAATGCTTTAATACAAAATAATTCAACCGTTTTATCCAAAGAAGATGTTGAACTCATTTTTTCAGGCGAACCATTTGAAGGATTTATGTTTGAAAATTATTCAGAGGTTTTTTTCTTTCCCGAAGAATGCAAAGAGCTTGATTTGTACAGACAAAATATTGAAAAATTAGATTCAGAAACTAAAAAATCACTTGCTTTTGCATTAATGCGTAGAACTATGATTCGCAAAATGCCCTATTCACGTTTTAATATAAATTGGGACAAAATTAAGCAGCTAAGAGATGAGGAATATAGTTATGAAAAATATAAACGAAAAAGAGCATATCATAATAAATCATTTAAATATCATTTTTTACAAAATGTAAATGAATATAATAATGCCGTTTTTAATAATTCAAAAAACAATGTTGCCTACAACGATGATGTTTTTAACTTATTAGACAACATTAAAGCCGATATTATTTATTTAGACCCACCCTACACAGGTACAATGAACAATTATTTTGGGTTTTATGGTCTCATTGATGATTTTATTGAAATTAAAAAAACGGTTCCATTTGAAAATAATTTTGTAGACAGAAAAACAGTAGGTTTATTGTTCGACAGATTATTTTCAAAATTATCAAACTTTAAATATTGGTATTTGAGCTACAATAATTCTTCATTTCCAACAAAAAATGAATTATTATTTTTGTTGAATAAATATTCAAACAATGTTCAAGTAATTGAGCGAAAGCACAACTACAAGATAACAGGAAAGGAAAAAAAAGAAGCGAATAAAGAATATTTATTCATAGTAAAAAATGAACTTTATCAAGAAAATACTAAGGAAAATTATGCAACAGCAGAATTATGAAGAGTATTGGAAATTAACCAATGCTTTTACCGATTATAATGGAAAAAAGTTTTTAGAAACACTCGCTGTATGTGTTAAATTCATTGATGACTTTAATGATGAGCCATATTCTGAAGATAAATATAATAGACTTCAACTTGAAGTTGAGAAGGTTAATCCTATAAATTTAATTTCTATTAGAAAGTCAATAAACCAACTAGTAAAAATGGGGTTTATCAATTCTTTTTTGGTTTCATATCATCCACAAGCAAAAGAATATATTGACGCAAGAACCAACAAAAAAAGAGAAACACTTTTATCTAAAATAATTTATTCAAATTCAAGCTTTAACAGAGCGGTAAATAATGAATCTTCAATAAAGCAAATTAACTTTTTGATTCAAACTTTAATTGAAAAAGGCAAATTGTCCAAAGAAGAAATTATAGCCTTAATGCTTGTAGATATTGAAAAACACAACGAGCCATTTATTAAATCTGATGAATTACAAAGCTATGTGGCAGAAGCTAGAAAGATTGGGTTTATCGAAAGAAAATACAATCAAATTGGCTATCTCTACAACATTTTAGGCAAACTTGATGATTTAGTTTTCGTTAAAGATGATTTATATTTCAAAGAAGATGCAGAACAAATTTTTGGCGAAGATTTAAAAGCTATTACAAAAAGAAGAGACCCTTATTTACACAGATTATACAAAAATCAACTTCAAGAAGAATGCGAAGAATTATATGGCAATCCAATTTGTGTTTTAGAGAAATTAACCTATCCAGTATTAATAGCAAGTCATATTAAACCATTTATTGAATCAAATGAAATAGAAGCTTATGACCCAAATAATGGACTGCTTTTAAGTCGAACAATTGATTCGCTTTTTGACTTAAAATATATTTCATTTACAGACGAGGGCAAAATTATTTTTTCAAAACGATTATCAAATGACGTAGTTGAATTTTGGAAAAATTATACGTTAGACGAGCACATTTTAAACGAACAAAGACGTAAGTATCTAGAATATCATAGGCAATTATTAACAAAAATTGATGCAGCCGCTTAAAGTCATACATATTGACAAGTCTTGCCAACCAAGATAGAAGCCAAAGCTTGCAATGGAGTAGGGGATGACTAAGTTGAAAAGTTCGTAATTCTAAATGGATCACAAAAGCCATAAAACCAATGAGAAATGAAGATTAAAGAAATCGAATTACTTTCAAAAAACTTGGCAGAAGCATTGAAATTTTATTCGGAAGTACTCAACTTTGAAACTTTGGAAAGTAGCGATGAAAAGATTTCATTCAAAGCAGGGGATTCTATATTAACTTTCAAAAAAACATCTGCCGAAAATCCGGTTTATCACTTTGCATTTGATATTCCAAATAACAAATTGGAAGAATCCTTGCAATGGCTCTCACAACGGGTTGACCTAATTGAGTTTCAAGGAAGTCCTGTTATAGATTTTCCTAATTGGGGGGCCAAATCACTTTATTTTCATGATAATAGCGGAAATGTTTTAGAGTTCATTGCTCGTTTTGAGAATGACAATAAAAATTTTACAGAATTCGACAGCTCAAGTATTGTGTCAATAAGTGAAATTGCCTTCGTCACAAACGAGGTAATCAATTTAGCGACAGACATAAAAGAAAATCACGGTTTAAGTTATTTTGAAAGGCAAATTCCGCACGAAGATTTTTCGGTTATTGGTGATGATAACGGTTTATTTATTTTGGTGAAGTCAAGCCGAAATTGGTATCCTACTTCCGTAAAAGTTCAAATATTTCCCATAAAAGTGATATATGAAAATGCCGGAAATATTTCTCAAATTGATTATAAGTAAAATCGATTCCACAACATCAGTACCCCTCATACAGTTCCCATTTTTTCCAAAATCATAAAAACAGCCTCTTTATAGAAGCAGTTTAAATTGTTTTTAGAAATCTGAAAACAAATAACTGTGAGGTAAAATTTTATTCTTTTTCACAAGGCAGGATACAAAATGTTTTTTATACATTTGGATTATGCAAAAAGTACGCAGGGATTTGCAAAAAAAAGAAAATGTATAGTTGTTTTTGTAATAAAAATAATTTTAAATAAACACAAGAATTTTTTAATCCAACTTTTCGGTTAGTTTTTTAAAGGTTTTTCGGGCATCTTTACCTTCGTATAAAACTTGGTAAACCGCATCAATAATAGGTGTTTTTGCTTTTAGTTTTTGGTTGAGCTGGTAAGCACTTTTGGAGGCGTAATATCCTTCTGCAATCATATTCATTTCCATCATAGCCGATTTTACGGTATAGCCTTTTCCAATCATATTTCCGAAGGTTCTGTTTCGGGAAAAAAGCGAATATCCGGTTACGAGTAAATCTCCCAAATAAGCAGAGTTGTTGATGTTTCGTTTCATTTTGTACACTTTTCGTACAAAGCGTTTCATCTCCCGAATGGCATTACTCATCAATACCGCCTGAAAATTATCTCCGTACCCTAATCCGTGTGCAATTCCTGCAGCTATTGCATAAATATTTTTGAGCATTGCTGCATATTCCGTCCCGACAATATCGTCTGATATTTTAGCTTTGATATAATGATTGGATAGATATTTGGCAATTTCTGTTGCCGTCTGTTTATCACCCGATGCAATGGTCAGATACGACAGTCGTTCGAGGGCGACTTCTTCTGCATGACAAGGTCCTGAAATTACAGCAATTTTGTCATAAGGAACTCCATATTTCAGATGAAAATGTTCTCCGACAATCAAAGACGATTCGGGAACAATGCCTTTAATGGCCGAAATAATTACTTTTCCCTCAAGCGAAGTAGTCATTTTTTCTAATTCTTTTCCTACAAAGGCAGACGGGATGGCAAAAACCACATAATCTGCATAAGCAACAGCTTCGTTAATATCATCTGTAAGTACTAATTTCTCCGGATTAAATTCTACGGAAGTCAGGTAACTCGGGTTGTGTCCGTGTGTTTTTATGTGTTCGATAACCTCTGTACTTCTAAGATACCAAGCTACTTCCGGCAGATTCACTTTTAGTATCTTAACAATGGCAGTAGCCCAACTTCCCCCTCCAATGACTGCAAATTTCGGATAACTATTCATAAATGATTTTAAGAGGTTTTATGCGTCAAATATAAGCAAATTGAGCGTACAGATAAAACTTTAATTGTCGTGGTTTGTTTTAACATTTTTTTATAATTCATAAAACACTAACTGTCAAACATTTCCGTTAAAAGTATATGAAAACCTGATTTCATATTTAAAAAAGTTTTTAGTTAGTCAATTTATTTTGGTTTAAAGTGCCTTTGAAGAAAAAGGCACTTTTTATTTTGGACTAATTGCGTCAGCCATTAGTGAATAAAAAATCTGAGTATCTGTGGTTAATCAATAACATACTATGGGTTTTTATTTCAGGTATTCAAAATATAGCTGTTAGCAGTGTTTATTTTTATTTTTTCTTCTTCCAACAAATATTGCAAGGCTTTTAAAACTTGATTTTGTTCGAGTTGTAGTTTTTGTTCTAATTCTCTTGAAGAATGAGGCTTTTTGCAGAGCATTTGCACGATGTCGATACCTGTTTGTTTTATGTCAAAATCGGAGATTTCTTCGAAGGTACAAACCGAACAAATACCGCACTTCGGAGGTTTCTTTTCTCCAAAGTATTGAAGCAAAAAAACGCTTTTGCAGACTTTGTGGTCTGTTGCATATTCAATTACCGAATTGAGCTGAGAAGTCTTGCGTTCGTTTTGGCTTTTCAGAAATTTTGAAATTCGGTTAATGGTTTTATCGTCTTCCCTGATTTCATTAAAAATTATCGAAGCATCATTGTTTTGAGCCCTGTACAAAACGATTTCCATTTGGTGTAGTTTCTCTAAAAGCGTTACGATTTTTTGTTCAGAAGCTCCGGATTTTTTGGCAATCAGAACGGTATTTATAGGTGTTTCTACATCAAAAATTCCCGTATAGGTTCGCAAAATAGTTGAAATTATTTCTTCATCATTCGGATTCAGGCTCATATATCTGATTACTTCTTTGCTCGGGATAATGAATTGCAAACTTACTTTTTTCGAGAATTCCTGCGAAAGTGAAATAATACTCTGTCTGTCTAAAAACGAAAAAGCGTTATAGGTTTTCAGAATCGGGAGATTATATTGTGTGCAAAAATGACTGAAACTAAAGTCAAATCGGTCTTCGGGTAGTTCTCCATAAGCAATCTGGAAAAAATTAAAGAGCTTTATGTACACCTTGGTCAAAAAAGCTTTATCGGGCAAAACCTCCAAAAACTGTTGTTTAGCTTTCAATACATCGTTGTGACTCACAAGCATAACAGCCTGTGCATATCCTCCGTTTCGCCCGGCTCTTCCTGCCTCTTGATAATAACTTTCTAAGTTTTCAGGAAGTTGTATATGGATGATATTCTGAACATTAGCCTTGTCAATTCCCATTCCAAAGGCATTGGTGGCCACAATCACTTGTGCTTTTTCGTTCATCCACAACGTCATGTTTTTTTCCTTTTCCGAAAAGGATAATCCACCATGAAAATATGTCGATTGTATTCCCATGGTATTCAGATTGCTCGAAACATCGACACAGGCTTTTCGGTTGCGTACATAAATAATAGAAGGATTGGGATTTTCTTTCAGAATTTTTTGAATCTGGTGGAATTTATCTTGACTTTCAACAACTTTATAAGCCAAGTTTGCCCTTTCAAAAGAAGACTGGAAAATCAAAGGTTTTTTGAGTTCCAATTGCTCGATAACATCTTCTCTTACTCTGGGAGTAGCAGAGGCTGTAAGTGCCAAAAACGGAATTTTAGGCAGTAGCGTTCGCAGTTTTTTGATATTCAGATAAGCAGGCCTAAAGTCGTGTCCCCATTGCGAAACACAATGAGCCTCGTCAATAGCAACCAAATTTATCGGAAGTGCTGTAATCCGATTCAGTATCCATTCTTGTTGCAATCTTTCGGGAGCTAAATACAGGAATTTGTAATTTCCGTAAAGAGCATTATCTAACAACTCAGAAATATCGTTAGTACTTAAATTTCCAATAATGGCAAGAGCTTTTATGTTCTTTTTTTGGAGGTTTTGCACTTGATCTTTCATCAGAGCAATCAGTGGAGAAATTACTAAACACAGACCGTCTTTAGCCAAAGCAGGAACCTGAAAACAAACCGATTTTCCGCCTCCGGTAGGCATCAATCCGAAAGTATCATTACCCTCTAAAACCGATTGGATAATAGGCTCTTGAAGACCTCTGAAGTTGTCAAATTTAAAATGCTTTTTTAGAATTTCAAGAGGTTGCTGCATTAGATTTTCTGTTTACAGAATATAAAACATTAAGCCTAAATTAAAAGAAGTAAGCTCAATGGGGGCTCCGTTTATATAAGCTTCTTCAAAAATCGGGTTTAGGCTGTAATTGGCGTGAAAAGTGATGTTCCCGTGTCCGATAGAGAGGTAAACATTGTGACGAAATTTAGTGAAATCAGGATTGTTTTTGACGGTTTCAGACGGAAAATCTCCGGTAATTTTAGAACGACTAAAAGTCAGATAGCTCATTTTGTAGCCGGAATAAATTCTCCAAAACTTGGTGTTTTTCGGAGTAGATGTTCTCCATCGAAATTCAAGTGGAACTTCTAAAAAATGAAGTGATAGTTTGCTTCGGTCAAAATCTTCGGCTATTTGATATACAATATCGTTATCGACTTTTGAAATATGAAGATTGGTTCTGTAATTGCTAAAAGCATATCCCGCTCCGATAGCAAGAGCTACATTTCGGTTTTTGTTAATCGGAATATCTCTCAAAAACCCCAAATGAATTCCAGCCGAAAACGCATTTTGAGAAATTCCCTCTGTTCGGTTTTGCAAAAGGTTGTAAGTAATTCCAAAATAAAATTGATCTTCCCGATAATACAAGTCATTGGATTTGATAAGCGTATCGTTATCTTTTTTTGTAAGGCTGAACTCACGAATATTTACAGTATCTTTTTCAATTCTGTTATGATGATACAATTCTTCTTGGTCAGGGACTTGTGAAAATCCTGAAAGAGAGATTAAAGTAAGTAAAAAAGACAAAAATAATCGCATTTGGTGTATATGTACAGCAAATATATGCAAATTTAAACGATATTGTTACACAGATTTTTTGTGGTTTTGCAGGTAGTATATCATCTTCTGAAAATATCCAAATCTATTTTTAACGAAAAGATATTAGAATACAAAGCTGCACTTTGGTCTCCAATATCAGTCAGGGCATAGTCGATTTGAATTCCTTTATACTTGAACCCCAACCCGATATTGGGTTGAAAATTCACACTTTCTGAGCCATCGAGTTGCATTACATTCTGAAAATTTCCTACTCCTGCTCTTACAAAAACCAAATCGATATATCCGGCTTCAAACCCCAATGCCGGATCGATACTTACAAGGCTTGTGGAAATCAAATCATTAGTTTGGGCAAAACGCATATTCAGGTTTATTCCTGCCTGAAGACTGTAATCGTATCTGATAATAAATTTTCGGGCAATTCCGAGTTGAGCTTTAGGTAATGTTATCTCTGTCGTTTCAGGTGGTTCCTGATTTTGCCCCGAAACGGCATCTTTGATAGTTTCGTATTCTTCTTCGTTGATGTTCCAAATATTATACGTGGTGGTTATATCCTTGAGCATTAATCCATATTTCCATTCATTTTTTTCAAATTGAACTCCCACGTCAAAACCAAAGCCCCACGAATCGGCAAATTTTCCGATGACTCTACGAATAACCTTTGCATTTACTCCGTAAGTAAAACCATCTAAAGGAAGCCTACGAGCATAGGAGAAAATAACTCCGTAGTCAGCAGCAGAAAATAGGCTGATTCTGTTGTAATCAATATTTCCTTCGCTGTCAATCAGCTGGGTTGTATTCATAATATCATCAACCCCAAATCGAATAGCCGTTATCCCGAAAGCACTGTTGCGATCGATGTTTTTGGCATATCCGATGTAATCGTATTGAGCAATATTAGCAAAATAACTTGCGTGCATCAGAGCAACTTGCGAATCTTCGACTCCTAAAAGTCCGGCAGGATTCCAATAGCCCGAAGTAACATCTGAAACGCTTGCTGTTACAGCTCCCGACATTCCAAGCGAAGCCGCATCTACTCCGATATTCATAAACTCATTGGAGTATTTTCGAACAACCTGACTGTAACTTATTGAAAAACAGAAAATAAATATATAAAGGAAGTACTTTTTCAAAGCAATTTATTTTAAGCAAATATCTGACAAAATTCCCAAACACTAAAACTCTATTTTATGCTAACTTATTGTATAACGTTTTACTTTTCTTTTACCAATTGAAACTGTAAATAATTTTTCACTCTAAAAAACACTTTTTTTTATCACATTTTCGGTTTTACACTTCGGCTACCAAACGAATCCTTTTGTGTGGTAGAATAAATTTGTCTTTCAAAAAAATATAAACAATATTTTGGGCTGACCCGAGTGGAGGGAATGCCATACATTCATCATTTGCCAATTTATTTTCTTGGGAAAACAGATTTCATTATAATTGGGATACAGGTTCGTATTTTATGTTCGGGCAAGAACTTTCTAATGACTTTGCAATGAGTACGCTAGACAATATTATTATGTCTTTAACTTATGATTTACCCCCTATTTATATTGGAGATGGAAGCGACGGTGTAAATCCCCCCAAAACTCCAACAGTTTAAAATATTAGAAAAAGTTATACATTTAAACTGTACGGTAGTAGGGGAGAGTAATCATAAAATAACCTTTGTTTAAAATTAATAATATACGCTTAACATAAAAATAAGATTCTTAACAGACTTTTGCAGCAAAATAAATCCTCAATTTAATGGAACAGATTTATGTAGTAATGCTTGTGGCATTAGTTATCTTAGCTCTTATCGACCTGATGGTTGGAGTGGCCAATGATGCAGTAAACTTTTTGAATTCAGGTATAGGCTCTAAGGCTGTATCTTTCAAAAAGTTAATGATTGTTGCAAGTATCGGAGTTGCTGTAGGGGCTCTGTTTTCTAGCGGAATGATGGAAATCGCCAGAAGCGGAATTTTTAATCCGGCAATGTTTACTTTCGAAGATGTAATGATCATCTTTTTGGCTGTTATGGTCACAGATGTGCTCTTGCTCGACGTATTTAATTCGCTTGGTTTTCCTACTTCTACTACCGTATCGGTCGTGTTTGAGTTATTAGGAGCCGGATTGTTTTTGGCTGCCTACAAAATTATCACTCAAGATGACGGTTTTGAAAACCTGATGGCTTATATCAATACACAAAAAGCTTCTGAAATCGTCTCCAGTATATTGCTCTCCGTAATCATTTCGTTTACTATTGGAGCCTTGGTGATGTATCTTTCCCGAATTCTTTTTTCGTTTCAATACCAAAAAAGAATAAAATATTTCGGGGCTATCTTTGGTGGGTTAGCTATTAGCTCTATTTCTTACTTTATTCTCTTTAAAGGCCTCAAAGGTTCTGCTTTTATGAGTGAGGGTTTAAAAGATTTTATGAACAATAACCAAACACTTATTATTTTAGGCAATTTGGTTTTTTGGACACTGTTTTCTCAAGCTATTATTTGGCTCAAACAAAATATATTTAAAATCATTATCATTATTGGGACCTTTGCTTTGGCACTAGCTTTTGCCGGAAACGATATGGTGAACTTTATTGGTGTGCCCATTGCTGCCCTAGATGCTTATGATATTTATGTAGCCGGAGGTAAAGATTCCTCTATGCTAATGGGAGCCCTAGCATCAAGCGAACTCAAAGCTAATTTCTGGTATTTGTTGTTGGGTGGAGCCGTAATGGTTTACACACTCTGGACATCAAAAAAAGCAAAAGAAGTAATCAAAACTGGTGTAGATTTGTCTAGGCAAGGAGATGGATCTGAGAAATTTAATGCCAATACTTTATCGAGGTTTGTCGTACGTGGGGCTATGTATACAGGCCAGGCACTTAACTATTTCTTGCCAAAATCACTTCAATTAAAAATAGATCAGCAATTTCAAGCTCCAGAAGCTAAAAAGAATCAAGAAGTGGCTTTTGATATGATTCGTGCTTCAGTAAACCTCATGGTAGCTGCTATATTGATTGCTTTAGCCACATCCTTAAAACTACCTTTATCAACAACCTACGTAACTTTTATGGTGGCCATGGGAACCTCTTTTGCAGATAGAGCTTGGGGCAGAGATAGTGCAGTATATAGAGTAGCAGGAGTATTCAACGTAATTGGAGGTTGGGTCGTAACCGCTCTAGTAGCCTTTACGTTTGCAGGAATTGTTGTAATTTCACTAAAATTAGGAGGTGTGTTTGCTTTTGTAGCCATTATGGTTTTAGTAGGTATTCTCCTTTATAGAAGTACTAAAAAACACAATACGAAAGTAAAAGAACGTGAAGCCGATTTGGCACAATTTAAAAAAGAAGATATCGCAACCATCAAAGAAATGGTATCAGAAAGTTCGTCACAGATTGCAAAAATTGTAAGCAAGACCAGTTCGTTGTATTCTAATGTAGTTAACCACTTAGCATTGCAGGACTTAGCCCTGCTCAAAGAAGACAAAAAGAAACTTAAAAAACTCGAAAAAGAAGTTGACGACCTCAAGAGCAATGTGTTTTATGTCATCAAAGACTTAGACGAAAGCTCTATTGAAGCCAGCAAATTTTATATTCTGATTTTAGGTTATCTGCAAGACATGGTACAGTCTGTCGGGTTTATAACTTCCACGAGTTATACTCACTTCAACAACAACCACAAAAGTCTTAAGTTCAACCAAATCAGAGACCTGAAATCTATAGATAGGCAATTGCAAAGCCTGTTTAGTCGTTTGGAAGATGGCTTCTATACGGAAGATTTCTCTAAGTTAGACGAGCTCTTGGAAGAGAAATCCACACTAATGGATATTTCCTCAAACTTGATTCAAAAACAAATTACCAGAATCAGAACCACAGAAAACAGCCCGAAAAACAGCAAACTCTATTTCGGTTTATTGCTTGAGACAAATGATTTGGTAAAAGCAACTATGAGTTTACTGGAATTGTTTAAAGAATTTCATCAGTATATTTCCCTCAAGAAATAAATAACACTAAAAGAAAGAGGCTTTAAGAGATAAGCCTCTTTTTTTTAAAGAAAAAAAATCCCTACTGATAATATAGTTTCTACAAATAATTTTTATCCCCGTAACGATTATTCATTATAAACAGAACCTTTTACGTTTGTTTTCAACCACAAATGTATAAATGACAAATCAAAAAACAGTTCAAAAAAAGTGTACTTCAAATTATACTGAATATTGAATGTGAAACTTATAAAACATTGAACTGGTTTAAATTTTTTCAACAAAAAGTTCATAAAGCACTGGAATAAAGCTATATAAAAAAGTAAACTTGAAGCATAGCTTTAAAGACTATGTGTGTTTATTGTCTTTCTGTTTAATTTTTTATTCTCTTTGTTTATATGTGATTAATTTTTTGATTATCAATACCGGACATCTAAATCTAAAAAGTGCTCTCTTTTACCACATTTACGATTTTAACTTACGAGAATAAAAAAGCCGAAAGTTTTACTTTCGGCTTCGTATTTTGAGCAGGTTATTTTTTACGGTATTATTTCTTCCTCTTCTTCCTCTTCCTCTTGTTCAGCCTGAGCAGTAAGGTTATAAAAATGTCCTTTATGAAAAAATACACTTGGCTGACCAAAAGGATTGTTATTCATAATTCTTCCTCTGAATTTGAACTCTCCCGAAATAGTTCCTTGAACAGGACTTGCCTTAGGGTCTGTAATTTCGTAAATAGTTAATTCTCCTAAATTACCTTCGTTTTCATTTTCCGGTCCTTCGATGGTAGAATATTCTAACACAAGCCCGTCCGGAGCTTCGGATCTGTAATAAGCAACTGTATTCGAATCTACTCCAAAGTAGTATGTACCAGGTGTTACAGACGGAATTTTAAGGCTTAAGGATTCCATACCATATTCTCCTGCTATGGCAATTGTTCCATCTAAATTTAAAACAACTCTCGGATTGGTTGTCCTTAACAGAGCATCGTCTTTCATTACCTGCAACGAAGGATTGTTGAATTGAATATCCTCTCCACACGAAGAGAATAAACCTAAGACTGCTACTAAAAAGAATATCTTTTTCATTATTTTATCTTTATCTTACCTTAAAAATTATTTCAACAAAAATACATCTTAAAACTAAATTTGCAATTATTATCTCAAAAAAAATCTAAAAGCAAAAGCAAAAACAATTCCTCATTCACTCGATTAAATCTCATATTATAAAAATATTTTATGGATTCTATATTGAATTACACATTAAACATATTTTAGTTAGATATAAATTTAAAAATATTGTTTTTATGAAAATTTCAAATTAATTCATTTCTGTTCTGAATTCAATTCCTCATTTACGATGGTTTCGAAATAATTCTGGCTCGGTCTTATCATGCTTGAATTGACAAAATTACCTTCTTTATCAATAAAAATAAACCTCGGGATAGACTCTACATCATACGCTTTACTAAAAGTGTCTTCCTCCTTACTAGATAAGTGCAATTGCACTACTGATTCTGATTTAGTTTTAGCCTGTAAATACCAATCATCTTTCTTTTTATCTATACTTACAGCCATAAAAACAATATCCGGATTGTTTTTGTTTTTAATGGCGATTCGCTCAAAATGAGGTGACTCTACTTTACAAGGCCCGCACCAAGTTGCCCAAACATCAATCACTACATATTTCCCTTTAAAATCAGAAAGTCGAACATCTTCACCATCTAGGTTTTGAGCCACAAAATCCTGAGCCGGATTGCCTTTGGCTAATTTCTCCTGAGTAGTAAAATGATTATAAGCCAACGACTTTAGTTTCGGGTTACTGATTTGCTCACCATAAGTATTGATAAGTTTTTGTCTTTCGTCGGAGTCAGAAGCAGACTTTAAAGAACTCTTCAACGAACTGAACAGCAATCTATCTTTAAAATCCTTGTTTTCTAACTTAGAAATAGCATGGAGTCTTTTGGTTATTTGGTCTGTATCAGTAGTGTCTTGTTTGGTGTATTCATACATCACGTAATTAAAATAACTTTCATTGGTTATTAAACTACTATCTTCTAAAGAAATAGAACTTTTAATTTCTTTGATTTTTTCTGGAGTATTCTTTAGAATTTCAGGATTTACTACTTTTAATTTCTCCTCAAAACTATTCCATATATTCAGATAATTAATAGTCGTAATTTTCTTATTTCTTTCCGAAAAATCAGCCTGAGGAGCATAGTTATCTGGAGTTCTGAATTTATCTGATTCGTTAATTTTTTCTTCCCATTCTTCATAAATTGTGTTGATAACTTTTTCAGGTCTTTCTAAATAAGAATTATCATTAATCATAAATTCAGCAAACGAAAAACCGCCAAACATACCTCCGGGTTGATATTGATTTTCAGCTAAACGAGTTCCTGTAGTAGTTTTAAAATTAGGAACATTATTCAAATACTGAATATTCATATTTGTACTATCATTAGTACTCATATATATTTCTGTATAGAATTGATTTGAAGCTTTGAATACGACATAATATTGCTCTAAAGGAATCTCATTTTTGATAACCGTATGAAACTTATTATCCTGTATATCAATCTCAGCCAAAGTGTCATTGATAAATTTATCAATAAGATACGCTTTTGAAATATTCTCGTCTGATTCTATAGTCCCGGAAAGCACAGTCCTATTATGTTTTTCGTATATGTTCGGGTTAAGCAGATAGCTCATTCCTAGCATTCCTAAAACAGCAATTCCTAGAACTTTAGCAAGGTTTTTGGGTTTGGTAAACGTACGTTTAAAGGTTTTGTTCTGATACCAAATAAAACCAATTAGAGTCACCATCACAAAACCTATAATCGAGATTTTTTCGGTATAAAGAAAGAAATAATCGAGCTGGCTTCCTGTAGGGTTTGAGGCGGTTCGGTTGAGAATCGTAAACGGATTCCATACTTTATAAATCTGAAATCCGTCAAGGATAAGAGTGCCTAACATCGTGAAAAAACCGATAAGAATCGGAAGGATAAAACTTCTGAAAACAACCGAAATCACAAACTGAACAATACTCAAGAATAAACTTGCCGCAAAAATTCTAATCGTTAATTGTGCTAAAAACCCAAAAGGAATATTCGTGTTGACAATTTCAGGAACGTCTTTGAGGAGTGATAAAAATAACATGAGCACTACAAAAGAACCCAAAAATGAAACAATCGCAATTAAATTCCCGATAAGCAAAACACTAAGTTTAGATAAATAAATCGAAAACTTAGATAGCGGTTGAGTTTCCATCAGTTGCCAACCTCCGTTTTTGTGATCAATCTGAGTGATTTTTGCGGCTATGATAATTATGAGCAACGGAAAAAAGAAACTCTGAAAGGAAGCCAAAGCCTCTGTAATGTGCTTTTCGTAAAAGTTAAACGGAATGTTAACCGGTTTTTTATTGTCTTCCCAAAGAAAAAACGAGGCAATAAAATAAACAATCGGAACAAGAATTCCGAAAGAAAAGCAAAGCCAATAGGTTCCGGTTCCTTTCTTTTTAATAAATTCTGAGCGGAGCGCTGTGGTATAATTTTTTAGTATTGACATAACAAAAGATTATTGAGTGAGAGACATAAACCATTCTTCCAGACCTTCCTGAATTTTGATTTCATAAATTTCGGCACCGAAATCAATGAGTTTTTTCGTAAAATCAGGAATCATTTCTTTATCTGATAATATCAACGAAATTTTTGACTCGGCTTCGATTTCTATCGCATTGTACTCCGCTGGAATCTTCTCTAAAATCTCTTTCGAATTCTTAAGACTAATTGTTATTTTACATTGTCCGAAATTCTGAGAAAGCTCTCTCATGGTTCCTTCAAATCGAAGTTTTCCTTTTGAAATAATCCCAACGTGAGTACACATTTTTTCAATTTCAGAAAGCAGATGGCTCGACACAAAAATCGTAGTTCCGAGTTCTTGATTGATTCGCATAAGTAATTTTCTGATTTCGATAATTCCGTTAGGGTCAAGTCCGTTTACAGGTTCGTCCAAAAGTAAAATTTCAGGACTGCTAAGTAGTGCCATTGCGATAGCAAGTCTTTGTTTCATCCCCAAAGAATACTGTTTTACTTTTCGGTTTCGGTCATCATATAAATTGACTATTTTGAGCATTTCGTCAATTCGAGAGGTATCTACTTTTCGGATTTTAGCAATATATTTTAGGTTGTTGTAACCCGACAAATGCAGATATAAAGCAGGACTTTCGACCAAACAACCTAATCTATTAAATATTTCTGGGAGTTGTTTTTGCAATGATTCTCCGAAGATTTCAATAGCATCAGAATCGTCAGGAATTATTCCTGTGAGTAATCGCATCGTAGTTGATTTTCCTGCTCCGTTCGGTCCTAAAAATCCGTAAATACTACCTTTCGGGACGTTTAACGACAAGTTGTCAACTGCTTTTTTAGACTTCGAAAAATTAAAGTCTAAACCTTTGGTTTGGATGATATATTCGGACATAAAAGTAAAGTTTGCGATAAAGATAAAAAATTATTTTTAGGATGCGACAAAACTGCTTATCACAAGTTTCTGACGCAATCTTTTGACTATTTTTGCATCATATCATAAATCTTAATAACCCTTAAAAATATAAAAATGAAACAATTATATATTTTTCTGCTTTGGTTTTTTGCTTTGTTTCTATTTTGTGAGAAAGTCGAAGCACAACCAACAATTAACATAGACACCTCCTTTAACATCGGGATAGGGTTTAATAATGAAGTTCGTTCAGTTGCCTTACAGCCTGACGGAAAAGTTTTGGTAGGAGGGTACTATACAGAATATAACGGGCAAGCTCAAAATAGAATTGCACGCCTGAATACAGACGGAAGTTTAGATACTTCGTTTGAAATAGGAACGGGATTTAATAATAGCTATGTTGTTGCGATTACTTTGCAACCTGACGGAAAAGTTTTGGTAGGAGGAAGTTTTACATCGTATAACGGGCAAACTCAAAATAGAATTGCACGCCTGAATACAGACGGAAGTTTGGATACTTCATTTAATATTGGGGTGGGGTTTAATGATTTTTGGGTTCACGAAATTACCTTACAACCCGATGGAAAAATTTTGGTTGGAGGAAGTTTTACACAATATAACGGACAAACTCAAAACCGAATTGTTCGTCTGAACACAGACGGAAGTTTAGATACCTCGTTTGCAACAGGAACAGGGTTTAACGATTGGGTTGAAACAATTACTTTGCAATCTGACGGAAAAATTTTGGTTGGAGGAAATTTTACTTCATATAACGGACAATCCCGAAACAGTATTGTACGTCTGAATACAGACGGAAGTTTAGATACTTCTTTTAATATCGGTACAGGATTTAATATCTCTGAATGGAGCCATAGTGTTGGAGCAATTGTTTTACAGCCTGACGGAAAAATTTTGATAGGAGGAAGTTTTGTGGAATATAACGGGCAAACCCAAAAAAGTATTGTCCGTTTGAATATGGATGGAAGTGTTGATACTTCGTTTAATTCCGAAGCAGGATTTTATACCAATAATGCTAATGGTGTTATTTATACAATGGCTTTACAGCCTGACGGGAAAATTTTGGTTGGAGGAACTTTTACAAGATTTGGCACACAAACTCAAGGACGTATTTCTCGTTTGAATTCAGACGGAAGTTTAGATACTTCATTTAAAACAGGAACGGGATTTAATGGTTATGTTACCTCTATTATTTTACAGCCTGACGGAAAAATTTTGGCAGGGGGAGGTTTTGCATATTATAATGGTCAATCTCAAAGAAGAATTGCTCGGTTGTACGAACTTGTTTGTGAAATTACTCCCCCTACTCCCGAAGCTGTTCTTATCCCTATACCTTGTAGTCTTATTCCCGAAGATGCGGGGACACTTGTCGTAACCTACCCGTTAGGAGAGGAATATCAGTACAGTATTGACGGAGTAAATTATCAGAGTTCGCCTGTATTCCCGAATGTTTGGGATTTCGGCACATTTCAGCTTACGGTAAAACAGGGGAGTTGCGTTTCAGACCCTTTAGAATTTAGTAATATTGAGCAGAGTACTGATCCTATAGCAGATGTTACTCAACCCAATTGTTCTGATATTCCCGAATCGGGTCAGTTTGGAATGATTACGGTAACTTTTCCTTTGGGAGATATGTTTCAATATAGTATAGACGGAGTGAATTATCAGGATAGTCCTGTATTTTTCAATGTTCTTCCTGATACGTATGAGCTTACTTTCAGATATTATGAGAGTGAAAATTGCGTTTCAGATCCATTTGAGGTGAGTGTTTTTGCTTTGGATATTCCTGATATTCCGACAGCAATCATAACCCAACCCACTTGCGACAACCCTTTCGGAAGTATTGAAGTTATAAAACCCGTTGGAGATGCATTTGAATTTAGTATTAACGGAACTGATTATCTACCGAGTCATATCTTTGAGAACTTACCAAATGGGACTTACCAGGTAACGGTTAGAAAAGGAGACTGTGTTTCTGAATCTTTAGAAGTAAATATAAATTTCCCTCCTGCAGTCCCTGAAACTCCTGTGGTAAATGTGATACAACCAACTTGTGAAAACCCTTTCGGAAGTATTGAAGTTATAAGTCCCGTAGATAACGGAGATGAGTTTACACCCAATTATGAATACAGTATCAACGGAGTGGATTATTATGAATTTACACTATTTGATAATCTTTCAAGCGGGGTTTATTACGTTATGGTAAGGCATCTGACCAGTGGCTGTATCTCCGATTCTTTGGAGGTAATTATTGACGAATTTCTTGAAATTTCTATCAATCTTGTAACGGTATGCGAAAATGAAAACCGCTTTATGCTAAAAGCAGAAACACAAGAACAGAATTATCAGTATGTATGGAATACAGGCGAAACAACTCCTGAAATTGAAATTAGCGAAATAGGAGAGTACTCGGTAATTGTTTCTTTGGGTAATTGTTCGGAGGAGTTTTTTATGAATATAGATGCCATTCCTTGTATGATTCCAAAAGGAATTTCCCCGAACGGAGATTTTAAAAATGATGATTTTGACTTATCAGGATTCGGAACGGTCAATAGAGTGCAGATTTTTAACCGCTACGGAACCAATGTTTATTCGCAATCGAATTACACCAATCAATGGAAAGGTCAGACCAATCACGGAAAAGAACTGCCAACCGGAATTTATTATTACCTCATTTATTTTCGAAGCGGAACAACCAAAACGGGCTGGATCTATCTGAACAGAGGATGAAAAACTAAAAATTCCGTACTTTTGAAAAAATAAAATCCTTTAATTATGAAAGTATCTGTGGACATCAGTCTTTACCCTATAAAAAATGAATATCAACAACCGATTTTAGATTTTATTCAAGAGTTGAAAACTTCTGAGTTTAAGGTTATCGAAAACAATCTGAGTACACAGATTTATGGAGATTATGACAAAGTAATGCCTTTTTTGAATTCAAAAATCAAAGAGGTATTTTTTGACGAGAATCTGTATGTTTTCGTATTGAAAATTGTTAAAGGAGATAGGAGCGAATGATTGATGATTCAAGATTTCAGAACTTCTGCCGTCAACCATCTTAAATCAAAAAGTCTTAATACTTAATGCTCAAATCTTAATGTTTTTGAATCTTTTCGAGCCATATAAATCGTATTCTTCATTACATATTGTATTAGAAATTATTGCTGTTTTGTTTGCGATTGCAAGTGTTTTGTACTCCAAAAAAAACAACATAAAAGTATATCCTACAGGAATCATAAGCACACTAATTTTTGTTTGGTTGCTTTACAAATGGGAGCTTTTTGGGGATATGATTATCAATGTGTATTATTTTGTGATGAGCCTTTACGGTTGGTACTTGTGGAGCAAAAACTCTGATGACAAACCGATCTTGCCCATAACCAAACTCAACCGTAAAGATTGCAAAGTTTCGGGTTGGATATTTATATTTTCTACTATATTTGTTGCCTTGGTGTATTTTTATTTCGAAAAATTCGGAGTTTGGTGGAGTTATGTGGATATTTTTACTACAGGATTGTTTTTTGTAGGAATGTATTTGCTTGCCAAACGAAAAGTCGAACATTGGATTTTCCTGATAATGGGAGATTTTATTTCGATTCCGTTGTATTATTTTAAAGGTTATACTATAACGGGAATTTTGTTTGTGATATACACAATTATAGCAGTTTTCGGATATTTAGAATGGAAAAAGATTTGGAACAAAGAAAATCAGACTGTATAAAAATCGTAATGGTTGGGCCTGAAAGTACAGGAAAAACCACTTTAGCCAGGTTTTTGGCCAAGTATTTCGATACAGCTTGGGTAAGGGAATATTTGAGGGAATTTTCAGAAGTGAAACTCAAAAACGATAATAAATTAGTCGAAAAATCGGATAATTATACGCTGGTAAAAAATCAACTCTCTTTAGAAAATGAAGCCCTGAATCAAGCCAATCGCTTTTTGTTTTGCGATACGAATTTTCTTCAAACAATGATTTATTCGGAGTTGTATTTCAAAGAGACAGACGACTTTTTCTGGGAATGTTTTGACAATCTGAAATATGATTTGTACCTTTTGACCGATATTGACATAGAGTGGGAAGCAGACGGACTTAGAGATGCTCCGTTGGAAAGAGAAAGTCATTATAATTATTTTAAAAAAAGACTTATGGAATTAAATCAACCTTTTGTAGAAATTTCCGGCAACGAACAAGATAGAAAACAAAAAGCTGTTCAAATTGCAAAAGACTTAGAATTGGCTCAAAAAAGAGGTTTTACTTCTGACGATTTAGCAGCATTCGAAAAGAGAGATACTGCTTTAAATGAGGTTTTAAAGCAACTTGAAGTCTTCGAAAGAGGGATTCCGTATGTAAATTTAGATCGTCCCGCTACGATAAATGATGGAATCTTAAAGTTTTCGGATAGCAAAATCCAAGCAAAAGCTGATTTTTTCGATAAAAATAAAGATGGTTATGACATTCAGAAATTTGTTCCTGCCTCTGGGGCAGCCAGTAGAATGTTTCAGTTTTTGAGTAAATTTTTGACTGATTTTGATTCCGAAACCGAGACCATAAATGCCTATATCAATCAGCATCGAGCCTATGATTTGGCTGTTTTTTTTGTAGGATTAGAAAAACTCCCTTTTTATAAGAATGTAAAAACAATTCTTAAAACAGATTTTCCAGATTATAAATCGTGGTCAAAAGATAAGTATTATTATACTTTTGTGAAAATACTACTATCTGAAAACTATCTGAATTACTGTAATTTACCCAAAGGAGTACTGCCTTTTCACAAAACCAATACACCAATCAAAGAACACCTGACAGAAGCTCTGTTGTATGCCAACTCAAATCAAAAAACCAAAATTCATTTTACGGTTTCCGAAGAGCACCTAAAGACTTTCAACGAAGTGGCAGACCGTTCTGTCGAATCACTCGGACAGAATGGATTTGAAATTGGCTTTTCATTTCAAAAAAAATCAACCGATACTATTGCTGTTCATTTTAATAAAACACCTTTTAGGGATAAAAACGGAAGCGTTTTGTTCAGGCAAGCAGGACACGGAGCTTTGCTCGAAAACCTGAACGATTTAGACTCTGATATTATATTTATAAAAAATATAGATAACGTGAGTTCTAATTATTTTGATGAAATTGTTTTGTACAAAAAGGCTTTAGGAGGAATTCTCATCGAGTTACAACAACAGATTTTTTCGTATTTAAACCAAATCGAACAAGCTGTTTCAGATGATATTCTTACAGAAATAACTCTCTTTGCTAAACAACTCAACATTATCATTCCGAATAATTTTGACAGTCTAAATCGATTGAACAAAATAGAATTTTTAAAAAACAAACTCAACCGACCTATCCGAGTTTGCGGAATGGTCAAAAATGAAGGAGAACCCGGAGGAGGTCCGTTTTGGGTCAAAAACAATAGGGGAGAGGTGTCTTTGCAAATAGTGGAAGCTTCACAAATAGATAAATCTAACGAAGCTCAGAAGCAGATTTTGGAGTGTTCTACCCATTTTAATCCGGTTGATTTGGTTTGCGGAATCAAAAATTATAAAGGAGAAAAATTTGATTTGCTTCGTTACCGAGATAACAATACCGGATTTTTGACCGAAAAAACAAAAGACGGTTATCCGATTTTAGGATATGAGCTCCCCGGATTGTGGAACGGAGCAATGTCTGACTGGATTTCGGTGTTTGTAGAGGTATCTCTAAGAACTTTTAATCCGGTTAAAACCGCTAACGATTTACTGAAACCTGCTCATCAATAAATAGTTAGATTTTTACCCTAAAAAAAGTATGTGTTTTTTCTATTTTTTGTTTGGAGAATACAAAAACAGTTGTATATTTGCAACCACAAAAACGGAAATAAATTCCTCCTTAGCTCAGTTGGTTAGAGCATCTGACTGTTAATCAGAGGGTCCTTGGTTCGAGCCCAAGAGGGGGAGCAAAAAACTCAGTAAATTAATAATTTGCTGAGTTTTTTTTTGAAGAAAAGAATAATACTGAAAAATGGATTGAGTAATAATATTTTCTATTTTACATAATATAAATTATAGAACAAATGTAATTCTCAATTTGTAAACAATATGTAAGCTGCAATTGTATGTTATATTTGTTCCGGAGCCAGTTCTATTTCCAGCCCTTCAAGAGATTCTGAAATAAAGATTTGACAACCCAAACGAGAGTTTTCTTTTACGTTGAAGGCTTCCCAAAGCATGGCTTCTTCGTCTGCACTTTTTTCAGGTAATGTTACCTCATTAAGCACATAACATTGACACGAAGCACACATAGCCATTCCTCCACAAATCCCGATAGTGCCTTCTTCTGCCAATTCATAAGCACGAACCAGTTCCATCAAATTCATATTCATATCTGTTGGAGCTTCCACCGTATGGCGAATTCCGTTGCGGTCTGTGATATGTATAGTTACGTCTGCCATAATTAGTAAAAAGGAGTTAGTGGACAGGAGTTAGTGGACAGTATGAAAAGTGAATAGGTAATAACCATTATTTATTAGATATTTTAGAAATTATACTATAGAGCATTTTTCCGATTTCCACCGTTAAGTTATAAGTTTCAGAAAATTCCTCTTCAGATATAAATTGTAATCTTTTGGCTAAATACAACATTGATTTTGTTTCGCTATTTGAGCCTAATGCAATATAAAGAAACTGAATATATTCCTTATTTGACTTTCTCTCAAATCCTTCTGCTATATTATTAGAAATGGAAACTGAAGAACGACTTATTTGATTAACAAATGAAAAGTCCTTATTTTCTTTGAAAAGAGCGTAAACTAAAACAGCTAAATCCTGTGATTTTTGCCAGACAATTAAATCTTCAAATCTCTCTATCTTCATCTCTTCTAATTTTACTGTCTCCTGTTTACTATTTACTGTCTCCTATCTTATTCTATCGATTTAACAACTGCTTTTTCAGCTTCTTTACGAGTTCCGTCAAAACCGTCAACACCAGATACGGTCGTATATTTCAATACGTATTTTTTACCCGGATTGAGTTTGTTATACACACTTTGACACATTAGTGTCGCTTCGTGGAAACCACACAAAATTAGTTTTAATTTGCCTGGATAAGTATTCACATCTCCGATGGCATAAATACCTTCGATATTGGTTTGATAATCGAGTGCATTGTTTACGACAATAGCATTTTTCTCGATTTCTAAGCCCCAATTAGCAATAGGTCCTAGTTTTGGTGTAAGCCCAAAAAGCGGAATAAAATAATCTGCTTCCACTGTCATCCTAGCTCCGTTGATTTCTACCACCAATGATTTCAGATGTTCTGCTCCATTGAGTTTAACTACTTCAGCAGGTGTAATCAGATTTATTTTTCCGAGTTTTTTGAGTTCTTGAACTTTCTCAACCGAATCCAAAGCTCCACGGAATTCATTTCTTCTATGAACCAAAGTTACTTCTTTAGCCACATCTGATAAGAAGATACTCCAATCCAAAGCAGAATCGCCTCCTCCGGCAATAACAATTTTTTTATCTCGGAAAAGTTCAGGATTTTTCACGAAATATTCTACTCCTTTGTCTTCGTAAAAGTCTAAATCTTCAATAATTGGTTTTCTGGGTTCAAAACTTCCTAAACCTCCAGCAATAGCCACTGCTTTTGCGTGATGTTGTGTGCCTTTGTCTGTGGTAACGATAAAAGTTCCGTCTTCGAGTTTTTCGATTGTTTCTGCTCTTTCGTTAAGCGTAAAACCGGGTTGAAACTGTTTGATTTGCTCCATCAAGTTATCAACCAATTCCTGTGCTCCTACACTCGGGTAACCGGGAATATCAAAAATTGGCTTTTTCGGATACAATTCAGAAAGCTGTCCTCCGGGTTGCGGGAGGGCATCAATAATATGGCACTTTAGTTTTAGAAGTCCTGCTTCGAACACGGCAAACAATCCGGTTGGCCCTGCTCCAATAATCAGTATATCAGTTGAAATCATTATTTTGGGTTTACAGTTTTTAACTCCAACAGCGAAATAAAATCTGTTAGAATTAATTTTGAATACAAATTTCCGAGTTTCTGAAAAATAATTTTATGATTAAAATCAGTTTAGGAAATTTCTATTAAATAAATTAAGCCACATTAATAACCTGCTCAATTTGAGGAGCGTATTTTTTGATAGTAGTCTCTACTCCAGCTTTCATGGTAGAAAAACTAAGATTGCAATCTCCGCAAGCACCTTCTAAACGAACATTTACAATCTTGTCATTCTCGATAGAGATTAAACTAATATCGCCTCCGTCTGAATTCAAAAACGGACGAATCTCTTCAAGTGCTTTCTCTACGTTTGATCTAATTTCTTCTGTTGTCATACTTTAAAGTGGTTTAAAGTTTAATTTGTTATAGGTTAAAGTTTTGTTGTAACTTAATGCCTAAATTATTTTTTCACAGCAGAACAACCTGCCATTGTTGTTATTTTAATTGCTTCAGAAGGCGGTAGGCTTTCATTTCTACGTACGACTTGTTCTGCTACATTTCTAGCCAATTCTTCAAAAGCTTTAGCTATTGGAGAGCCTTCCTGTAAAGCAGCAGGATGACCATAATCTCCTGCTTCTCTAATACTTTGAACAATTGGAATTTCACCCAAAAATGGCACATCTAAATCTTCAGCCAAGTTTCTTGCTCCTTCTTTTCCAAAAATATAATATTTATTTTCTGGCAATTCTTCTGGAGTAAAATAAGACATGTTTTCAACAATGCCTAAAACGGGAACATTAATACTTTCTTGTTGGAACATTGCTACACCTTTTTTAGCATCAGCCAAAGCAATATTTTGAGGCGTACTCACCACAACAGCTCCTGTAACAGGCAAATTCTGCATTATTGACAAATGGATATCACCTGTTCCTGGAGGAAGATCAATCAACATAAAATCTAATTCTCCCCAGTTTGCATCAAAAATCATTTGACTGAGAGCTTTTCCTGCCATGGGTCCTCTCCAAATTACAGCTTGATTAGGCTGTGTAAAAAACCCAATTGAAAGCAATTTTACATCATAGCTTTCAATAGGTTGCATTTTTGATTTTCCGTCCACAGTTACCGATAGCGGCCTTGCTCTTTCTACATCAAACATAATTGGCATAGACGGTCCATAAATATCTGCATCTAAAACCCCTACTTTGAACCCCATTTTTGATAAAGCAATGGCTAAATTGGCTGTCATTGTTGACTTCCCTACTCCACCTTTTCCCGAAGCTACTGCTACGATGTTTGAAATTCCTGGGATTGCTTTTCCTTTAATTTCAGGTTTTTCCGGAGCTTCAACTTTGATATTTACTTTTACTTTTGCTTTTTCATAAACCAAATCTTGAATGGCTTTCATCACGTCAACCTCTGCTCTTTTTTTGATATGCAAAGCTGGTGTAGTGAGCACCAAATCCACTACGACTTCATCTCCGAAAGTAACTACATTTTGCACAGCACCACTTTCGACCATATTTTTACCTTCTCCTGCAACCGTAATAGTTTCCAGTGCTTTGAGTATCTCTTTTCTGTCTAATTTCATTGCGTTTTATTATTTAAATGTAGAATAAATCTAATCTGACAAAGATACTAAATTTTAAGAAGAAATAGAAAAACCAAGGGGTCAATGAAATTATTATGACGCATAAATATAATAACAAAATCATTATATTAAAGGTTTTATAAAATTTAACTTAAATAACCTTCTTGATTACTCGAAGTTTGTGAGTATGTCTTTTAGTATCCACATTCATGATTCCGAGGTGATCTAATCTATCGATTCGGACTTTTCCGTGAGCGTGAATGATGTAGTTATCGTTCATTAAAATTCCCACGTGAGTGATTTTACCTTCTTCGTTATCGAAAAAGGCCAAATCTCCAGCTTCGGCTTCTTCGATAAAACTCAATACTTCACCTTGAGTGGCTTGTTGATAAGCATCTCTAAAAAGTGAATATCCGTTGAGTTTATACACCATCTGAACGAACCCTGAGCAGTCTATCCCGAAAGGTGTTTTTCCGCCCCACAAATACGGAGTATTCAGATACATAAAAGCAGTTTTTAGGATTTCAGTTTTCGGATTTTTACCCGAAGCTTTCAATCCTTCGAAACTAAATTTAGAAGTGTTGATTTGAGGAACATATAGAAAAGAAAGTGATGCTCCAAGCGGAATAGGGAATAATAGGTTGTCTTTCCCTGAAATATATTCAATTAAATCTGCATTTAGCACTATTTCTTTAGCCGAAAGCAACCCAAATTCACTTTCAGAAATAGACTGATATTGTTTTTCGTCTATCCAACCTTCATAATCATCAAATTGGAGTTTGATTTTTACCCAACCTTTTGATTTCTCAAGGATTTGGAAATGTTCTCCGAATAAAAGTTGTGAAACCATTTCACTTCTGTGAGAGGCCTCGAATCGAATAGGTACTATGGCTAAATTACAGATTCCGAACATATATTGATTTAGGATTTTGATATTTAGGATTTAGGAAGTACCTACTTCAACAAAAAATAATACAAAGCTAACCAGATACCAATAAAGAATAAGCCAGGCAATATAACTGTTTGCATTTTACTTTTCAGGTTTTTCTTTACAATAGCGAGATATAATATATAGATTACAAATACAGCTAAAAGACCTATTGTGATAAATGGGTAAATCATATTCTTTCTTTTAGAAAAAAGAACATAGAGAATAGAACATAGATAAGAGATTGGTTACATCTGTTTTCTATGCTCTATTCTCTGTTCTCTTGGTTTATCTCTCAATCACAATAGCGGAAGCTCCACCACCACCATTACAGATAGCAGCTGCTCCACGTTTTGCATTGTTTTGTTCTAATACGTTGATAAGCGTAACAATGATTCTAGCTCCTGAACATCCTAGAGGGTGACCTAGAGATACCGCACCACCGTTTACGTTTACTTTTGAAGCATCAAGACCTAAGATTTTAGCGTTAGCCAATCCTACTACAGAAAAAGCTTCGTTAAACTCAAAGAAATCAACATCAGAAACCTCTAAATTTGCTTTTTTCAAAGCTTTCGGAAGTGCTTTTGCAGGAGAAGTCGTAAACCATTTTGGTTCTTGTTCAGCATCAGCATAGCTGGTAATATATGCTAGAGGTTTTAAACCTAAATCTTTTGCTTTTTCTTCGCTCATAAGCACTAATGCAGCTGCTCCGTCATTGATAGTTGAAGCATTAGCAGCCGTAACAGTTCCTTCTTTGGTGAAAACAGCAGCAAGTGTAGGGATTCTGTCTAATTTTACGTTAGTGTATTCTTCGTCAACGCTAATTACGATAGGCTCTCCTTTACGTTGAGGAATTTCAACAGGCACTACTTCGTTAGCGAATTTTCCTGCTTCCCAAGCTTTAGCTGAACGAGTATATGATTCGATAGCAAAATTGTCTTGCTCTTCTCTTGAAATGTTATATTCTGAAGCACAAAGATCTGCACAAACTCCCATAGCATTTTGGTCATAAGCATCTGTAAGACCGTCTTTTTGAAGTCCGTCTATTAATGTGGCAGGACCAAATTTTACTCCGTTTCTCATGTGAACATAATGCGGAATCATACTCATGTTTTCCATTCCTCCAGCCACTACGATTTCAGCATCACCAAGTTGAATAGCTTGAGCAGCTTGCATTACGGCTTTCATACCCGAAGCACAAACTTTGTTTACGGTTGTAGCGATAACAGAATCAGGAAGTCCGGCAAATTTAGATGCCTGACGAGCAGGTGCTTGACCCACACCAGCCTGAACTACGTTACCCATAATAACTTCATCAACCAAGTTATAATTTAATCCGATTTTATCTAGTGCTCCTTTGATAGCTACAGCTCCCAATTTCGGTGCAGGAACAGAAGATAGACCTCCCATAAATTTTCCTATTGGAGTTCTTGCAGCCGAAACGATTACGATTTTTTTATTCATAACTTAACTTTTGTTTTTATTAGTAATTTTCAAGCCACGAAGATAATGATTTTTAATATTTTTTTAGTCTTATTTGCTCTATAAAATAGTTTGATTAATTTTTTAATGGAAAATAATTATACTGCTAAAAGTTAAATCCAAAGTTTTTCTTTATATTTTTGCCTTATGCAGTTGTTTTACTCTCCCGAAATTAATTCTGAAACCGTTTCTTTCTCTTTTGACAAAGAAGAAAGCAGGCATATTGTCCGTGTTTTAAGAAAAAAAGAAAAAGACATTATTCATCTAACCAACGGAAAAGGCTTTTTATTTGAAGGAGAAATTATATCCGCTTTAGAAAAAAAATGCGAGGTAAAAATAATGAGTTCAACATTTTTTGAACCAACTAACTATGAATTACATCTTGTTGTTGCTCCAACTAAAATGAACGACCGATACGAATGGTTTTTAGAAAAAGCTACCGAAATAGGTGTTAGCGAAATTACTCCCATAATTTGCGAACATTCTGAAAGGAAAGAAATAAAACCCGAGCGTTTTGAAAAAATTTTACTTTCGGCTATGAAACAATCACTGCAGTATTATCTTCCGAAACTCAACCCAGCCACTCGCTTTTCCGATTTTATCAAAAAAGAAAACGGTGGACAACTCTTTATTGCCCATTGTGTAGAAACCGATAAAAAAGAATTAGCCAAAGAAGCACAAGCCAAAGGTAAAATTACCATTCTGATTGGCCCTGAAGGTGATTTTTCGGAGAAAGAAATCAGTCTTGCTCTTACAAACAGATACATTCCTGTTTCGCTTGGAAATACCAGACTTCGAACCGAAACAGCTGCCGTATATGCCAGTGCTGTGATTTCGGGAATTGGGAATTGATCTAAAGATTTAGAATTTAAGAATTTGCAATTCGTAATTAAATCTCGATTGACTCCCCTACTTCTAACAACATTAAATCTTTCCCTTTGTCAAAGAATTTTCGTTTAGCTTCTTCGTGATTTATTTCAATATATCCGAACGTATCGAAATGATACCCTAAAATCTTATCGCATTTTATAAAATCTGAAGCAACAATAGCATCTTCAATATCCATCGTAAAGTTATCTCCGACAGGCAAAACAGCTAAATCTAATTTTGTTCGAAGCGGAATAAGTTTCATATCAAAAGTTAGAGCTGTATCTCCCGATACATAAATATTTCTTTTTTCACCTTCAATCACAAAACCTCCGGGATTTCCTCCGTAAGTGCCATCTGCAAACGAACTACTATGGATGGCAGCAACATATTTTAATTTTCCAAAATCAAAATTCCAACTTCCTCCGTGATTCATTGGGTGAGTTTCGATTCCTTTTCGGGAATAATAATCAGCAATTTCGGCATTTGAAATAATTACAGCTCCATTTTTCCAAGCAATTGTTTCAGCATCTAAGGTGTGGTCTTGGTGTGCGTGAGTAAGTAGGATATAATCAGCTTTGATATTGTCAATATCAATGTGTGAGGCATTTGGATTTCCACTAATAAACGGGTCGATTAATAAATGTTTTCCCGCTACTTCAATTCCTATACAAGCATGTCCGTAATATGTGATTTTCATAGTTTTTGGGGATTGGTTATCGGGGATTGGTTATTTTGGTTTTTACTAATTAGCAAATTCGTAATCTTTTTCTGTGTTTCCATCAGCTATCTGTACATTTAATACGCTTCCTTCTTCATTCATCAGAAACACAACTATTTGAAGATTGCTTATGTTTTCACAAGAATAATTTACAGCAAGGTCCGATAGTACAATTTCTGTTCTTTCTGTTGCCTCTTGCTCGAGGTTGTTTCCAATAATATTTCCATAAACGCCTCTTAGAGTATGATTGTGTGTAAAATTATACAAAACAGGAACTCCCTCATAAAGATCACTATTATAATTTTTTTGGTCGGCTTTTAGTTGATTTTCTACAACATATACAGCATATTTAAGTTGTCCTGAAATATTCTCTTTAAAGTAAAACGACAAATCTACAGTTCCTGACGAATTTTCAAGGTTTGAGTTGATTTTTATTCCCACAGGAGATTCGGGCTGTATAAGCTCTATAGGCTGACTTACATTGTGATGTTGTGGATTCTTCCATATCGTTTTTCGGTTGATGGCAGCAAAAGGATAAGCTCCTTCAATCATCAAATAATCTTCTAAAGGCGTTCTTCCTGTAAAATCAAACTCGTCATTGTTGTGAATAGCCACCGGAATTACATTGTGAGTTTGTGCTTCGATAAGTTCTAAAGCATAAATAATCCTTGTACACCAACCGCACCAAGTTCCTGTAAAGTCTTCAACCAGAACTTTGTGTTTAAAATACATATCCTCAGCACTGAGTTGGTCGATAACATTTATGGATTTAGTGTCGCTTAAAAATTCTTTTCCACTACCAGGGTCGGTATATTTTGCACGTACCTGAAAAGTCCCCAATTCAGTCGGAATAAACACATTAGATTCTATCTCAACATTGCCATTTATCAAAAACACCGAGCTTCCGGTTATGTCTAAACCAGCATTATTGGTTACTTTAAGCGTGATAAAATCTTGTTCTTCCGGATTGTCTTTTAATACAACATTATATTTGTCTGGCAATAACGAAATCAGGCTTACCTGATTACTGTATATCTGGTCGTCATCGTTTTCTCCTCCTCCACAGGAAACGAAAACAAGAGAAAAACTCATAAAAAAAAATAGAACAGAAACTGTTTTTTTCATAACTTCTTTAATTGGTATGTTATTTGTCAAACGGACAAAATGAATTATTTTACGAAAGTAGAATTTTTTTTTCATTTTACATCATCTAAAGATTCATTTTACATATATTTGCTACTCATTTTTTTAAACAACACCAATGCTATGAAAAAAACAATTGTTATCGGATTATTATTCTTTTGCTTTTTTGTTGATGCTCAACAGAGTAAATTCCCCAACTTGACATTGAAAAATTTAGACGGAAAAGACATAAATATATCACAGTACAACAATACTGACCACCCTGTAATTATCAGTTTCTGGGCTACTTGGTGCGGGCCTTGCATCAATGAACTCTCTGCTATTCACAACGTATATCAAGACTGGCAAGATGAATCAGCCGTAGAGCTTGTGGCTGTTTCGATTGACGATGCACGAACTAAAAAAAGAGTTAAGCCTATGGTAAACGGAAAAGGCTGGGAATATGAAATTGTGTTAGACGACAACCACGACTTGAAAAGAACTTTAAATATTATAAATGTTCCTTATACTATTGTGGTATATAAAGGAAATGTGATTTACGAGCATTCCAACTACACTCCGGGTTCTGAAAGAGAGATGTACAAAGTAATACAAAGTAAAATTAAAAAATAAAAACAGCTTACTTTTTAAGAAATGATAAAAAAATTGACCTGCCTGACTTTTTCTTTCGGCTGTTTATTTGCTTTCGCTCAAGAAGAACAAGAAAATCAAAATAAAGGAATACTGAACATTGGAGTTGAATCAAACAGTCAGTGGTATATTGACGATAACAAGATTAGTATTTCCGAAAAAGACGCAATAGAACGATTCCGTTCCAATAGTTATATTAAAGCCGATTACTTTATTGACAAATGGGAATTTGGAGTTCAGGTAGAATCGTACTCTCCTATGGCTTTACTCAATTATTCTCCCGAACTTGAAAAAACCGACATCGGAACGATTTACGCGAGATACAACAATACAGAAATTGGTCTTGACGCTACTGCCGGACATTTCTATGAACAATTCGGAAGTGGGCTCATACTTCGCTCGTGGGAAGACAGACAACTTGGAATCAATAATTCTATTTTTGGAGGACGAATCGGATACGAATTTGTCAAAGGAGCCAAAGTCACTGTTCTTGGAGGAAAACAACGCATCGGAATGGGGTTTGACTTATCGGAATCATTTATTTCGGGTGCTAATGTAGAGGTAAACATTTCCGAAATTTCCAATATGGAAAATATGGATTTGAATGTTGGAGCAAGTTTTGTCGGAAGATACGAAAACCTTCAGGACGAATATCCCGAATTAGACAAAATGACCAATATGTATTCTTTCAGGGCTGATGCATCTAAAGGGAATTTTTATGCAGGAGCAGAGTATGTATATAAATCCAAAGATGCTATTGTAGAAGGTACGGGAGGAGTTCAAACCATCTTTGAGGATAAACAATACGACGGAAATGCTTTGTTGATTAATTTCGGGTATTCTCAAAGAGGATTAGGTATAGATGTAAACTTGAGGAGAATGGAAAACATCGGTATGTTTTCGGAAAGAAGCCTTAGCGGAAATACATTTAATACAGGAGTGGTAAACTACGTTCCTGCTCTTACCAAACAATATGATTTTGCCCTTCAGAACATATATGTTTATCAGGTAGCTTCTTCTACCTCTTTTTATCCGCTTCTGAAACCGGGAGAAATTGGAGGGCAATTTGACCTATATTATCAGTTTAAAAGAAACTCTGTAATAGGCGGAAAATATGGCACTTACCTTTCAGTTAACGGTTCGTTTTGGAACTCATTGGGCTATAATGACGATTTGAATATAGAAGAAAAACAAGTCAGCTCAGGCTTTTTTGATTTCGGAAGAAAATACTATAATGATTTGGCCGTTGAGGTCAGAAAAAAACATTCCGACAAATGGCAATCCATATTTTCGGTTATGGGGCAATACTATAATCAGAAATATATCGAAGATGCTTCAGGAGAACTCAAGACATATATAACAGCAGCAGAGGTAATTTACAAGTTTGGAGACGCTCAGTCTATAAGAGTTATCGGACAACATCTTTGGGCAGATGGAGACAAAAAGAATTGGGCTTCCGGAACACTTGAGTACGTTCCTTCTCTCAAATGGTCTTTTTATATTCAGGATTTGTATAATTACGGAAACGATAAAGAAGAAAGCAGGGTTCACTTTTATAATGTAGGTGGAGCTTTTACCAAGGGAGCAACCCGTATCGGGATGAGCTACGGAAGACAACGAGGAGGAATGATTTGCGTAGGAGGAGTTTGTCGTTGGGTTCCTGAATCTTCAGGTCTTACCTTAAATATTTCTACAAACTTTTAGTAGCGGTTTAAATGTTGTTTTAACTCTATTTTCACTACAAACATAACCAAAACTTTACACTTTAAATTCTTTACTATTTACTTTGTTTATGCTATTTTTGTGTAGGCAAACAAACATCTTTATTACAATTACATAACCGAAAACCACACCACTGTGAAAGCCACACTTCGCACCACCTTTTATATTGTATCTTTTCTGTTCTTTACTCAAAACACAAAAGCACAATGCCCAACAGGAAATGTCACGCTAAGTACACAAGCACAAGTAAATAACTTTGCACAAAACTATCCTAATTGCACACAAATTAATGGAAATCTTGTCATTGGCTACTCAACAAGTAGTAGCACTTCTAATATTACTAACCTCACACCTCTGCAGAATATTACAGGCATTACAGGAAATATCAGAATACGAAATAATGCGACTCTTTCTACCCTTAACGGATTAAACAATCTGGAAAACATTGGAGGACATTTGGATATTTACTATAATTCAGAACTTAAAAACATTGATGAACTTATCGGATTAGAAAGTATCGGAGGACATTTGGATATTTATAATAATCCAAAATTACAGAACCTTAACGGACTAAGTAACCTGACACAGATAGGCGGCTATCTTTGGCTGTACACAAATACTCAATTAACTGATATATCCGGGTTACAAAATATTGATCCTATTACCATCGGAATTTATGGGTTGCATATTATAGGCAATACTAACCTCTCAATATGTGATTTTTCTAATTTTTGCACCTATTTACAAGGTTCGGGAGTTAGAACCATTTCGGGTAATGCGGGAAATTGTTCTGACGAAACTACTTTAGTAAATTTATGCAACGGAGAAGGT
>Ga0265293_10000399_pt1 | contig 104451 bp, 113 predicted proteins | sample Munlanlewell138R_FD_192505 | JGI IMG/M metagenome (GOLD analysis project Ga0265293, IMG submission 192505) | Leachate microbial communities from a municipal landfill in Southern Ontario, Canada - Leachate well 138R | ecosystem: Engineered > Solid waste > Landfill > Unclassified | place... | reverse complement strand
ATACAACACCGGTGGTAACAGTGCTGGGGAATTCACCGAGTGCAGTGCCGATTGCGATGACGAATTGGCCAACCTTGAGCTCCGAGGAGTTTCCGAGTTCAATTTCTGGAAAGCCAGTTGGGGGGACATCTGCGATTTGTAGAATCGCAATATCGTTTGCGGGATCGCGATAAATACTTTCAACTTCGAAAACATCACCTTTATCATTAATCACCAGATATTCAGGTCCAGTCTCAGACACAACGTGCTTGTTTGTCACGACAAGCCCATCTTCTTGGACGATAAATCCAGATCCAATGTATCGTTCATGACCGCCTTCTTCCTCTTGGATAGGCTCTTCAGGGAGAAATATGCCAAATGGGTCATTTGCCCCCTGCGGTGTTACTTCGCGAATACCAATGGTAACGACTGAAGGCCCCACTTTCTCAACGGCCGCAACTACTGCATTTTCTTCATGAAGAATGTGGACAGCTTCGGAATTTCGAGACGAGTTGCCTTGATCAAGGAATGACGGGATAGAGAGGAAATTACGAGAGAACACTTCAAGGACGACGGCGATCCCAATTAGTATCAAAAGTATAACAAAAAGTTTTTTCATAAATCTGAGGCTAATTCAATGTTAAAGTGTACTCCTGTAAAAAAAAATTGTCAATTGCTTCATGGCGAAATGAGCTCAGAGGAATTTGAAAATATATGCTTGTATTTTGAGGCGATTTTGTGTATTATTGGGAGATTGTGACGGAGGAATCCGTTCCTTTATTATTATGAGACAATATAGACTCGTGTTAATCTTAAAAAGAGATATTGATAAAAAAGGTGTTGACGATATTCTTTCTGAGGTAAAAGAACTTGCAGGTGATGTGAAGAATGATAAACTCACTGAAATGGGAGAGAAAAAATTTGCATACAAGATAAAAGGAGAACAGTCAGGAAATTATATATTGTGGGAATTCGAAGCAGAAACAGTATCACCAGAACTTGAGAATAAGTTAAGAATTAATGATAATGTTTTGCGGCATTTGCTGACAAGGCGTGATTAAATTATAATAAGTCTATGGCACGAAGTTTGAATAGAGCACAGTTGATCGGGAATCTGACACGAGATCCGGAGTTGAGATATACCCCGCAGGGAACAGCAGTTTGTTCATTTGGACTTGCGACGAATAGAGGATGGACAACAGATAGTGGTGAGAAAAAAGAAGAGGCAGAGTTTCATAGAATTGTTGCCTGGAATAAGCTTGGAGAGCTTTGTTCGCAGCTTTTAACAAAAGGGCGAAAGATTTATGTTGAGGGAAGACTCTCAACAAAAAGTTGGACTGGTCAGGATGGGGCACAGCGATCAACCACAGAAATTGTGATTGACGATATGATTATTCTCGATTCTAGACGCGATGTAGGAGAATCAGGAGAAGATTTTACACCTGAAGAGCAAAAAACAGAGAAAGAGAAACCGACAGAAACTAAAAAGGGAGAAAAAAAAGAAGGAGTGAGTGATGAGGTAAATCCAGACGATATACCTTTTTAAGGGAAAATTAATAACCAAGAAATATATGGCAAAGAAAAAAATTATAAAAAGAAGGAAAATAGTACAAGAAGTCATGGAAGACTGGTTTGAAAAGAATAATAAGAAACCAGATTTTCTCGAATACGAGGCACTTTCACGATTTTTGTCAGAGCGTGGGAAAATTATGCCCCGTTCTCGAAGTGGGCTTTCTGCAAAAACTCAACGGAGATTGTCTACAGAAGTGAAACGCGCACGATTTTTGGCGCTTATTCCCTATATTGTTCGGCCTGAATAGGCAAGCGATTTTGAACTAGAAGCACATGAAGAAACTATATTCTCTTCGTTTATTTCATATTGTCCTCATCATTTTGATCTCACTGGGTATTGGATATGGTTTTGGGAGATTTCAGATCAGTATGGAATGGAAGGAGTTTCGGCCTATTGTGAGTATCCAAAATCAGAATCCTCCTGAAGAGCAGGTTCTCGATATGGGTTTATTTTACACTGTTCTTGAAGAAATAAATAAGGAATATTATGATAAATCGAAAATCGATACGACGAAAATGCTTCATGGTGCAATCTCCGGAATGCTCTCAAGTCTTGATGATCCTTATACGGCGTTTTTCCCTCCAAAAGAAAATGATGATTTTAAGACGCAACTTTCCGGTGAGTTTAGTGGAATTGGTGCAGAATTATCTCTTTCTGAGGATAGCCAATTGATGGTAGTATCTCCTCTCGATGGATCTCCTGCAAAGGCTGCGGGAATCCGCGTAGGGGATTTGATTTTGAAGGTGAATGGTGATTCGACATTTGGATGGGATGTGCCAAAGGCAGTTGAGACTATCCGTGGTGAACGAGGTACAAAAGTTACGCTTAATATTCTGCATGAAGACAGTAAGGAAGCGCAAGATATAGAGATTACCCGAGATATTATTGAGATTGACAGTGTGACATCGTGGTTTCGGTCATTCAGCTGTAATGGGGAAAATTGTACTTTGCAAAAAGATTGCAAAAATTGTATGGATGTCGCATATCTCAGACTTTCGCAATTTGGTGAGAAGACAAATGATGAATGGGGAGAAAAAATTAATGAACTTATGCCACAAATCTCTTCATCGCAAAATTTCGGTGGAGTGATTGTGGATGTAAGGAGCAATCCTGGGGGGATTTTGAATGATGCTGTGTATGTAGCATCTGAATTTATTAAGCCTGGGAAGACGGTCGTTATTCAAGAAGACGGGCAGGGGAGACGATTGCCATTGACTGTTGAGAGGCGTGGCGTGATGCTTGATATGCCTGTGATAGTCCTTACAAATCAGGGATCGGCATCAGCTTCTGAGATTCTTGCAGGAGCGCTTCATGATCATAACAGAGCGCAGATTTTAGGTGAAAAAACATTTGGAAAGGGAACAATTCAGCAGCCGGTGGACTTAGAGGATGGGAAGAGTAGTGTTCACATTTCTGTTGCGAAGTGGCTTACACCAAATGGGATTTGGGTGAATGAGGCAGAAGGGCTTGAGCCGGATATACTGGTCGAATATGATGCATCTTCAAGCGCTGATATGGTTGATGAGGAGCTTGATAACCAATTGATCCGCGCTATTTATGAGCTTTCACAATAAAAGCTTTATTCTGTCATTTTATGCTTCAATCTGGTAAAATTGAGCCTAATGCAAATATATAATACCGCTACAAAGAAATTAGAAGAATTTGAGCCTATTCAAGTCGGTAAGGTGGGCGTTTATACCTGTGGTCCTACTGTATACAGGGATGTTCATATTGGAAACTTTAGAACATATCTCACAACTGATATTTTAGTGCGCTTACTCAGATATAAAGAGCTTGATGTGGCATCTGTTATGAATATTACCGATGTAGGGCATTTCCGGTTTTCTACAGAGAAAAATAAAGTTATTGATCCGATTATTGATGAGGCAGACTCACTGGGAATAACACCGCTTGAGCTTTCCGGGCGGTATACAAAGAAATTTCTCTCAGACAGTAGAAAGTTAAATATCGAGCTCGCAGATGTTTTACCAAAAGCCTCTGATCATATTGCTGAAATGATAGAAGTTATCGAAGTATTGCTTGAAAAAGGGTTTGCGTATGAATCTGAGGGAAATATTTATTTCAATGTGCAGAAATTTAGTAATTATGGAAAACTTTCTGGTAATACGCTTGATAAGACAGAGGCACTCCTTGAGGCTGTTCGGGTGAGCAAGGAAACTGATAAAAAAGATAGCGCGGATTTTGCATTGTGGAAAAAACAGCAGGACAGAGTAATGAGTTGGGATAGTCCATGGGGCAAGGGAGTTCCTGGGTGGCATATTGAGTGTAGTGTGATGGCTATGAAGTATCTTGGGGTAAGTTTTGATATTCATTTAGGAGGAGAAGATTTGATTTTTCCTCACCATGAAGATGAAATAGCGCAAAGTGAAGCATTTTCCGGAAAGACATTTTCAAAATATTTTATGCATACCAGTTACCTTCTGATGGGTGATGAAAAGATGAGTCGATCTAGGAAAAATGTATATACACTCAAAGATATTCAAGAGAAAGGGTTTAGTCCAATGGATTTTCGGTATCTTACGTACCTTACGCACTATAGAGCATATATGAATTTTACATGGGATAGTTTGAAAGCTGCACATACTGCATACCAAAAAATCCTTGATTTTGTAGCAAAATATCCAAATAGTAGTGAGGTCTCAAATAAATATGAAGGAAAATTTATGGAAGCAATCGAGTCCGATTTGAATATGCCGCGCGCGATTGCAGTTTTGTGGGAGCTTTTGCGTTCTGATGAGTCAAATAGTAAAAAAATTGGGACGCTAAAACTTATGGATGAGATATTAGGGTTACAGTTTTTTGAGAATTCTCAGAGAGTCAATGATGTTCCTGAAGAGGTGCGGCAAATGACACGGGATCGTGATAGGTTGCGATCTGAGAGGAAATATTTAGTTGCAGATCAGCTAAGAGCCAAGATAGAAAAAATGGGTTATGTTATAGAGGATGGTAACAAAAGAAGTCGTGTGTTGCGACGAATTTAACTATTCCTTTCCTTCAAGTTCAAGTATTTCCAACTGGTTTCCACTTCCTGATGCAATGGTTGGTGTTTCGTTTTGAAGTTTTGCAAGAACTTCTGTGGTTGGTGGAATACCGTCAAAGTGAATGAGCCTACTTGCTGAAATTGCTTTGTCATCGGTATCAAATCCTACAACAATAACTCTTTGGCCAAGAAGTAAGTCTGAAAATCCTGATTTGCTGATTTTGCCATTTTCATCAATAAGAATTGTATGGGTAGAAGTTTCGATATCGACAATCTTTGTTTCTCCTTCTCTATTCAAAACTTTTATTTGAAAATCGTCCTCTTGAATATTTGCAATTGCACCTTCCATGTATGAAGGGATTGAGGCGGGTTGTGAGATAAATCGAGCAAGTAGGCTTTCTGTATCTTTATTGTAGAGTCCAATAAACGAATAGAGGACGCCAGGCTTCAGGTCAGAAATTCCGAAGTCCTCTTCTTCGAAATTAAAATCTGTTAGCTCATCGACATTGATATTAACGGTATTTCCTCTCATATCTATCGCCTTAATTTCCGTATTCGAGGTTTCTGTGACAGTTGCAACAACCCCCCTTTTTTCTACAAGATTTAATTCTGCAACCTTACTTGCGACGATATCTTTAATTCGTTGGACTCGCTTCATTGCTTCATCACTATCGGGAATTTGATTATTTGATGGAGCGGCAGTAGGCTCATTTTCTTCAGCCAAGGCAAGTCTTGGAGTCAGAATAGCAAGGGTGAGTAGTAGTATTAGAAAATATTTCATATTAAAATTCCTCAGTAGTATATGTTACTACAATTTCCTTCTTAATTGCACTCCCATCTGGTGCGATACTTCGCACGATAAGATAATTTGCGCCCGCATCTATATCAATGGTTATGGAAAAATTCCCGTCACTTGTTGCCTTCCCGGAATTATCTTCTTGATTTGACGACACGATGACGATATTTTCGGGATTTGTGGCTCCTTTTACTGATATGGTCCTTTTATCAGTAAGGCTTCCATCGGCGGGTTCGGCGATCTCTAGAAGGAGATTTTCTGTGGGCTGTGGAGAGATTTTTTCATCCGGAATTGTGCGGTCTTGAGCAGTGTTCGTGGTTGAGATGAAATTTTGATAGATAAAAAATGCTACGGTTGTGATGACAAGCCCGGAGATAATAGCCAGTACTATTATGATCAAACGCTCTTTCATGGAGTAATTGCCTATGATAGTTGAATTGCATTATGTTGTCAAGAAAATCTTAATGTGGTAGGATAGAATCCTTCAATGGATATTCAAAAACATCAAAACGGTATACGACTGGGTGCAGGGAGTACAAATATATACATCAATTCTGATGATGAGGTTGCAAGTGGAGTTATTGTTAGTACTGATACAGAAAGTACGTTAACAACTACTGATGAGAGACTTATTATCGAAGGACCAGGCGAATATGAATTCAAAGGGATTTATATTAGATTATTGAAAAAAAACGGAATACTTTCTGCGACTTTTAATTACAATGAGCGAGAGATTTATTTTACTACCTCGGATGGAATAGAGAGCATTCCTGATGGGGGAATGTATGATGCAGTAGTAGTTCAAGTAAAGCCAGAATTTGATACGTCTAAAATTACAAATTTCTCGTATCCTACAGCATTTCTTGATTCCTCCAATATTTTGGAAGGAAAAATAGAAGCTGAAAAGGTAAAAAATATTAATACTAAAAAATTGACTCCCGAGGGAGGCAGGATGTTTATACTTCAGTAGCATATGGCAGTGGTTCGGATTCCTCCTCATGATACAGACGCGGAGCAAGCAATCCTCGGTTCTATCCTAATTGATAAAGATGTGATGATAAATCTCTCTCAGATTGTGTTTTCTGAATATTTTTATGAAGAAAAGCATAAAATAATCTATGAATCAATGCTCGCATTGTATGAAGATAGGAAGCCGATAGATCTTCTTACGCTGACAAATCACCTTAAAAAAAGAAAGGCAGTCCAAAATATTGGAGGAACTTCTTATTTAACCGAGTTGACAAATGTCGTGCCGACCGCAGCAAATAGTGAACATTATGCACAAATTGTCCGTGATGCGTACATCAGGCGTTCACTTATCCAAATGGGGAGCCGCATGACTGATAAGGCATTTGAAGAAGAAAAACCAGCATCTGAAATTTTAGATGAGGCAGAGTCTGAAATTTTTAAGGTTTCTCAGCAACACATTACACAGGGATTTATTCCGGTGAAAGAAACACTTGCTGCAAGTTTCGAGCGACTTGATGAGCTGCATAAATCCGGGGAAGGCTTGAGAGGTTTGGAGACTGGGTTTGTGGATATTGATAATTTGCTTTCAGGATTGCAAGATTCAAATCTTATTATTCTCGCCGCGCGTCCAGGTCAAGGAAAGACTGCGTTTATGATAAATATTGCGCAATATGTTGGGACAGTGGGGAAGCAGCCAGTAGGGATTTTTTCTCTCGAAATGAGCAAGGAGGAGTTGGTAGATAGGCTCTTGATTAACCAGTCGGAGATAGATGCGTGGAGACTGAAGACTGCAAAAATGTCTGATCAGGATTATGAATCACTTTCAAAAGCGATGGGGGTTCTTGCTGAGGCGCCAATATTTATTGACGACACACCCGGGCTCACTATTCCGGATATGCGTTCTAAGGCGCGTCGACTTCATGCTGAGCATGGACTAAAGCTTTTGATTGTAGACTATTTGCAGCTCGCAAATCCCGGAAAGAAATTTGAAGGTCGTGTTCAAGAGGTTTCGTATATTTCACAAAGTTTAAAAAATATTGCTCGAGAATTAAAGATCCCAGTTATTGGTGCGTCACAGCTTTCTCGTGCAGTTGAGCAGCGAGGTGGAGGAAAGCCACAGCTTGCGGATCTTCGTGAATCAGGGGCAATTGAGCAGGATGCAGACGTCGTGATGTTTCTCTATTCTCCAGATGAAGAGTTTACTTCTCAACGGATAGTAAATGTACTTGTTGCAAAACATAGAAATGGGCCAGTAGGAGAGCGGGAGCTTTTGTTCCGGGGAGATAAAATAAAATTTTATAATATGGAGGGAAATAGGCAGCCTGAAATCGAGAAGCCATCATAAAAAATTAAACTCCAGAAGATATATGGATAATTTTATATGGAAATAGGACGGGGATATTATTCTGAATTTTCATCTCGAGAATTTTTACATTTTCCTAAAGAAGCATTGTATAGGAAACTCGCGCGAGATGGTGCGGATATGATAGACGTGCAGGATCCGTTTGAGTCTATCGACGAATACTATTTTCTCCGCCAAAACAGAACGCCAATCGTATACGCCAATCACGAGAGCCATATGGATGGAGGAGCGTTGGTGAAAGTTTCTCAGCTGTTAAATAAGCCAGGAAATATTCCCATGGAGTTTAAACTTCCTCTCGCAGCCTCACTCAGAACTGGAGACCAGAGCTCTAAACATACAGAATTTTATAACGCTATGAAGCCGTGGATGATAGAAAATCACATTCATCCTGTGGAGGTTGCGCGGGAGGCGGATAGGGAAAAATACAATATAAAAGCTGCAACTGACCAGTCACGGGAGCTTCTTTCGATTCCATCAAGCAGGGACGGCATAATGATTTTTCCCCAAGGAAGTGTGCAGGCAGGGAGAATAAATCCTGAAACAGGAAAGCGTTTTGGTATGATAGAAGTGAAGAACGATTTGATTCCGCGGATTGTCCGCCGTAGTGTGGCGCAGCATAGTAAAGACGTCGCGTTTCTTCCCGTCGCGATTCATGGTACATATCGATTGTTCGATCCAGGTGTTCCGAATGATTCCAGCACTGCGCATATTACCCGTGAAGCAAAACAGTCACTTATGAAAAAACACATGGGGTTTCGGCCTAAGCTTGCGACCGCTATAATAGGTGAGCCGTTTACTACTGAGGAATTAGAACAAAATGGAATTGATCTTCGTGATAAAGAAGCGATAAACACTTTTCTTATGAATCGAATCGCGGAAATGCTTCCTGAGGATGCGAGAGGATATTATAGATAGAATATATATATAGCACGGAAGATGGTAGGGGAGGGACTCGCGACCCCGCCTCTTTCGCTCAATCCGGTTGTTCGAGTCCTTTGTGATAACAGTGGGCGAGGAGGGACTCGAACCCTCATGGGAAAAGTTCCCATTAGTTTTTGAGACTAACCTGTATACCATTCCAGCACTCGCCCGGAATGCTTTACTTTTGAGCCTAGTTATTATATACTTTTTAACTATTCTGCACAATATATATGAAAATAAAAGAAATATATAAACTTGCCATAGACATGGGTATAAAGACGGATCCTCGAGGAGTAGATGGTGTGAAGAAATTTCTGAAAAAAGCTGAGAAAGAGTACAAAGAGCTTCCGGAAAAGAAAAAGAAATTTTTCGATGTGGAAAACCTTAACAATCCCTATACAGACACGAGAGTATTGTTTGGTGACAGAGAGCAAGAGGTTAAGACTGTTATGGTTGGAATTGATGCAGAGGCTGCTGAGGTAATCATTGCGGATAGGCTTAGAGAGAAGGGGAAGAGAATTGATATGGTCATCTCTCACCATCCGACTGGCACTGCTCTTGCAGGACTGGATGAGGTAATGGATGTGCAGGTGGATATGTATGCGCAAGCTGGAGTGCCAGAAAATATTGCACATTCTTTATTTGAAGAAAGAAAGTCTCGTGTTAGACGTGGAATTGGTCCATTGAATCATGCGCAGGCAGTTGACGCTGCGCGGCTTCTCGAAGTTCCTCTTATGGCAATTCACACTGTGTGGGATAACTTAGGAAACGACTTTATGAATAAGAATATCGAGGACAAAAAATTCGATTCTCTCGGCGATTTACTTGATGCAATAAATGATATTCCTGAATTTACTGAAGCGATTCGAGGGAAAGCAGGGCCAAGTATCGTTGCAGGAAGTCCTAATTCTCGGACAGGGAAAGTTGTCGTAAGTTTTACTGGTGGAACAAATCCGTCGAAAGAATTGTATCTTGAACTTGCGAAATCAGGAGTTGGCACGATTGTGGAAATGCATGTTCCTGAAGAGGCGGTGCAAGAGTTGAAAAAGCGGCATGTGAATGTAATTGATTGTGGTCATATGTCTGCTGATAGTATCGGAGCAAATTTATTTTTAGATGAGCTTGAAAAGCGTGGGGTAGAGATAATTCCCTGTTCAGGGCTTATTCGGGTAAGTAGAACTTCAAAGAAAAAATAATATGATTTCAGTAACAGACTTACGCGCAGGAACAACATTTCAGGAAGATAATGAACTTTTTCAAGTCATTTCCTATGAGCATATTAAAATGGGAAGAGGGAGTGCGAATATTAAAGTAAAGGTGCGAAATTTGAGGTCTGGGTCAGTTATTGAAAAAGGATATACGAATGGAGCAAATGTAGATAGTATCAGACTGGACAATCAAGAGATGCAGTTTCTTTATAAAGACGACGAAGCCGCATCGTTTATGGATCCGCAAACATTTGAGCAGAAAGAAATTCCGCTGAAAAATATCCCTGGCTATGAGTTCCTTCTCGAGGGTGATAATTATACGCTTCAATTCTATGACAATGAGCCACTTGGTATTATGCTCCCACCAAAAATTACCATGAAGATAAAGGAAACTGCACCCGGAGTAAAAGGAAATTCTGCGAGCAATGTATACAAGGATGCAATTCTTGAAAACGGAATGAGTATTCGAGTCCCGTTATTTATTCAGGAGGGCGATCAGGTGGTTGTTGATACACGCGATAGGAGCTATACTAAAAGAGCATAAATGTCTTCATTGCCTCTTCATACAGTGGACGCACCAAGTCCAAGATTAGTTGACGTATTGCGCAACCCTGCGTTTTTTATTTTTTCATTATCTGTAATCTTTTCTCAGATAGCTTTTAATATGATGAATATTATTCTTATATTTAAAGCATTCCAGTTAACGAATTCAAATCTTGCAGTCTCTATCCTCATTCTTGCGATCACTATCCCTCAAGCATTGTTTAGCTTTCTGGGAGGGATAATTGGAGATGCGAAGAATAAGCGGATGATTTTAGTTTCTGGGAATATTATACGTGCGATATTCGTAATGGGATTTTTCTTTTTTGGAAATTCTTTATTGTATCTATATGTTGCATCATTTATCATATCGTCGACTACGCAATTTTATGTTCCTGCGGAGACTCCTATTATTCCACATATTGTGAAGAGGGGATATCTCTTGGCGGCAAACTCTTTATTTGGCGTATTCCTTTTTGGGTCCATCCTTGTAGGATATGTTCTCGGAGGACCGTTTTTGCGGATATTTGGTGAATCGTATACCTTTTTGGTGCTTGGAGCATTATTTCTTTCCGCAACTATATTTGCATACTTGATTCCAAATATTCCTTCTTCGGTAAAAATTGGATTTACAGAAAACGGAGGATTAAAAAACGTTAAAAAGATTCTCTTGCTTGTGATTCAGGAGCTTGTTACCTCTGTGCTCCTTGTTAAGAAAAATAAAGAGATTAGCTCTGCAGTTTTGTTTTTGGCGCTTTCTCAAGTGGTGACCCTTATTATGGCAACACTTATTCCAGATTTTGCAGTACACGGTCTCGGGATTCAGACTGAAGATATTTCTCTTGTGGTGTTTGCACCTGCTGCAGTTGGCATGATTTTTATGTCATTGTTTATTGGTGCTTATTTCCGAAATGTGAGCGGAAATAGCCTTATGAATTTGGGAATATTTTTATCAGCTGCGGGGTTATTTCTCTTGTCTATTGTTCCCTATCAAACGATTATCCTACCGATTGTGGGAACTGTAATGCTGGCATTTATCGCAGGGATCGCAAATGCATTGATTTTTGTTCCCTCCCAAACGATTATCCAGTCAAATATTGATGATAATTTTAGATCTAAAATTTATGGTCTAATTTTTACTCTTGCAGGTGTTATCGTGCTTGTTCCGATTATTGTAACGGGACTTTTTGCGGATATCTTCGGGACAGAGACGATTCTTATCGCAATTGCGATTGCTATTAGTTTGCTTGGGTTAAAGAGATTAAATTTTAAAAAATAACTATCTATGGTTTTATTACTAATACTGTTTTTATTTATTTGCTCATTCATATTATTCGTAGCGTCACGTCATGATTTTGTGTTATTGCGTCAAAATATTTCTATAAGACTCATTTTTGATCGGGCTTTTATTCTTGTCCTGTTCTCATTATTGATGTCTCGAATTCTCTATTTTATAGATATGAAAATGTTTGATGCATTTTTAAATCCATTACGATTTTTGCATATTTTATTATATTGGGGCCTTAACTTCCTCGGATTGTTTATGGTAGTTGCGTTGGGAGTTGTATTTTTCTTTAGGAAACGTAAGAATACACTTCGCATTTTAGACATTTACTTGCTCTCATTTTTCCCTCTGTTAGTTTTTGACGCGACAACTCATCTTCTATTGGGAGGAATTGATTGGAGGATTGCCGTAGGAGAAATTCTTGTGCTTCTTGTAGTATTTATCATTCTTATCAGAATGCATACAAGATTTGCGATAAGGGATGGAGTAGTGGCATTTGGAGTGCTTGTTAGTTCGGCTGTTTTTTATCTATCGAATTCATTGATCCAGAAAGGGAGTGTGGTATTATATTCGCCAGTTCAAATAATAGCACTTGTAGTGCTTGCAATATCGATATATTGTCTCGCGCTTATCAAGCTCGATTTTTTTAAAGGAAAATGACAGGATTATATGAAAAAAAAGGGTGTACAAATTCTTTATAAAGACGATGTTCTTATTGCTGTAAGCAAACCGTATGGCATGATAGTGAATAATGCAGATACTTCACAGTATTCCTATACGCTTCAAGATTGGGTAAAAGAGAAAGCTGAGAGCGGGGAGTTGAGAATGGAGAGTGTATTCGGGAGTGAATTTGAGGATAGATCAGGGATAGTACATCGACTTGATAAGGAAACTTCCGGAGTGCTTTTAATTGCTCGATCTGTTGAAGGATTTGTAAAGTTACAGAGTCAGTTTAAGGAGCGAATAGTAAAAAAAGTATATGTAGCGCTCTGCCACGGTGAATTTCCAGAATCAGGATCTGTTTCTGTTCCGGTCGGACGACTTCCTTGGAATAGGAAACGCTTTGGTGTTGTGCCTGAGGGGAGAGAGGCGGAGACAAGTTTTGAGCTCATCTCTCGATTTGAAAATCCTGATGATAGAAAAGAGACATTGTCTTTCGTACGGGCATTCCCAAAAACTGGAAGAACCCATCAGATACGAGTCCATCTCCAATATGCTGGTTTTCCGATTTATGCAGATCTTTTTTACACTGGAAGAAAAGTTGCAGCAAGGGATAGAAAAAGACTTTCTCGACATTTTCTTCACGCGGAGAAGATATCTTTTTCTCATCCTAAAACTCAAGAAGAGATAGTGATTACAGCGCCACTTCCTGATGATCTTTCTGAGTTTATTAAAAAGCTCAAGAAGAGAGCATGATGGAAATTGCTTTCAATTATAAATTCCCCTACACTAAATAATATACTTATTTGTGATGAAGAGAGAAAAAAATAACAGCCTTTTATACCTCAAATTCTTTATTTTTGCAGCGCTTCTCGTGATTTTTTTGGGGATAATAATTCGTCTTTTTAACCAATATCAAAATCGAGAGTTTGTAAATAATTCTTACAATTTACTCATTATTTCTGATAAATATGTAGGGATAATAGGAATTGATAGTTTAGGCAGTAGCTTTTCTGCAATTGCGGTAACAAAAGATTTGGAGAATCTCAAGCGAGAGAATATTTTATTACAAAGTATTAATTTTGGTATTCCGATTCACGGATATGTGGTATATCCGAAAGGAGAGGAGCCATATGATCCTACTCCAAATTTTCTCTCTTGGGGAAATATTCAGAATATCCTTTCAGATCCAAGTATTAAAAAGAAAAATATTACGTTCTTTGACTGGATGAAACTGTATTCCGAAAGAAAAAAAATTGCTTCGGAAAATACAATCATAAAATCTTATGCGACAATCACTGATGTGAGAGGGCTTCTCAGTAAGGAATCAGACCTATATTTCCAGAATTCAGAAATTGTAAACGAAAAAACGAGCCTTCAGATTGTTAATGGAACAAGAGTGAATGGTTTAGGGAATAGGATCGGTGAGATGTATTCGCGTGTAGGGTTTAATGTGGTGTCTATAGTAACAGAGCAGGGAAGAAAAGACTCAGAAATTCTATACTCAAATAAACTTAAAAGTGATCAAGCAGAATTAATCCAAAAGAGCTTTAATTTTCCAATAACTTATGATGAGGATGCGCAAATTGCAGATATAACCATTATAATTGGGGAAGAATCTGAGCTTGAGCTCGAGAATTTAATGGACTAATGGAGATAATTATTGGAGTAGCTTTACTTGTGATCATTTCTTTCTTGTGGGCGTTATTTTCGTTAAACCGAGCATTGGGAAAAAGTAAAAAGCGAGACATAGTCTCTGTACAAGCTGCAAAAAAACACCACAAGAATAAAGAGGTAGTTCTTTTCGAGAGAAATCCTAGGAAACACTAAATGACGGTTGATTTGCAAATTTCTTCCCGCGTTTTACCTCTCTTACAAATATAGTCACCTTCTTGTCATCAGCGTTCATGATCCATCCTTTATACTCATTTCCGCCATTAATCATATTAGTGAGTCTCATTCCAATATCATCTGGAAGCATACCGATATAGGTCTTATCCAGTTTTTGGACGAATATTTTTGACCGTTTGATTACAAGATTTACCTCATCTCCAGTTTCGAGTAAGAGGAGAATTTTTTTATCAGCAAGATTTCTCAGTTCTATAGATCGAGTCTTTCCAGTTTCCTGGATAAAGAGTCCGTCGATATTATTGATCGCAGTTTCACTGAGAGAGTGATTGTTTGAAGAAAGAGTATTAATTTTTTTGAGATTTTTCTGTGCGATCGGATTTGTTTTATCATGAGAGATAACTTTTTCAAAGATTTCTCGAGCTTCTTCAAGCTGATTACTTTTCATATAGGAGAATCCAAGTCTGTTAAGAGTATCAATATCTTTGGGGTTATTTTTAAGAATAGCTTGATTTATTTGAATCGCTTCATTCCAGTTGTTATTAAGTGCTGATTTAATAGCTTGATCTTTTAGATGTAGCATTGAGAAATTTAATTCACCCATTTTAGGAAATACGGTTTCATTTGTCAAACGTGAATCGTTTAATCCTCTTTAAAAGCTTGCATGTAAGCTTTTTTGAACTTATAATTAAGAAGTTATGTCAGGACATAGCAAGTGGGCCACAATTAAAAGAGCCAAGGGTGTAAATGACGCAAAGCGTGGGCAGCTCTTTACGAAAATAGCTGGAACTATCTCGATTGCAGTAAAACAAGGTGGGTCATCAGATCCCAGTACGAATCATCGATTACGGCTTGCGATAGATAAAGCACGGGGCGCTAACATGCCCAAGGACAGTATAGATCGTGCTATTCAGAGAGGAGCAGGGGGGGTAGGTGGTGCGGCACTTGAAGAGTTGGTATATGAGGGATTTGGGCCAGGAGGTGTGGCGATAATTGTTGAGACAGTAACTGATAAGAAGCAGCGAACTGTTGCAGAAGTAAAGAACATTTTTGAAAAAAATGGCGGGTCTATGGGGGCTCAGGGGTCTGTTGCATACCAGTTCGATCGCGTAGGAGAGATCATGGTAAAGAGCGAAGGAAAAACGCTTGATGAGCTTCTGGATATGGCGCTTGAGAGTGGTGCGGATGATGTAGAGAGTGAGTCTGGTCTAGCTTATTTTTATACTCAAGCCACGGATCTTATGCAAGTAAAAACAGTTCTTGAAGAAAAAGGGATGAGTGTAGAAGAGGCGGGAATTGTCTATAAGCCAAAGACGTTTATTACAGATAGGAATATTCAAGAAAAAGTAGAGAGTTTAATGCACAAGCTTGAAGATCTTGATGACGTTCAAAAAGTCTATTCCAATTTCGATTTTTCAGTATAACGTGAGAAAAGAACTGCCAAAAATTTTTAATCTCAATAAAAGACAAAAGCTTGTTTTTTCTGTACTGATCCTTTCCTTGAGTTTCTTTTTTCTGCAGTTTTTAAATGGAGTACAGTTGTTTATTGCAACAGTAATTCTCGCGATTCTTACTGATGTGCTGCTTTTTTTCATTTTGAGAAATGATGTTAAAAAAACGTTCTTTTATCCGATTCTTGTATTGCCGTTTTTTTACTCATTATCTTTTCCATTTTTTTATACATTAGTTCCTGATAGGCTCATCTCACAGTTCATTATTACAACTTTATATGCATTTGGCTTATATTCACTTTTCCTAACTCAAAATATTTTTGCAGTTTCAGGAATTCGGACAATAAATCTGCTGAGGAGTGCAAGGATTGTTGCATTTGTATTAACACTTTTGGTGCTATTTTTCTTATTTAATTTTGCATTTTCGCTTCGGCAGATTCCATTCTTAACGCCTTTGCTGATTTTTTTGATTTCTCTTTTTATGAATTTTGAAAGCTTGTGGTCATACAGCTTGAATAAATCACAAGTAAAAGAAATTATTATTTCTTCGTTCATCATAGCATTTTGTCTTATGCAGCTATCCCTCGTGCTTATTCTTTGGCCGGTAAACGCTGCTGTGTATTCACTTTTTCTGACCGGAATATTTTATACATTTTCGGGATTGGTTCATGCGTGGCTTGAGCGTAGGCTGTTTAAGGGAATTCTTTGGGAATATATTTGGGTGGGTTTTATTTCTGTATTATTTTTAATAGTTTTCTCTCGTTGGGGAGTTTAGGTTCGAGTGGACTGCGGAAGGATATAGTGAGGGATAGGCAATTTTTAGTAATAAGAGGTAAAGATGTATCTTTTATAAAAAAGTCTCATATTTTGAGGCTATTTGAGGCTAAATACATCTAAGCATTGAGAAGCTAAGTAGCTGATAGAATTTTGAATTCTATTGTAATGTTTTTCCAGAAAGTATCTGATTCAAAATATAAATTACATACAGAAAGTTGCGTTTAGATTTCGGAAATTTGGTTTATTTTTAGAGTAGAGGAGTGAGCGAAATTTAAGTTCAAATGATATAGTTTGATATTAGTAGGAGAAGAGTATCCTATAATTTTATCCATCCTATAATTATTCTAGTGGCTTATGGTTATATGATTTAAGTCAAAAAAAGAATCGTATAGTATTTCACGAGATAGAAGCATTGCTTTTCACGACTCTAGCTCTATTGGCGTAGCGCATTGATTCACATCAAATACGTGTTGTGTGTTCTTTTTGTGCGTCTTAGCCAGTTAGAGTGCCTGGAATACTGTTTAAGGCTTCTCCTGCAGAGGTTCAGACCTGATTACTCGAAAAAAAAGCGAACAAAACTCTTTGATTTGAGGCTAAATATTCCGTTTTTATTGATTTGAAGGCCTAAACCTCAAATGTTGGTCTTTGTATCATTTTGAGGCTATTTGAGGCTAAAAAGATCGTTTCAGTACAAAAATTGCGGTTTATATATGCTTGATCTTTTAAGAGAGCGGCTTGTAGGCCGAAGTTCAAATTCATACCTGTCTCACAGAAAAGAACTTTTCTTTAAAAAAATAAACGGTAAGTTAATAAGAGATTGGTAGTCTCTTAGATGGTGGGTAGGTATATATTACTATGTCGCACAATAATACTTTTACGACATAAATACCTTAGAACGAGAGGGCGCTTTTTTTCTCAAAAATCGGCCTTCGCTTTAATATTGCATTATGAATTTTATTTACTATTTCTAGTAGGATATATGTTCAGTATGCTCTTCATGAATAAATATGCACTTATAAGGACATTACCCTACTATAGGATTATAGCAAGTATAAATAGGCTTATTTCCTCTTGAATAGGTAGTTGCGTTTTATTGCAGAGGTGTATGTAGTGCTTCATTAAGTTTAGGAGGCCTTAAATCGCAATTTTGAAGGCCATATCTAGCCTCGAAATATAATGCTCCCAATCAATGACAAAATTTATAAATAGTAGGATATTGACAGTCTAAATTATAGGAAAAATTACCTTAATATATTTTTGTATAGATTTTTGCAGTTAGCTTTCGAATTTAAAATAATTATATTGCATGATAATTCGATTTGCTATTAAGAAGTGATCACGTTCTTACTATCCGAACCTTTTCATCCAGTTTTCATTTATGTCGCACAATATAAATATTCCTATCCCATTCTTGCTGAAAATGATTTGATCGTTTACTATTTTATTTTCATCGCAGTTGACTTTTATGAGTATTATGTCGCACAATAAACAGATGGCCTACTCCATGCGCCCTACTCTATGGAAGAATTAAATAAATATATTGAGCAGTTTCTAGAATATTTAGAAATTGAGAAAAATGCGAGCAAGCTTACTATTAGAAATTATCGTTTTTATCTCCTCAGATTTTCTACTTGGGTGCAAAAAAATCATGCAGATTTGGACTTGAGGAAGCTTAATTCTGATATTATTAGAAAATATAGAAAGTATTTATCAGACTTAACAGATGAGAATGGGCTTACTCTCAAGCGAATTACGCAGAGTTATCATATTATTGCGCTTCGGTCACTCTTGCGTTATTTGGTAAGAAATGACATTGAGACACTTGCGCCAGAGAAGATTGATTTGCCGAAAGCTGAGAGTAAAAGCTTAAAGTTTTTAGATAAAGATCACTTACGTGAACTCGTAAATGCAGTTGATATATCAAGTGAAAAGGGCTTACGAGACCGGGCTATATTGGAATTATTATTCTCAACAGGATTGAGAGTTTCAGAGCTTTCAAAGCTAGATCGCCATCAAATTAACTTCAAAAGTCGAGAGTTTGGTGTTATTGGGAAAGGTGGTAGAGCGCGGATTGTGTTTCTTTCTGATAGTGCAGCATTTTGGCTTACGAAATATTTTGAGAGGCGTGAAGATGAATTCGCGCCGGTATTTATTCGTTATGCGAAAAAAGTCGACCCTTCCAATAATGGAGAAAAGATGCGGCTTACGGCTCGATCTATTCAGAGAATTGTAGAAAAATATGTCAGGAAATCAAAGGTTCCGGTGAAAGCAACGCCTCACACATTACGGCATAGTTTTGCGACAGACCTTCTCTCAAACGGCGCTGATTTGCGTTCAGTTCAGGAAATGCTTGGACACAAGAATATTTCTACAACACAAATATATACTCATGTCACGAATCCTCAGTTAAAGGAAGTGCATAAGAAATTTCACCAAGGAAATAAACGATAACGGTTTTTGTCCGAAGAGTTTTTGAGCCTATCGTTTATTCTTCCCAAAATTTACATTTACTGCATTGCCAGTAAGCCCTATCCCTACGTGTGTCCATGACGAATCGAGCTGATTGTTGTCATGTGGTGCATCAGCTGAGAAGAGAGACTCTATGATAGTAGTTCCTGTCATGGGTCCTGCCATGTATGCCGAGTTTTCACCTAATCCATTAAATCCGGATATTTCAAACCCGCGGTTATTCATATAATCTCTGAATCCTGCATGATTATCGAGTTTTCCTTGAGAGTTGAAGAGGTCCGACCTGTTTTGTGCAAATGATGCAAGAGTTTCGTCCCACAAAAGTGATTCTACTTCTCGCTTATTCCGATAAGTATTTAGCGCCTGAAATATTTCGAATGGTGTAGCCATATGATTATCTGTTTCAAGTTCCACTTTCCAGGTGGTTTCATCAATTTGCGTTGCGATGGCTTCTTTTTTAGGAGGTTCCGGAGTGGGGGTGATTGTCGGAGCTACTGTGGGAGTAGGTGTGATAGGGATTTGTGTTATTGAGGGGATAGGTATTACGGAAGGCTTTATGATGATACTCCCTTTTTCTTCGGGAGTGAGTTTTTCGGGAACTTTTGTAGAGATATAGAATACACTCAGTAGTGTGAGGATAACGATATATGCTATAAGAAAAGCAAAGAGTTTAAAAAATTTTTTCTTGACAATCCTCCTTGGGGCAACAGGAGGCATGCGAAATAATAACCTGCCCATAAAAACCTATCCCTCTACTCTACACCGTCTTCCCTCTTTTTGTCAAAGGATCTTAATTTGCACATATTTTTCTCCTTTGGTACACTAATTTTCAGTGAAGAGAGAAAAAATAACTTCAAGCTTTCATTTGCAAGATATTGTTTCTTTTGATCAACTCTCCCCTACTTCACTCATGAATTTATTTGCAAAAGTTCCTCGGATGAAATCTATTACGCAAAATTCTACACCGTCAAAGATTCTTTCCGGAAAGGTTGTGACACTTCTTTTTTACGAACCCTCTAGTAGAACCTTTGCTTCATTTGCTGCGGCAGTAAAGAGGCTCGGTGGGCAAACATTAGAGATTATTGACCCTACAAATTTCTCATCTGTATCAAAAGGTGAATCATTTGAAGATACAATCAATACTTTTGAGGCATATTCGGATATGATAATCCTTCGTCATCCTCAAAAAGGTGCGTCTGAAAACGCTTCATTGCAGGCAATGGTTCCGATAATAAATGCGGGGGACGGAATTGGAGAACACCCTACACAGGCACTTTTGGATCTTTATACGATCTATGAGCAGTATGGACGACTTGAGAACTTGACAGGGGTTTTGACGGGAGACATTCTAAACGGTAGGACGATCCATTCGCTTATTCGAGGGTTGTCGCTTTTTAAAAATAATACGTTATATCTTCTTTCTCCGAGAGAGTTGAAATTGTCGGATGCTGATAGGAAAGAATTTATAAAGCGTAATATTTCCATTATTGAGATTCATAAAGAATCTGATATTCCTCAGAATGCTGATTTTTGGTATTGGACTCGTGTGCAAAAAGAACGATTTATAACTAATCAAGAATACGAAAAAGTAAAAAATAAATTCATACTGAGTAGAGACCTTGTAGACAAGTATGCTGGAAAGGATACGATTTTTATGCATCCGCTTCCTCGTGTGGGAGAGATTATGCCAGAAGTAGACCTTGATCCTCGAGCATACTATCTGAGAAATCAGATTAGAAATGGGATGTATGTACGAATGGCGCTCCTCGCGTTGGTTTTAGGAGGAATTAAATGAAGAGTATTATTACTCTTCCTGGGCTTATTGATATGCATGTTCATTTGCGTACCCCTGGCCAAGCTGAAAAAGAGGATTTTACGACAGGGACAATGAGTGCTCTTGCTGGTGGGTTTACTACCGTTATAGATATGCCGAATAACAGCATTCCTATCATGACTCAGGAATTATTACAAGAAAAAATGCAACTTGCGTCTCAAGGCGTAGTATGTGATATCGGATTTTATTTCGGTTCATTAGGGGAGAATCTTTCAGAATTTAGAGAAGTTACCCGGAATGTATTTGGGCTTAAGTTGTATCTTAACGAAACGACAGGGAACTTTCTTATCGATAAAAGAATGCTTGCAGAAATATTTGCTGATTGGCCGGAAGAAAACGGCCCGATACTCGTCCACGCAGAGGATGATGCTATCGATGCGGTAATTGAAAATGTTCAAAAGACGCGTAAGAAAACACATTTTTGCCATATAAGTTTGAAGTCAGATCTTGAGAAAATTATACATGCAAAGCACAAAAAGCTTCCTGTTACTTGTGGGGTTACCCCGCATCATCTATTTCTCACGAAAAAGTATGGAGAAGAACTGGGGCCATACGCGAGGATGAAGCCATTTCTGAAGTCTGATGAGGATGTACAATTTCTCTGGAATAACATTTCCGAGATTGATGTTGTGGAATCAGACCATGCGCCGCATACAAGGGCAGAGAAAGAAGGTGATCAGCCGCCATTTGGTGTCCCAGGGCTTGAGACAACACTTCCATTATTGCTCAATGCGGTGTATGAGGAAAAGATGACCCTTTCTGATATACGGCGGCTTTGTCATGATGGACCAAAAAAAATCCTTGATCTTCCTGATCAAGATTCAGAAGTGATTGTGGATATGAATGTAGAATATGAAATCAGAAATGAGGATTTGTTTACGAAATGTTCATGGACTCCGTTTCATAGATGGAGAGTAAGGGGAAAGATCCTAGAGGTGAAGCTGAATGGGGAGATGGTGTTTGAGAAAGGGCAGATAATGACGGAGAAAGGATCTGGAAAAATACTGCACCGTTAGCTTTTATACTGCTTGTTTTCTTGTAGCAGTAAGGAGGTTTTTGAAGAGATACGCAAGGTTTATTGGTCCCACTCCACCAGGCGTTGGAGTGTAGATGATATGTTTCGTCTCTGCTAATTTTTGATCGAAATCTCCTCTAATCTTCCCGTGTTCTGAGTGAATGCCGATTCCTATAAGGATGCTTTTTTCTTTTAGTATTTCAATAGGGATGATGTTTGATTTCCCAACTGCTGTGATTATTATGTCAGCTTTTTTAAATAAGTCTTTTCTGTTCTCAGTTTTGCTATCGATTATGATAGGTTCAATTCCCAATTTTTTAAGTCCATTGATCACGGGGAGCCCAGCAGTTCCGCCTTTCCCGACTACGAGAACAGATTGATTTGATAGCATTTTTTTTAGATCTGAATTATTCAATACGAAGGAAATGTGAGTGAGTATATGCTTTACTGCTAGCCAGGCAGGAACATCAAATTCTGAATCAGAAATAAACCCGTCAATATCCTTTTTGCTTGAAACGCCCTGTATTATTTTTTCTGTATCAATATGTGTTGGAAATGGACGTTGCACTATAAGTCCATGAACAGAACTATCAATATTGAGCTCCTTCACGATCGCTATAACCTCTCCAGTATTTTTTGGGTTCAGATTAATAAGACGTGTTTTTATCCCTAGGTGACTTGCAAGTTTAATTTTTTGGTTAACGTATGCTTGCCATGAGTCTTCGGGTCCAAGAGTTACGATGGCAATACACGGTACAATCCCTTTTTGCTTTAGTTCTGCAATATCAAAAGCGACATCAACAAGAATCGCGTGTTGCAGTAGTTTTCCATCAATTTTCATACCTGTAAATTATACTTGTTTGAGCGTGATTTTGCGAGGGTTGGTGACCCCTAATCTCCTCTACAAATTTCGGGTAATACGGGTAGCAAATTTAATAAGGTTTAATTTATTTTTCGACTTTAGCAGGTGTAATCTCTGTAATACTGTTTTCGTTTTCATCAGTCTCGCTTGAAGTGGCAGTGGCCGATGCAACTTTATCTCCTGATTTTGAGAAGCGCATAAGGATTACTCCTTGAGTATTTCTCGAAAGTGTAGGGATGCTCTTTAGAGGAATCTTTACAACCTGGCCCTTTTCAGAGGTGATAATTACTGAATCTACTTCTTTTCCGAGTACTCCCGCATAGATAATATCTCCGGTTTTAGCAGTAATATTAGCAATTTTTACCCCCTGCCCTCCCCTATTCTGATTTCTGATAGAGCTAGCTTTTGTCTTTTTCCCAAGCCCGTTTCTCGCGATAACTATTACCTCTGCGTTTTTATCGTTACTTTCGACTACATCCATGCTTACCACTTCATCATCGCCGGATATTTTAATTCCTCGCACACCCATGCTTGAGCGTCCTGTGGGTCTTACTTGCGATTCGTTAAATTTTATGACTTTTCCGTTTTTACTGATCAGTAATATATCGTCTTTGCCGCTTGTCATTTTTACCCAGATAAGTCTGTCATTGTCAGAAAGGGAAATCGCGATAATTCCATTTTTGCGAATATTGTTAAACTGGTCAAAGCTTGTTTTTTTCACTACACCTTTTTCTGTCACCATAAATAAATTCTTATCATCTTCATCTTTTTTGTTTTTTCTTAAGAGGACTGATTGAATGGATTCATTTGAACTTATATCTATAAGATTTACAATCGCTTGACCTTTTGCAGTTCGAGTACTTTCTGGAATTTCATAGACTCGCGTCTGATACACCTTTCCTTTACTGGTGAAAAAGTAGATATAATCATGTGTTTCTGCAAAAAGAATTTGCTCAATTACATCTTCTTCTTTGGTAGTCATGCCGCGAACACCTTTTCCGCCTCGAGCTTGGGTTTTGAATCCTGTCATGCTCTGGCGCTTAATGTAGCCAGTTTTTGTGAGCGTTATGACAGTTGTTTCATTTTGAATAAGGTCTTCATCTGAGAATTCATCAACTTTGCCTTTGTAGACTTTTGTTTTTCGGGGATCTGCATATTTATCTCTGACTTCTTTCAGTTCACTCTCTACAACGTTCATGAGTTTTTTTGGATCTTTAAGAAGTCCTTCGAGATAATCAATAAATGCTTTTACCTCATCCCATTCTTGCTGAAGTTTTTCTATTTCTAGTGCGGAGAGACGTCTTAGCTGCATATCAAGAATCGCATTTGCTTGGAGTTCTGAAAGGATAAAACGTTCCATAAGATTCGTACGCGCATTATCTGTATTCTTAGATTTTTTAATAATTTCTACAACTTCATCAATATTTGCGACCGCAATTTTTAATCCATCCAGAATGTGAAGCCGCGCCTTTGCGTTTTTAAGATCAAATTCGGATCTTCGAATTATCACAAGAAATCTATGCTTAATATACTCATCAATAATAGTTTTGAGGTTTACTGTCCGTGGAATTCCATCTACCAGTGCTACAAAATTTGAAGGAAAGCTCGTTTGTAGTGAAGTATACTTATAGAGCTTATTCAAAACTCGTTTGGGAGCGATATCGCGTTTAAGTTCAATGACTACCCTCATCCCCTCGCGATCAGATTCATCCCGAAGATCAGTAATCCCTCCAATTTTCTTTTCCTTTGCAAGATGTGCAATTTTTGCAACAAGCACCGATTTGTTTACTTGATAAGGAAGTTGTGTAATGATGATTGCGCTCTTGCCTTGCCCAATTTCTTCGATATTTGCGATACCACGAATAATAATCTTTCCACGTCCAGTTTGATATGTATTAACTATTTCTGTTTGATCATAAATTGCTCCACCTGTTGGAAAATCTGGTCCCTTTATAAATTCTAGAAGCTCATCGATTGTGACATTTGATGTTAGCGTTACTTTTTTACTGAGATAGTCCCCTTCCTCGATTGTTTGATAGGCAGGCGTTTGCGCATCATTTGCCTCCCTCTCTTCCTCTTCAGCAATCTCATTAGCTGCTTCTTTCGGACTCTCTGCGTCTACCGTAATTTCTGCATTAAATTCAGTTTTTGTGATCGTATATAGTACTGCATCCACTACCTCGCCCAGATTATGAGGTGGGATTTTTGTGGCCATACCGACTGCGATTCCTTCAGATCCAGAGAGTAAAAGGTTTGGAATTTTTGCTGGCAGATACATTGGTTCTTTCATGGTGCCATCAAAATTATCGGTAAACTCTACCGTTTCTTTTTCTAAATCTTGGAGCATTTCCATGGCAAGTGGCATGAGTTTTGCCTCAGTGTAACGCATAGCGGCTGGTGGATCTCCATCTACTGAGCCGAAGTTTCCTTGGCCGTTTACAAGCGGATATCGCATGGAGAAATCTTGCGCGAGACGCACTAATGCATCGTAGATTGGGCCATCTCCATGCGGATGATATTTTCCCATTGCTTCTCCGACGATCTTAGCGCTCTTTGCAAATTTCGCCTGTGGAGAAAGATTCATATCAGACATCGCATATAAAATTCTGCGGTGTACCGGTTTTAATCCATCACGAATATCAGGAAGTGCACGAGAGACGATAACACTCATCGCATAGTCTAGATATGCTTTTTTCGCCTCTTTTGCGATCTCAACTACTTCTAGTTTTCCAATATCTTGCATATTAATTTAAATAAATACTAGCCAATAGGTAATATGTATTTATTACCTATTTACTATTATCTACTTAGCATTTTTTATTCCGTTTTCGATTTCTTTTACTGCTGCATCTTTTTCAGCCCAGCCTTTTACTCGTACCCATTTCCCTTCATCCAAATCCTTGTATCGTTCAAAGAAGTGTTTGATTTTATTCTTAATATTTTCAGGGATGTCGTCTAGATTCGACAAATTTCCATATGTGATATCGCCAGTTACAGCCGGAACCGCAACCACTTTATTATCGAGTCCGCTCTCGTCTTCCATCTCAAGAAGAGCAATTGGCTTTGCAGCCAAGATTACTCCCGGCATAACAGACTGCTCAGAAAGAATCAGTACATCTACTGGATCTCCGTCTCCGGAAAGTGTTCCTGGAACGAATCCATAATTACATGGATAATTCATAGTTGTCATTCCAAATCTGTCTACAGCAATCATTCCAGATTCTTTGTCAAATTCGTATTTTACATTTGTGTCCTTAGGGATTTCAATGATAACATTTACTTCCCCAGGCGCCTTTTTTCCGTATGATATCTTCATGTAAATAAATTCACCTCCTTTTTATTATATATCCAAGTTTGCGAGTCTCGCATTTTCCTGGATGAAATGTTTTCTTGGTGGAACTTCACTACCCATGAGCATGGTAAATACTGCGTCTACCTCTTCTGCATCTTCAACTGTGACCTTTTTTAGAATTCTATTTTCAGGGTTCATTGTAGTCTCCCAGAGTTGTTCTGCATTCATCTCTCCAAGACCTTTATAGCGCTGGATTGAGCGTCCTTTTGCACTCGATTTCCCTTTCATAAATAGCTTTAATTCATCTTCATTATAGATATAGTCGATTTGTTTTCCACTTTGGACTTTAAACAATGGTGGTTTCGCAATATAAAGATACCCATGATCAATGATATCTCTGAGATGTCGATAGAAAAAGGTGAGAAGAAGTGTTGCGATGTGTTCTCCGTCAACATCTGCGTCAGTCATGATAATAATTCTATGATATCTGAGTTTTTCTGGATTTACAGTCTCCCCTATTCCCATTCCGAGCGCAATAATCAGATCTTTCAGTTCTTCAAACTCCATAATTTTATCAAGTCGTGCGCGTTCTGTGTTTAAGATCTTCCCTCCAATTGGGAGAATTGCTTGAAATTTCCGATCCCTTCCTTGCTTTGCTGTTCCTCCTGCAGAATCTCCTTCTACCAAATATAGCTCAGAATATTCCGGTCGCTTTTCTTGACAATCTGCAAGTTTTCCTGGGAGTGATCCCCCTTCAAATGCACCTTTTCTCAGGATCGCATCTTTCGCAGCTCGAGCGGCAAGTCGTGCACGTACTGCGAGTTGGCCTTTTGCAACAATCGTTTTCGCTTCGCTTGGATTTTCTTCAAAAAACGTATCGAGGCCTTCTTTCACAACTCCAGAAACAAGTGCTGCAATTTCTGAATTTCCTAGTTTTCCTTTAGTCTGTCCTTCAAATTGAATATTATTTTGTTCCATGCGGATCGCAATTACTGCGGATAATCCTTCCCGAGAATCGTCTCCAGTAATTGCTTCTTCCCCTGATTTTATGAGCTGAGACTTTTTCCCATAGTCATTTATTGCACGCGTTAGAGCTGTTCGGAATCCAGTAACATGTGTTCCGCCATTTACCGTATTGATGACATTCACAAAACTCTCTACATTTTCAGCAATCCCGTTATTATACTGAAGTGCTACTTCCACAAGCACATCATCAACTTCTTTGGAAATGAATACTGGCTTATGAAGTGGGGATTTATTTTCATTGATTTTTTTTACTAATGATACGATTCCACCTTCGTAATAAAAGTGTTTTTCCGTAGGTTCTTCAGAAAAATTATCATAGAAATGGAAATAAAGCTTGGATACGAGAAACGCGCGTTGTGTGATAAGTTTAAGGACTGTTTCTGGGTTAAAATTTACCGTTGTAAAAATAGATGCATCTGGCGTGAAAGAGACAGTCGTTCCAGATTTTAGTCCGAGGATGCGTTTAGCGGTAGTATATTCATGAAGCTTCGATTCTTTATGCGTATGAGTGGTGAGTTCTGTGGTTGGAACACCTTTTTCGTATTCTTGACGATATATTTTTCCATCTCGTCTGATTTCTGCCCAGAGATGAGTAGAGAGTGCGTTTACTACTGAGCTCCCAACTCCATGGAGTCCTCCAGAAACTTTATATGCACCGCCACCAAATTTTCCTCCTGCATGAAGTTTTGTAAGCACCATTTCAAGACCAGATTTGCCATATCCTGGCACTTCATCTACTGGGATTCCCCGACCATCGTCAACAACTGTTGCGCTGCCGTCTTTGTTTAAGAGTATCCATACATTTGCTGCGTGTCCTGCAAGTGATTCATCTACTGCATTATCGATAATCTCACGCAATGATTCATGCAATCCCGTCCCATCAATAGAGCCGATGTACATCGCGGGGCGTTTCCTGACCGGATCAAGCCCTTCCAAGACTTGAATGTTTTGTGCTGTATAAGAAGAATCCTGCTTTGGCATGTGACAAACTATAATAGCAAATTACCCGTACAAAAGTCAAAGCGTAAGGTCTAGTTTTTCCTATGCCAATGGGCTAAATGAATGATTATTTTTCTGATTACTATTCTAGAAGAGGATACGCTCAAATGAGCATGAAAAAACCACCTCTTGAATTAACATCACTACTCTACTGAGTAGCAATCCCACGAGTGTGGGAAGAGGTGGTTGGTTTGGAGGAGCGAGTGCGAAGGCGCACAGGATTTTTGCTCTGTTTACGAGCCTGTATGTGTTGATTGCGTGCCTGAGTGCGCAATTGATATGTCTTTGGCGTATGCATCCTCAGCTATCAGTATGCGCTGAACAAGATCCTGCCGTAATTCCGATGAAAAATTACCAGAAGAGATTGCTTGGTATGCAGCTTTTATGATAGCCTCAAATGCCTTTTCATGATCTTCGGAGAGATATATTCTTCGCTCTACCATTCGTAAGGTTTCATCCCGAGCTCTGCTTACTTGATAATCGTTGTTTGATAGCCAGTCTGGGAAATTACTTACTGTGAAGGAACGACCAGGTATCGGAGGTGTGAGAGATGTTTTTAGTATTTTGTCTACTTGGGGCATGATCATGATCCAAAGTAGTACTACTAGCATAGTACCGATAAGATGCCAGAAAACAAATTCGCTATCTGGCGTGTCTATAATTGTCTTAATTCCGAAGCCACCAAAGAACCATGTCCCTGGAACTATTAGGAAACAGAAGAAGCGTTTGTTGTTTCTTGCACTTTCTTTTTGCCAATCCATTTGAAGTGATTCAAGTGCACTCATCCTTATTGTTTCTGACATTGCTTTCCTCCAATTGTAAATGTTCTTTTGCGATGGGTATTTCGGCGATTGAAATACGTCACAAGTGCACAGATTATACTAGATTATAGGATTATAAATCAACAAGAATTTTAACTACTGGATTTGGGAAATGAGGCCATAAATAGGGGTAATTACTGCCATAATTAAGAATGCGACTGAAACTCCGAGTACGATAATGAGGATCGGTTCAATTGCGGTGGTAAGATTTTTTACTTTTAGATCAAGATCTCTTGCGAAATACTCTGAGACTTTTAGAAGACTTTCATCAATTTTTCCTGTAGCTTCTCCTACTTTCACCATCTGGACCATGATGGGTGGGAAGACTTTTTGATTCTCGAGCGCCAAAGAAAGTCCTGCGCCCTTTTCCACCATAGTTGCGGCATTGAGAAGGGATGTGCGGTAGTATACGTTTCCAGAAACATCTGCTGCGATCCTGATGGCAGAAATGAGTGATGAACCGGACGACACAAGGAGTGAGAGAGTCCGTGATATTTCATCAAATGATGAGAGTTTGACAATATCTCCGAATACTGGCATTTTGAGTTTTATTTTATCTATTATTTTCACCCCTGCAGGAGTTTTTGAATATTTTCGTAAAAATATAGCACCGCTGATTATCCCAATGATAAGGAGCGGAAGAAAGGTCCGGGTAAGGTTTGATGAGGTAACGACGATTTTTGTCATAAGTGGAAGTTCCAGATCGAGACTTTCGTATAAGTCTCCGAGTTGTGGAATTACAAATATATTCATAAGAATGATTACGACAAATACTCCTGATACGATGATAGCTGGATAGAAAAGTGCTGATCTGACACGTTTTTTTGTCTCCTCAGACTTTTCCATATTATCAGCAAGACGAACCAAGACTTTATCTAGGAGCCCGCCCTCTTCTGCTGCTTTTATGAGAGAAATATATACATTTGAAAAAATTTCATGGTGTCTTTCGAGCGCTTCGGAGAGCGCCCTTCCTTCTGAGATGTCTGCTATTAGCTCATCTATAAGTTTTTTCATTGTAGGCTTCTCAGCTTGTTTTTGAAGAAGAGTAAGAGATTCTATGAGCGTGAGTCCGGTGAGCGTCATGGAGGAAAGTTGACGGGTAAATATCACGATATCAGCATTTGTCACCCGATTAAAATATGACAAAATAGTGGACTGATTTTTCTCTAACGACTCAATCTTTATGGGGGTGAGATTTTTTTTCCGAAGGTACTCTACTACATCCTTTTCATTGCCTGCCTCGATTTGCCCGATTTGTTTTTTTCCATCAGAAAGTGCTGCTGTGTATTTAAATTCCATATTATCCGAGCAATTTATTGAACAATTCCTGCCTTAAAACATAGCTCTTTGCAATTTCAAGTGTCACAACGCCATTTCGGACAAGTGTAGCAAGAGATGCCTCCATGGTATTCATCCCAGCATCTGTTGAGGTTTCCAGAATAGAATCTATTAAGTGTGTTTTCGCTTCACGAATATTTGATCTGATAGCATTATTTGCAACAAGAATCTCCGTAGCGACAACTCGGGTTCCATTGATGCTTGGGATGAGTCTTTGAGAGATTATGCCAGCGAGTGCTGAGGATAGTTGAATTCGAGCCTGATTTTGCTGATTTTCCGGGAATGTATCGATAATTCTATCGATGCTTTGAGAGGCAGAATTTGTATGAAGCGTAGAAAATACGAGATGCCCAGTTTCGGCAATGGTGATTGCTGATGCGATACTTTCTGGGTCTCGCATTTCCCCAATAACTACCACATTTGGGTCCTCGCGCAAAATACTTTTCAGGGCCTCATTCCATGAGTGGGTGTCCTGTCCTATCTCACGTTGTGATATGATGCTCTTTCCTTTGGGGTATACATATTCTATTGGATCTTCTATAGTAATAATATTTTCAGACCTCGTCATGTTTATCTCATTTACCATTGAAGCGATTGTGGTAGTTTTTCCGTGTCCAGTCGGCCCTGCAATAAGTACAAAGCCTTGACGAAATCCAGAAAATGTGTGGCATATTTTCGGGAGATGAAGTTCTTCTATTGTTTTGACTGTTGCAGGAAGGAGCCTGAGAGATGCGGCCATTGTGCCTCTTTGGAAAAATGCGTTGATCCTGAATCGTCCGCGGTCTCCATAGTTCCCATCTCCAAATCCATATGAGAAATCAATACTTCTATTTGCGATGAATATGTCCTTTTGCTGCTCTGTGAGAAGTTCAAGTATGAGTCGTCGTGTAAGCTCTTTTGGGAGCTCGGGGTAATTCTCAAGCTGACGAAGTAACCCATTGATTCGAAGGATTGGCTTAGATCCTGCGACGATATGGAGATCTGATGCATGATTATTAATGGTTTGATTGAGTAAATCGTGAATAGAAATATTTGCTTCCATATTGAGATTAATTTTTAACTATTAGGTTCAGATTTTCAGATATTTTATAATTTGTATTTATCATAATTTTCACATTGTTATTCCTGAGCAACTCGGAGAATCTCATCAATTGTTGTTTGTCCATCGAGTACTTTCAAATAACCGTCCTGTTTCATTGTGATCATCCCTTCAGCACGGGCTTGCTTCTCAAGAGTTGCACTATCTGCGCGTTGCAAGATAAGCCTTGCGAGTGCTTCGGAAATGGGCATTACTTCAAAGACTCCAATTCGCCCCAAAAACCCTGAATGTCCGCATTTTTCGCATCCTGTTCCTTTATATAACTTTACCGCACTGTCTGCTACTTGTGGCATTAGCTCTCCAAGTATTTTTCTGATTTCTGCAACTATTTCTCGGGGTGGTGTGTAGTTTGTTTTACAATCCGGACAGATTTTTCGTGCAATCCTTTGACCAAGGCTTGCGGTGATGGTGGATGCGAGAAGAAATGTTTCTGCTCCCATGTCAATGAGTCGTGGGAGTGCTCCGGCCGCATTTGAGGTATGAAGTGTAGAGAATACAAGATGTCCAGTAAGCGCAGCTTGAATCGCGAGTTCTGTTGTTTCTTGATCTCGAATTTCTCCTACCAGGATAATGTTTGGGTCTTGACGAAGAAATGATCGAAGTCCTGATGCGAAGGTTAGGCCTACTTCAGGGTTTATCTGGACCTGATTAGCTCCATGAATCTGGTATTCTATTGGATCTTCAAGCGTGAGGATATTTACTCTTGTAGTGTTAAGTTTTGAAAGTACGGAATACAAAGTGGTAGTTTTCCCTGATCCAGTTGGTCCACAGACGAGAATGATTCCGTGCGGTCTAAGGATTGCAGCTTCTAGGGTACGCAAGGATGGACCAGTTAGTCCGAGCTCCTGTAGTGTAGGCACACCGCCCGATTTTTTCAAAAGTCGCATGACGATTTTTTCGCCGAACGCTGCAGGGAGTGAGCTAACACGAAGATCTACTTCTTCTTGACCAACTTTGAAATTAAATCTCCCATCCTGAGGAGTCCTGTGTTCATCAATCTTCATCCCAGATAGAATTTTGATTCGAGAAATTACTGCCTCGCGGACTCCTACTGGGAGCGAGAGCCGTTCATATAAAATTCCATCAATTCGATATCTTACACGGATTCTATCTGCTTGAGGTTCTATATGAACATCAGAAGCACGACTTTTTACTGCATATTCTAGAATTGTTGATACGATTTTTGCGATTGGTGCTTCTTTAATGACTGACGAAATCGTGTCCTTATCAAATGTTTTTACTTTTTGGATTTGCTCGCTTTCTTTGAGTGCAGCCTTTACTTCTCCAACGAGCCCGAAGCTGTATTGCGTTTGGATTGCATTGTTAATTTCACTCGGTACTCCTTGGAAGGTTTTTATTTGCATTCCGCTTTTTTGAGAGATAAAGCTAATTGCTTCAAGATCTGAAGGATTACTCATGACAACTGAGAGCATTTTGGTATTTGGATCAATTGCAAATGGAATCAAGCGAAAACGCTCTGCAACGGATTTTGGAATTGCCCCCAATGCTTCTGGAGAAAATGGAAGTGTCGAAACTGATGCAAATGCTATCCCATATAGTTTGCTTCGGGCCTCATAATATTGTTCTTCTGGGACAATTTGCGCATCGAGGATAAGTTTGTCGACGGCAATATTTCGCTTTAGCGCCTCAACCTTTAGTTGTTCAACTTGTTCAGGACGCAAAATCCCATCAACGACCAGAACGTCGCCGACGTTGCGCGTGGCATTTGTGGGGCTATGCGCAGGATTCACGGTTTTGTTTCCCACAGGATTATTTTGGGCAGGTTGTTGCACTCTATAATCGTATTCGATAGAATGCTTGCAGTCAACCATTTTTAGTATAAATGAGAAGTTTTATTATCACTGGAAGTAAAAAAAAACGAAATGAATTTATTCAGTCATTTATAGCTGAGGAGGAAATTCTGCCTCACGCAGTTACAGAGTATTCCGAGGATATTAAAATAAAAAAAGCCAAAGAGATTCGCATGAATCTTTTGCAGAAACACTCAGAAAAACGACTCATCGTAATCAATAGCCCGATAAACCTTCCTTCGCAGAATGCTCTTTTGAAAAGTTTTGAAGAGTTGCCAAATATGGTTTCTGTAATTATTTCTCTTGATACGTTGAATGGAGTCTTGCAGACAATGCGGTCCAGATTCTTTTTGAAGCATTTTCTTGACGAACTATCTGTGGAAGGGCAAGAGGTGCAGCTTGCATATGATGATGTGGGGAGGCGCATTTTGGCTGCAGATAGTTTTCTTACTGCTTTGGAAGTAGACGCAAAAAGCGCAATAGATGAATTTATAAAATATTACAGGAGAGATTTTTTGAAAACTATAGCGGAGAAAGATGAGAAGATGATACGGTTACATTTGAGTATTTTAAAAAATCTTATAAAAACCTCTCAGCTTGTAAAGTTTAATAATGTAAATCTTCGTCTTGGAGTTGAGGCAAGTATTCTTCCAAAAGCTATTTTCAAATAAGGCTTGACAAAGATTTTTTAATATGATTAGCTAATTTTAATGAAATTATCTGCTCACAAAACTCTGCAAAAAGGTTTCACACTAATCGAGCTTTTAGTCGTTATTGGAATTTTAGGAATTCTTGCGGCAGCACTTGTTGCAACTATTGACCCATTTGAGCAAATCCAAAAAGGAGAAGATTCAAAGATAAAAAACATGGCTGTAGAATTTCATACTGGTCTTGTCCGCTACTACACTACTCATGGATCATTCCCTTGGAATGATGTTAATAGTGATAACACAGATTGTACCGCACTTGGAGCAGGTGCTATTGATGCACTCACGTTGAATGCAAATGGCATGATTGATTGTCTAGAGGGTTCGAGTTATAGCTTGATAGACGATGGTGAGCTGAAGGCTGCATTCACCAGTAATGAGAATGATCTTGCAGAGGTTCATGTAAGCTGGGATCCATCAAATGGAAGTGATGTGGTGATATGTTTTGCTCCGGTATCGAAAGCTCAAAAGGCATCATCTGAAACGAAATATAACGACGATGGAACTGATGCGGATCCAAATGTTTGCCCAGATGCGGATGTAGCTGATGGTACCTGTTACTGGTGTACTCGATAAACTTGAATCTTCTCTCTTTTTTTCAATATTCTATAATTTTTCTTTTTGGGATTTGCCTAGGAAGCTTTCTGAATGTTGTGATTGATCGTTTTGCGACGAATCGTTCAGTTCTAAAAGGAAGATCGTATTGCGAGCACTGTAAGAGGACACTCTCAGCTATTGATTTGGTTCCGATTTTTTCCTTCCTATTTCTTCAAGGAAAATGTAGATCTTGTAATAAAAAAATCCCACTGAGATTATTTTTGGTGGAACTTTTGGGGGGAGCCACTCTTCTGTATTTGTTTTACCAGTATTTCTTTTTAAACATAGCAAGTTTTATCGTATTATCAATAATTATTTTCATATTCATTGCAATATTTTTTATTGATTTAGAATTTGGAATAATACCTGATAAATTGAGTATTCCTTTGACAATCTTTTCTGTCATATATGTTTTAATTTCTGGGAATAACCTATATATTCATGTGTTTGCGGCATTCGGATCACTTCTCTTTTTCATGTGTCTATTTTTTCTTACAAAAGGACGAGGTATGGGGTTTGGGGATGTGAAGATTTCATTTGCGCTTGGCATGATTCTCGGATTCCCTTTAGTAGTTTATGGTCTTTATTTGGCTTTCTTGACAGGTGCTATAGTCTCAATCATACTGGTATTATGGAAAAAGAAGAGCTTCAAAAAAAGCACCGTCCCATTCGGACCATTTCTCGTGGGATCCACTCTATTTACCATGTTTTTCTCAGATATTTTTATCCACCCTCTTATAAGAATTCTTTTTTGAGTTCATTGTTAATTGGTTCACATTTTTCAATTCGTAGTGCTCGATCCCAGAAAGGCTTTACTCTTATAGAGATTATTACTGCACTTGGAGTCTTAGCAGTTCTTGCCTCAATTGCACTTGTTGTGATTAACCCAGTAGCGCAATTCCAGAAAGCACAAGACGCGAGAAGGAAAAGTGATCTTGCACAAATTCAACGTGCATTAGAGGCGTATTATCAAGATTTCGGACAATACCCTTCTTTTACTGGTTGTTGTCAGACAAGTAGCCCTGGAGAATTTCCATTTACCATAAACACTGGCGAAGGAGATCGAAATGATGCTATTGAGTGGGGAACGACGTGGGCGCCTTATATGGACATACTTCCTGTCGATCCAAATTCAAGCAAATTTTATGTATATTGGTCGGATGCAAATAACGGATTTCAAACATATAGAATTTATGCATCTTTGGATAGAGGTGACTCAGATCCAGACGCTTGTAATAATGGATTAGCATGTAGTTCTGTTCCTATCCCGGATGGGTCTTCTGCCCAGCTTACTTGTGGATTATCCGGTCAGATATGTAGTTATGGAGTAACGAGTCCGAATGTTTCACCCTAGGATGGAATATCATGGTATGATAATTATATGAGAAAAAGAAATGGATTTACCCTCATCGAGCTTCTCGTGGTAATTTCTGTTATTGCTATTTTGACAACACTTCTGATGGCAAATTTTGTAGGAATTAGGCAGCGCGGGAGAGACGGTCAGAGAAAATCAAATCTTTATAATATGCAATCTGCCTTAGAGTTGTATCGTGCGGATGTGGGAGCATATCCTGAAAGTGGTGCATTTCCAGGATGCGGACAGCAACTTGCGAACGGAGATGCCATATATATGCAAGAAGTTCCTTGCGATCCTACGGGTGATGAGGTGGATTATGACTATGAAAGTTTAGATGGAATTTCATATATTATTATTGCGTGCTTAGAGAATGAGAATGACTCTGATCGCGATGATGCGGATATGTATGCTCAGAGTAATTGTGATACCCCAGCATCTTTTACCTTGACAAATCCGTAAAAAATTATGGGTTTAGAGTGGAGAATTGGAAATTAGAATTACATGAAAAATGGGAATATTACGAAAGAAATTATTACAGATAAAGGATACATTCTCTTCTCGTTTTTTTCAAATCTTAGTTCTTAACTCTCAGCTTCAAAAAGGCTTTACTATTATTGAGCTTTTGGTAGTGATTACTCTCGTAGGTGTTGTTTCTGGTGTCGGGATATTTTCACTCGTTAATTACGGAAATACTCAGACTATTGAACAAGCTGTGAGTAATATAAAAGGGATTTTTGAAGAGGCAAAATTTAATGCTATCTCTTCTGTTCGAATATCTATGGACGATGATGGGCAGGCGCTTAACTGTGCCGGTGATTTAACATCATATCGTGTAGATATAATTCCTTCGTCAGAAATTCCTGATAGGTTTGTGCTTTTCATGGAATGTGAAGGAGGATTTGATCAAGTGAGGACGTATGCTCTGCCGAATAATGTAGACTTAGGGGTTGAAACGACGTGTGATGAGATAACCTATGAATCGGTAGATTTAGTGGCATCTGAGCTGAATGGCCTTCCTTGTTATATCGAAGTAGTAGGATTTGGTCAGGAAAAACTGATAGAAATAGATGAGCTTGGAAACGTTAGGATCTAATAATGAAAAAAAATGAACGAGGCTCTACATTAATTGAAGCAGTGGTGGCATTAGGTGCGGTTTTTATGATAGTTGCAGCACTTTCTATAGTGATTGTTAATTCTATCAATAATTCCCGCTATGTAAAAGATCAGAACCTTGCAAATAAATATGCGCAACAAGGAATGGAATTTGCGCGGAAACTCGCTTCAGATGATGTAAATTTGTTTGCTGATTATTCCGGGGTGTATGCATATGATGAGGATTCTTTGTCATTGACTCCAGGCGAGAGCGCTATAGTTAATGTAGGTAATTCTCATATCCGAAATATAGATTTTAGAAATGATGAAGAACCGTGTATTAATACGAATGATCCAAGTAGTCCAGGATTAGATCTTAAGAAGGTAACTGTTACAGTGTCTTGGTCCAGCGGGAGGTGCCCCTCTGATGAAAGATTTTGTCATCAGACGATACAGGTCTCCTGCATTCCGTATGAAAAAAATGAGTTATCACAACCATAAAATGAGAGATAGTCGTGGATATACTGTCGTGGAGCTTCTTGCGGTAGTAACGATTCTCGTTCTCATAACTGGCGTTGTTGCAGCGCTTATAACTCAGACTTTACGTGGGACTAGTAGAACAAAAATAACGAATCAAGTTGCTCAAGCTGGAAGCTATGTTACGAGTGTAATCTCCGCGAGTGTAATCTCCGCAGAGAATATTGTCTCCATAAATGGACAGGAGATCGTGGATTGTACTGGAAATCCTTCTGGACAATCTATTGAGATCTTTATGTCTGAAGAGCGAGGGGTTATAGAATATGCGTGCATGGATGACACGATCGCTTCTGGGAGCGTTTCTTTGATAGATACTAATAGTTTGCGTATAGATACGACAAATCAGAACGCCTGTTACTTCCGATGTTCACAGCCGCCGGATGACCCCTACTCTCCTCCATTTATCGAGTTCGGATTTACTATAACGCAAAAAAATGAGAATGTACTTTTTGAAAACCGAGAATCGGCACCATTTCAGACTTCTGCATTGATGCGAAATTATCACCCAAATTAACCTCTATTTTCCTTGACTTTGAATCTCTGAGCACGCTATTATAAAAGTAGTAGTTATGTATCACAAAAGCTCAGAGCGTGGACAAATTCTCCTTATTGTGGTGATTACTATGATTGTAGCGCTCACTGTTGGGCTTTCAATTGCTGCGCGGACAGTTACTGAATTACGCCTTTCTCGTCAGAATGAAGAATCACAGCGTGCGTTTAATGCGGCAGAGGCTGGGATAGATAGGGTTTTGCAAGAAGGTGGAGAGATTGTTCTCAGTCAGGAGCTTGGAAATAATGCAGATTTTCAAGTAAGCGCAGTTGAATATGCTGGGGCGCAGTTGATGCTTAATAATGGTGATATTGTGGATCAAGATGTGGGAGCTGATGTATGGCTTTCAAGTTATCCAGACTATACAGATCAAATTGCAAATGCACAGCTTTCGATTTATTGGGGCGGAGAGGATCAGGTGAATTGTACGGCTACTTCAGAAGTTCGCCCTGCGCTTGAGGTTGTAGTTCTTCAGGGGAATGTATTAAATCCTACCATTGAGAAATATTTATATGACACGTGTCCTACGAATTCGCGAACGCTTGGAACACTTATGGGAAGTAGTTATGATGTCTATACGGTTGCAGGGATTCCTGGACAGACATTTCGAAATCGTACCAGTGCACCAATCTCTATAACAAATGGAATTATCATGAAAATTATTCCGCTTTATAACTCGACAAAAATTGCAGTGGTTGCGACGGATTCTTCAGGAACGCCCTTAGCGCTCCCTTCTCAGGGCTCGGTGATTGAATCTACTGGTACATCTGGTGAAACGATTCGAAAAATTACTTACTATCAATCGTATCCCCAGCTGCCACTTGAGGTATTCCCATATAGTATTATTTCACAATGAAAAGTAACTCGTTTGGTTTAGACATAGGAAGCACTACGATAAAAGCGGCGAAATTCCGCAAAAGCGGAAGTGGAATAGAGATTGAGGCGATCGGTATGGGCTCGTCTCCTGAGAGGGGAATATTGTCTGATTCTCAGGGTGATTTAGACGCACTATCCCGTCGTATCAAAGAGATTATTACAGAAGCAAAAATTTCCGCATCAGAAGTTTCAGTTTCTCTGCCGGACAATCAAGTTTATACGAAAATCATTGATATGCCACCGCTTTCCGAGCGAGAACTTTCTGCATCTCTGAAGTATGAAATGGAGCAATATATTCCGCTTCCACTCGAGCAAGTAAGAACAGATTGGCAGATTTTAGGAACAAGCACGAAAAATGGTCAGTCTTTGACGAGTGTGTTTCTTGTAGCAGCACCCCTTACTCTTTTAGATAAATACGAAAAAGTAATTGAGCATGCAGGATATTTTGCAGCAGGTATTGAGACAGAGATGATCTCAGTGTATCGAGCGCTCTACCCGCTCTTACATAATCCAGCACCAAGTGTTGTGGTTCATATGGGGGCTACCACGACGAGCATTTCAGTAATAAAGAATGGGGTGATTCTTATGGTCTTTACTATTGATCAGGGAGGACTTTCTATAACTCGCGCAATTTCCTCAGATTTAGGGATTGATATCACTCAAGCAGAGTCATTTAAGAAAGTATATGGGCTCAATAAGGAAACGTTTGAAGGGAAGATTGGGAAGTCCCTTTTCCCGATTCTGGATTCTATTATGGGAGATGTTCGAAAGGCGATGTTGATGTATCGTGAGAAATCAAATAACGAAGAAATCAATCAAATCGTTTTATCCGGTGGTACTGCACAGCTTCCGGGAATTGATGTGTATTTTACGAATCAGTTAAGTATCCAGGTGGTTTTGGGAAATGCGTTCCAAATTTATAATATAGGAAAAGTTCCTGATGAGTTACTTCGTGAAGCACCATCCTTTAATACTGTTGTTGGACTTGGGATAAAAGAGCTTGTATGAAAAATTCCATAAATCTTGTTTCAAAACGGCAGGCGCCGAACCGTTTTCATAAGCGATTTTTTATAGCTGGATTGAGTTTTTTTTCTGTAACCTTTCTTCTTTCAGTAGGAGTTATTGGATATCAATTTCTGCTTTCAGAACAACTTGCCACGCTTAAGTCTGAAGAATCCGTACTGATTTCCCAAGTAAATAGTGATCCGGAGAAGAAAATAAAGTTTTTGACAATTCGTGAGCGACTAACTGAGATACAAAAAGTTATAGCGCGTCGCCAAGATGTCAATTCGCGGATCAATGCGATATCAGAAGTGGTTCCTGGAGATATTGGAATTAATGTTATAGAGGGTGATGAAGAGGAGATGCGGGTGCGAGTAGCTGCTGATAATCTGTCTTCTTTGAATAACTTGATTGAGGAACGGATTGAAGAGTTTGCGTTGGAGCAAGGAAAAACAGTTAAAAGGATTGAGATGACAAGTTTTGGCCTTAACTCTAACTCACTCCTGTACGAGGCGACATTTGTGATAGAGTTTAATTCATAATGGATAGACAAATACGAAAATATTATCGACGACATAAAAAAGATTTGGCTTCATTGGCACTTGTTTTTGCTGGAATTATCATGTTTTTCTGGATTATTTTGCCACAAATTGGAGAGGTTTCTGATACAAGATCAAATATTAGTACGCAAGAACAAACAAATGCTGACCTGTATGAATCTAGTCAAACGCTTACTGCGCTTAACCCCCAACAATTAGATGTTGATTTCGAGCTTGTAATGGGAATTCTTCCAGCACAGAAAAGTGTCGGGAGGATATTTGAAGCATTAACACTCGCCTCAGGAAGATCTAATGTAGAGATTGGAAGCCTTAACGTGCAAGTTGGAAACGTCTATTCTACTGATCAATCAGTAGTTCAACGTGGAGCAGTTGATGGTGTACCACTCCTTAATATGTTGGTACGGGTTACCGGTTCAGGCACGCAAGATTTAACGGAGTTTGCTAACATGCTTTATGAGACAGGGCCAATTGTTGGAATAAATTCAGTGGGAATCTCAGGAAGCGAAGGTAGGTATGATTTAGATTTTTATTTTAAACCGATAAATGAAAAAGCATTTGAAGCACAGACAATTGTTACTCCTTTGACTTCTCAGCAGCGCGAGCTTCTGACAACACTTGATTCGTGGATTCGCTAATATCAGGGCGTATAATTTTAGTGAGTTGAAGCGCTTGTTTTTCACGAAATTCTTTTACATTTGCATCGTGCCCACTGAGAAGTACTTCAGGAACCCGCTTTTCATCATATACTTCAGGACGTGTATATTGGGCGTGTTCTAGAATTCTTCCATGAGAGGATTGAGAGAACGATTCATATTCTGTTGCATGTTCTTTTTTTAGAACATGAGGAATAAGTCTTGTTACGGAATCAACTACGCTCATTGCAGGGATTTCTCCCCCTGTTAGGATGTAATCTCCTATAGAAATTGAAAAATCTACGTAGTTTTTTATTCGCTCATCAAAGCCTTCATATCGTCCACAGACTAAAATTAAATGGTCGAGTTTTGAAAAACTTTCTGCGATAGATTGGGAGTATGGCTCTCCTTTCGCATCAAATATTGCAACTTTCTCATTTCCTTTATGAAGCTTCGTAGACTTTATTGCGTTATGAAGAACATCTACCCTTAGTACCATCCCTACTCCTCCGCCGTATGGCTTGTCATCCACTATTTGGTGTGGGCCTATTCCAAATTTCCTGAGATTAATAAATTCTATCTGAATCCTGTTTTCTTTTAGTGCACGGGAGAGAATTGAATGATTAAATACACCGTCGAACATTTCGGGAAACAACGTGATAATGGAGAAGCGCATGGAGAAGTTTATTTCTCTTTAATTTCTAAATCGACGAATACATTTTCTTTCATTGCTTTTACTTTAAGAAGCTGCTTCATGGCATTGATTACTTTTCCTTCTTTTCCGATAATTCTCCCGATTTCACTTTGGGGTGCAAAAATCGTAAATACTGTAGCGTCGTTTTCTTCACGCGATTCAACAGTTATTTCACTTTCTGGAAATAAGGAATCAAGAATGTGTTTAAGCAGTTGTTCCATTTTGTTTTGCGTATTTATTATTATAGAGCTTATTGTCTACGCTTGGAGTAACTTTTGCACCTTTTGAAATCCAGTAATCGACTTTTTTCTGGTCTACCTCTTTTATCACATTGTTTACGGTTTTTTCGTAGTATCCGAGGATGTCAACAGGCTTACCGTCCCGTCTGCTTCTTTTCTCACGAACAACCAAGCGATATTTTCGCTCACCCTTTCGACCAACTTGTGCAAATCTAATTACTAATGACATAAGGCTGATAGTTTATCATGTTTAAGATTGTTTTTCAATTCAAACATCTGCGAAACTACTTCAAAATTTGAAGTGCATTCTGTGCTGACTTCTTTTCTGCTTCTTGCTTCGATTTCCCCATTCCCTGCGAAAGAAGTTTATCTTCAAGATATACGCCTACGGTATATGTTTTATCATGATCTGGTCCTTCTTCCTTGAGTACTTCATATTGGGGGGAGACTTTGTACTTTTCTTGGAGAATTTCTTGGAGGTGACTCTTTGGATCCTTGAGCCCTTTTACTTGAATAATTTCATCGATTGCCATGAGAATCGTTTCAGTGACAAATTTTTCTGCCACTTCAATTCCTTGATCAAGATACAGTGCGCCGAGAACCGCTTCATAGGTGTTGGCAAGAATGGTTTTACTTTCTCGACCGCCACTTTCTTCCTCTCCGTGGGATAGTTTGAGTTGTTCTCCAAGGCCCAGTCGCTTTGATACCTCGTAAAGTGTTTCAGTGTTTGTAAGCACTGAGCGAAGGCTCGTAAGTTCTCCTTCTTTGCGATCTGCATATTTGTTGTAGATGTATGAGGAGACGATATATGACAGGACGCTATCACCTAAAAATTCTAGCCGTTCGTTTGATTCTGTTGTTTTATTTGATTCGTTTAGGTATGACCTGTGGGTAAATGCAAGTTCAAATAAGTCGTTATTTCTAAATTTTGGTACGTTAATCATCTTTTTTTATAAGCTTTCCGAGTGCTCCGTTTACAAATCCAGGGGAAGACTCTCCGCCATATTCTTTTGCCAACTCTATTGCCTCATCTATTATAACTTTTGGTGGCTCCTTTTTTTCAAACTCTATTTCATAGACTCCTAAGCGAAGCACTGCTAGGTCGATTTTATTGATTTTATCAACAGGAAATTCGGGTGCAATTTTTTGGATTCTTGTATCAATTTCAGAAAGTTTTTCTAGGATCGCTTTTACCTTGGGACTATTTGCCTTTTGTGATAAAAAACTTTGAGAGAAAAGATTTTCGACTGCTTCTTGACGTACTTTATGTCGTGGATCGCTTGCTGTCTTCATGCACTTAGACTAGTTTTCGCTTTTTTGCATTTGATAGCTTATGGGCAAGATCAACTAAGCTCAATTTAATGCTTGAGCGTCGTTTCCCGCGCCGTGCGGATGAATGGCGTCGTTTTGGTTCTTGTGGCATAACATCTACCTCCTCTAATCAGGTGATACTTTTTGTATTATAGTAGATTCTACCTCTTCACGCAATAGTTTGTACTCATCAAGTTCCTTTATGAGTTTTTCTGCATCCTGTTTTACGAGATTTATCAGATCTTTATCAAATATTGACGCGAATTTGAACTCTACTCTTCCGTGTTGTGCAGTCCCATAGATATTTCCCGGACCTCTGAGTTGCAAGTCTATTTCGGAAAGTTCAGGACCAGAAAAAATCTTTTCAAGCGATTTGAGTCTCATCTGTGCGGGAGGATTCATGTTATCTGAAAAAAGCAGACAGAACGATTCTCTTTCTCCTCGCCCTACACGCCCACGCATTTGGTGAAGCTGCGAGAGTCCGAATCTGTCTGCACCCTCTATTACCATGATTGTCGCATTTGGAATATCAATTCCTACTTCTACCACGGGAGTAGTGACGAGAATATCAAATTTTTTATCCTTAAATTCTTCTAGTACGGTGTTTTTTTCGCTAGTCTTCATTTTTCCGTGAAGAAGTCCAAGCCTATATCTTTTGAATGGGCCGTTTTTCAGTCTATTAAATTCTTCGGTGGCGGCTTTTATCGTGGTCATATTTTCAGACACATCGATAAATGGACAGACGATAAACACCTGATCTCCAGTTGTAATTTTCTCTTTTATCCATTCATAGCTACTTTTTCGTTTCTCATCAGGGACGAGCCATGTTTTGATAGTTTTACGGCCTTTGGGCATTTCATCCAGGAGTGATACATCCAAATCTCCATACGCTGTCAAAAGAATTGTTCGTGGAATAGGGGTCGCGGTCATAGAGAGCACGTGGGGAGACTTCCCTTTCTCGCGTAAAATAGCACGCTGCTCGACTCCAAATCTTTGCTGCTCATCAATAATTACTAATCCCAAATTTTTAAAATCTACTTTTTTATGGATGAGTGCGTGAGTTCCTATGGCGATATCAAATTCATTGTGTTTTTTTGTGCTGGATGTAAAAAGTTCTACGCGAATTCCCAGTGGCGAAAGAAGTTTTCCAATTGTTTTGTAATGTTGTTCAGCAAGAATTCCTGTAGGTGCCATGAACGCGGTTTGAAATCCATTGAGGTATGTGAGATATGCAGAGATCGCTGCAACGATGGTTTTCCCTGAGCCTACATCTCCTTCGAGCAATCTATTCATGGGCTTATTTTTTTGCAGATCGAGAAAGATGTTATTTATTGCTGATCTCTGTGCATTTGTCAGATCAAACGGAAGAGATTTTATAAGTTCATCAATTTTTGATTGATGTTTTTTAACCGTGAATTTATTTGCGGTGAGCGTCTTGTTCCAGTTCTCTTTTATTTTGAGACTGGAGAGGTGCTTGATGAGAATTTCTTCATAGGAAAGTCTTAATTTTGCTTTCTGAACGTCCTCTATTTTTTTTGGAAAGTGAATTGTTCGGACTGCATGTTCCATGGATAGTAGGTTGTGTTTTTTTAAAAATTCTTCAGGAATTACGTCTGTAAATTCTATGCTCGTGCCGAGCTGTTCAAAGACCCTATTTCGAATCCATTTAGAGGAAAGGCCTCGCGTTTCGCTATAAACAGGAACAATATTCGTGATATGGATAGGATTTTTATTTTCCTTCACGAGTTCGTATTCTTTTACTGAGATTGATTTTTTGTGTCCGAATTGTTTTACTTTTCCCGCAATACGGAGAGTAGTTCCTTCGTTGATTACACGGGTGAGATATGTTTGGTTAAACCAAACGCACTCTATTTCTCCTGTTTCATCCCAGATGACTGCTTTTTGGATGGTGAATTTATTGCGAGTATACTGATTTTCCATTTTTGCGACTTTTCCTTGGATAACAGCATCTTGTTCATGATGGACTTCGCGGATGGGTTTGGGATCGGGGTATCTTTCGTATCGCGTTGGTGGATAGTAAAACAAATCCTTAAGAGTTTGTATTCCGAGTTTTTCGAGCGGTTTTTTCTTTGCTTTATAGACAAAGCCTAAGAGTCCTACCGAAGTTGAAAGTTGCATTGATTAGTACAGTCCTGCGCCGGGAAGGAATGGTAATATGAGTGATGCTATCATTGCAAGAATGAGAATTATTGCAAAGATTTTCCAAAACCACTTATTTTTCCTGATAAAATTCATAGTTATTTTATAATTACTTCTCGATAATTTCGCTTTCCGATTTTTAGGATACCATTTCTAGAAATATTTGTCGAAAGCTCAGCTTTATCATCGTTAAATGTTACTCCACCCTGCTCTATCAGTCTTTTTCCTTCAGATTTACTTTCTGTTAGATTATTTCTTATCAAGAAATCAAGTATTGAGATTCCAGACTGAGTTTCAATTCTTTCTATATTTTCTGGTATTTCTTTGTTCTGAACTGTTTTTTCGAAATGCTCGTGTGCTTCTTTTGCCGCTCTTTCGTCATATAGTTCTGAAACTATTGTGTATGCTAATTTTTTCTTTAATTCCATGGGGCTTGCCTGAAGTTCAGATTCGTACGATTTAATTTCTTCCGTTGAGATATCTGTTGCGAGAGTAAAATATTGGATAATTACATCATCGGTTATAGACATAAGCTTCCCGAACATATCAGATGCAGTATCTGTCAGCCAGATTGCATTCCCCCAGGTTTTGCTCATTTTGCGCCCGTCAGTACCCGAGAGAAATTCCATAGTTATGATAAAGCTTTCCTTTTTATCTTTCAAGAGAGATCTTCCTGCTTGCATGTTAAATGTTTGGTCAGTGCCACCGATTTGCAAATCGGTATCCAAAGTATAGCTATCATAGCCTTGCATAATAGGATATATAGTTTCAAGGAGTCCTACGCTTTTTCCATCAGTTAAACGTTTTTTTATAAGTTCTCTAGAAATAAAATCATTCAGGGAAAACTTTCCTACAAGCTTTATTACATCTTCGAATGAAAGTTTTGATAGCCATTCGCTGTTAAATTTAATCGTGATTTTTTCAAAATCTATAATCTTGCTTGCTTGTTCTCTATATGTTTTGAGGTTTTCTTGAATTTGGGTATTTGTAAGCTGGGGGCGCTCGGATTCTTTGTCAGACGTGTCTCCGATTCGAGCAGTAAAATCACCCACAAGGAAGGTAACATTGTGACCAAGCTGAGCAAATTTTTGTAGTTTGCGAAGTAAAACCGCATGCCCAAGGTGAATATTGGTGGCAGTAGGATCTATGCCCAAATAAATATTGAGCTTTTCTCCTGAGTTTAATTTCTTCTCAAGTATTTCTCGGTTTGGTATAATATTTGCCACACCTCTTGTGAGCAAGTCTTGCATTTCGTGCATGTGCTTAATTATACTTATTTGCAACCATTTTTTGCAACGATTCCATTTTCTTAATACGTTATGAAATATTACCGACCGAGACGACGTGTAAGAGCGCAATCCAAAACTAAGGGAAAGCTCAATTCTTTGAAGCTGTTTCTGATGGGGAGAGGAATGAAATATATCTTTTTTGGGCTTATTATATTGCTTATTGTTGGGTTTATTTTTGCGCTTTGGGTAAGTCGGGATTTGCCGACGCCAGGAAAACTTACAAATCCCGACTTGAAGGATTCAACGAGAATCTTAGACAAAGATGGAGAATTGTTATTTTCATTTTTCCAGGACATTAATAGAATTTATGTAAAACTTGATGATATTCCTGTGCATCTTCGAGAGGCAACAATAGCAGTTGAAGATAAGGATTTTTATACAAATCGTGGGTTTTCAGTCACTGGTTATATGAGAGGTTTGATTATCGATCCAATATTTCGGGGGCGCGTTACTGGAGGTTCGACAATCACGCAGCAGTTGGTAAAAAATGCGCTTCTTTCTCCGGAGCGAACTGCAACCCGAAAACTAAAAGAGCTGATTCTTGCGGTTCAGGTTGATAGCCGATTTAGCAAAGATGAGATCTTGGAAATGTACCTGAATAATATTCCGTATGGTGGATCTGCAGTGGGCGTTGAAGCAGCAAGCAATCTTTATTTTGATAAGAACGCAAAAGATCTTACGCTTTCAGAGTCTGCGTTTTTAGCAGGACTTCCGCAGTCTCCCTCCTATTATTCGCCGATCGTAAGTGGTGGAACGGCGTATATTGATCGCAGTGCGATAGTTTTGAGTCGCATGCAGGAGGATGGGTATATTAGTAAAGAAGAAGCGGAAAAGGCTCTTGCAGAAATTAAGAATTTTACTTTTGATCAAAAAACAGGAAGTATTAAGGCGCCACATTTTGTGATGTACGTGAGACAGCTTCTCATAGATCAGTTTGGGGAAAATCTTGTGGAAAATGGAAATCTTACTGTAACTACTACACTTGATTCCAATATTCAAGAAAAAACAGAAAAAGCAATAACGGAAGAATTTGAAAAGTTTGAGGGATATGATGTAAATAATGCAGCATCTGTTGTGTTGGATGTGGAGACAGGAGGAGTCCTTGCGATGGTTGGGAGCGTTGATTATTTCGATACAGGGAATGATGGAAATTTTAATGCTGCAACTGCACTCAGGCAGCCGGGTTCATCACTCAAGCCAATAACGTATGCTGTTGCCTTTGAAAAAGGTTATACACCAGCAACGCTTGTTATGGATGTAAGGACGAATTTTACATCGGGTACGAATGGAGACCCAGATTATCGTCCGGTAAATTATGATGGAGAATATCGGGGACCTGTACAATTACGGTTTGCATTGGGAAATTCTCTTAATGTACCGGCAGTAAAAATGCTTGCTCGCGTGGGGATTGAACCAGTTCTGGAGAAAGGATATGAAATGGGAATTGGTAATTGGGAACCAACTCAAAACAATCTATCAAATGTAGGATTATCTCTAGTTTTAGGAGGACGAGAGGCAACGCTTCTGGATGTGACATCTGCGTTTTCAGTTTTTGCACGAGGCGGTAAGCAAATAGATCCTCATGCGATAGAGAAGGTTGAGGATAGAAACGGAAAAACGCTCTATGCGTACGATAGGCCGAGCCCAAAGCGGGTTTTTTCTGAAGAAACTTCATTTTTGATATCCCATATATTACTTGATAATAATGCTCGCACTGCTGCATTCGGAGCGAATTCGTATCTCAATATTCCCGGTAGAACTGTGGCGGTTAAAACAGGAACGACTGATGAGAAGAAAGATAACTGGACGATCGGCTATACTCCCTCATATACTGTAGGCGTTTGGGTGGGGAATAACGATGCGACCCCGCTCGATCCACGGATTGCATCAGGTATTACGGGTGCAACTCCCATCTGGAATAAGGTGATGCGAGGGGCCTTAGACGGTACTTCTAACGAAGAATTTAAACAACCCGATGACGTGAAAGCAGTCGAGATTGATGCATTTTCTGGTGGAAAGCCAGTAGATGGACAGCCGACGCGCGTAGAATATTTTATAAAAGGAACAGAGCCATCCTCTAAATCTCCGATCTATAAAACGCTTAAGCTTTCAAAGCATGATGACGGAAAGCTAGCATCTGATCACGAAGTAGAAGAAAATGATTATGACACCGGTGAGTTTGTAGTATTTGAGGAAGACGATCCAGTATCTCAGGATGGCCAGAATCGTTGGCAGGAAGCGATTGATGAATGGGTGAAAAATACCTATGCAGCAGATCAGCCACAATACTATCCCCCCACGGAAAAATCTGATTATAAGGATTGATGAATCTCTGCTTTCTGCATAAGAAATTTTTATAGAAAGGTAACTTATCCTATCTTTGCTTTCAGTTTTTCCTTGAGGGTTTTTTCTAGCTCTTTTCGGATTGGTGCTACATCTTCATTTGAAAGGTTTTTCGTTCTATCCTGATAAGTTATGCGGAATGTTTTTTTATTCTCATATTCGTCAATAAGTTCTGTTTTTATAATGAGTTTATTGATAGAAAGGATGGTATCTACAATTTTTTTGTATGAACTATTATTTTTTATTTCAATTCGAATATCTTCAATTATTGGTGGATATTCCGGAATCGGGATAAATACCTTTTTATTTGTTGCATGCTGTATTAGTTCAAGAAAATCTAATTCAAAATTTACGACGTCTTCCTCCAGAAGTTCGATATCTCCAATTCGTTTATTCTCGATAAAAATATCTGCGCCTGCACCACCTTGCTGGCGTGTTCGGAAGTCGTATGAAAAAATGCCAATATCCTCAAGTAATGCCGCAAGAATCCCTTTTAAATCAAAAAACAGTGTATCACTACTTTTTTTTATTACTCCGCTAAAATGAGGATTCTCATCGGGAAGCGTGTCAGCCCTCTTTTTATAGATGTTTGCAATCTCAAAAATACTCAGCGTATCTTGGGGATTTTTTCTTATAACTTCTAAAAGGCTTGGTACGAGAGTGGTCCTCATATATATATGATCTTCTGATAGGGGATTTGAGATTTTAACTGCTGATTCAAGTGGTCCTTCGAATAATTCTTCAGAAACCATAGAGTATGTATAGACTTCATGAAATCCCCAGTATTTCATCGCATTTTTTACTCTGTTTTCCCAATAAAATATGCCCTCTTCTATATTTTTTGCTTGCTTATTTGTTATCGGAGGAAGCGAATTGGGAATCTTGTCATATCCATAGATTCTGGCAATTTCCTCTATGACATCTTCTTCTATTTGGATATCGTTGGCCCTGAAGCTTGGTGGAGTAACATTCCAAGAAGTTTTATTGCCGACAATTTGAAATGAAAGCATGGTAAGAATTTCTTTGACAGATCTATCAGGAATTGTGGTTCCGATGATATGGTTAATGCGCTCTTTTCGAACAGGTATCTTTGCTGTCTTTATAGGGTTTGGATACAGATCTATAATATCTCCAACAATTTTTCCGTCTGCATATTTCCTATAGAGTTCAATTCCTCGTTTGAGAGTAGGTGGAATAAGCTCTGGGTCTACTCCTTTTTCATTTAGGATTGCAGCTTCAGAACGAAGTTCTAGTGCAAGAGATGTCTTGCGGATTTTTTTTGGACTATTGTTGTTGAGGAATAGTACGATTCGTTTTGTGGTATTTGTTACAACGCTATTTTCAAGTCCCATAATACCGAGCAGATCTATGATTTCGCCTGATCCATCAATTGCCACAATATCTCCTCCTGGGAGAACATAAGTTCGCTCATCAAGTGTTTTAATGATTTCACTCTTTTCAGATTCACGAATACTAATTTTTTTGTCTTCAATCCTGTCATAGTCAAATACGTGCGCGGGGTGTCCAACTTCTCGCATGATGTAGTTCGTGATATCGATGAGATTGTTAAGAGCTCTAATACCGCTTTTCTCAAGCCGATCTTTTATAAAATCCGGAGAGTCTTTTACTGTGACATCCATGATTACGGCAGATACTCTATTCGTGAGTTTTTCATCAATTCGAATATCGAGATGAGTACTTTTTTTTGTAGTTTTAATATTTGTTGGCAATTCTTTGAATTGTGCTGTAAAGCCATTTTGGGGCAATATTGCTGAAAGTTCTCTTGCAAGGCCTACTGCAGACATGAGATCTACACGGTTTGTTGTAACTTCTATATCATAAAGAAAATCATTTCCTATTTTTTCTAGACGCTCTACTGAGACGCTTGCGAGAGAAAGATATTTGGAAATATCTTTGGGTGTAGCGTTTGTGGTTATGTGATCGCGTAAAAAGCTATCCAAGATTTGTATATTCATAATTAAAATTGCCTAAGAAACTCTATTTTATTTGAGTAAATCAGTCTGAGGTCGGGGATTTTTAGTCCTTCTTTCATCATCAGAACCCGCTCCACTCCCCAGCCAAATGCGAATCCGGAATATTCTTCAGGATCTATTTTTCCTGCCTTTAATACATTTGGATGTACCATGCCAGCTCCACCCAGCTCAAGCCAGCCTTCTTTACAAAGCTTGCATCCTACACCATCACACATTCCACAACTGATATCGACTTCAAATGACGGCTCGGTAAATTGAAACTGATATGGCCTGATTCGTGTAGTGCGATTTTCTCCGAAATATGATTTTGCGAAATAATCGAGGACCCCTTTCAGATGTCCGATGGTGATATTTTTATCTACTACTAAGCCTTCAAACTGATGAAACATTTCTGTGTGTGAGATATCGCTTTGGCGGCGGTAGCATTTCGCCAGATTCAGCATATGAATTGGAAGATTCCCCTTTTCCATTTCTCGAACTTGTCCGGATGATGTGTGAGGAGTCAGAATCATTGGACCGAATTTTCTATGACGGTCGTCATCAATAAAGAATGTTTCCCATTCGTCTCTTGCCGGATGATCATCAGGGAAGTTGAGGGCTTCAAATGCATACCAGTCCCATTCTATTTCTGGGTGTCGTACTCGTGAGAATCCGATATTTTCAAATATTTTTGTAATTTCTTGGATGGCTTGTGTTACGAGGTGAAGAGATCCTATTGTGGGCTTTATCCCCGGTCTTGTGATATCTAGTTTTTCTGCGCGCGCAGTGTGTTTTCCATCTTTCAGACTCTGCTCTTTATCAGAGATTATTGTCTCAAGGGTTGTTTTTATTTCATTGGCGAGACGTCCTAATTCGGGTCTGTTTTCTTCTGGAACATCTTTGAGATTTTTTAGCTCACGGGTGAGTTTTCCCTGTCGTCCAAGAAAATCTATATAGATTTGATTTAACTCTTCGAGTGTTTCAACCCCTACTATGAGGGACATCGCTTCATTCTTTATGTTTATCAGTTCTGCTTGCATAGTATTTTATGGAGAGATCAATCATTTCTTTTGTCTCGTCAACGCATTCTAGCTTTTCAACCTCTTCTCTTGTAAGCCATTTTGCGTCATTTGTCTCTTCATCCTTCGATACGTCAATTGTATCAGAAATAGGACGTGCCAAAAAGCCGTGGAGGTGGTATATGTCAGTTGAGTATTGTTTGGATATTTTCTGGAATTTATTTGTGGCAAGCTGAATAGTGAGACCTGTCTCTTCTCGTGCTTCGCGAATACACGCGTTAGCGATTGTCTCATCCTTCTCTACTCCACCTCCGGGGAGTTGCCACTTCATATGCATTGTAGGGTTGCTCGGGTCAAAGCGTTGCGTTAGAAGAATTTTATCGTTTTCTATAATTACAGCAAGTGCAACCTGTATGTTTCTCATTTTTCTATAAAAAAACCTCCCTTAGGGAGGTTTACGCAGACGTCATTTTGCAACTATTTGCTTTCAAAAGCCTGCTTCACAATGGTGGTGAATGTTTGTGGATCATTCACAATAATTCCTGCCATAGTTTTTCTATCAAGTTCAATATTTTTCTTTCTGAGCATGTTAATAAACGTGCTGTATGAATGTCCTTGTTCCTGGACCGCACCAGTGATCCGAGTTATCCAGAGGCGTCTCATATCACGTTTTCGCCTTTTTCTGCCATGAAATGAATATTGATTTGCATGCAGTACTGCTTCTTGTGCAGTCTTGATAAGTTTACTGCGTGTTCCTCTGTATCCTTTTGCAAGGCCTAGAACCTTTTTATGTTTTTGTCGGGACACTGTCCCTCGTTTTACTCGTGCCATAATTTTTTATGCAAGTGCTAGCATTTGCTTCACTTTTTTACCAAATTTTCCGTCAAGTGTTTTCTGTTCTTTCATACGTCTTAGAGTTCTCTTGCTATGTTTTGAGCGCAAATGAGAGAGATTCTGACTTCCTCGAAGAACTTTGCCCTTTTTAGTCACCTTAAATCTATTTCGTACTGATTTTTTAATTTTTATTTTATTTTTTGCCATTTTATTTTTTTGTTATTATAACAACTAATTGTCGACCTTCCATACGCATTTCACGTTCTTGTTTCGCAACGTCTTCCAGACTATCTAAGACTTTATTCAAAACCCGTTCTCCAAGCTCCTTTTTTGTTATCTGGCGACCAGCAAATCGCACTGCAAATTTTACCTTGTCCCCTTCTGCTAAAAACTCACGAGCTTTTTTCAGTTTTATTGCTAAATCATGTTCTCCGATAAACGGTCCAAACCTGATTTGTTTAGTCTGAGAAGTTTTGGTATTTTTCTTCTCCTCCTTTTTTTTCTTATTTAAATGATACAGGAATTTGCTAAAGTCGATGATCTTTACCACTGGCGGTTTTGCTTGTGGTGCAATCTCAACCAAATCAAGTTCTTTTTCCCGTGCCATTTCTAGTGCTTCTAAAATGGCCATCACTCCAATCTGCTTATCTTCGCTATCGATAAGTCGTACCTCGCGTGCCCTAATCTGTTCGTTTTTCCGATAAAAGGGCAGATTGTTTCGTTTATTAGTTTTTCTTCTCAATGTCTTTTTTTACTTTCTCGATAAGAGATTTTAGCGCAATTCCCTTTTCTTGTTCACCGTTTCTATGTCGTACTGTCACAATGAGTTTTTCTTGTTTTCGCGCCGTTTCTTCTTCCTGACCGCCTATTATACAAATTATAGGTGCTTTTTGTAAAGTAGCGTCACGGATTTTCCCCTGCATTGTGTCATTCCTGTCGTCAAATTTTACCCGAATTCCGTTATTTTTGAGCTCGTTTGTGATTTTTTTTGCATACTCATTATTCTTCTCACTAATAGGAATTACAACTGCCTGAACAGGTGATAAAAAGAGTGGAAATGCTCCTTGGAAGTGTTCAGCAAGAATTCCAATGAATCGTTCAAATGATCCAAAAATTGCGCGATGAATCATAACAGGTCGTTTTTCCTGTCCATCATTGTCAATATATTTGAGATCAAATGCTGCTGGTTGATGGAAGTCGAGTTGTACTGTTGCAAGCTGCCATTCACGTCCTAACGAATCTTTAATATGCACATCTATCTTCGGACCGTAGAATGCGCCATCTTGCTCTTTGAGGGTGTAAGAAAGAGTGTTATCTTTTAGTGCTTGTTCGAGATCTTTTTCTGCTCTGTTCCAGTTTTCCTCCGTTCCGGCAAATTTTTCAGGGCGCGTAGCAAGTCGAAACTCATACTGAAAACCGAAACTATCATAGAATCCAATCATAGTTTTTAGGATTTTTGAGATTTCATCCTGTATCTGGTCTTCTGTTGCATAAATATGCGCATCATCCATGGTTATTTGGCGAACTCTGAGAAGTCCATTTACTTCACCAGACTTTTCTCGTCTATGAAGCCTTCCGATCTCAGAAAGCCGTAATGGAAGCTCTCGATAACTTCGTGGTCTGAACCTGTAGATCACGGTTGATTCTGGGCAATTCATAGGTTTAAGAGTATACGTCTGAGGATTTGGATCGTTTTCATCCTCTTTTATCTCCAAGTTGTACATGTTGTGATCTCCGAATTTATTCCAATGTCCGGATTGTTTGAATATCTCACTTTTAATCATGATGGGAGTTGACGTCTCCTGATAGCCATTTTCTGCTGTAAGTTCTCTAATATATTTCTCGAGTTCTTTGAAAATAATCATGCCATTTGGTAGCCAGAACGGAGAACCAGGAGCAAGGGCGTCTGTAAAAAATAGCTCTTGTTCTTGGCCAATTTGCTTATGATCCTTTAAATTACTTGAATTCATTTGAGGGTGTTATTGTATCACAGGTTGGGATTATTATTCTGAACGAAATTTACGATATCGACTATAAAACTTCCGATAATGGGAACATAGTCAATTCGTGCGATGAGAAAAGAACCTATGGCAAGAATTATGCTTACTCCGACAGTTACCCCTAGTCCCCAGGCGATTCCTCCAATAAAATTATCTCTAAGAATTTTCTTCAGTGATTTATGGGATGCTTCGTCTACTTTCTGCATAGCTTCATTGTACCGAAAGTCCAAGCTTGCTATCAATAGCTTGCATGGATGAAAGCACTATTTGGATGAAATTTTTAATAGGAATGCCGAGTGATTTTTCGCATTGATAAATTTGTGCTCGGGGAACATTTTCTGCAAAAGATGCATCTTGCAGTTTCTGGAAAACGATATCCGCATTGAGATCTGTAAGTTTCTTGTCGGAAAGCTTGAGTGCGCAATATACGATAAATCCCGTTAATTCATCACAAGTATATAGTGCCCAGTCCATGGGAGTTTTTGGCTCTATTTTTGTGTAAGCATAATTATGTGCTTTGATTGCATGCATAATGTGCGGAGGAATTTGGTCTTTCATTTTTTCTTCCAGATATAACGTGTGTTTTTCTGGATTCTTTCTGGTTAATTCATAGTCTGCGTCGTGGAGGAGTCCGGTAATCCCCCACTCTTCTTCATTTTGCGGAATATTGGTTTGCTGCGAAAAGGAGACTGCAAGCGCACGCATTGCTGCTTCTACGGCCAAATGATGACGAATAAGACTCTGAGATTGGGTGTAGACAGTGAGGGTTTGGTATGCGCTTTCTCGTGTCACTTACTTAGTATAGCAATTATTCATAGACTGTTATAGTGTGTGGACTTAAGAGGATTCGAACCTCTGGCCTTTGCAATGTCAATGCAACGCTCTAACCAACTGAGCTATAAGTCCAGCATCAGAATTGATTTTATGTGTCTGTTTACTGTAGCTCGATAGAATTCATTATTTATCACCTTTTTTCTTTGAATATTAAATATTCAATAATCAGAGTGCAAGTAATCTACAGAATACGAATCTCTGGTATTTTAACAGATCGAAATTTATCCGACAATCTTTACTATTTTTAGATATCATGTCTTATTTTTTCAGTATTAAGCAATTGCTTTTGTTGACACGAGAGATTTTTTTGTTACAATAATCTTAATGAGAAAAAATTGTTCATACATGTTCGGACGCGCCCTAGTGATTACGCACTAGGGAGTTTTCCGTGTGGAATAATTTTTTTATCGGAACTCCCTTACAGAAGGGAGTTTTTTTATGGGATAAAATCCTATAAGCACTTTGACATATCTTGTGATGATGCTTTGTTCTCCCCGCGTGGGACATAAAAAAGTCTTGCGCTGGGGGAACGAAAGCACAAAAAAGTCACACTGATGGGCCGGTGAGAATCGGTAGTAGGCAATATTCGATACGAGAGAGCCAAATTGGAGGAGTTATGTCCACAATGCAAGCAATGGGTATAAAAGCAGTTGATCTCGAAAGCCTTGTTGTCTTACTGAATGAGCCAAGTATTGTATATGATTTTTCTCAAAGAAAAGGTTTTATTCAGTGGAAAAATAGTTATCGCGTAATTCTTCGGCAAAACAGTAATGGGCGAGATTGTCATGTACGCGTGTATCTTCCGGGAATGGAAACGTTGATGGAAGGTGAAACACTCTCTGTGAGAGCAAGAGGCGACGTACACTTTACTGATATGAAATACTACCGTGATTCGCGATGTTTTTCTGCGAAAGTAATTGGTAGGAATCAGGGCGAGCTCCAGTTCGAATCTATAGTTCTTTCAGATCCACTACGCTCTTTCCGTAAGAAAGGGCGATAAAGTCTTATGTTGTTGGGCTGATTTATTCAGTAGCGACCGAGTTTGCGCATATAGCGCGAGAGGAGATTGGAATGTCATTAGTCACCGCTCAGACAGAAATCGATTTGGAGAAAGTCGCTTTCAACCTCAACAGGAAGAATCTTTTATATGATCTTTCTTCGAATCGGAAAGTAGACTTTACTCTTGATGAGTTCCTTGAGTTTGAGGGAGTGCAGGTGGTAAAGGATGTAAATGATCCTTATCTCTGCCATGTTCGACTGGTGATCCGGCCTGAATATAAGATGCCTGTAGGCTTCACCCTTGCGGTGAAGATTGGGCCGAGACATCCTATTAGTCGAATGTCCTATTTTCATGAGTGGAATAATCTCCATTGCAGGGGGAAGCTGCCGAGAAGCAAAGTAGGAAGCCTCGAATTTGAGGTTGTAGAAACCCATGCAGCGCGGAAGCGCTACAATGGACCAGAAGCGTATCAATGCCGCCAGAGGGCGCGCGAGCTTCCGCAATACTCTCATCATTACTAACGCGAAAGCGTTTTCATCACAAGATACGTCCCTTAGGGGATAGGAAGATTTTAGGTAGTGCATCATAAGCACTTTGCACGCTTTTTATGCGCAGCCTTTCATATCTTTCTATCCCCTTCATTCTAAAGCCATGAAAGAAAGAGAATACATAGAGCCAGATATGCGGATTGTAAATCCGAATAATCCCGCTTGTTCCTTGGATATTTATGCCTACTCGAATTCTCATTTAAAAAATAGCAATGGAGAAAGGATCCGCGAAAAGGATTTGACTACCCGTTCAGGGGAACTCTATGAAGGAGTAAGTATTGCATTTGGTGCGTGGAATAATCCAGAATGTGAAAATGAAGATATGAGAGAAAAAGTAGTTCGCTCCGGTTTTGCGCCAGAGCTCCATACTACTCCTCAGGCGATTGACTCAGTTCTTCAGAAGGCGCGTGTCCTTATGGAAGAGTGTCCGTATAGAGATGGGGCACGGTGTAAGCAGAATTATCGAGAGTCATAGATTGTCTTCAATGCCAGGTGCAAGTTCTTTTGGAGCATATTGGAGCCAGCTATCAAGTTCATTTCTAACTTCTTCTACCAGTCCTGGAGTAGGCTCATGAGGATAGTCTTGAATCCAATCACTTAAAACGTCGCGTGCGCTTTCTATTCTTCTGAAGTCTTCAATTTTTTCGTTATGATAGTTTCCTCGTTCCATAAGTATAAATAACTTTAATTTTAGGTTTCAAAAATCGCGATACTCGTCTTTTAGTAAGTTTTTTTATCCGCGTTTATCAGATTTATTTACCCCGATTGTCGCGCAATAGCCCGTTCATTATTTAATGTAAAACTGGTGCCATGTTTTTTGCTCATAGCCATATATTGTTTTTCTTGTTTCCTATTGTTTACCATAGCGCCGAGCGTATTTACTTCTTCCATTTTTTCTCGAGTGTTTCTAATAGTTAAAAATACCCATTCATAGAAATTGAGATGATATTTTCCTGGCTTTTCAGGAGTTTGTTGAGTGTTAATTTCTGTAAACACCATTTCCATTTCTGCAGAGGCGTCTTTGAGTTTTTTGATCTCTATTCGGATTTCTTCAATCTGCATGCTAAGTTGCTGTTGCTCTTCATGGTTTTGCTTGCTTGGGGCTGCAAGAATTTCTTGAAAGTACGCCCGATGCTCAGCGCTTGGAGATTTTTTCTCTTGTTCTTGTTTAGGTTTTTCCCCTCCAAGCTCTACTTCATTTCCTTCTGTTAGACTTCCTTCTATTCCAAAGACTTGATGTTCAGCATCTATTGTGCTTTCTTTTAGTTGGCTTACTGCGGTTTTGTGAGTATCATCAAATATTTTTCTCAGCCCTGAGGTTAGATTTGCACCAGCTTCTGCAAGACTTGCGCCAATGATAGTGTTATCAGATTTCATGGCCCTTATTATAGAATATTAGGCTCTTTTTTTCAAATTTGAGTGAGGAAATCAATAGTTTTTTGCTGTCTTATAATACTTGCGACGAGATACGGATTTTGCATAATTTCTTGTTGTTGTTCTTTGTCTCCAATTTTTCCTATTGCATTCGCGATATCTTCTTCATTTACTGTGATTTTTTCTACTTCAGCAACTTTTCTCAGGAAGAATTCAAGTTTAATATCTCGCTCTGCGCGGTTTCTGTACTCCTTGCGCATATCTTCTCCGGTGATTTTTTTGCTTTCTAAATATTGTTCAAGTGTCATTCCGAGCATTTTTATTTCATCAATCATTTGTGATAAAAGTCGTGATACTTCACGCTCAATAATAACATTGGGTATTGTGATTTTTGCTTGAGAGAGTCCTGCAGTAATAACAGCATCAATAGATGGCTTTTGAGGCTCCTTGTCTTTCTCAGTAACGATTTTTCCTTTTGCATTGAGGTCTTGGATTGCCTTTTTGTACTCTCTAAGTTCGACCTTTGGCTCTTCGGCGACTTCTGCGCTAAATCGTAGATCATGATTGAACTCATATGCCTCAATATGAATCTGTGGAGTTATGATTGGTTGCAATTTGTGCTTTTCTACCGCTTCTTTATATGCATTCGTTACAAGTTCTTTCAGAACCTCTTCTTTGAGTGCTTCTTGGGAAACGTTTTTTTTCGCAACTTCTTTTGGTGCCATTCCCTTTCGAAATCCTGGAACAGTCACTCGTTTTATGAACTCATCTTCTCGTTTTTCATACTCTTTTTTCACGAGATCTTTTGAGACTGTGATATTAAGTTCTATTGTGCCGTCCTTTTTACGAATAAGCTCCTTTTTTGGTTCTTCAGCCTGAGCTTTTTGAGTTTTTTTGGGAGTAGTTTTTTTTGTTTCAGCCATTTGGATATTGTAACAAATTATTTCTTGAGTTCAAGGCTTCCTTGAAAAATGCTCTTGAGATGATTTCTCCATTGTGAATTGTTGGAGCTTTATTTCCCCAACATCCATAAATAGTTCATTATGTTATGTCAGGAAGATTCTTAAGTTTAACCCCATTGTATTCAAAATAGTTTGCGCCTTGATATGCGCCGCTTGTGTTAAGTTGATTTTTCTGCTCGAAAATTTTATAAGTTAGCGGTGAAAGCTTCCAAACTTGCCCTCCATGTTCAGCCTCTCGCTCACCAACTATTTTTGCAGTTATGTCTTTATCGGATATAAATGTAATTACGTCTCCGTTTTTCAATCCTTTTCGGTAAAAACTAAACAAAGCTCCTTGTTTTCTTGCTTCTGAAACCTCGTCAAATTCTTTTTCTTTATCTATGTTTTTTGGATAAATAATCTTACCTTCAAAAGATAGAAGTAATTGCTTAGCTACTTCGTAATCTAATGCAAATAATTCACTATCTCCGATGCGTTGTTTGCTGAATACATCATGTAATAGATTTTCTTTATCCTGGTAATCTTCGACTTCAATGGCAAAAAATCGCTTAAGCCCTGAAACATTATAGTACCCGTTTGATTCTAGAAAACGCATTCGCTCCTGATAATTGTTTGTCCCTGTCTGCCCAATTTTAAGCAGACCCGAAACAGCCGTTGTCATTATGTAGATAATGCCTTTTGTCATTGCTGTAATTTGAGGTTTAGTAGACAAATTTTATGTAGCTTATTGTGCCCGGGAAAGGACTTGAACCTTCACACCTTTCGGTACTGGTTCCTAAAACCAGCGCGTCTACCATTTCACCACCCGGGCATCGTAGGAATTATACTATGCACAAGTAAGTGATTTCCACCTTAGATAGTAATTTCTACTTCATTTTTAAGAATATCTATATACTCTTTTTCAATAGAATTTATGAAAGAATTTACTCGCACTGCCCACGTAGGAGATTCAGCATAAATTGGCCCAATAGTCCATACAGTATCTGCTCCACGGTCATAATACCGAGATTTTAGTGATTGGGTAATCGTATCAATACCATGTTCCCAAGATTCAAAGTAAATATATCCTCCACCCCACCCATATGCATTATAGGAGTTTGGCATTAGGTGTTTTCCAAATCCAGATTCAAGCCCAGAGATTGCAGGGAGAAGTTTCCAGTCCACGCCATTTTTATCAGCAAGTGCAACATATGCTGGAGCAGCTGATTTTAGTGGTGAATTGTATCGCTCGAACACCTTTTCAAGTGCCTGAACGCGGATATCATCACGAGGAGCGATCTCGCTTCCAATTGCAAGCTGCGCCGAAGCAGTCTGTTGTAGTTGATGTGCGTTTACCTTTTGCGGCATAAGAATTGCTGCAAAAAGAATAATTGCTATGATTACAATTTTTTTCATACAGTGTCCCGTCTCCGGGAAGTTTTTGTAACTGTTCAAGCTTTCTCAGTACATGAAAAAACTTGAGGATTCCAAAAACTGTATTGGGGAAAAAGTAGAAGGGTCTAAATATAGATTTACTATATTCAGACCATAAAAAAATCCTAAAGTAGTTTTGGGCTACCTTAGGACCTGTTGCGTATTGTATCAGTTGACTATAGGTTTGTCAAGGGGTAAAACTACGGGATGTAGTGCCAATTTTGAGGCTAATTAGAGATGTGTGGATATCTGTCCCATTACAAAATTAACTGTTTCTGCCCAGGATCCATTACTTACCGGGTTGTATTTTTTCATAATTTCCTCAGGACTTACAAGTCCGATTCCTACATATCGTTCTCCGAGTCCTTTTGAGACTGTAGTTATTGCCTCTGGGTAATCAGTGAAATAGGTAGTCTTTCCTCCGTAAATTCCATACCCCCAACAATTATGTGAGTGCTTGGGGATTTTATGGCATAAAGTACTTTCCTTCATAGCAATAGCTGGTACGAGTCTGTAATCTAACCCATGCTTATCAGCTTCTGTAACTATCAGCTCGGCATATGGTTTGAGGGGAGAATCATAGCGTGCAAAAAATTCTTCAAGTGCGGTGATTCTACTATCTGATGTAGTGATCATTCCATTTATCTCACGTGTCTCTTCTGGGAGTGCTTGGTATTTCGGTTTTTCAGCATAAATAATTGTTTTATGGAGGCTGTTAGAGCTAAATAGTGTCGTTAGAAGCGCTGCAGTGAGGATTATAAAAACCAAGAATGAGCTTATGAAGTACCCTGCTATAAAAGCAATTCTCTTACCCATACTTTAATCTGTCATTTTCACGATTTAAAGTCAAGGTGTAAGACTACTAAAAACTGTTACATACTAATAGTTTACAATATTAAACAATTGTTTTGAGGTATGAATATTGATACAATTTGAGGGTAAGCCGGAGTGGCGAAATGGTAGACGCGCAGTGTTCAGAACGCTGTATCCTTTGCGGATGTGGAGGTTCGAGTCCTCTCTTCGGTACACTAAAGCCTAAGCTTTTTGACAGATTATTTGGCTGGATTTTTTATAACTTAAAGATTATGGGGGATTTCTACCTGTATATTTGAGTTTTAAATCTTGCGAGCATACTAAAAGTTTATTATGATAAGTGTATGGCGAAGGAATTTAGTCATTCAATTCGAACCGCTTACTTCTACCTCTTTTCTGCAATTGGCGTAATTCTTCTCATAGTTGGCGTTTTTAAATTATCAGACTTTACGGTAAAGCAGGTATTTTTAGATGAGTACTATCTTCCATACGAATCTGGGCGATGTAATTATCCACAGCCTCGTGAACAGTGCATGGAAGAGCTTAAGCGGGAACGAGATCTTAAAGAAGTGACCGATGTTTCAAGCTCAATTACATTTATTGTCGTTGGGTTATTGCTTTTTGGGTTTCATTATAAGAAAGCACGAAAGCTTTCTTAATCTTGAGATTTAGCTTAAAATTCTCTATACTACTCTAGTCTTTTGCCGAGATTGCCAAGTTGGTCAAGGCGCGTGTCTGAAGAACACGTTATCCGGGTTCGATTCCTGGTCTCGGCACAGCGAAATTTCAAGACCTCTATTTTTCGCTCTGATGAAATCAGAGCTTCAGTATCCGGTCTGAAATTTCGCCCCTTAATCCCGCTGTGCGGGATTACAGAAATGTTTTGCATTTTTGAGAAGTCGAGAATTTTAATTTTCGAAATAAGGAATAGTGACGAAGGGTAAAGATTTTAAATTTATTTAAAACCGCCAAGCGAGGTCCATGAGGACGCGCGGGAATAGCTCAGTGGTAGAGCGTCTCGTTGCCAACGAGAAGGTCGAGGGTTCGAACCCCTTTTCCCGCTCCGAAATCAGAAGTATTTGTTTCTGTACTCCAAATTCATTGATCATCCTCTATTTTTAGTATAAAAGCGGTAGCTTTGTGGTTATAATAAAAAGTTATAGGATTGTATTAAGACACACCACTAGATAGGTTTTATTCTTGTAGTGTTTACTAGTATTAGTTATTGAGTTTTTGTAAAAAATCTATTCCTCTATAAGCTTGGGGGCAAGTTTTCGCTCCTTAATATAACTGAGAAGCACAAGTGCCAAAAAAATAAAGGAGAATATTTATTCCGGAAATTCCCACCATCTCTGATGTTAAGGGTTTAGTCAGAGATAAATAATCTAAATCGATTAGTGGACGATGAGGGATTTGAACCCCCGACACCCTCGGTGTAAACGAGGTGCTCTAGCCAGCTGAGCTAATCGTCCGAATTTCGGGAATGGATTTCGTACGGTTCATTTATGATACATCATAAATTGCGCCATTTTCATCATTCCTCCTTTATTCAAAAATACTTACGCATTTTTCAGAGTCACCCCGTTTAATGGGATGAGGTAGCAAGCTGACAAGTGTGTTCGAATCTAATCGAACTAAGCATAAAGGTCTTGCCAGTTTTGCGGTGGGCTTGAGAGGACTCGAACCTCCACACCTTACGGCACAGCCACCTCAAGACTGCGTGTATACCAATTTCACCACAAGCCCGACTTACTTTCATATTGTAGCAAAAAATTATGAGAAAACAATTATATCCTATAAGACTTGACAAATAAATAAATATCATTACAATGTAACTTTTAAGGCTTTTTGAAAAGTTTTTGAAATACTGTATAAATAGATTATGAGAATAACAAGCCCAGCATTTGGTCATAACGAAATGATACCTGCAGAATATACGTGTGATGGGGAGGATGTTAATCCAACACTTATGTTTGAGGATGTTCCAGAGGATATTAAGTCTCTTGCGCTTATTGTGGATGATCCTGATGCTCCAGGAAAAACCTGGACTCACTGGATAGTTCTGAATATTTCTCCTGATGCAGATGGGATACATGAGGATTCTGTGCCTGAGGAGAGTATCTTAGTGATGAATGACTTCGGAAGTACTCATTGGGGCGGTCCGTGTCCGCCACGAGGTATTCATAGGTATAGATTTAAGCTTTATGCGCTTGATGGAGAGCCTGAGTTTGAAGAAGATATGACGATCCTGGAGATAGAAGAAGCAATAAAACCTCATGTAGTCGAAGAGGCAATGCTTATTGGGCTTTATACAAGAGAGTAGATACCCCCTTGATTGATCTTATTATATTTTTCCTATGAAATTTCTTAATAAAAAAATTATTGGTATCGGTTTGCTTGGAGTGTTTTTATTTGCAGGTGGAATTATTTATTTTTCTGAAAAATTAAATAACGTTGATAAAGTTCAAAATGAAAAAAAATCTTTTAGAGAAGATGTTCTCTCCTCCCCTACGCCATCTGATGTTGAGATACAAATACCCGAGCGTTTTATCATTCCCATGAGACATCATACTTTTCAAACGTTTAACAATTGTGGTCCAGCGACTCTTTCTATGGCGCTTTCTTATTGGGATGTGAATATTTCTCAGCACGAATTAGGGAATATTTTGAGGCCATATCAGGTGGCGAAAGGAGATAATGATGATAAATCTGTAACGTTAGAAGAGGTTGCACGTCAAGCAGAGGTGTATGGATTGCATGCCTATCTTAGGCCAAATGGTACTCTAGAAAAGATAGAAAAATTCATTTCTCAAGAAATTCCCGTAGTGACACGTACTCGGTTAGAGCCTCATGAGGATATTGGACATTACCGAATAATTCGGGGATATGATAGAAATGCCCATGAGATTATTCAGGACGATTCACTTCAGGGAAAAGATTTACGGTATTCTTATGGGGAATTTATTACATTGTGGCAGCCGTTTAATTATGAATATCTACTTATCGTTCCAGAAGAAAAAAAGGAAATCGTTGAGAAAATTCTTGGTGAAGAGCTTAGTGAGAGGGCTGCGTGGGAGAATGCGCTTTCTCGTATTGAAGCTGAAATTCAAGAAAATTCAGATAATTGGCATTTGATTTTTGCAAAATCTCGGGTTCATTATTATCTTGAGGAATACGAGAAATCTATCGAAGAATTTGAAAAAGTAGAAGATAGGATTTCTTTCCGGACCCTCTGGTATCAAATTGAGCCGATAAAGAGTTATTATGAATTGAGGCGATATGAGAAGGTGTTTCAGATTACTGATGCAATTCTCAATAATCAAAATCGTGCGTTTTCAGAGCTTTATTACATTCGCGGTCAAATGTATTTAGATCAGGGAGATACGGCCCTTGCTCGAGGTGAGTTTGAGAATGCAGTGCGGTATAAAAATAACTATACTCCCGCAATTGAGATGCTTAAAAATCTCTAAAATTCGCTAATAATTTTTTCTTCAGAAATATGGAACCAGAAAAATCTATGACCAGTAAGAGTAAGGAAGTATTTTTCGTCTGTAACTGTCGGAAATACGATTTCTCCATTCATCTCAAAGAGATTTAATCCTTTATATTCCGATAGATCTATTTCACAGTATTGCGCGCGTCGAGATAAATTATAGACACAGAGAATTGTGTCATCTTTATATTCTCGAATGAACGCAAAGATTGCTTTATTTCCGGTTTCAAGAGCTTGGAACGTTCCTCTTCCAAATGCCTTCGTCTTGCGCCTTACTTTTAGTCGAATCTTTACCCAATTGAGGAAAGAATATGGCATTTTCTCCTCTGTTCGTACATTGAGTGTTTCATAATGATATGCTGGGTTTGTGATGGGTGGTAGATAGCAGTGTTCAGGGTCTGCTATAGAAAATCCAGCATTGAGATCGGAACTCCATTGCATAGGTGTTCTCACACCATTTCTATCTCCGAGAAATACGTTATCCCCCATTCCCAGCTCATCTCCGTAGTACATTACTGGACTTCCGGGAAGTGTAAGGAGCATTCCTGTGAGGAGCTCCATGGTAAGTTGGTCATTGTCTACGAGTGGCGCAAGTCTTCGTCTAATTCCTACATTTATTTTCATTTTCGGGTGTTTTGCGTATTCCATATACATGAAGTCTCGCTCTTCATCTGTTACCATTTCAAGAGTTAGCTCGTCATGATTTCTTAAGAAAGTTGCCCATTGGGAATTTTTCGGAAGGTCTCTGGTCTGCTCCAGAATGTCTTCAATTGCAGTTTTGTCCTTTTTTGCAAGGGAAAGATAGATCCGTGGCATAAGCGGGAAATTAAATGCCATGTGGAACTCCGGGTTTTCGTTATCACCAAAGTATGGGATTGTTTCGGAGGGGATCTGGTTTGCTTCAGCAAGAAGAATTTTTCCAGGGTATTTTTCATCCATCATGCGTCTAACGTCTTTGAAAAACTCGTGCGTTTCAGGAAGATTTTCTCCAGATGTCCCTTCTCGCTCAAATAAATACGGCACAGCATCACATCTCATTCCATCAAGTCCAAGGTCCATCCAGAAGCTAATAATCTTTTTCATTTCCTCGCGCACCTCTGGGTTGTCATAATTAAGATCTGGTTGATTGCTAAAAAATCTATGCCAGAAGTATTGTTTCGCTTCAGGATCCCAAGTCCAGTTAGAGGTCTCAGTGTCGGTGAAAATGATCCGAATATCTTTATATTTTTTATCATCATCTGCCCAAACAAACCAATTTCTCTTTGGACTATTTCTATCGGTACGTGCTTCCTTGAACCAGCTATGTTCATTTGATACGTGGTTAAATACCATATCGGAGATAATGCGGAGTCCTCTGTTGTGTGCTTCCTCTGTAAATTTTTTGAAGTCATCAAGTGTTCCTAGGTCAGGGTGAATATTATAAAAATCAGACACGTCGTATCCGTCGTCTTTAAGAGGTGAGGGGAAAAATGGGAGAAGCCAGATGCAGTCTATTCCCAGGCTCTGGAGATAGTCGAGTTTTTGAGTGAGTCCTGTAAAATCTCCTATTCCATCCCCATTGCTATCAAAAAATGTTCTCACATGTAGCTCATAAAAAACCGCGTCTTTATACCATAAGTCATCTTCTATATTTTTTTCTATAAGCTTTTCATCTAGCTCTCCGGGGGACATTCTAGACATACGAACACTATACCATCTCGAATGCGTTTCGTCATCATATAATTCCAATAATGATGTCTTCCTTGAAGCTGGGGTGCGTTTTTACTATAATTTACGGGTCCCACACTAAATATGGGTGCGTTTTTGCCGAGTCGTCTAATGGTAGGACAACGGACTTTGGATCCGTTTATTCTGGTTCGAATCCAGGCTCGGCAGCATGATTCTACTGATAGGCTGATAATCGATCAAATTGCTTGTTATTACGGCCTTTTCTGTAGGTTCTAACGCAAATATAATGTCCTCGATTTCTCTCTTTGCTTTCTCTATAAGAAAATATGGCCTATCTCCTGAGATTTGGAGGCTTCGATCTAGAATTGTTAGGTTCGAACCAAGTTTTGACAAAATATAGGTTTTGGTTCTAACGTCACCTGTTTCAAACTGATATTTGGCACTGCAAGCGAAGTTAAATGTCTCTTTTGACTGGAAATACCACTCCTCTTGTTTCTTGTCCACTGAGTCAATTTGCTTCATGACATCTTTTCTCTCTTTTAGTAGTCTTTCTTCCTCATCATCGTAGAACTTCTGCATTTCAGTACCATTCGTGACGTTTTCTCTTGAGATTCTAAGTCTCGTAAGCCGCGCAAGCGCTTTATCACAGTTTTCCATCTGTTTTACAAGGTTTTCTTTAATACTTCTAATGTCTGTTTCTTCTTTATCATTTAGTTCATTTAAGTGATCTATGCACCAATCGCGGAACTCTTCCGTTAATTCAAATTTGTTAAGCTCTGTTTTGATCTTATCTTCAAGATTTTTCAGTGTCACACTACCTTGAGAACAAGTCTTAGTAACTCTTTTTGTGCAGTGGTAGAACACATAATGCAGCAACTTTGGATTTTTCATTTCCTCAATTAAAGTGCCACATTTAGGACAAGCATTTGTCAGTTTTCCTTTATGGAACTTTTGCTTACAAGTTGAGCAGATTATTTGCATCTTTTCCTCAGCAGTCACACTTCCGTCACATTCACCACATTTGAGAACATGCTTATATGCGAATTCATGTCGTGCCATACGTGGCTTGCCTTTGCGTCCTAAACGCACCTGTAGTGTGTCAAATTCATCTTCAGTGAGCATTGGCTTATGTGTTCCAAATACTTCTCCTTCAGATCGCACCATGAGGCCATAATAGTAACTATCTGTGAGGATTCTGTACCATCCAGATTTTGCCATTGGCAAACCGCCTTTACTTCCTCTTGCTCTTGATCTAAATTTCCATTTGTTATTTAGAACATCTAATGCTTCCATTGGAGTATAAGTTCCATCAATAATCAATCTCATTGCATTTTGCAGTAATGGAAATCTTTCCTCATCCACGCCTATTTTCTTTTCCTTGGTGGCTTCATCATAGTAGTTGAAGTATCCTGGCTTGGCAGGGCCGATCCATTTTTTAAGGTTGTGGAATATGTAATGGTTACCACGCTTCACATTCTTACTCAGATTCCTGGAGTATTGGTTTGCCATTCCAAAATGAATTTGCAGAATAAGGTGATCTGAATCCTGTGTGTATCTTTCACCGTCAGTACTTCGAATTTCTTGAAGCTTTCCATCTTGTAACAGCTGGAGAAGATGTCCACCTTCCATTGGATTGCGGCACAGTCTGTCTGGCTTCCAAGTAAGAATTGCATTTATCTTACGAGCCTCAATGAGTTCAATCATTTTTGTGAACTCTGGCCTATTGTTTGGCTTATATGCAGATTTTGACTCTTGGAAGATATGAGTAACTGTCAAATTGTCTCTATCAACTGCTTTTTTACACTCCTCATTCTGCTCGTTAATAGACATCGCCTGTTTCTCTTTTGACTCTGATGACTTTCTTGAATATTGTGCGTATACTAGTTTCATTTTCTAAATTCTCCTATATATAAATTTTACCGCTATTTGAGGCTAAAAGTCAGCCTTTTCTGTTCGTAATGGTTTATCTTTCCAATTCATTTGCTTTATAAGTTTCTTTCTCCATACTTCATATTTCGCTTGACTCATCTTTTCATTTCGTTTTATTCCATTTGTATTATTAGTAGGAAGTATATTTCCTGGATGGAGTGGAACTTTAGTTCCTAAATGAGAGGAATTTCCATTCCTAATGCTTGAACCACTTTTTGCTTTTGAAGGTAAATCTCTTGTACTCTTCAAATTCCTGTGAACTGTATATGTATTCACTCGATTCCATCCTTCTCTTTTTATTTCAATCAATCCTTCCTTTTTTAGTTGCTTTAATAGAATTCTAATGTTTCTATCACCGCATCCTAAAATTGCAGCAAGTGTTGTTTGTCCAGGAAAGCATGACTCTTTTTGATAACAATGTTTGAGCAATACAATGTATAAGAATCTTGCTTGAACTGAGAGCTGAGACACATCTAATAGTTCGTTTGGAACCATAGTAAAGTTTTTGCGTTTCATATTCATTTTTTTGGAATTGGTTTATAGATCAACTTGAAAAATTCCAACAACTCAACACCAAGTTCATTGGCCTGTTCATCACTTAGCTGAATACCAAACTTTAGGAAGTAAATTACCTTGAATTCGTCGATTGCTTTTTTGCTCAGTCTCATCATGTCTACATTGTGTTAGAAATGATGGAACTTAAAGAGCTACAGAAAGTTGGAGATTATTTGTACACCACTATTTGAGAAGATTTTTGTATCTGCGGACTGCTTGTTTTACCATTTCATACTCTGGAATTGCATATCTATTGCGGTTCTTCTCATATTCCAATCTATTGGCCGGTGATGTTGCGGATAAGGCAATATCTGTATATCCTATGCCTTCAATATTCATCCAATACCATTCACGATCTCGTCTGAAATTGCCAGCCTTCCTATTCTTCATTCGATAGTAGTAGTTAAGTAACTTCATATGAGATTCAAAGATGTCAGGTACATTCTTTTCAAAGACTTCCTGTACATCTTTAAGTGTTGTCATTGGAGTTATGACAATTTTTACTTCAGGTAAATCTGTATATTCTGGAGGCTTGGGTGGATCAGTTGGTTCTACTTCAATCTTTGTGTGTTGATAGCTGAAATCTCCAACAACACCACACGCTAAAGCAAACTGAATTATCTGAGTGAAATATCCAGGCTTTTTGAATCTTTTGCATAGCTCTACTGAATCTTCTTCAAACTTCCAGAATGGCCTATTTGTACTTCTCCATTCAAAATCTTTTGTGTCTTCAAGTGTTTGAATATCTTCATCTAGCAGTTTTATTGTCCACTTCATGAATTCCGATTCTGACATTAACGAATTTATTCCATGCTTCTTTCTGTATTCAGGAAGCAGTCTCAGAAACTCTGGCTTATCAACAAGTAGTGCAACATCCATGTATGCAATATCATTGGTACATTTGATGTCTATCTTTAAGTCCAGCAAATCTTTATTGTCTGCAATTCTCATTCTCATCTTTATTTTACTTGATGGGGGTGGCCATTTTACATGGAAGGATTATAACCAATTTGGTTAGATGCCTCTAAAATTTGCACCTATGCTGGTTAATATCTCAGCTTATGTAGAGTACCAAAGAATATTTATGCAGAGATATAAAAGCAGCATGTGAGCATTTGCTCTTACTCTTTTCATTTAAGGCTAGGAACTCTTTCAAGACTCTCTGTTATTAGAGGAAATCATTATTTCTAATAGGTGAATTATCTACTTTTAATCAGGAATGATGGAATGTTTAATCTCTGGTATTTTGATGTTCAATTTAGTACAATTAAGCTCAACTAATATGAACGCAGAGCTTGAAGAGCTTATATCTATCCAAGAGGCAGCAAGGATTTTGAATGTCAACGTTCAAACTCTGAGGAGATGGGACAGAACAGGTGTTCTCAAAGCAGTTCGTGTAGGTACTCGGAAAGGTGTTGGTGACAGACGATACCGCAAGAGTGATATTGAGGCTTATTTGTCACGAAATAAAAAATAAGCACCAAAGAGAATTAAGAAAATTATGGCATTATTTACAATTACTAATAATAAGGCATCGAAAATTGCACCGATTAAAGTTGGGCTGGAGAAAGATGTACAAAAGATATTCGAAGAGAATCTAAATGAGATTTTGAATATAACTTTTCTTGCCACTGAATACTCTACAAGTTTTGGAGGGAGAATTGATTCTCTCGGAATTGATAATAATGGTGCACCAGTCATTATTGAATATAAACGTAACCATAATGACAATGTAATCAACCAAGGCCTTTCATATCTTCGATGGTTACTAGATCATAAAGCAGATTTTGATGTATTAGCACATAAAGTAAATCCAGAAATTGAGATTGACTGGAATTCTCCACGAGTCATTTGTGTGGCTGAGAGTTATAACAAATTTGATCTGGATACTGTTGAACTTCTTCCAATTAACATTGAACTTTTGAGATATAAAATTTATCAAAACAATCTCCTACTAGTAGAGCCAGAAACACAACAAAAAGTACGTATCTCAACCTCAAAAATTTTCAATAAAGAAAAACAAGAGAAATCAATTGGAGAAAAAGTCACTTACAAATTAGAGGATCATCTATCTGGTATCAGTTCGAAAGCAAAGGAAATATTTGAAGAGGTAAATGAAAAAATTGTTGCACTTGATGAGTCAATTATTGTTGAGCCAAAAGCGAAATATATTGCCTATAAATTGACAACAAATTTTGTTGATATTGTTGTAAAGCAATACGGCCTCAAAATTTTTCTAAATGTTCCAAGTGGTGAACTGAATGATCCTCATGGTATGGCACGTGATCTCACAAAGCCAAAACCTATTGGACACTGGGGTAATGGAGACTACGAAGTAAAAATTGAAACACAAGAGGATATAGAAAAAGTATTTGATCTAATCAAGCAAAGTTATTCATTCAATAAATAAATATGAGTTCAAAATCATTAAATTCAAATTTACACAAAGCAAGTAAAGCAAAAAAGGATGAGTTTTATACTCAACTTACAGATATTGAAAAAGAGCTTCGACACTATAAAGATCAATTCAAAGGCAAAGTTGTTTACTGCAACTGTGATGATCCTTTCGAAAGTAACTTCTTCAAATACTTCGCTTCCAATTTCAACGCACTAGGACTTAAAAAACTAATAACTACTAGTTTTTCAGGCTCACCAATCACTGGAAAGCAACTTTCTCTATTGGACATGGAAGGACTAAAACCTAAAGGAAAACAGCCATTCAAGATTGAGATTACTAATGTACCAGACAAGAATACTGATGGTGCTATCGACTTAACAGATGTGGAATGGCTATTAAAACAAGACACGAATGTATCCACTCCTCTTAAAGAAAGCGGAGACTTTAGAAGTGAAGAATGTATAGACTTACTCAAGCAATCAGATATTGTGGTAACTAATCCACCATTCTCACTCTTTCGAGAATATATTGCTCAACTTATTGAGTATGAAAAAAAGTTTTTGATTATCGGAAATTTGAATGGAATAAGCTATCAAGAAATATTTAAGTTAATCCAAGGCAATAGGCTTTGGCTAGGTTACAATAATGGACACAAAACTTACTTAGTTCCAGATTATTATGAGCAAAAGAATATATATGTCGGTGAGGATGGTAAAAAGTATGCCAAAATGGGAAATACAGGATGGTTTACAAATCTAGATATTAGCAAACGTCACGAAATGCTTACTCTTTATAAAAGATATAATCCGCAAGACTTTCCACAGTACGACAACTATGACGCAATTGAAGTATCAAAAGTATTAGAAATTCCGTTAGATTATAATGGCATTATGGGTGTGCCAGTAACATTTCTTGACAAATATAATCCAGAACAATTTGAAATATTAGGGATTACTGATAGAAATCCTAAGAGCAAATATAGAACAAAAATGTATACCAAGGCTGACTCACCAATGTATAACGACTTAAACAGACGTGCAGCAATTAAATTTGATGGTAAATTAAAACCTACATATGCTCGATTGCTGATAAAGAAAAAATGATATGAAAATTGAATTACACAAAATAAAAGTTCGTGAAGTGGTTGAAGGATACAAAGACAATGCTGAAGAAGGTGTTGTAGGATATGGTGGCGAACTTGATATTCGCCCTAAGTATCAGCGTGAATTCGTTTACAAAGACGCTCAGCGTGATGCAGTGATAGATACTGTCAAGAATGGCTTTCCTCTTAATGTCATGTATTGGGTAGTGCGTGAAGATGGTGGATATGAAGTCCTTGATGGACAGCAACGCACAATCTCGCTTGCACAATATGTAAATGGAGACTTTTCCATAGACTTTAATGGTAGGCTGGCAATGTTTCATAACTTAACTCCAGAAGAACAAAACCAGATTTTAGATTATGAGTTGATGATCTACTTTTGTGAAGGTACAGACAAAGAACGCCTTGATTGGTTTAGGATCATTAACATTGCTGGTGAGAAATTAACAGATCAAGAATTGAGAAATGCAGTATATACAGGGCCATGGCTTTCTGACGCAAAACTTAAATTCAGTAAATCAAATTGCGTAGCATATCTTCTTTCAAATGACGGAGGTGCGTTACTCTCTGGATCACCAATAAGACAGGAATATTTAGAAACAGTACTTTCGTGGATCAATAATGGTGCAATTGAGGATTATATGGCACGTCATCAACATGATGAAAATGCCGATGAGCTATGGAATTATTTTCAAGAAGTAATCGCTTGGGTGAGAAAAACATTCTCAAACTACAGAAGAGAGATGGCAAGCGTGAATTGGGGTGAACTATACAATCAATTCAAGGATCATGAACTAAATCCTGAAAAACTGGAAGCTGAAATAAAAGTACTCATGCAGGATGAAGATGTTACAAAAAAGAGCGGTATTTATCCTTACGTTTTGACTCGTCTTGAAAAATATCTATCTATTAGAGCTTTTACTGACAAAATGAGACGAGAGGCATATGAGAGGCAAAATGGCGTATGTCCATTCTGCAAAAATAAATTTGAAATTGAAGAAATGGAAGCAGATCATATTACTCCATGGCATGAAGGTGGAAAAACAACTGCTGACAACTGTCAAATGCTTTGCAAACAAGATAATAGAACAAAATCTGGTGTGTAAGTTGTATTGAATTAAAAATATGCTAAATCTGCCTATTATTACGAATAATGAAAATATCGAAAATTATTGTTCAGAACTATAGATCAATTGAAAGGGTTGAGGTTAATCCAAGCAAATTTTCCATCTTTATCGGACAAAACAATCACGGCAAAACAAATTTCTTTGAGGCAATTGAATGGTTCTACAATTCCAAGTCATCAAATGAAGAAGAATATTGTAGAAAAGATTCAGACAATAAAATTCAAGTTGAGATAACTTTTGATGATGTTCTAGAAACAGACATTGAAAAACTTACTTCTGATACCAATAAAACTAAAATTAGAAATATTTTGAATGGCTCTACTTCATTCTCTGTAATCAAATCAAGTACAGATCATAAAAGAAAATACTTTGTTAATGGTGAAGATAAAGGTAATCCTCAAGGACTAGACACTGCCATCAATGAATTTTTACCTAAGCTCGAATATGTTAATACTTCAATAAGATTAAATGACGTTTCAAAATACAAAGACAGAAATCCTATTGGAACAATGCTTTCTGGCGTTCTCACTGCCATTATTGAAACATCACAAGACTACATTGAATTTAAGCAAACCTTCACAAAGTTATTTGACAATGCAGACTCAGAAGTTAGAAAAGAGCTTGATAAGTTAGGCGGACAAGTTGAAGTATATCTTCAGAAACAATTTCCAGGTGATACTAAGGTAAAGTTTGGTGTTAATCCACCTCATTTTACTGACTTATTAAAAAGTTTTGATACATCAATAAATGATGGAATTGAAACAACTGCTGAGGCAAAAGGTGATGGTATGCAAAGAGCAATAATGCTTTCAATTATCCAAGCATTTGCTGACTATCGTAAGAAGCAAATTGGTGGTGGAACTTTTCTGTTTATGATTGATGAAGCGGAATTGCACCTTCATCCAACTGCACAACGTTCTCTAAAGAATGCCTTATTAGACATATGTCAAACAGATCAAGTACTGGTAAATACTCACTCCTCTGTTTTGGTTGTTGATAACAATGAACTTCAGAAGATTTTCAAGGTTGAAAAAACTGATGGAGTAACAAATATAGATGAGGTTGATGATCTTGAGAAGATAAACATTATCTTCGAATTACTTGGTGGAAGTCCTTCCGATCTATTATTGCCAAGGAACTTTCTAATAGTAGAAGGAAAATGTGAATACGAATTCATCAAAATCATTATTGAACGTTATTATCGTGACAAATTTGATGGAATTAAGGTTTTATTTGCTGGAGGTGACTTGGATGAGCAAGAATCATCATTGCTCGCAGTCCACAAACTCTTTAATCCATTAGCTGGATCAGACAATCCAATTTATAAGGAAAGAGCTATTGTTTTAATAGACAAGCAAAATGGAGATCAGCAACATAAATTTGAAGCTTTTAAGCAAGGTTATCCTTATTTATTCAGCAATAATCATGTTTTTGAATTAACTACTACAACTCTGGAAGAATATTATCCAGATGCATATAAGAAGAATGCTGCTGAGATCGCTCAACTGCAAGCAGACAGAAAAAAAGTTGAATATGCTAAAGAAGTTGCGTCAAAGATTACACAAGAGGAATTTGAAAATGATATGCAGATAATATTCCAAGCACTTACTAAGTGTAATGAATGCGCTTTTAATCCGAAATAAATTATGTCTCAATACTACAATCCAAATCGAAAAAGAAACCTGTACGATCCTCACTCACCTGAGTTATTCCGCTTGAGTCGAGGAAAGATTGATAACTTCATCAATTGTCCACGGTGTTTTTATTTGGACAGGCGTCTTGGTGTTGGACAGCCGCCAGGTTATCCATTTTCGCTCAATTCTGCAGTTGATAAGCTCTTGAAGAAAGAATTTGATGTTCATAGAGTAAATGGCTCAAAACATCCACTGTGCGATAAATATGGTGTTGATGCAGTTCCGCTATCACACGATAAGATTGATGAATGGCGTGACTCTTTAAGAGGTGGAATTACAGTTCACATTGACAGCACGAATGTTGTCATTACTGGTGGCGTGGATGATATTTGGATTTCACCAGAAGGTGAATACATTATTGTTGACTACAAGGCCACATCTAAAGATGGTGAAGTATCACTGGATGCTGACTGGCAAATTGGATATAAGCGGCAAATGGAAATATATCAATGGCTTTTTAGGAAAAATGGCTTCAAAGTGGCTGATACTGGATATTTTGTCTACTGTAATGGAAATACTGACAAAGAAGCATTTGATGGAATGCTTGAATTTGAGATCAAACTCATTCCATACACTGGTAACACAGATTGGGTAGAAAAGACGATCCTGGACGCAATCAGGTGCCTCCAGAGCGATGTTTTACCTGAGCCTGGACAGGATTGTGACTTTTGTAAATACAGACAAGCTGTGAAGGAATTTGAAGATTAAATAGGGCTGGGTCGTGGTGAAAACACCACCTCGGCTTGTTCCGCTGACACCTTAAATCAATTTGCTACATCACGCCTCGCTGGTGTTTTTACCACATTTCTTAATAGTTTTAATCATAATGATGGAATTCATCCTGTCATTTGAGATACTATTGAATAAGTAAGGAGGTGAAAGTATGAATTTTAAGAAATTTGACATGATAGATATTGGATTCACTAAGCTTTCGGTTATGTGTTTCACTTTATTTGCTGTTTCTGCATTTCCAGGACTCGCTGAATGGATCACAAACACATCTTGGATGCTATTTCTAGTCGTGAGCCTAGTATTTGCCATCAAACCAGTTATGAAGGTATTCAAGAAGTAGTTTTAATCAGAAATGATGAAATTGAACTGGTTTTGATATACTTTCATTATTAACAAATGAAATTATCTAAGTATCAGCTACCTATTTTCTTCTTCCTTGCTTTTGCCATCACTTGGACTGCGCAAATCACAGCATATTTATATGCATTTCCAAACGACATAAATCTTACCAATGAATCCAATTTCCTAAATTTTGTGAATATTGGCGGTTTGCCGCCTGGCTTTCTTCCATACTTGCTTCTTTTCTCCTTCTCTTTCGGGCCAACGGTTGCTGGAATCATTGTTACTTACTGGTTTTATGGCAATAAAGGCATGCGAGGAATACTTGATCAACTATTCGCGATTAGATTGCCTGGTAAATGGTATTTATTGGCAATAACAATTCCAGTTGGACTTGTACTTGCAAGCCTTTTGCTAGGCTTTGTCTTAAGTGGCTTTCAGTCAATTCAGTATGAGTTTCTTGTTCCATTGTCTCTATTTATTCCATTCTTCCTGTATATGACTATATTTACAGGACTTGCGGAGGAAGTTGGTTGGCGAGGATATGCGCTTCCACAGCTTCAAAAAAAATATACTGCTGAGAAAGCAAGCTGGATATTAGGTATTGCATGGGGACTTTGGCATTTACCTGTAAATCTGATGGTGCCATTTCTGTCAGGCAATTTACAAATACCATATATTGTGATGATCCTACTCGCGTTAACTCTTGGTATTGCAGGTTGGACAATTGTCCTTACATGGTTTTATAACAACACAAAGAGTCTCTTTCTCATCATATTCATTCATGGATTTATGAATACACTTCAGTCATATCTCATATTGTCCTCTAACAATCAGATTGCACCTATGCTTTATGGCATACTGCCATGGATAGTAGCAACATATCTTTTGAAAAAGTACGGAGGTAAGACACTATTGGTTCCTTCGAATAAACAGTGAAATTCAATAACTATGAATATAAAAAGCCTTTGGAGTAAAATAAACAGTCGATTACAGAAACAGTGGATTGCGTGCAGACTGGTATCAGATAGGAAAAGTGTTCAATATGGCATTCGCTTTAGCTATCCGCTCTTCATAGCAATTGTATTAATAAGTATATTTCTGGAAAATCCTTTTATATTACTATTTGCTGCTCTGATTGCTTTTTTTGGCATGAAATTACCATTACATCCTTTTGACTATGTTTATAGCTATGGAATTGCGAAGCTAATAGGAGTTAATAAAATACCTGGTAGAGGATCAGAGTTGCAGGTTAACAGTATTGTGGCGCTTATATTTACCTTGTTTGTAAGTGTTTTGATACTTTTTAGAGTTCCAATCAATTATTCTATGCTTGCTATTATTTATCTTGTGAGCAATATCTTCATACTTGGAATGTTCTTGATAAAGAAGGATTCAAGGAAGTAATAAACCAAGTCGCTTTTAATCAGCAGTGATGGAATTCATCAAAAACTAGGCTGAAAAGCAGGTTGGAATGGTTGTTTTGTATTGATAAAATAGGTTCTAACAGCGTCTACTAGACACAGCTGAGTAAGCTTTCAAGCCTTGGTTACATTTGGCTAATCTAAAGAGGCATACTTTAACATCCTACCCTTAGTACTTGCCCTATGTTAAGAAGCGTAGAGCTTAGGTTATTTTTCTGCATTAAATCTGAGTATTTGGTACCTGATTCTAGGTTTTGGGAGGCGATAGTCCACAGATTGTCTCCTGGCTGCACCACATAATCCTGACATTCTTTTACAGACACTGTCGTTGCTTCCAGATCACCATTTCCACTGCCTGCATTAGTTACTCGTCTAGGAAATACAGACAAAATTCTCGATACAAAGTTTTTGTAATACGATGTTGCTTTTGATGACGAGTTACTCGTTGTTGCTGTCATTGTATTTCCCCACTCTCCAGGCATGCAGCCGTTGCCACCTCTGACTACGAATGAATACTTAGAATTAGGAGATAAGGCATTAACAGTATACGAAAGCACTCCATTTGATACTCCTGTTTCAAACTCTACTCCATACATATTAGTACTTTCTCCATTCCCATAAGCGATGAAGTACTTATGTGCATCTGATATAGGTGCAAAGTAAAGAGTGGCTTGTGTATTATTCGTATCTATTTGGAAAAGATTAGGTGTGTTCAGTGGCCTAGTATCTGCGCACGTTGGAGCTGATGGTGAGGAAATGTCAGGTGACGAATTAGTGTTGTTTGATTGTAGTATAGGTTTGGGTGTAGGTGTACTGGTAGGTTCAGGTGTGGGAGTATTTGTCGGAGTTAGCGTTGGAGATGGAGTACCGGTTGGCGTTGGCGTCGGAGAATTTGTCGGTGTTGGGGTAGGTGTATTGGTTGGAGTTGGTGTGGGAGTAGTCTCAGGAGCGTCCTCTTCCAATGCAAATTTCAGATTGTTGTTGGTATTATCATAGTAGCTGATTCTGGCAAACCCGTCACTGCCCACCGCCAGAGAAGCGGGCAACCCTACATCTCCGTCTGCATCAACAATGCTGGTTTCTTTCTGTGTACAGTCATCATTAGCACATCTAATAAACTTGAGATCAGAGTTAGTATGATCTCGATAAGCTATCCTTGCATAGCCATCATCTCCTACTGCAATGGACGTATGTAGCCCTACAAATCCGTCTGAATCAAGGGTTGCAATATTACTTTCTGAACAATCAGCATTGGTGCATTGTGCAAATTTGAGATCGCCATTTGTCCCATCATAGTAGCTGATTTTAGCAAAACCGTCACTGCCCATGGCAAGGGAAAGATGCGATCCTACGCCTCCTGAGTCAACAGTGGAGACATTTTTATTTGAACAATCGGCATTGGTGCATTGTAAAAATTTGAAATCATCAGTTATCTCATCGTAGTAGCTGATTCTGGCAAAACCGTCACTGTTCAAGGCAAGGGAGGAATAATATGGGTACGCACCTGAGTCAAGGGTTGCAACGTTACTTTCTGAACAATCGGCATTGGTGCACTGAGCAAACATCAATAGAGTATTCATGAATTCAAAATACAGAATCCGCGCAAAGCCGTCACTGCCCATGGCAATGGAAGGGTACCACTCCGTATTACGTTCAGGATCTATGGCGGTGACAGACTTTGATGAACAATCGGCATTAGTACACGCGATTAAATACATCTCTTCAAATATAGATTTAGAATAGACGATCCGAGCAAATCCATCGTTACCCATGGCGAGGGAGTTATTTTGGACCTGTAATAACCCGCCCGTGTCAAACCACGATAATCCTGTGGCAACCGTGGTGATATTTTTTTCTGAACAATCGGCATTGGTGCACTGAACAAATTTCAGCTCAGCAGTAACAAAGTCAGTATAGACGATCCGAGCAAATCCATCGTTACCCATGGCGAGGGAAATATCTTCTCCTATATCGCTAACCGAGTCAACAGCTTCAATTTTCCAGGCACTGGCGGCATTGACCGGCTGCGTAGGTAGAAACGAAGTACTCAAAAGTGAGATGAGAAAGAATGCTATGGTGAAAATGCTGAATAATTTTTTTTGCATAGCATAAAGGATGACTCATATTAAGTCTAACGATTATCACGTTTTTGAGTCAACCTTTTCAGGCAAATAAGCTAATAAAAGGGACATCATCAGGAACGATGGAAACCAAAAGAATACTCACAAAAATGGTTGTTTCATATTGATAAAATAGGTTCTAACACTGTCTGCCAAGCACAACAAAGCCCATCAACACCGCTGCTGTTTGTAATTTACGATACTGAAAAACTTCTGGAAATAGAATAGAATCATTCCATGACTACTTTTTCCTATTTATTATAGGTAGCTTATTGTTACTCGTGTTTTTAATCTATCTATCATATTTCTAAATAGATAAATTAAGGAGGTGATACATATGACAGGATACACAATTAATATAAAAGAAAAAACCTTACAGAACGAAAATTTTCGTGAAGTTTTGCATACCTCACGATATAGTCAGTTGGTAGTAATGAGCCTTTTGCCAAATGAAGAGATTGGTATGGAGGTGCATGACGTTGTTGATCAATTTATACGCATTGAACAAGGAGAAGCAAAGGCAATTTTAAATGGAGAAGAATTTGTGTTCTCAGACGGCATGGCAATAGTTGTTCCAGCAGGAGCTGAGCATAATATCATTAATACATCTTCTGAGAATAAGCTCAAGCTTTATACTATTTATAGTCCGGCTGATCATAGAGATAAAACTATACACAAGACAAAGCAGGATGCACTAAGTGACGAACACGATCATGTATAAAAGCTAACTTTTGAGAGTATTGTTAAGATTGAGTCGGGTTTCTGTTGCTGTTTTTTCTACTGGATATCTTTTCGCTTGCTGAGTACATGTCGGACTGAAGGGCTAATCTTTTTGTCAGTTCGATGAATACAGCCGATCCAACAACAAGGCCTCCGTTTTCCTTCCTTTAGCTCTCTAATTGTTCTTTTAACGTGCTCATCGCGTGTTTCTTGCTTTTTTACAAAAGTAACCCAGCATATCCACTCATTACGCGCGAGTGGCGTAAGACTTTCCCATGCAGTGAGTGCTTTTATATCAGACCTTAGCGCTTTCTGTAGATCTGAAGGTGCTTTGTGTGCAACGCCGTTTGAGATGTCTGTATTATTCATAAAATTGTTTTAAGCTATATCACGCTTTTTTTATAATACCGTTGAGTAGATTTCAGCGTACAGATTCGATGTTTTTCCGGAAATCTTGTTTCATGACAGTTTTTATTTTACCATAGGATAGCGAGAGGTTTTTATATATGATACTTTTGAAACGAATTTACGAGAAGGCAGAGAAAAACGATGGATATAGAATACTTGTTGATAGATTGTGGCCCCGCGGAGTTTCTCGAGAGAACGCAAAAATTGACTTGTGGTTAAAGGAAGTTGCGCCTAGTGATAGTTTGCGCAAATGGTTCAATCATGATGTAGATAAATGGAGTGAATTTAAAAAGAAATACAGGGAAGAACTTAAGAAAAACAATAGTTTTTTTGAAGAATTGCAAGCCTACCAAAAGAAGCACAAAGTCATTACATTGCTCTATGGTGCAAAAGATACTTCACATAATCAAGCAATAATCCTTCAGGAATTATTGGAAAAAGAATCATAGTTTCGTAAAAATATGGGGATTTATCGTTCAGCTATTAACGCATTATTTTCTTGATAACCTTAAAAAGGCATATCGCACACATTTTTTTGTGTTAGGTGCTTTTTAGTCATTTGATAGTTTAGGTAAATATCCCTTATACTTTTGTGTGATGCCTGATTCTCATTTATTGTTGAAATCTATAAAGGACGCATTTCTCATAGATTTGTCTGCTTCTGCAAAAGGAGAAAAAACCTCTCTTGTATTTGAAAAAACTATTTTTCCTGATTCTCAAACTAGAAAAGAAGAAGCTATTCAGGTGATGGTAATTGGTGGGACAAACTTCTCTGAAGCATTAGTAGAAAAGGCTGAGGATATGAGAGTACGAGAGTTTAGTGAGCAGAAAGAATTTCAGATGTTTAGAAGTGCAGATGATATATTTTCTTTAATTCTAGAAAACCTTCGACCAGATATTTCTCACCTTGCAATAAATTTTGCCTATCCTATGAAAAACGTTATGCGGAAAGGTAGAATTGATGGGATTCTTACAAAAGAAGTGAAGGGGCATGCGTTTAAAGATGCTTTGGGAAAACCTCTAGGTGCACAGATAGAAAATTTTATTTTTCAAAAAACGCAGCGAGTCATAAAGATTGCGGTAGCAAATGACGCATTGTGCCTTCTTCTTTCTGGTCTGTCTTCTGCACCTCGTGATCAATTAGTAGGAGTAGTTGTGGGTACTGGTTATAATATGGGATTTTTTCTTGATAAGGACACAATGGTGAATTTAGAAGCAGGACGATTTGATCAGTTTCCTGCAAGTGAGTCGGGAAAAATGATAATGCGTGATATCCATTCTAGTGTATTAAGAAAGTTTGAGATGGAAGTTTCCGGTGCATATCTATATCGTCATTTTAATTATTTAGTACTCAATAATGCGGTTGCTCATAAAAAAATTAGTTCTACTTATGAGCTTTTCCAAATAGCATTTGGAGAGAGAGATGCAGTTCAGGAAATCGCCTACACACTGATAAAGCGTTCTGCTGGATTTGTAGCAGCTCAAATTTCTGGAATGGCAGAGTTTAAGAATTCTGACATAGCAGTAATATTTGAAGGGAGTCTTCTTACGCAGCAATATGTAAATATGATGAGTGAGGTTATCCCTGAATTAACAAAATTCACAGTTCATTTTTACAAAATAAAAGATAGTTCAATTGTTGGCGGTGCCAATCTTCTCTAGGGAGATTTGGAGACTTACGCTGCATCCCGCTCGCCTTCTGCTGGAGGTGCACTCATCATATCTTGCTCATCTTCTGTAGCGCCGACTTCTTCTGCACTACTCTCTGGATGTGCTCTCTTGTGATGTGTTGCGTGTTCTTCTTCGGTTGAAAATTCTGCTCCGCAATTCGGACATTTAACCATATTGTTTATATACCTCCCTCCTTTCTTAAAAGATTCTCTTTATTCTAAATATGCAGGATGAAAATTTCATAAACATACGGGGATAGTTTTGTAAGAGCGTTTTTTTAATATGTATTTCCATGGTATAAAGGAGTGGTACAGTTTATGGAGTCTGATTGGAAACTAAATTCAGTTATTTATCAAATTTACCCCAGAACCTTTCAAGATAGTAATAATGATGGGATTGGGGATCTGCCGGGAATAATTTCTCGCCTCGATTATATAAAAAATTTGGGAGTGACTGCGATATGGCTTTCCCCAATTTATCGCTCTCCACAGATAGACTTTGGATATGATGTTTCTGATTATAAAGATATTGACCCGATCTTTGGAACGCTTGCAGATTTTGAACGTTTAGTACAGGAGTGTAAAGAGCGAAAACTCCAGATTTTAATGGACTATATTCCAAATCATACGTCATCTCAGCATCCCTGGTTTCAAGAATCTCGGAGTTCAAAAAATAATCTTAAGAGTGACTGGTATATCTGGGGAGATGCAGGAAGAAATGGTGAGGCGCCTAACAATTGGCTTTCAGTGTTTGGGGGATCTGCTTGGGAATTTGATGAAGCTCGTCAGCAGTATTATTTGCATACATTTGATAAATCACAACCAGATCTAAACTGGCGAAATCCGGATGTGCAAGAGGAAATGTTTGATGTCCTCAGGTTTTGGATGGATAAAGGTGTTGATGGATTTCGAGTTGATGTGCCCTACCATATCTTTAAAGATCCATTACTTCGTGACGAATCTCCGAATCCCGACTATGCGGAGGGGGTGCATAATTTCTTTAATAGTTTGCACCATGTTCACACAGCGTGGCTTCCAGAGTCTATGGAGATGATGAGGCAATTTGCGGAAGTTTTGCAAGAATATAAAAATAAATTTATGGTAGCAGAGGCTTGGGGAGAGATCTCTGACTTGATAAAGTTATCCAACACAGTAGGATGGAGATATTTTGTGCCATTTAATTTCTCACTGATCACACTCCCCTGGCGCGCTGATGTGCATAAAGAATTTATTGATATGTACGATTCTGAATTGGGAGGTGGATATCTTCCTTGTTATGTTTTAGGGAATCATGATACGTCGCGTATTGCCTCTAGAGTCGGGCAAAAGCAAGCGCGTGTAGGAGCGCTTCTTCAGTTGACATTACGGGGGCTTCCATTTATTTATAATGGTGAGGAATTGGGGATGATAGACGGAGAAATTTCAAGAGAAATGATAAAGGACATTTTTGAAATAAATTCTCCCGGACTTGGTTTAGGGCGCGATCCGCAAAGAACTCCTATGCAGTGGGATGATACAAATAATGCCGGTTTTTCTACCCATATTCCATGGCTTCCTGTGGGGAGTAGTTATAGGTTCATCAATGTAAAAACTCAGGAAGAGGATCCCCATTCTATGCTCTCTCTTTATAAGCTTCTTATACATATAAGGAACCAGCATGGAGCTTTACGTGAGGGAAACTATGTAAAAATTCCACAACCACAGAAAGATATTTTTGCATTTATTCGTGAAAAAGATGCAAGCAGAGTTTTAGTGCTTGCGAACTTTTCGAAGAAAAATATATCCATTTCTCTTGATTTTCATAAAGCACGAATGATTTGCAATACATCTTTGACTGGATTGCAGGAATCGGTTGACTTAAATAATTTTATTGTAAAAGCGGATGAGGGGTATGTTTTTGTTCTTGAATAATTGTCCGCATGGTAGAATGACTGCGGTATAAATGCTACTTGCTTTCAAACCACCGGAAGCCGTATCCGGAAAGCGTTAAATTTCCATTTTTTCTTATCTTCGAATACTTTTTATTACTAAAGAATTCTTTCATTTCTAGCTTTTCGATCTCTGGAATAGTAACTTTGGCCTCATTTTTCGAAAAATTTGTAATCATAATAGTTGTATGTCCTTCCCATACGTATGAAATAATAAATATGCTTTCATGATGACTATTGATAAGCGCTGATTCTCCATACCCTATTTCTTTGTGTTTTTTGACTGTTTTTATGAGTTGCTTGATATGGTTTAAAAGGGAGGAGTCATTTTTTAATTGTTTTTCTACATTAACTTTCTGATACCTATAATCACCTTCAGAAATAATTCCTCTTATGAGAGTGCTTGGGTGAGAATCAGAGAAGTTCGCATTTATACTATCATTCCATTGCATAGGCGTTCTTACTGAAACTCTTTCTGGAAGTCGCAAGTCGTCACCCATTCCTATTTCGTCTCCGTACAGTATCATTTGTGCCCCAGGAAGAGAAAATAATAAGCTATATGCCATTTTAAGCCTATTTAAATTTCCCTCAAACATAGGTGCAAGTCTTCGTCTGATTCCGCGATTGTATACAATCATTCCATCTGTCGGGGCAAAAGTCCCGAAAACCCTTTTCTGCTCCCTTTTCGATAGTTGCTCAATGTTTAACTCATCGTGATTTCTCAAAAAATCTACCCACTGTGCACCTGATGGAGGAGTTGGTAATTTTTTCATGAAATCATACAATGGTTTCGTTTTTTTGTCTGCAAATGAAAGGAATATATAGCGATTCAATAGGAAGTTATACATAAGATCCATTCGTTTCCCATTCCCGAAAAACAAGGGAACTTTATCACTTGTTACGTCAGCTTCTCCGAGCAGAATTGCATCAGGATTTTTTTCCTTAATATGCTTGTTCCACCGATCCATCACCAAATCTGCATCAGGCACTTCTGTTCCCGGAAGTCCTTTCCTCTCAAACATAAACGTTGCAGCATCTATGCGGAATCCCGCAATGCCAAATTCCATCCAGAAATCCATAATTTTCTCAATTTCATGTTGTACCTTGGGATTTGCGATATTAAGATCTGGTTGGAAGTGATAAAAACTATGATGATAGAATAGTTTTGATTCTCCATTAAACTGCCAAACGCCTGCCTCTATGCTCGGAAATGCACTCTCCATTTGGATGCCATCAGGAATTTTATCTGTCCAGACATAGTAGTTGCGGTATTTAGAGTTTGGATTTTTACTTGCCTCTTCAAACCATGGATGTTGATCCGATGTGTGATGAACAACTAAATCAATAATTACTTTTATCCCAAATCTTTCAGCCTCTTTTACAAATGTTTTAAACTCTCCGAGTGTTCCGAGCCTTGGGTCAATATTGTAATAATCAGTTACGTCGTATCCATTATCTCGGCCACCCGAGGGATGAAATGGAAGCAGCCAGATACAGTCAATTCCGAGATTTTTTAAGTAGGGAAGTTTCATGGTGAGCCCTACGAAGTCTCCTATTCCATCACTATTTCCATCCTTAAATACTTCTACGATTACTGCGTAGAACACAGCGTTTTGGTACCATTGGTGCTCTAGAGAGTTATTATCCGACATACGTTATTGTTGATAGAAGTGTGTTTTTCCCATCGTGCCAATGTAATTTACATTGTATCACAATAAAATCATGGGAGAGCGATTTCATGAATGCGTGGTAATTATTATTGATTGAAAAAGGGTTCGGTCAAATCTTTTTTGGGAAAATAACCGATAGCAACATGGAAATACCGAGTGCAAGCATAATAATTGCAAATGAAATTATGGATGAGATGTGGATACCAAAAATATCTATCAACATTTTTCCACCGATAAATATGAGAATGAATGCGAGACCTTTTTGAAGGTGGTGGAATTTGAGTAACACGTTTTCTAAGAGAAAGAAAAGTGCACGAAGTCCGAGAACAGCGAAGATGTTTGATGTAAATATAATGAATGGATCTTGGGAGATTGCAAATGCTGCCGGAATAGAATCAATCGCAAAAATAATATCTGTTGTTTCAACGAGTAGGACGATAAGAAAAAGAATGGTGAAATATTTTTTTCCGTTTTCTTTCAATATAAATTTCCCAGCATGATGTGTTGTGGTAAAAGGAAGATATTTTTTTGCAAGACGTACTACTTTATTTTTCTCAAAATCTATATGCTCCTCCTTTTTATCTTTAAAGAGTTTTAGTCCAGTATAGATAAGAAGTGCTCCAAAGATATATAAGACCCAGTGGAATTGGCTAATAATGAGTGCGCCAACTCCGATAAATATCGCACGAAATACAATGGCACCCATGATTCCCCAGAACAATACTTTGTGGTGATATTTTTCCTCAATTTTGAAAAAATTGAAAATGAGCGCAATTACAAAGAGGTTGTCGACGGATAACATCTTCTCTGTGACATAGGCACTCATAAAGTCTGCTGCCATGCTTTGTCCCATAAAGAGAAAGATAAGGAATGCAAAAGCAAATGCGACAGCGATCCAGAAGAGTGATTGTATGAGAGCAGATTTTGGAGGAATCTTATGTGCGCGTCGATTAAAGTATCCGAGATCAGCAATCAAAAATCCAATGATAACGACCCCGAATAAAATTAACAGATTGTTTTGAGCGTCCATTGGGATATTATACAAACTTTGTGATAAAAATCACATGTTCTTGAAGTAAGTTTCTCATGGGAAGAGATGTTATACTGGTTTTATGAAGAGGAAAGGCTCACAGAAGAAAAATCAAAAAGAGTTTTCTATAGGCTTTGGTATTGTAGTAGGGATTATATTTGCCATGATGATGAATAATATCGCGATGGGTGTTGTCGTGGGGATTGTTTTTGCAGTAGTACTTAATGCCCTGAAATCTCCTCGGAGAAAATAATTATTTCTTAGTGTTTTTCTAATTCCTTCAAATAACCCTTTTTGTTTGCTAGAATGGTTTTTATGCCTCCAATTTTTGATAGCATAATAATGCTTTTAATAATCTTAATCGTTGCAAGGTTTATAAAGAGACGATCTATTATCCTTCAGAGGTTATTTATTCCAAGCTCTTTAGTGGCTGGGGCTATTGGGCTTATTTTAGGTCCGCAGATACTCGCAACTCTTCCGGTGGAGATCACTGACTATTGGGCGATTTTTCCGAAAAATCTTATTAATATAGTATTTGCCGGATTATTTCTCGGGAAACATATTCCAAGTATTAGAGAGATTTGGCGTATGGCGGGACCGATGGTGGCATTTGGAAATACCCTTGCATGGGGACAGTATGTTGTTGGTAGTGCATTAGCGATATTTATTCTTACTCCTTTCTTTGGAGCTAATCCACTCGTAGGAGCGCTTATTGAGATCAGTTTTGAGGGAGGTCATGGTACAGCTGCTGGTCTTGCGCCTACATTTGAAAAGCTGGGATGGGCCGAAGGAACTGATATTGCACTTGGGATTGCAACACTGAGCATAATAACTGCTATTGCAAGTGGGGTTATTTTGATTAATTTGTATAACAGGAAACAAGGGAATAGGTTAGGCAAAGATGAATTTGAGCAGCAACGCCTTGATATGATTAGAAGTGGATATGATCTCGTAAGTTTGTCGAGAAAACTTGATACAAATCCGAAAGCAATTCTTATTAATATAGTGGCATTTCTTGTATCCATTGGATTAGGATGGGTTTTATTGCAGGGGTTGATTTTATTGGAAGACCTAGTACTGCGCCCTTTTACTGATTTAAGATTTTTTATTTATGTGCCGCTTTTCCCTCTCGCTATGATTGGGGGGCTTCTCGTTCAGTTGTTTCTTAAGAGTATTAATAGACAAAAGCTTATTAAGCGGAGGACAACTGGTATAATCAGCACTTTTGCACTTGATCTTTTGATAGCAAGTGCGATAGCAACAGTTTCGTTAAATGTAATTGGCAATAATTTTTTTGTATTTTTGATTCTTAGCATTGCTGGAATGGTATGGATTTTGGGGGCTTTTATTTTTCTTGCACCCCGTATGTTTCCATCAAATTGGTTTGAGAATGGCATTACGAATATGGGACAGTCTATGGGAATGACCGCAACCGGACTTCTGCTAAATCGGTTAATAGATCCAGCAAATAAAGTTCGAGCCCGAGAAAGTTTTGCGTATAAGCAGCTTTTGTTTGAACCATTTATGGGAGGTGGGCTTATTACGGCGACATCTGTTGTAATTATCTATGAATTTGGCTTGTTGTTTGCTCTTATTACATCTTGTATAGTTACAGTTTTTTGGTTACTTCTTGGTTTATTTCTAGGACGAAAGAAATAATTTCACATTGTGCTACAGAGAGTCTGGAAGGTTCAAGCGCCTTTTTATTTTATTATTGACACTCGTTTATATTGCCCTATAATTAGGGTAATGAAAGACATCCAAAGAAATTTTTCTTTCTTTTTTACCTCTTCCTAGCGGAGGGAGGTGTTTTTATGAGAGGCCAACCTTCGTGAGAACGAAGGTTTTTTTATATGAAAGAGCGTGAAGTTATACAGAGCGAAGCAATCAAAAAAAATTCTGAATTTTTCCTGAATATTCAGAATGTAAATTTGCGAGTAGAAAATATTACGAATAGTCCTTTGCCTCAGCTTTCTATTTTAGGACCTGAAGGTACGAATACTGATCAGGCAGCAGCAGAGTTTTTTGGGGAGAGTTATAAAAAAGCTGCGGAGATAATTTCAGTGCGAGAGGAGGAGAATAATATACGTCTCGTGGAGTCAGTTATTGAAGGGCGATCAGATATGGCGATAGTTCCCACGGAAAGCTCTAGTGGCGGGAATGTTCAAGAACCCTTGATGATGATTGCAAAAAGTAGTGTTAATATTATCGGGGAAAAAGTGATTCCTATTGAGCATATGCTTGCCTCATTTGGTAAAAAAGAGGATGTATCTATTATTCGCTCTCATCCACAAGCAATCAGGCAGAGCAGTAAATGGCTAAAGGAAAATTTTCCGCATGCGATTCTAGAGGAGGCTGGAAGTACTGCAGGTGCGGTGAGAGATTTAGCACGGTATCGTGAAATGCATATTGCCGCAATCGGAAACAAGCGAGCGGCAGAAATTTATCAAGTTCCCCTCCTCTCTTCTGAAGCAATAGGAAATGATAAAGATTCTGCAACTCGATTTTGGCTTATCGGGAATGGCGAATCTGAGCCCACTGGATCTGATAAGACGACATTTACTTTTCGAATACCTGATACGCCAGGATCCTTAGTAAATTCTTTAGAAAATTTGAATAGGAATAATATAAATCTTAAAAAATTAATCTCAATTGAAGCAGATGAAGATTCCGTGCAATTTCTCGCGACAATTGATGGACATGCGAAAGATTTTAATATTAGTTCAGCAATAAAACAGATCGAGAATATTACACAGATGCATATTTTGGGTTCATATTCAGCAGATAAGTACGCTACTCCTGAAAATAGTACTCCACCTGCAATTTCTGCTGATATGCTTGAAAAAGCAAAGCAAGATACTCCCCATCGTAAAAGAATGTCGTCGCTTAACCTTCTTTTTACTACGCTTGATTCTCAAGGAAGTCTTCTCCGTGCAATATCACCGCTTGCAAAAGCAGGAGTTAATATTTTACACATTAACTCGATAGAATCTGGTCGTGGTATGGATGAATATGGATTTCGTATAGATTTAGACCTTCATGGATCTGATTCAACTGATTTTTTAATTGCACTGAATGAGTTTCGCTCACAGTGCTCTGTAGTTAAGGAGCTGACTTGACAGCCTGTTTAAAATTCAGTACAGTAATCACTCTAGCTAAGATCTTACAAGCTTCTTTCCCCGACTTTATTTTTAATTGATAAGTTTATCCTAGATGAGAAAGGGGGTGATGACGATTATGTTGAAATCAATTGTATTAGGGGTTTTGACTCTAGCACTTTCATTTTTCGTAGGAATTTCTTACGTTCAAGCCCAGGAGGCTACAGATACTCCTACACCTACTCCTACTCAAACTGAGGACATGGATGATGATGAGCCATCAGCACCGCCTCAGACTGGGTTCGGTTACTAGGTTTGGCGATATGAAGGTGATATATCCTTATCACCTTCATAGAATTTATGAGAAAAATAATTTTTATAATTTGTCTTGTTTTTTTGGGTTTAACCGGAGGTTATTTTTTTCGGGAATCTTTTCTTGAAAGGGCTTCTCTGGAGCAGCAAGTCTTATCTCAACAAGTAGTAAATGATCCAACTCTCATTCCTCATATTCAACCTGCAGAACCAGTTATGATAAAAATCCCACTCCTAAATGTAGAGGCTCATGTAGAACATGTAGGAAAAGATAGTCAGGGACGAATGGATGTTCCGCGTGATTATCTTAATACTGCGTGGTATGGGTTAGGGTCAATGCCAGGAGAAATTGGAAATGCTGTTATTGCAGGACATCTAGATACGCCTACTGGCGATCCATCAGTATTTTTTAATATTGATACATTATCTATTGGAGACGAGATTATTTCGATAGATAAAAAGGGCCAAGAGTTTGTTTTCCACGTTACTGATGTGGTGACTTATGATGTGGATGCTTTTCCGATAAAAACAGTATTTGGTGATTATACAAAAGCTCGGTTAAATCTTATAACATGTTCTGGGGTGTTTGATAGTAATTCAGAAAATGGGTACTCAGAAAGAGTCGTTGTGTTTTCTGAATTTGTAGAGATACGTTAGTTTCCTTTAATTTCTAGAGATTTTTCTATCCCCCTACCCTCTTCGCTTGTTGCGAATCGAGGTTGAGAGTTGTGCTCAATGATTGTATATTTTTCATCTATTAGATTAAACTTTCCATTTGCAAATTCGAATGTATAAAGTACTCCTTGCTTTGTTTTTTCAGACCAGTCTTGGTCAAAGATTGTATTTCCTTGTGCATATATTATGTATTTTCCTTGATATATTTCGTATGGCTGAATCCAGTGTGCATGATTTCCAAGAATCAAATCTGCGCCATTTTCTACCGCAAGGCGCCCAAGTCTTATTTGGTTTTCAGAAGGGTTATGAGTATATTCATTTCCCCAATGAAATGCGGCAATTACAATATCTGCATGATTTCGTGCCTCGCGAATAAGTGATTTTATGGTATTTTCAGTGGCATTTGTAAGACCATGCCAATTGTTTCCAAGTTCTACAAATCCGAGAAGTGCAATATTATATCCTTTTATGTTTGTATATTTAATTTCATTATTTACTCCAAATCCGATAATTCCATTTTCTTCCAAAAGATTTTGCGTTTCGATAAGCCCTTCTATTCCATAGTTTGTTGTATGATTGTTTGCAAGATTTACAGTATCTATTCCAGCATGCAAGAGGCCATCTATATTTGTATCCTGTCCGCAGAATCTGAATCCAGTAATAATTGTAGGGCAATTTTTTATGAGTGGACTTTCAAGATTTGTGATTGTAAGATCAGCGCTTCGGAGATATTGGGAAATATGGAGAAATGGAAAATTTGGATCATTATGAGTAATGATCATATGATTTACATAACGTCCGAGTCCGATGTCGCCCGTTGTTGTAAGAGTAAAATTTTCTATATTCGAAACCTTTTGATTATTAGAGAAAAAAATACTACTAGGATTATGGTAGGCAATTCTGGATGAAATAAAGAGCCATAATCCTAAAAATATAAGAAATACAGAGAGAAAAATAATGGTAATTTTTTTCACCGATTTATTATATCAATTTACTTTGACGTGTCCTGATCTGGCTTCATGCTGTCTACCGCTTCGGCCATCTCATCTCCATGAATTTTGAGATTGTGCGCTTTTAATTCTTCTTTGCTGTGAAATTTTTCTCCACAGGTGCATGTATATGTTTCTTTCATAAAGATTAGCACCTCCTAGAGCTAGGCTCAGTCTTGCAGGTACAGACTGAGCCTAGTAGTAGTTTAGTCTATAGGGTTTGATGTTGGGTTTCGTGTTTGTGTGCGCCGTGTTTATCAAATATCTCTCGGATCTCCGGCTCACTATCATGGTTTGCTTTCACTGCTATGAGGACCTCTCCTCGTCTTATCGCATCCATATAGTTTTCTGCAGTATTTTCAGAAATGCCGACATCAACAAGTGCTCCTACAAGCCCGCCAGTGAGCGCTCCTCCTGCAGCACCGGTTAGCCCCCAGGTTGCGGCGAGTGGGCCTGCAACAAGCAGTGTACCGACTCCTGGGAGTGTAATGAGTCCTGCTCCCGCGAGTAATCCTGCGAGTCCGCCAGCAACTCCTCCGATTGCAGCGGCCCCCATTGCTCCATCAATCTCGCTTTCTTTAATTTTATGGGATTTTATGTCTCCATTTTTATCCATAGCAATAAGGGAAATTTCATCAGTGTAGCCCGCTTCCTTCAATCGTGCTACTGCATCTCCAGCTGCTTTGTTGTCCTTAAATGTTGCTGTTACCAAATGTGCCATGTGTGTATCACCTCCTTCTTAATATCTAACACTATAGTTTCTTCAAGTCTAGAATGTACAAGAAATTCGTAATAACATCATAAGAGTATTTTTTTTGTATTGTTACCTGAGTTTTTTTGAAATTATTTTGTGATAATAAAAATATTCTCTCCCTTGTATTTCTTACAGGATTTTTATCTTCAATCTTTATAATGCAAACTGTGTGAATTGAGAGGAGGTGGTTAGTATGACGAAGAAAAATTCTGTAACAAAAACAGCAGTTGTGGCAGGGATTGCGGGAGCGGCAGTTGGAGCTGGAGCTGCTGCTGCAACAGCTATATTTTCTAAACCGGAAAATAGAAAAAAAGCTCGAGAAGTCATCGATGACGTAAAAATCGAAGGTCAGAAAATTATGAGTAAGACAAAAAATAATTCTGATGAAATGATGGATGATACTTCTCAGAAAGTTGAAAGGGCAGCAGATGTTGTAGGGAAAAAAGCTGAAGCAGTCTCACGAGACGTAAAAGAAAAATCAAAAGAAGCGCAGGAAAAAATCAAAAGTAAAGAATTGTGATGTGTTCTCTGCTTTAATATCCGGAAAAGTAATCTGTCACAATATTTGAATTGCTAATATTTGATTTCTTTAGAATATCTTTATAAAGCTCAACTATTTGATGAGAGCCTGAGATATAGTATTTGCGCTCATTGTAGTCAGGTATTTCCTTTTTCAGAATTTCTTCCGTAAAATGTCCAGTATATCCTTCATAATTTTTTGGGTACGGGGCGTCTTCTTTCAAAATATAAATAATTTTTATTCTGAGTTTTTGCTTTGCTTCTTCTAGTATGTTGTCATAGATAAAATCTTCATATTTGGAGCATGTATAGACATAGACAATATCACGCTTCTCGTTTCTATCAGTGAGATATTTGAGCATGCTTCTGAATGGTGTAACTCCAATCCCTCCTGACAGAAAAGCCAATTTCTCCTTTGTGTCATTTGGTAATACAAAATCTCCCTTCAAATTCCCAATAACAATTTTTTCATTCTTCTGCATTTCACGTAATGCCTTTTTGAAACTACTAGAGTCATCATCTATCCGCACTCCAAGTTGTATGCTTTGCTCTGTAGGTGATGATGCTATTGAAAAAAACCTCCTATTTCCCCGTGAGTCAGTTTTTTTATGTGGGAGTGTCCATTCAATATACTGTCCGGGGAGAAAAGAGAATTTTTCCTGTGGTTGAAATACAAAATTATATAAGGTTGAGGAGAGGCGTTGTTTTTCTTGTAATATGAGGGTAACTCTTTGTTTAAAGCTTACAATATAAGCAAATATATTTCCTATAACAAGGACAAGTTCGGGGCTAAGCTTTATCGGGTCCAGAGGGAGTTGAAAGGCGAATAGAAATCCAACAAGCGCGCCATAGAGAATCTGTAGGTATCTAGTGGGAGGCATGGTGAGTGGTTCTGTGAGCATAAATGCTGCAAAAAAGAGGATTGGCCAGGAAAACATGAGTTGCGTAAGAACCGTTACCGGTGGTGTATTGTATAGCATCCCAAAGATAAGCATCTCTCCAGTAACAATCCCTAAGAATGCGAATACAAGGCTAAATTTCCTTACTTTTCGAATTACAAAAAATCCAATAATAAAGACTGCAGGGAGTAAGACCGGAGTTGCTATCCACCAGCTTGCACTCATACCAAACAATGTAATTCCCACTGCACCTATTGCGACAGGATTAAAGATATGCCGTCTTTTAATTGTAAAAATAAATTTTGAAGCTATTGCGATCAATGGTGCGAGTATAAGAGGAAGTATTCCGTCGGGAAATTTCATAGAAGGTGTGATGATGAAGAAGAGTATGAGTGCAGTTATAAGATATGATTCTATGTTTGTGGGGACTTTGAAGATTTTTGCGAATATATAATTTGAAAAAGCTGATGTGGTAACAATTAACCCAAGTGAGCCAAGCAAAATAAATGGACTATAGGGAATTGCCTTCATGGGGGATGCAATGAGCACGCAGAGCACGAGAAGGAGTAATCCATAGAGCACAGCTCTATACATAGTTATTGAGTTTAGAAATTCATCGATATGTCTTAGCATATTTTTTTATATTATAAAAAATTCTCCCGGAAAGTTTTTTGATTTCTCTATTCGAAAGTCTGGATATAATATCCCATATTCAAATATGAAATCATTTTTTAGGTTATCAGGAGAGGTGAGGAAAAGACAAGTCGCAAGTGCATCTGCGATAGTACTTGTATCAGAAATAACCCAGGTTGCGAGGATAGAATTGACTGAATTTTTTTTGATCGGATCCATGATGTGGTGATATTTCCCCCACTTTCTCCGGCTTCCCGATGATGCACAAATACTCCCTTCTGAAATTCTTGCAACTCCAATTACTTCCTTCGAATTAAGAGGATTCTCGAGTCCAATTGATGCGTTTTTCGGTTGTTTAATCAGTAAATCTCCTCCAGCATCAATAATATAATAAGTAGTATCATGATCATCTAAGATTTCCCCTATTCTATCCATCGCATATCCTTTTCCTATCGCGCCGAAATCTAGCAAAACAGCTTTTTTTGTGTGGAGATTTCCCTTTTGATATTTTAATGAATCTTCCCATAGTGGAACTTTTCTGAGAGATTTTTCTTGGAAAGAATATGTACGATCATATCCTGCATCTGAGAGAAGATTTCCTATAAGAGGTGTGAATTTCCCTCCTGAGAGATCATAGAGTTTTTTATAGAGGGAAAATATTTCGCCTGCATCTTCAGGGAATTGAAAAATTCCTGAATTCTGAGAGATTTTTGTAATCAATGAATCATCACGAAATCGAGAATATATTTTTTCAAAATTATGTAAAAATATAAGAATCCCCTCTTCTACTCTCCTTCTTTTCTCATGATTTAATCCATATAAGTCAATCTGCCATGTTGTGCCAATTGCCTCAAATGTGATATTCATCTAATCTTGCTGTGCTTGAGTTTTTATCTTTTCAAGTGCGTTGTTGAATCCGCCTGGAGTGAGTGATGATCCTGAGACTTTTGTAAGTTTTATTTCATCGATACTTTTCCCGATTACGAATGGTTTATAGTTTTTTGAAAAATCGCTCTGCATTCTTATTGAGATATCGTGTGTTGCTTGTGGAGTTACTTCTGATTCAGTAATGATCCCATCTTGCAGCGTAATCGTTACATTTATTTTTTCAGCGCCACCGGGAGAGATATAGTTTCCGATTGCATTGTATACACCATTTGTATAAGAAAGAGTGTTATTTTCTGTAAATTCTTCACGAACAATTTTCTCAGAATTTTTAGCACTTGAAATTTGTTGATAATAAGCAGCGCTTATTGTTACGACTATAGTAAACAGAGCGATGACTACTCCGATTGTTAGATTTTTATTATTTTTTGCCAAAAAAATCACCCCAATTCTTTTTGTTGAATATCCCATCATACAAGATTTAAGAAAACAAAAAAAGTAGGAATATATAGCTTACATGCCTCTTTGCTCGTTCTTACATCTTTCATATACATTTCCTGTTTACTAGATCATAGAGTGAAGATGAGAAAGGAGGTGAATAAGGAATTATGTTGGAAATAATTTTGGGGCTAATCCTATTCGTAATTATTGCAAATATTGTATTTTCGTTCGTACCGATTCCGAGGGGAATCTTAGGAACACTCGTTGCGATAATTATCGTTGTTTTGATTTGGAGGCTGGTATTTTAAAAGAGGTGGCGGAAGATCTGATATATAAATCGTCCGCACTTCTTTCCGATAGTATTTTTTTATTGTTTTTTTTGTATTCATTACGAAACTAATTGTTTATTTTTGAGTCGGAATTAGTTTTGGGGAGAAAGTAGTGCCATAAAATTTTTCTGAAAAGCCAGATGTATATGGATTGGCGTTTTCTTATTGTTGAGATATCCTGAGGGGATATAGTTTGATCGGAATAACAGCGTCTATTATTCTATATTGGACTACTTTGTATACATGATATACTAATAAGGCCATGAATGCTCAGAGCAGGCTCGGCTACGCCTTTTTATTTTTAGGGTTTGTGATGATTGTATTTGCTGTTGTTCAGTTGGTATTTGTTTTTACCGGAACTATTTCACCAGTATCGCTATTTGAATTTCAAGCTTCAGATTTTGCAATAGACGGCGAGGTGTTATTTCCACAATTACCAAGCAGTCTGACTAATGATATGAAAGTAGAGCTCTTTCCTGTAGAGCTTATAAATTCTGGCTTTAATATTGGAGCAAATTGTATTTTTATGTCACTTATTATTTTTGCTGGATCACGAATTGCAGGTATAGGGACTCAGCTTGTGCGATCTATAGAAGTCAAGTTAAAAACCAATGAATAACAAAATCACCAATAAAAATTTAACCTCTGAACAGTACGATATTTGTTTTTTGAAAGGGACAGAGCCGCCATTTAGTGGAAAATATACTGACAATAAAGAGTCTGGAGTGTATTATTGTGCAAATTGTAACAACAAATTATTTGACTCTACTACCAAATTTGATAGTGGGACTGGATGGCCCAGTTTTTGGGATACAGAAGAAAAGAATATAATGCTTTCTGAAGATGATTCTTTAGGAATGATTCGTACTGAGGTGTTATGTAAAAATTGCGGAGCCCATCTGGGACATGTATTTCATGATGGGCCGAAGCCCACAGGGCTTCGATACTGTATAAATTCACTTGCACTTGAATTTAAAAAGCGATAGATTTACAGGAGGCTTCATTTATCAAAAAGAGCAACGAAGCGGTTTTCTATTAGCTAAGATTAAAATAGGTTGCTTTGGTATTTTTCCAGAATTCTGACTGTCTGCAGAGCATTTTTTCATCATTTGGATTTTTGAGAATAAATTTCACTGCTTCTTCAAGAAATATTTCATTCTGAGATCCTTTCAGGAGGATGATTGCGTTTTCAGGAAGTGTTTCTTTGAGATGAAGTCCTAACTGTACTGAATTTTTTGAAGCATCCCTATATACTCGTTTGTTTGAATTTTTGAGGATTGGCATGGCGTATTTTTCAGTAAGTGTTCCTACACAATATATTTGATTTGCAACCGCTAATGCTCTTTCGGCTACCTCTCTATGTTCATCCTGAGCTGCTGCTCCAAGCTCTCGCATATCCCCGAACACAAATACAGCAGGGCGCTTGGTTTTCTTTTTTAGATCCTTTAGGAGTTCTAGAAATGTCATGACCGATTCTTTTGAGGAATTATAGGTTGAGTCGATAATAATGCTGTTACGAATTCCTTCAAAAATATTCGCTCGTCCCGGAGGGAGATTGAAGTCTTCTTCCAGAGCATCTTGAATGACCTTGAGTGGAATTTTGACACTACGAGCTGCAAGGATTGCAGCAGCAAATGTATCTGCGTATGCTTTGGGAAGAATATATCCACGAAGTGTGAGTGTGAATTCTCTGGCTTTTTTTTCATTTATATGAAACACGAAACGAGTTTTCTTGAGGTCTACTTCGTATTCTTTTAGCCATATTGAATTGTTTTTTCCGCTTCCAAATGAAAGGAGTGTTGTGTACGTATTTTTCTTTCGAAATTCTTCTATATATTTTTTTATATAATTATTTTCTGCATTATAAATCCCGATTTCTGGTTGTGATTTTGTAATGATTTTTGTATCTTCAAGTGCTATGAGGTCAATAAGATTTTCAACAGTTTTTTTCTTATTTCTCGGAAGTGCTTTCTCAAATTGTTGAGAATGTGTCGCAGAAACATTGAGGTTGATCGCAATATCGGGTTTTAAGATATTGAGAAGATATTCCATATTTTTCGGTGGGTGTGGGTCATCAATTCCCATTTCTGCGATGAGGTATTGCGCTTTTCTGAGAGAATTTGTCTGAAATGGTGCTTTTAGGATATTCTTGAGCCATGAGAAATATGAATAGTCATGAGGATCTAGATCTAGAATGCTGAGTGGTATCCCAGTTTCAGAATTTCCTGAAAGTGCCTTTGTTCTTGCGAACTTCACAAATATTACGAAAAGAGCATTTTTAAGTGAAGATTTTCCAACAGATCCTGCAATACCGATAATTGCGGGTTTGTTGCGATGTAGTGCAATTCTTGCAAAAAAACGCAGATACCATAAAACAAATGATGCTAATAATTTCTTCACAATATCTCTATATTATACCTTACCTGTAAAAAAGGGAAATTTACGGTATTGATTTTTGGTGAATATTTTTTTACAGTAGTAGTCTATGGATGAAAATAACAAACGAAGCGAAGAAGCTATTGTGGAGAATGTAGAGATAAGTGAAGTTATTGTAGAAGATAGTGTTGATACTACCCTACAGTCTTCTGATTCTGATGCGATTGTAGTAATGAATCTTCAGAATCTCATCAATGAAACCCTTAATAGGATCAATACCATCTCTGAAGAAGTAAAGCCACTTGATGAAATGATTTCAAATGTTTTGGAAAATGATCAAGTTTATAAAAAACATATGGATGATGCGAAAGAAGCTGCAAAAATACGAAATGCAACGAAGTCAGAAATTATGAAAAGACCTGACGTTTCCAATATTGCAAATAAAGTAAAGGAAAAAAAAGCAGATATGAAAGAAGCAAAAGAATCTTTATCTGAGTATTTGCAAGAGTATGCCCGACTTACTGGACAGAGGCAATTTGAGACTCCTGAAGGTACAGTTCAGGAGATTGTATATTCTGCAAAACTTGTTAAACGCTCCTAGATTTTGTTTTTGTTTGTTATAAACCTCTTTTTTTTGCTACAATTATTCCTATGCTATCAATTTATTACAAAACATTGAAGGATAGAAAGTTTAAGAAAGCAGCTGCACTTCGTCCCGGTAGTTGGATTAATGTAGATCAAGCGACTCATGAAGACATCGAGAAGATTGCAGAGATTACTGGGCTTCAGATTGCGGATTTGAAAGATGCTCTCGATCACTACGAGCTTCCTCGTGTTGAGCGCCAAGAAGAAGGAATTATCATTTATGCTCGATACCCTTCAGATGATAATACTGAATTATATACGGAGCTTATGACTATTATTCTTACAGACAAGTATCTTATAACTATTTCTCCTACAAATAACCACCTGATTGATAGGATGATTGATCAATCAACTGCTATTGCAACAACACAAAAAATAAAACTCGTTCTCAAGCTTCTTCTTCGTATTGCGCAAGAATTTACTCTGGAAACAAAAAGAGTAAGAAACAAAGTGCCGCGAGGAAGACGAGAGTTAAAGCAGATTGATACAAAAGATTTTATTGTGCTCTCTGAAAGTGAAGAAATCCTTAATCAATACATTGCAGCCCTTGTTCCGATGAACAATGCACTGCAGACTATAATTACAAAAAAATATGTTAATGTTCATGAAGAAGATAAAGATATTCTTGAGGATTTGATTATCGGGTTTAGGCAATCTGCGGATCTATGTGATATTTCCATTAAGAGTATTCGAGGAATTCGGGATTCGTATCAGGTTATTTTTACTAATAACTTAAACAAGATTATTAAGATTTTGACAGTTTTAACAATTCTTCTTACGATTCCTACCATGATTGGGGGACTGTATGGTATGAATGTGGCGTTGCCATTCCAGGATGATCCGATGGCATTTATTTACCTGACCTGGTTTACGCTTTTTATTTGTGGGATAACATTTCTCATCTTTTACTACAAAAAGTGGCTCTAGTATTTTCTCGATATAGTTTTATAGTTTTTTACTGCTTGACAGTGTCTCGTTTGGCAAATAGTATAAGAACAGTCATATTTTCTAAAGTAGTTTTTTAGAGAATATGTTTGGGCTACCTTAGTGATAAAAACCCATCGTAATCCGATGGGTTTTTTCTTGGTTACAGAATTCTCTGTTAGGAAATTATTTTTTTTTCACCGAGCACCATGCTCCAGGCGAAGGGGTGTTTGGACGTGTTTATTTTTAGTTTGTGTTTTTTAAGAAGATTTTCAATGCCCACAAATGTCCAGTGGTTGATATGTTCAGGATGATTTCCCCAGTTTTTTAAGTATTTTCCTCTGAGGAAGTTTGCTATGGTAAAAAATGGCTCATTGGGAACAGAAATTAGCACGTATTTTTTACTTACTCTGACAAGCTCCTGGAGTCCTTGTTCATAATCTTCTAAATGTTCGAGAACTTCTGTCGCCATAACCAGATCGTACGAATTGTCCTTTTCTTTGATATCATAGATATCCCCCTTTTTAAGTGTTAGGTGCGGATAAATTCTTTTCCCGATTTCAAGCGCTTCATCAGAGTAGTCAATTCCCACAAGCTGTTTTCCAATTTTTTTCTCTTGAAACTTATCAAGTGTTACCCCTTCTCCGCAACCGACATCTAGTATAGAGTGTGGCTTTAATGGCCTTACAATCTCAAACATCGTTTTGTAGAAGTTCTCAATAAGCTTTCTTTGAATAGGGTTTTGCGAGCTATGTTTTGTGTAGTTTGTTGTACTCATACAAAAATTATATCATGGGACAAGCTTTTTAAGTGCGATTCCATAGGATGCGGACCTGAGATCTAATTTTTTCTCATTTGCTTCATTCCAAACATTTTTGAATGCTTTTCGCATAATATTTTGCAGTTCTGAAAAGACTTCTTCTTTCTGATATTTTATTTCTTCTATATTTTGCCGCCACTCAAGATAGGAGCAGCTTACCCCTGCAGCATTTGCAAGAATATCTGGAATAATAATTACTCCTCTTTTGCTGAGGTACTCATGTGCTTGGGGAGTGATCGGGCCATTTGCCATTTCTATAATAATTTTTGCCTGTATCTTTCTCATGTTCTTTTCTGTGATAACATTTCCCAATGCAGACGGAACCAATATGTCCACTGGGAGTGTGAGTAGTTCATCATTCGAAAGTACTGTTCCTTCATTGATGTCGCACACTCCTCCTGCGCAATAACACCCTGCCAGGGCCCCCTTTTCAAGCTTGCAGGCAAAGATCTTTTCAATATCAAGGCTATTTTTGAAGGTCGAATTGTTACTCGTTATAGCTCCTTTTGAGTCGCTTACTGCTACTACTATAAAGCCAAGTTTTGTCGCAAATTTCGCAAAGTAATATCCCACATTCCCGAATCCTTGGATTGCGACACGCATATCAGATGTGTTTTTCCCAAGATATTTCGTAAGCGATTCGAGGATCACTGCTCCTCCATAACCGGTCGCTTCTTCTCGTCCATCGAGTCCGTGACTGTTGCGCGATTTTCCGGTGAATGCGCCATAGAGTTTTTCTAGAGAAAGTACGTTTTTCTCTACTTTTGCTCTCTTTATATATTCTTCTACCATCCAATTTAAGATTTTTGGGTTTGTATTTACGTCCGGTGCGGGGATATCTTTGTTAGGACCGATAACGTCAAATAGCGATCGCACATATTCTCGAGAAAGATTCTCAAGTTCTGATTCAGAAAGATCCTTCGGATTAACAGCGATTCCACCTTTCCCTCCGCCAAATGGAATCCCGGTAAGTGCAGTTTTCAAGGTCATTAATAATGACAATGCCATGACTTCATCCTTATTTACTTGTTCATGAAATCTAATGCCCCCTTTATACGGACCAAGCTTGTTGTTATGCTGTGCGCGATATCCTAAAAATATTTTTGTTTTACCATTTACTTGTATGGGGAGCGATACTTCTACTACTCTATTTGGCTGGATAACTGATTCTAGTTCGTCTTTCGGAATATTATAGATTTTTCCAATCTTCAATATGAGTTTTTTTGTTTCTGAAAAAGTGTTTTCAGTTCTCATTTGAGATTTATATTCTTACACAGAGGGTAATGAGTTGCAAGGATTAATTTTACTTTTTATAATGATCCAATGCTAAGAAAGATTTTGCTTGCTAGTATAGCTGGAGTTGCGTTATTTTCAGCACAATTTCTATTCCAATCAAATAATTTTTTAGGCCCCATGATCTCATCCGTTGTAGAGTCAGAAGAGGATTTTGTGCCTTCATATCCTGATTGGGATCCTCGTAGTTCAAGTGTTGCGGGGGTATCTGCATCACGACTCTTACTGTCAGCAAAGGCAGTGCTCTCTTATGACTTATCTGCTGATTCGGTAATTTATGAAAAGAATAGCTCTGAGCGTCTTCCCATGGCGTCTTTAACAAAAGTTATGACTGCGATACTTGCACTGGAGGAAGGGATTGATAAAGAATATACTGTAAGCCATCGTGCGGCACATATTGGGGAGAATGCGATGGGATTATCTGAAGGAGAAGTCTTGACTCTGGGAGAATTATTATATGGGCTCTTGTTGCCATCCGGAAATGACGCGGCAGAGGTGATTGCTGAAGGAAGTAAATATGGAAGGGCTGGATTTGTGAAAAAAATGAATGAACGAGCAAAGCAAATGGGGCTTACGGATACAAATTTTACAAATCCGAGTGGACTCCAGGGTGATGGAGATCAATATACTACAACTTTTGATTTACTAAAGCTCACGAAGATTGCTATGAATAATCCGGATTTTAGACGTATTGTAGGAACGTATGAGATAGATATTGCTGCAAGTAAAAATCATAAATCTTATCACCTTCTCAATGATACAAATCTATTGACTTCATATCCAGGAGTAAAGGGGGTAAAGACCGGATTTACTTGGGAAGCTGGAATGTGTCTTATAACGTTTTTGGAGCACAAGGATAAGACAATAATTGCAGTGATCTTAAATAGTGAAGATAGACGGCAGGAGATGAAAGATTTGCTTGATTATTCATTAAGAAGTTTAGAGGAAACTCCCCCACTTCATGAATAAACTTTAGGATGTTTTATTTCGCTCTCTTTTTTGCTACACTTTCAAAATGGAGTTTCTATTACAGATCCCTGACCTTTTCCTCCACCTGGATGAGCATCTAGGAAATATCATAACCATCGTGGGCCCCTGGACATACGTGATTTTATTTGGAATCGTATTTGCGGAGACTGGGCTTGTCGTTGCACCATTTCTTCCTGGAGACTCACTGTTGTTTGTAGCGGGAACCCTTG
>Ga0265293_10000397_pt1 | contig 104567 bp, 85 predicted proteins | sample Munlanlewell138R_FD_192505 | JGI IMG/M metagenome (GOLD analysis project Ga0265293, IMG submission 192505) | Leachate microbial communities from a municipal landfill in Southern Ontario, Canada - Leachate well 138R | ecosystem: Engineered > Solid waste > Landfill > Unclassified | place... | reverse complement strand
CGAACTGCCACAGGCCGCCAGCAGCAACAGCCACGCCCCGAACCCGAATGAAAGCAAAATGTTCACTTTGCGCATATATTTAATTCCCTTGTCGTTGAAAGTGACAGGCTCGTCAGGTGCATAACGGATACAGCGCCCAAAAGGCAACAATCCGTTGCAAACACCGCACAAGAGGGCCATTGACCGCCTCAATCTGTTCATAGTACATTTTTCCATCTTCTGACCTCACCAAGGAGTGCGCATGCTACCAGAAAACAGACTCGGCGAATTGTTGGTCCGCGAAAAACTCATCTCCCTAGCTGAACTCCGCCAAGCGCAAGAGCTGCAAAAGACCAGCGGCGACAACCTGGGCAAGAGCCTCGCCAAACTGGGCTACATCTCGGACAAAACCGTCACCGATTTTATCGCGCAGCAGTACAACGTTCCCGCCATCGACCTCGAGCAGTACGAAGTCGATCCCGAGATTCTCTCGCTCATCCCCAAAGAGGTCGCCGAACGCCACAAAATCCTGCCGGTCTCCCGCGCGGGCACATCCTTAGTTGTGGCCATGATGGACCCCACCAACCTCCACGCCATCGACGACATCAAGTTTCTCACCGGTTACAACGTCGAACCCGTGGTGGCCTCTCAGTCCGCCATTGAAGAAGCCCTGGGCCGCCACTACGCCTCTCCGTTGGCCTCCTACGACGAGGTGATGGAGGGCTTCAACGACGAAGAATTCGAGATCGGCGGCGAGATGGAAGAAGGCGTCACGGCCCTCGAACTCGAAAAGATGACCGAAGACGCGCCGGTGGTTCGCCTGGTCAACCTCATCCTGGTCAACGCCATCAAGAAAGGCGCCTCGGACATCCACGTCGAGCCCTACGAAAAAGCCCTGCGCGTTCGCTACCGCGTGGACGGCGTCCTCCTCGAAGAGATGAAGCCGCCCCTGAAGCTCAAAAACGCCATCACCAGCCGCCTCAAAATCATGAGCCGCCTGGACATCGCCGAGCGCCGCCTGCCCCAGGACGGCCGCATCAAGCTCAAACTCGGTCAGGGCCGCGAAATGGACTTCCGCGTCTCGGTGTTGCCCACCCTCTTCGGCGAAAAGGTCGTGCTCCGCTTGCTCGACAAATCCAACCTGCAGCTCGACATGACCAAGCTGGGCTTCGATCCCGACCCGCTGGCCAACTTCAAAGAGGCCATCCACCGCCCATACGGCATGGTGCTGGTCACCGGTCCCACGGGCTCGGGAAAAACCACCACGCTGTACTCGGCCCTCTCCGAGCTCAACAAGGCCGACGTCAACATCTCCACCGCCGAAGATCCTGTGGAGTTCAACCTCTACGGCATCAACCAGGTGCAAATGCACGAGGACATCGGCCTCAACTTTGCGGCGTCGCTGCGCTCCTTTTTGCGCCAGGATCCCGACATCATCATGGTGGGGGAGATCCGCGACTTCGAAACCGCTGAGATCGCCGTCAAGGCCGCGCTCACCGGTCACATGGTGCTCTCCACCCTGCACACCAACGACGCGCCCTCCACCATCAGCCGCCTGCTCAACATGGGCGTCGAGCCGTTCCTCGTGTCGGCATCGGTGAACCTCGTCGTGGCCCAACGGCTCGGTCGACGCATCTGTGCCGAGTGCAAAGTCCCCGACGAGAGCGTCACAAAGGAAGCCCTGCTCGAAGCTGGCGCCACCCCAGAGGACATCGCCAGAGGCCTCCAGCCCATGATCGGACAAGGGTGCGGCAAGTGCGGCAACACCGGTTACAAAGGCCGCGTCGCGCTCTACGAGGTCATGGTGTTCGACGACACCCTCAAAGAACTCGTGCTGCAGGGCTGCTCCACCGCCGAACTCAAGGCCGAAGCCATCCGACGCGGCATGAACTCCCTTCGCATGGCCGGCCTGAAAAAACTCGAAGAGGGCGTCACGTCCTACGAAGAAATCCTGCGCGTTACCGCAGCCGATTGATCACATCACCTCAACCCCCTGCAAGGAGGAAACCGTGAACCTGCACCAGCTACTCAAGGCCATGATCGACAAAGGCGCTTCCGACCTGCACATCACCACGGGCTCTCCCCCGCAGTTGCGCATCGACGGCAGCCTGGTCCCCCTCAAGACCGACCCCCTGACACCCCCGGACACCAAGCGCCTGTGCTACTCCATCCTCACGGAAGAGCAGAAGATTCAGTTCGAAAAAAACAACGAGCTCGACCTCTCCTTCGGCGTCAAAAACCTCGCGCGATACCGCGCCAACATCTTCATTCAACGCGGTGCCGTGGCCGGTGCTTTCCGCGCCATCCCTTTCAAGATCCTCTCCCTCGAAGAGCTGGGGTTGCCCAAAGTCGCCCTGGAGCTGGCACACCGCCCCAAGGGACTGGTCTGCATCACGGGCCCCACCGGTGCCGGGAAATCCACCACCCTGGCGGCCCTCATCGACTACCTAAACTCCACCCAGCGCTACCACATCATGACCATTGAGGATCCCATCGAGTACCTGCACCCGCACAAGCGATCCCTGGTCAACCAGCGCGAAGTGGGCAGCGACACCAACTCGTTCTCCGGCGCCCTGAAGTACGTCTTGCGCCAAGACCCCGACGTGGTGCTCATCGGCGAAATGCGCGACCGCGAAACCGTGGAGGCTGCCCTCACCATCTCCGAAACAGGGCACTTGGTGTTCGCGACGCTGCACACCAACTCCTGCGTGCAAACCATCAACCGCATCATCGACTTGTTTCCGCCGCACCAGCAGTCGCAAATTCGCGCCCAGCTCTCGTTCGTGCTGCAGGGCATCCTCACCCAACAACTCCTGCCCCGCGCCGGAAGCCCCGGCCGCGTTCTCGCCGCAGAAGTGCTCATCCCCAATGCCGCCATGCGCAACCTCATCCGCGAAGACAAAATCCATCAAATGTACTCGCAGATGCAGGTGGGACAAGGCAAGCACGGCATGTTGACCTTCAACCAGTCGCTGTTCGGACTCCTGCAGCGCCGCCTCATCACCATGGACGAAGCCCTGGGGCGCTCCATGGACATTGACGAACTCAAAAACATGATCGCCGACGCGGCCAAAAAGGGAGGCGCATAACCGTCGCCACAATCCTCGGCCCCGATTTTTGACCCTCGCGCAAATATCGGGATACAATGACGAGCAATACAAAAAGCCCACGCCTGGGGCGCTCACAGTAAGGCAGATACAAGCATGGCCGATTTTCTATACGAAGCGAAAAACCAATCCGGAAAAGTCATCACCGGAAAAATCTCCGCCAAGGATATCTCTACTGCCGAGGCTGCGGTAAAAGCGCAGGGCCTAAACGTCGTCTCCATCAAAAAGGCGCCCATCACCCTCTCGTTGCCCAGCTTTGGCGGCGGTGGCGTCAGCATCAAAGACCTCAAAACCTTTACGCAGCAATTCGCCACCATGATCGACGCGGGCCTCCCGCTGGTGCAGGTGCTCGACATTTTGGGCACCCAATCCGAAAACAAAAAATTCGGCGCCAAAATCCTCGAAATCAAAGCCCACGTCGAAGGCGGGTCCACCTTCTCAGAGGCATTGGCCAAGTACCCCAACATCTTCGACACCCTGTTCGTCAACCTCGTCGCAGCGGGCGAGCTCGGCGGTATCCTCGACACCATCATGCGGCGCCTCTCCGAATACATCGAGAAAAATGAGCGCCTCGTTCGCCGCGTCAAAGGCGCCATGGTCTATCCGGCGGGCGTGCTCACGGTCTCCATCGTCGTCGTGGCGGTGTTGCTCAAGTGGGTGGTGCCCACCTTCGAAAACATGTTCGCCGACTTCGGCAAAGAGGACGAGCTCCCCGGCCCCACCCAAGTGGTCATCAGCCTCAGCAACTGGTTCCAAGATCACTTCATCATCATCACGGTTGGCACCATCGCCCTCATCGTCGGCTATCGCTTTTTTGTCCGCTCCCCTTTCGGCCGCGAATTCATGGACCGCCTATTTTTAAACGCTCCCGTCATCGGACCGGTCGTCAAAAAGGTCGCCGTCGCGCGCTTTACCCGCACGCTGGGCACCCTCCTCTCCTCCGGCGTACCCATCATCGACGCCCTCAACACCGTGGCCAAGGCGGCGGGCAATGTCGTCATCGAGCGCGCCATCAACTTCGCCCGCGACCGCATCTCCGAGGGACGCAACATGTCTGAGCCCCTACAGGAGAGCCGCATCTTCCCCGGCATGGTGGTGCAAATGATCGCCGTAGGCGAGCAAACCGGTGCCCTCGACGTCATGTGCAACAAAATTGCCGACTTCTACGACGAAGAGGTCGAGATCGCCATCGGCGCCATGACCAGTCTGCTCGAGCCCATCATGATGGTGTTCTTGGGCGGTGTCGTGGGCGGCATGGTCATCGCGATGTACCTGCCCATCTTCTCCATCGCCGGCACCATCGAATAACACCGATGTCACCGGACATCTCCCCAGAAGCCACCCAGAGCACTGCGCAACTCAAAAAACGAATCTCTCTGGCCATGCTGCTGCGCCTGGGCATCATCTCCTCGCTGCTGGGCGCCACGCTGTTTCTCAACTACCAAACCCGCAACACGCTGTCCGAGCCCTCGGCGCGCTTCCTCATCGTCATCGTCGCGTCCACTTACGTGTTCAGCATCGCCTACGCCATTTGGCTGCGCATCGAGTGGCGCATGGTCTGGCTCGCCCGCATCCAATTTGCCATCGACGCCCTGACCTGCGGTGCCCTGGCATACGCCACCGGCGGCATCGGCTCGGGCTTTACCTTTTTGTTTCATCTCTGGATCATCGTTACGGCCATCGTCCTGGGCGGCAAAAACGCCTACTACTCCGCCGCCATCTCCGCCGTGGTGCTCGTCTTGTTAAGCCTGCTGTCGTCCTGGGAAATTATCCCGCCGTTGGCCGACCTCTTTGTGCAACCGCAAACCTTCTCCGAGACCCTCTACCACCTGGGCGTCAACCTGCTCAGCCTCTTCCTCGTGGCCTGGCTCATGACCTCCCTGGTGCACCGCCTCGAAGACGTCCACCGCGGCCTCGCTGTGGCGCAAGCCACCACCGCCGATCTGCAAAAGCTGCACTCCGAAGTCATTCGCTCCATGACCAACGGGCTGGTCATCGCAGACGAAAAAGGACACGTGATGGACATCAACCCCGAGGGGCGCAACCTGCTCAAAATCGACGCGGCGACACCGGTGTTCGGGCAACCCATCTCTCGGTGGTTTCCAGGCCTGCCCCTGGTCTTCACCGTCCCCGTGCCACACGAAGAGCGACAGCGCGATGCCGCCCGCGGCGAAGACGGCGAGCCTTTTCCCATCGAGCACACCCTCACGGCCCTGCTGGATCACGACGACACGCCCAAGGGATTCATCCTCAACTTCAAAGACCTGTCGCGCATCCAACGGCTCGAAGAAGAACTCGAACAGACGCGCCGCCTAGCAGCCCTGGGCGAGCTCGCCGCCACCTTCGCCCACGAGGTGCGCAACCCCCTCTCTGTCGTGTCGGGCACGTTTCAACTCCTCTCCACCAGCACCTCCCCCAGCCTCGAAGACCGCCACCTCCTGCAGATGGCCGAAAAAGAAACCACCCGCATCGAGCGCCTGCTCAGCGATCTGCTGCAGTACACGCGCCCCAAACCGCCCGAAAAAACCCGCACCAACATCGCCCAAGCTGTCCGCGACGTCCTAACCGCCTTTCGGCTGCACCAAAACGACGACGTCCAAATCACCTGCACCTGCAGCGAAGACATCTACGCCGAACTCGACCCCTTCCAACTCAACCAAATTTTGTGGAACCTGCTGCGCAACGCGGTCCAAGCGGTCTCCGGAAACGGCGCGGTCTCGCTTGCGATCTCACACACCGGCGACCATGTCCGCATTGTCGTTGGCGACAACGGCCCCGGCGTGCGCCCCGCCGATCGACAGCGCATCCTCGAACCCTTCTTCAGCACACGAAAACAAGGCATGGGCCTGGGCCTGTCCATCTGTACGCGCATTGTTCACGCCCACGGGGGCACCATCGAAGTGGGAACATCTGCGCTCGGCGGCGCCGAATTCCGCCTAGACTTTCCCATCCAATGCCCCCGTTAACCCCACGGAGAATCCACCGATGTATCGCCATCTGCATCTACTTGTTATCGCCGCGTTTCTGGTCGTCCCGGCCTGTCCCTCTGGCACGTCGACGCCGCCGCCAACCATGGTGCCGCCCATCAGCGCCACCAGCGAAAACCCCGACGCCCACAGCGCCTATCAGAGCGCCCAACAACATTACGAGCGAGGCGACCTCACCGTTGCGGCAACCCAATTTTCTCAATTCACCGCCGACTACCCCCAAGACGCTTTGCTGCCCGCGGCGCAAATTCAACAGGGACGCATCGCGCTGGAACAAGGCGACCCCGCCCGCGCTTTCGAAGTATTGAGCGCGCTGCACCTGCCCGACGGCGATCCCCTGCGCCACCACCTGGCCCTGTACTTGGGGCGGGCCCAATTCGAGCTCGGCCAATACGCTGCGGCCTTCCAGCGCCTCGAGCCCTACGCCGGGCGGTTCTCCGACCCACAAGAGCACCGGTTGCTCCTGCAAACCCTGTGGCGCGCCAGCCAGCACCTAGACGACCTCCCCGCCATCATTCGCTTCTCCGAGCAATACCTGCTCGCCTTACCCGACGGCGAAAGCGCCGCACGCCGCGAAATTTACACCGACATACAAACGCGACTGCTCCCGCTACAAGACCCCTCCCAACTCGAACGTCTTTTGGCCGAGCTACAGGGACACGGCTGGCCCTGGGGATTCTTAATGGCGCAATCCCTGCAACTCCATATGCGCCACGCCAACATAAACGCCGCCGCCGACATCGCCGCCGCACTGCAAGAGCACTGCGCCGCTGCCCCGGAGTGCCAACAACCCGAATGGGCCCTCATCCGCAACGCCCTCGCCGCCTTTGCACACCAAATGCGCGCCGACATGCACACCATTGGGCTTCTGCTCCCCCTCACGGGCCGCATGCAATTGCTGGGGGATGCCGCTGCCAAAGGCGCCCAAGCAGCGATCTTGCACCACGCCCGCACCCAGCGCGGAAAACCCCTGCGCCTGGTGATCAAAGACACCGCTGGCGATCCGCAACGCGCCGTGGCCGCCCTGCAGGAGTTGGCCGAGGTCGACAAGGCAGGCATCGTCATCGGCCCCTTGGACGCCGCAGTTTCGGCCGCCGCCGAGCAACGGGCCGCGGAGATAGGCATCCCCCTCATCACGCTGACGAGCCGCGAGGGCGCGGTGCGGGGCCCCGCCTGGTCCTTCCGGCAAACGACGGCCGCCACCCAAGAAGTCACCGCCCTGCTCGACGCCGTACCCGAAAGCGCTGGCATGCGCTTGGCCGTGCTCTACCCCGACGCTTCCTATGGCCGCCTCATGCTGCGCGCCGCCCAGGACGCCGCCCAACAACGCGGCCTGCACATCGCAGCAGCCCTGGCCGTCGACGCGAAACAAACCGACTTCTCCGCCGTCGCACGCGACTTGGCCAAGAACGACTTTGAGCTGCTGTTGCTGCCCATGACCGCCGCACAACTGGCCCTGGCAGCACCGGCCTTGGCGGCCGCAGGCATCTGGCCCAACACCACCCCGCCCGCCGGTGTTTCGCGCCCGCCCACCACTTGGCTCGTGCCCTCCGTGGGACACTCCCAAGCCCTGGTGCAGCGCGCTGGCCGCTACTTACAAGACGCCCTCTTTGTCTCGCTGTTTGCCCCGGAAGCCAATCCCATCGCCCGCGAATTCTCCTTGGTGTACCGCGACCAATACCGCAGCGAGCCCACATCCTTTGCCGCCAACGCCCACGACGCCGTAACCATCGCCGCGTTTTACATCGCTCAGGGCGCCGCCGACCGCCTCGATTTGCGCGCACGACTGCAACAAGCCGCCGATGCCCCCGCTCCTGCCGCCCACACCTGCACGCCCTTTCGCGGCTTTGGCGAAGATGGCCAACCCCTGGCGGTTCCCCAGGTCTTTCGCCTGCGCGGCAACCCGCCCACTTTCGACATCCCATGAAAAGCGCATTCGACAAGCTCTACGCCTCGGCGCGCATCATCATCTTTGTCGGCACGGGCGGTGTGGGCAAGACCACCGTGGCCGCCGCCACCGCGCTGCACGGCGCCCAACGCGGCGAACGCACCGCCTGCCTCACCATTGATCCCGCGCGTCGTTTGGCCGACAGCCTCGGCGCAGGCGCAGGCTCCGGCATCTTCTTTTCCAGCAGCGGACTGACCGATGTCAGCGACGCCATACGCGCGTCCGGCGTGGCGCTTTCGGGTTCTTTGCACATCGAAATGCTCGACGCCGCCGCCACCTTCGAGGCCATGGTGCAGGCCGCCGACGTCACGCCCGAACGCAAGCGGTTGGTCCTCCAAAATCCGCTGTATCGCCACATGTCGCAATCGCTGAGCGGCATACAAGAGTACATGGCCCTAGAGCGCCTGCTGCAAATCCAACAAGACCCCGCGTTCAACAAAATCATTCTCGACACCCCGCCCAGTACCAACGCCATCGACTTTTTTTCGGCGCCGGATCGCACGCAACAACTCTTCAACGGACCGGTGCTGCGCCTCATCCGCCACCTGGCCAATCCCACGACGCGCAGAACCTTCAACCCCTTTAAACACTGGACCAGCGCATTTCCTGAAATGTTGTCACAAGTGGTGGGCGTACAATTTGTCCGCGACATGCTGGGGTTCGTCGACGTGCTCTACGGACTCTTTGAAAACTTTCTCGCCCACGCCCAAACCCTGCGGCGCCTCTTCACGTCCAGCGACGTGGCCATCGTCGCGGTGGCCCGCCCCGAGATCTGCGACTGGACCGAAATCAATCATTTCCGCAGCCAACTGTTGCGCATGCACATCCCCATGCGCGCCTACCTGCTCAACCAGCTCCACCACCCGCGCGTCCCGGCCCCCAGCGATGCCCAGGACAGCCCATCGTGCGAAGCGTACATCGCCCACGCCACCCACAAATGGAACCAACGCGCCGACAAAGAGCGCATGCTCATGCAAAAAATCCGCAGCGAATGGACCGAACTCCAACAGCTATACGGCGTCCCAATACTGGAACATCCGCCCAATTCCGCCCTGCTATTGCGGGAAATCGGCCTGCGTTGCACGAAATTTGAATAAAAGGCGCTTTTTTCAATCAAATCGCCTTTCGGGATATTTTGGCCGCAACACAGAGAATGCCTTGGACAAAAACAACACATATTGTATCTACGTACCAAATTGCGTACAAAACTACGTACAAGACATCTTTCGGTTTATCTAAATCTCGAGAAGTGCAAGCGCCCTTCTCGAACCATTTGCTTTAGGAGGCAAAAATGAAAAAGAAGCTGATTCTCTTGATTGGCGCCCTGTTCATCATGAGCATGGGCAACGCTTGCGACGACATCTCCGATGCCGCGTGCGGCGAATGCGCAAAAGTTGAAGACGGTGCGTTCTCCTTTGTGGGCGACGCCCGCGTAGACGGCCTGCTCAAAGCCATCGGCACCCTCGATGCCTCGGTGGGCAGCATCAACGCCAACTTCAACGCCGATCTCAAAGAGCTCGCCGCTGCGTTTGACGTCGACGTATCGGGCATGGGCACCGCCGACATGGTGGCCGCTGTCAAAGGCGCCATCAAGGCCGACATCGACGCCCACGCCTCGGGCGGCCTCAAGGTCAAACTCCAAAAGCCCAAGTGCTCGGCCAACGTCAGCCTGGCGGTAGAAGCCTCCGTTGACTGTCAGGTCAAGGCGGGCTGCGACGTCGACGTATCCTGCTCCGGCCCCGAAGCCAAAATCGAGTGCGAAGGCTCCTGCTCCGGCGGCTGCGAAGGCACCTGCGAAGGCGCCCTGCCCAAGTGCGAACTCGAGCTGTCGGCCGAAGGCAAGTGCGAAGGCTCTTGCTCCGGTTCCTGCGAAGTGAAAGCCCCGAGCTTTGCGTGCAACGGCACCTGCTCTGGCACCTGCACCGCTGAAGTAAGCGCCCAGTGCGAAGGCACCTGCAACGGCTCCTGCGACGGCGAATGCTCCTTTGAAGATGGCGAAGGCAACTGCGCTGGCGAGTGCGAAGGCACCTGCAACGGCACCTGCGAAGTAACCGGCTCCGTGGCCTGCGAAGGCGAGTGCAACGGCACCTGCGAATACGAGCCCGGCGAAGCCCAGTGCGAAGGCACCTGCAAGGGCTCCTGCGAAATCGAAGTTGCAGCCGACGCCAAGTGCGAAGGCGGCAAAGCCCCCCGCTGCGAAGCCAAGTGCACCGGCGGTTGTGACGCTTCCTGCTCCGGCACCGTTAAGCCCCCGAAATGCGAAGGCAGCGCTTCCTGTGAAGCTTCTGCCGACTGCGAAGCCTCGGCTTCGGCCCAGGCCTCTGCCGACCTGACCTGCACCCCGCCCTCCTTGACGGTTGACTTCAACTTCAAGGCTGGTGTCGATGCCAAGGCCAAGGCCGACTTCGTCGCCCGCATGGAAGTCTTCAAAGTCAAAATGGCCGCCATCGTTCAAGGCATGACCAAACTCAAAGCCCTCATCGAAGGCGACGCCGAGTTGGGCATTGATCCCCCGGTCCTGGCCATCGGCGTTCAGCTCGAAGCCGTGCTCAAAGCCCTCACCAAGGGCGACCTGAACATCGACGTGCCGATCTTCCGCATCAACTGCGCCATCGCAGCCTTTGCGGATGCGGGCAAGATGCTCAAGGGCCTGGGCGGCAAAGCCAAAGCCACCGTTCAGGGCCAAATCGACATGTTCGCGCTGCTGGAACTCAACTAATTCCAGCGGCACCCGCATTGCCGGGTGACATGCACATTTAAAAAGCCGCCGGTTCGTCTTTCGGATCGGCGGTTTTTTTTGCCCGCCTTGACCGAACTCCGCACACGGTTTACGAACAAACACCATGAAAAACGCCATCCAGAAAAAACTCGTCCAGGGCGCCGACGCTCCCCTGTACATCATCGACGTCTCCCACTTTATCTTCCGCGCCTACTACTCCGTGGGACACCTCTCAACGCGAGATGGCCAGCCCGTGGGCGCTGTCTTCGGCGTCGCCAACATGCTGGTGTCGCTCTTCAACGAGATGCAGCCCCAACACGTGGTCATCGCCATGGACTCCCGCACGCCCACGTTTCGCAAAACGCTGTACCCCGCTTACAAGGCCAACCGCCCGCCCGTCCCCGAAGACCTCAAGGCGCAAATCTCCCTGGTGACCGAATTGGTCGACGCCTTTGACCTGGCCGTTTTGCAGTGCGACGGGTTCGAAGCCGACGACATCATCGCCACCGCCACCAAGGCCGCTGTGGCCCGCGACATGGGCGTGGTCATCGTGTCAGCCGACAAAGACCTCATGCAGCTCGTCGACGACCGCGTGGTGATGCTCGACACCCTCAAAAAGAAAGTCTGGGACAGCGACGCCATCGCCGAGAAGTGGGGCGTCCCCCCGGCCTTGCTGGGCGATCTCCTCGCCCTGGCCGGCGACAGCTCCGACAACATCCCCGGCGTGCCCCGCATCGGCCCCAAGACCGCTGCCCCGCTCCTGGCGCAACACGGCAGCTTGACGGCCCTCCTGGCGGCGGCCCCCACGCTCAAAACCAAAGCCGCCGAGCGCCTGGTCAACTTTGCCGACGACGCCCGCCTCTCCCGCCAACTCGTCTCGCTCAAAGACGACGTCCCCATCGCCGTTGACATCGACGCACTGCGCTACGATGGCCCCCGCGCCGAACGCCTCTTGCCCCTGCTCGAACAACTGGAGTTTCACCAATTGAAGACGCGCCTCTTCGGCGACATCTCCGGCGACCCCAACACCGACTCCGCCGCGCCCGCGCCCCCCGAAGTGACATACCGCGCCCTGCACACCCTCGAAGAAGTCCGGGCGGCCATCGCTAAGGCCCACGAAACGAAATGCGTGGCCATCGATCTAGAGACGACCTCCATCGATCCCATGCGCGCCGAGATTGTGGGCGTGGCCCTCTCTCACCAGGCGCTGGAGGGCGTCTACATCCCCATCGCCCAGCCCAAACAAGATCCCCAAGGGCCCAACCTGCCCCTCAGCGACGTGCTCGAGGCCTTGCGGCCCTTGCTCACCGATGCCCAGGTAGCCGTGGTCATTCAAAACCTCAAATACGAGGACATCATCTTCCAACGCCACGGCATCCATATCGCCAACATTCACATGGACCCCATGCTGGCCTCGTACCTGCTGCGCGCCGGAGAGCGCACCCACGGCCTCGATGTCCTGGCGCAAACACTGCTCCACCGCAAGACGCGCACCTACGACGAGGTCACCGAAAAACAGCGCGGGCACCAGCTCCTGTTTCAAGAGGTTTCCCTAGAGGCCGCCACCGAGTACGCCGCCGAAGACGCCGAGATCACACTGGCCCTCGCCCAGCACATGGAAGGCGCCCTGCGCGAGGCCGACATGCTCTCCTTGCTGCACGACGTGGAGATCCCGCTGGCACGGGTGCTCACGCGCATGGAGATGACAGGTGTCAGCGTCGACGTGCCGCTGTTGCAGGAGATGTCCGCGCGCTTTGCCGTCGAGCTCGAAGAGATCACGGCCCGCGCCCATGACGCTGCGGGACGCGAATTCAACCTGGCGTCGCCCAAGCAACTGCAAGAAGTTCTGTTTACCGAACTCAAACTCCCCCCCTCTAAGAAAACGCAAACCGGCTGGTCCACCGATGTGGCGGTCCTGCAAGAGCTGTCCTTTTTGCACGAGCTGCCGGGACTGCTCCTGCAACACCGCGAGCTCAGCAAATTAAAAAACACCTACCTCGACGCCCTGCCCGCCCTGGTGCACCCCGAAACCGGACGCATCCACACGAGTTACAACCAAGCGGTCACCGCCACGGGGCGCCTGTCGAGTTCCAGCCCCAACCTGCAAAACATCCCCATTCGCTCCGAGCGCGGGCGAGAGATCCGGCGCGCCTTCGTGGCCCAAGGCGACATGCGGCTCTTGAGCGCCGACTACTCGCAGATCGAATTGCGCATCCTCGCCCACCTCTCCAACGACCCCGCCCTCATGGCCGCTTACACCCAGGGCGTCGACATCCACGAGCGCACCGCCCGGGCCATCTACGGCATCCCCGACGACGCGCCCGTCTCGCGCGACCAACGCGCCGCCGCCAAAACCGTCAACTTCGGCGTCATCTACGGAAAAACCGGCTTCTCCCTGGCCAAGGAACTCGGCATCTCCCGCGCCCAGGGACAGCACTTCATCGATACATACTTTTCGCTCTACCACGGCGTGGCCGACTACATGGAGCGCACCGTGGCCCAGGCCCGCGTCGATCGCGCTGCCTTTTCCCTGCTCGGACGGCGCCGCGAGCTGCGCGACATCGCCTCGCCCAACTTCAACATCCGCCAGGCCGCCGAGCGCATGGCCCGCAACATGCCCATTCAAGCCACCGCCGCCGATCTGCTCAAGCTCGCCATGATCCGCGTCGACCGCGCCCTGCGCGAAAACGGCCTCTCGGCCCGCATGATCCTTACGGTACACGACGAACTCGTCTTCGAAGTGCCCGCGGCGCAAATCGATGCCACCCGCGAAATCGCAGTGGCGCAAATGGAGGGGGCGATGTCGCTCTCCGTGCCCCTGCAAGTAGAAACTGGCGAGGGCGCAAACTGGGCCGATGCCCACTGAAAATCGTTGAGACCGCTGCTGAAACTGATATAAGGCCCAATGTTCATTGGCATTCAACACCATCGATAGAAGGAGAAAAAAATGACTGTCAGCTACAAAGATCTCGGCTTGGTCAACACGAAAGCGATGTTCAAAAAGGCGTTCGAGCTTAAATTTGCCGTCCCCGCCTATAACTTCAACAACATGGAGCAGCTCCAGGCCATCGTCACCGGTTGCGCAGAGTCCGATTCGCCCTTCATCCTGCAGGTCTCCAGCGGTGCGCGCAAGTACGCCAACCAAACCCTGCTGCGCTACATGGCCCAAGGCGCCGCCGAATTGCTCAAAGAGCTCAACCCCCACCTCAAGTTCGCGCTGCACCTCGATCACGGCGACACCTTTGAGCTGTGCAAGAACTGCATCGACAGCGGTTTTTCCTCGGTGATGATCGACGGTTCTCACCACTCCTTCGAAAAAAATATCGAGTTGACCCGCCAGGTCGTCGAATACGCCCACCAGCATGATGTCACCGTCGAAGGTGAGCTGGGCGTCCTCGCTGGCATCGAAGACGACGTAGTGGCGGCGGAGTCCGTCTACACCCAGCCCGACGAGGTTGAAGAGTTTCTCGAGAAGACCGGCGTCGACTCCCTGGCCATCTCCATCGGCACCTCCCACGGCGCCAACAAATTCACCCCCGAGCAGTGCACCCGCAACGCCGAAGGCGTCCTCGTGCCGCCTCCCTTGCGCTTCGACATCCTCGAAGAAATCGAAAAACGCATCCCCGGCTTTCCCATCGTGTTGCACGGCGCCTCTTCGGTGGTTCCCGAATACGTCAACATGATCAACAGCCACGGCGGTGCCCTCAAAGACGCCGTGGGCATCCCGGCCGATCAACTCCGCCGCGCCGCCACATCGGCCGTGTGCAAAATCAACATCGACTCCGACGGGCGCTTGGCCATGACCGCTGTCGTGCGCAAGGTCTTCCATGACAGCCCCGCCGAATTCGACCCCCGCAAGTACCTGGGACCGGCGCGCGAAGAACTCAAAAAGATGATCATCGCCAAAAACCAAGACGTCCTCGGCTCCGCTGGCAAGGGCAAGCTCATCTGGGGCTAACCCCGCATCTTTTCCTCGCCGCGCCCTGGTTTTTCCCCGCCATAACAAGCCGTTCCACCGGTTCAAACCAGCGCTTATCCACGACTTTTCGGTGACAAAAAAACGACAAATACACACTTTTTTTCACTAGACTGACACTCGAGTCTAGTGGTAATGGAACGCTCGACTGACACTTGAGTCTAGTCCCCTCACCCGCGACCAGGACACTGGCCACGCAGGAGCCGTATGACACAGCCTTCTCGTTACATCGGCATTGATGTCGGTGCAGAAACCATCAAAGTGGTCGAACTCAGCACCACCGCAAATGGCGACGTGCAGTGGACGCGCCGCCTCCACCGCGAACACCACAAAGACCCCATCCGACACCTAAAAGAGATGCTGGCCGAGGTCGACTGGCCCACGGTGCACGCCGCCGCGGTGACCGGCCGCATGAGCCGCATGGTCAAATTGCCGCGCATTCCCATCAAGCAAAGCCAAGTGTACGGATTTCGCCACCTGTATGGCGACCAGCCGGGCACGGTGGTCTCCATCGGTAGTCACGGTTTTTCCGTGCTGGAGCTGCGCGCATCCAAACACGAAACATTTCGCGAAAATTCCCGCTGCTCTCAAGGCACCGGCAACTTCTTGCGCCAATTGGTCGAGCGCTTCAACCTCTCCATTGAAGAGGCCAGCCGCATCACGGACGGCATCGCCGATCCCGCGCCATTATCGGGGCGCTGTCCGGTCATCCTCAAAACCGACATGACCCACTTGGCCAACAAGGGCGAGCCCCAAGAGCGCATCTTGGCGGGCCTTTACGACGCGGTGTGCGAAAACGTACAGGTGCTGCTCAAGCCGCGCATCAGCCCCCCCAACGTCGTGCTCATCGGCGGCGTGGCCCAGGCCCCGCGCATTCGCAGTCACTTCACGCAATTCCTCGCGCGCCACAACATGCAGCTCCTGCCCGCCGAGAACGACGATGGCATTTACTTCGAAGCCCTGGGTGCTGCCCTGGGTGCCATCGAAGCGCCCCAATCCGTCCCGGCGCTCGACAGCCTCTTGGAGACGCCCAAGGGCCACGACCTCGACCGCTTGCCCGCCCTGGCCGATTTTTTGCCCAAGGTCACACGCCTCCCCCGCAAGCCCTTTGCCAAGCCCACCAAGAAGAGCCGCCTCATCCTGGGCTTTGACATCGGCTCCACCGGTTCCAAAGTCGTGGCCACCGACGCCACCACCCAGGAGCCCGTCTGGGAGGCCTACATCAACACCAATGGCGCGCCGGTCAAGGCCGCGCAAAACCTCATGCAGCAGTTTGTCGACAGCCCCTTGGCCGATATTCCGGTCATCGCCCTGGGCGCCACGGGATCGGGACGCGAAATCGTCGGTTCCCTGATGACCACCTGCTACACCCACACATCGGTCTTTGTGCTCAACGAGATCGCCGCCCACGCCGAAGGGGCGCTGCACTTCAACGACAAGGTCGACACCATCTTCGAAATCGGCGGCCAAGACGCCAAGTATATCCGCCTCTCCCGCGGCCGCGTCATCGACGCCGCGATGAACGAGGCATGCAGCGCGGGCACCGGCTCCTTCATCGAAGAGCAAGGCCGCAAGTTCACCGACATCGCCGACGTCATTCAACTCGGCGAAACCGCCCTGTCATCGGACAGCGGGGTGTCACTGGGCCAGCACTGCAGCGTCTTCATGGCCGAGATCATCGATGAAGCCGTGGCCTCTCACGTGCCCCAGCCCGCCATCATCGCAGGCATCTACGACTCCATCATTCAAAACTACCTCAACCGCGTCAAAGGCAGCCGCTCGGTGGGCTCGGTTATTTTTTGCCAAGGCATGCCCTTCTCCTCGGACGCCCTGGCCGCAGCCGTGGTGCGCCAAACCGGCGCGCAGGTCATCGTTCCGCCCAACCCCGGCACTGTGGGGGCCCTGGGCATCGCCCTCTTGGCGCAAAAAGAACTCGACGTCGCCAAGGCGCCTCCGTTGGAGCTGCAGCGATTTCTCAACGCCGAAGTCACGCGCAAAGACGTCTTCATCTGCAAGTCCACCAAGGGCTGCGGCGGCTCGGGAAACAAGTGCCGCATCGATCGCATCACCACCGTGGTGGAGGGCGTGACGCAAAAGTTCACCTGGGGTGGGGGCTGCTCTCTGTACGACAAAGGCACCGGACGCAAAAAGCTCCCGGACCTTTCCCCGGACCCCTTCCGCGAACGCGCCGAGCTGATGGACAAACTCCGCGCCACCTACGGCACTCCGCGGGGCGGCAAAACCATCGCCATGACCGACGAGTTTGTGCTCAAGTCGCTGTTCCCATTTTTCACGGCGTTCCTGTACGAGCTGGGCTTCGACCTAAAGTTCTTTGCCAACGCCGACCAGAAGACCTTAAAGCGCGGCATCGAAGACGCCAACATCCCCTTCTGCGCCCCCATGCAGCAGTACCACGGCATGGTCACCAGCATGGCCGAGTCCGACGCCGACTATCTCTTCTTGCCCATGGTGCGCGGCACGCAACGGCGCGGTGTGGAGCCCTGGGCCCGCTTGTGCCCCATCGTCCAGGCCAGCCCCGACCTCCTGAAGCGCGACCTCGGCGAAATCCCCGCGCAAATCATTTCGCCTGTCATCAACATCGGCACAAAAAACTTCGACTCCCAACTCTTCATCGATAGCTGCCGAGACCTGGTCGAAGAATTGGGTGTCTCCCACCTGGACTGGGACGCCGCGCGGCAAAAGGCCGCCCACGTGCAGCTCGACTTCGACGCCCAGTGCCTCACCTTTGGACAACACGCGCTGGACTTCTGCCAAGAGACCGGCATCACACCCGTCGTGGTGCTGGGCCGCGTCTATACCATTCACAACCCCGTGCTCAACTCCAACGTGCCCGCCATCCTGCGCGAGCAGGGCGCCATCGCCATCCCGGTAGACTGCTACCCCATCGACGACGACGTGCCCCTCTTCCCCCGGGGCTACTGGGGCTACGGCCAAACCAACCTACGCGCGTCGCACCAAATCCGGCGCTCCCCCGGCGTGTACGGGCTCTTCTCCAGCAACTACTCCTGCGGCCCGGACAGCTTCACGATGCACTTCTTCGCCTACATCATGGAGGGCAAGCCCTACGCCCTCATCGAGACCGACGGACACTCCGGCGACGCGGGCACGAAGACGCGCATCGAAGCGTTTCTCTACTGCATTCACGAAGACCTCAAAAGCCAGGCCTCTGCGCACGCCGAGCCCAAGGACTTTTTGGCCCTGCAACAACCCACCGACGACCTGGACGACATCCGCGATCGCGACGCCACGGTGCTCTTGCCCCGCATGGGCCCCGGCGCCGAAACCCTGGCCGCTGCGCTGCGCGGTCTGGGCCTCAAAGCCGAGTCTTTGCCCCTGCCGGACGCCGAAGCCCTGGCCCTGGGACGCCGGCACACCTCAGGGAAAGAGTGTTTCCCCATGGTCATCACCTTGGGCAGCTTGCTCCAACGCCTAGAGCGCGAGCCCGATCCCACGCGCCAATTCTCTTTTTTCATGCCCACCGCCAACGGCCCGTGCCGCTTCGGCTCGTACAACGTGCTCGACAAAATCATCTTGGAACGCCTGGGCTACCTCGATCGCGTGAGCATCTGGTCGCCAGTAGATGAGGACTACTTCGCCTCGGTACCGCCGGGCTTCGCCGCAGTGGCCTTTGCAGCGTTAACCGCCAGCGACTTGCTCCTGGAGGGCCTGTACCACAGCCGCCCCAAGGAGCACCAAAAGGGTGCGGCCAACGAGGCCTGGGAGTACTACCGCAAAGAGCTCGAAGTGCTGCTCGAGAAATACGTCGCCACATCGAGCCTGTCGCCCGCCGCCACATTGTCCGCCGTAATGTCGGGTACGCTCTTCGGGGTGCCAGCGCTCCTCAAGCGCGCGGCGAAAGCCTACAAAGACCTCATGGTTGAAAAAGAGATGCCCGAAGTCTTGGTGGTGGGCGAGATCTACGTGCGCTGCGATCCCTTCTCCAACAACTTCGTCATCGACCGCCTCGAAGAGCGCGGCATCCGCTGTCGCTTTGCACCCTTTAATGAATGGCTCGAGTACACCGATTACCAGGACGGCGAATCGCGCAAGCTGTCCGAGTTTGTCTCTTCGTACATTCAGGCCAACATTCAGCACCAGCTCTACTACAGCATGGCCAATGTGCTGGGGTGGAACACGCGCACCACGGTGCAAGATGCCCTGGCCGCCGCCCAACCGTATATTCGCGAGCAATTGAGCGGCGAGGCGGTGCTCACCATCGGCGGTCCGCTGCACGAATGGCGCAACCGCCACATCGACGGCGTGGTGAGCGTGGCGCCCCTGGAGTGCATGCCCAGCAAAATCGCGGAGAACCAATTCGTTCACATCGCCGAAACCGAAGGCCTGCACAGCGTCACCCTCTACCTCAACGGCGATCCCGTCGACCCAGAGATCCTCGACAACTTCGCCTATGAGGTGAAAACACAATTTGAGAAGCGCATGCGCGGCGAACCCATTCCCGCCAAGCCGGTGTTCCCGCGTGCCCCCATGTGGAAATTGCGCAGCAAGCTCAACCCCAAAGATCACCACCAATAATCGCAATGGCTGCGGGCGCGGACGCGTCGAGCCGCCTTACGGGGCAGCGGCCACCAACTCGCTGACGACCTTCTTCATGGCGTTCATCATGATGAGATTGCTCCCGGCCATTACGCCGTGTTCGAGGTAGGGCTCGCGGCGCACCGTGGTACGCATAATGCCCGTCGTGGCCCCCACATCCGCATAACCGTGATAGGCCACCAACGTGCGCTGCGAAGACAACGCCTGCACCTGCCAGCGCCACCTGGCGCCCATCAGGTCGCCGTCAATGCCGGAGAGCACGACGTCATTCTCGCCCCGCACCAAGCGATTCGTCGAACGAATTTTGAACACCGAAAAGCCGAGCTCCCAGGAGAACTCTTTGTATTGTTCGGTCTCGCGCACCACGTTGAGTCCGCCGATGGCGCGGATGTGGCGCGCATAGTTGTGGGGTTCAGCCGCTGCCTGCAACACGGTTTGCGCCGGCGCCTCCATGGCCTCAATGACGCTGATCTGCCGCAGCCGCTTTCCCGCATGTGAGTCCGAGAGCAGCACCGTACCCCGCGCGGCGAAGGGCGCGAGCAAGCGCATCTCTTCGGCGCTGAGCAGCCGCGGTATGCCCCCGGCCTTTCCACCGGTGCGGTGCGGTGCCTTGGGTCTCCCGCGGTGCACCAGTTCAGCCAGGTCTCGCGTGCCCATGGCAATCACCATGGCGATGGCGGCGTTCATGGCGCGCTTCATGGAAGGGCTGTTGCCGATCAAATGGCGGATGAGCCACTCAGAGGTTTGCACGTCCAGGTACCCCGCGATGATAAAGAGGGTGTGTTCGGGGCCGTCCTCGAGAAAGGCGAGCGAAAATGCGGCGCTGCCCACCGTGCTCTTGACCACCCTGATATCGGCGCGCTTAGGGGGATGCAGCGCGATGCTGTTGGTGCCGGTAAAGCTAAAGAGCTTGTGCCGAGAGGCCCATGTCCAGGCAAAGGCGTTGTCGCGCGTTGCCACCTGGGTGTTCTCCTTGAACAGCGTCGAAATATAATAAAAGTTATCGGGGTCGCGAAAGAGATCGAAGACCACGTCGCGCGGTGCGTGTATGCGCAACGCCACGGTCATCATGGGGGTTTTTCCCCTCGCGTCCGGTGACACCAAGGCCAGCAACTCATGCTGGCGCAAGATGGGCAATAGCGCGTGGACATCAGCGCTGGTGAGGGTGGTAGACGTGGCGTTGGCGTTGACCTTGGCAGCGTTCGTCGCGTTTTCGGCGGAGCCAGCCTTGGCGGTAGCGGTTATCAAGCCGCCAGCCAAGAGGACGCCGAGGCACAATTTCGACAACATGTGGGTGATGGGATGGGGCGCGTTCATAGCGGCTTGGACGCGGCGAGAATGACGCAGATTCAATACTGGCAACAAGCGGTTTGCCCCAACTCGCAGCAAAGCGCAAAGTCGGCCTTGGCCTCCTCGGTGGCCCCGCTGGCCTGTAGTGCCTGGGCGCGGATGGCCACGGCTTCGGCGTCATTGGGCTGCTTTTGCACCAGCACATCGGCGTAAGAGATCGCCAGGGAGTACTCTTTTTTGCTCATGGCCGAGCGCGCAGAAGAGAGCAGCGCATCGCGGCTTGTCGACGGCGAGATATTGGGTGCGGCGTTGCCCTCCCCGGCTGCGGTTGCAGGTGCCTTCCCCCCTGCGCTGGGCGTGCCTTTCGCCCCGACTGTCGCCGCATTCTCTTCGCTGTTTTCGGCTGCCGGATCGCTCGCTTTGGAACCACAAGCCGCCGCAGAAACGCCACCCAACAAAACCACCCAAGCCATCATCCAAAACCAACGCATATGCCAACTCCTCATTTGTTAATTACCGCAATGTAAACAGCGGCAGCACAGCAAACCCACCGGGCCGAACCGTCGCGTCCATGGCCACGGTATGCGTTCCGGACCGCCCCGAAAACCGAACAACGACGCGGTGCGTGCCCGCTGGTACCACCGCGCGCGACACAAACAGCCCCGCCGGCAAGGCATTCCACGAACGCGTGTCGGGCGTGTCGGCCGCGGTCATGGCCCCTTCTACCAGAAGTTGGGCCAAAAGTCCGAAGCCACTGGTGCTGCTGCCAGAGTCAACGGCGTGGGCCGTGGCCTCTCCCGCCAGGGCGCGCGAGATCATGCGCACAATGGCCCTGCCATCAACTTGCCCTGCACCTGTTGCCAAGCGCGCACGGCCTGCGCCGACACATCCACTCCCATTTCAACAGGCGCCAGCGCGTCGTTCACCTGCACCGAGACGGTGTCAAAGGCGGGCGGCGCCTGAACCAGCTCGGGAAAGTTCACCCACTTGAGCAGCCCCTTCACCGCCAGCGTGTTGGCATTGGCCGCCACTTCCGGCGCCAAAAACACCCCGGCCAGCACGATGGCCGCGCCGATGGGCACGCGCCGCGCCACCTTGTGCGGTGCCAACCCCATGGCGGGAACCACCAGGATGGTGCCGTACCCCGGCGGCGCATTTTGTTGGCAAGAAGACGCCGCGGGCGCATCGGGATCGAGCGACAGGAGTTCGTTGAGCCGCGATGTGCGATAGGTCGTGCAACCGGCGATATTGATCATCGCCTGGGGCAACCCGACGAATGTTCGACGGCGCAAGGCCTCTTCGTAAAATTGCAAGGCCTCCTCGTAGCGCCCGGACTGTTCGAAGACGAAGCCCGCCAGGTAGCTCCCAAAAGGCAGGTGGGCGTCGCGCGCAGCCCCGATGTCGCGCAGATGGGACTGCGTCAAATAAAACCGCCGTGCCGCCACGCGGGCGTTTTCGAGATCGCCGATGGCCAAGTAGTTGAGCATGTTGAGCACGCTCAGCATTAATTTTTCATAAAAGGGCGCGCGGTATATCCCCGACTGGCCCGAAAAAATCCACTGGCTGATGTTGCCCACCGGCATGCGGCGCACGTCGAGCATCTCCATGTGGCGCTCCGCCACGCGAAAGTTCATGGCCGAAGCTTGGTATTCGCCGATCCCCTGCAGCAATGCCGCACGCTCCAAGAGCAACAGGCTTTGGGTGCTGCCCATCTTCTTGGGATATTTGTCGGCATCGGGCACGCGCAGGTTTCGGTTCACCATATCGATGGCCGTGCTGGGATTGTCGGCGTGCAGGGCATGGCGCATGTCGCGCACATTTCCGGCGTAACCCGCGCAGCTCACCGCCCAGACCCCCAAGAACAACAGGCTGAGATGCCGAGGCAATCCCAAGCGGCGGCGGCGCGACAACATCGTGAAACTTAACGGATGAGGCCCTTGGTCAGGTTGGCTTCGTTTTGCCAACGGATGATGGCGGTTTCGATTTCGACCACCTTCATGAACAGAAAATACTGCACCCGTTTTTCGCCTTTGACCTGCTCCGAGGAAGTGTAGATGCGCCCCGTGAGAAAGTAGGCGGCGCCGAGTTGACGCCCCACGTCTGCCGAGTGCGCTTCGCTGAATGCCGCGCCCTGTTGCCGTTCCACTTCGGCGATGAGGCGGGACTGCTGGGCGTGATCGACCACCGTGGCAATGCCTTGGTTAATCATGTGGGTTTCCATTTTGGCCGAGAGCGCATCGAGGGACTCGCGGATGTGCTCGCTGGTCTCGTTGGCGATTGGGAAGATGGACAGAACCGGCGGCTCAGATTGGTTTTTCCAGCGGCTGGCCACAGCGGATTCCATGAGCGATTGCATGTTTTCATCGAAGAGCTTTTCGAGGTCGCGCTTGTCGAGCCCGGCGCTCATGGCCAGGTCGTCAAAGCCCGCCACTTCGTCGCCCCGCACATAGCTCGCGCCGCACCCCCCCAACAAGGGCAGTGCGAAAACCAACAGCATACCCAGCATCGCGGAATTCAAACATCGTTGATTTCGGTTCATGACCAAATCCTTTCTCAATAAGGAAGCATCCCGACTTGCCTGTCGCGGCAGCGCCATTCGCAGCACCGCTGCCCGCATTAACGACTTTTCAGCATACACCAATTCACCGCTGATCGCGCCGTTGAAAGTCATCTTCTGTGACACGCTTTTCACGTTCGACCGGGCTAGGGTGTTATCGGAAATGCCGAGATCGCGGACAGTACGCGAAATGCGCTGACCGCCCCCACTTGCCAAGTACAGCCCAAAGTACGCACTTCAAATCCATTGCATGTTCATTTTGAATACCCCCCTTGCTGCGAAGTAACCCATTAGGCTACATCGCCACCATTCAAACAATTCAATCACTTGTCGGAACGGATTTGCGTTCCGCAATCACCATGGGAGGCCATTTTCATGCGCATCACAATGAACCAACGGCAAGGCACCCTGCTCGCGCTCACCTCGCTTCTCCTGCCATTATCGGCTTCGGCCGAGCACCTGTGCGCGTACGGCAATGTGCGGCTCAACGCAGGCGCTTCGATGTCCTTTGTCGAAGGCGTGTACAACTTTCGCTCGTTTGTCGTGGAAGTCAGTACGCGAGCGATGTTTTCAGAAAAGCTCTGGAGAATCATGGCGCCATTGCGAGCATGAGCCGTAAGGGCGACTGCTGGGACAACGCAGTGGCCGAGAGCTTCTTCGCGACCATCAAACGCGAACTCCTGAACCGCTCCATCTGGATGAACCTGAACCATGCGCGAGCAGCGATCCACGAATACATTGAAGTCTTTTACAACCGAATCAGAAGACACTCAGCCAACGGAAACATCAGCCCGGCTGCGTACGAAAGGCTTTACAACAACGCTGCGAAAGCAGCATAAACACTCTGTCCACGAAAACGGATGAAGACCGATGACACCATTCCCGCCTGGTGTATCAATAGAGGCACACCAGGTAGTGAACCCGACTGGACATGCAAAGATTTAGAATGGATATACGTATCGCCAACCTGGAAGGTCATCACCGTCGGAACCTACAACGGACCTCACAGAACAGGTGTCCCCGAAGAAATTCGGAAAGCAACCAAACTACTCGTCGGAAAACCCTTTTCGAAACTCAGGTCCATGGCAACGAGATTGTACGGACAAACCAAGGGCGACCATTTTGCTGAACTTGGTCGAGAACTGAAAGTCGATTATGACTTCTCGAGGAACCCATGAGCACAAACATTTGCAAGCCCCTGCTGACTGTCGCCCTGTGGGTGTCGGGATTGGTCATCGTCGCGTGTGGTAATGGCAACAGCGCGCTCACTGACTCCGACACGCAGCCCAGTGCAACGGACACAGCAAGCACAGCAAGCACGTCGACTTCGATCGCCGACTCCGCCACCCACAGCGCCGCTGGCAGCACCGAACCCCACGAGAACAGCGACACCCACCCGGTGGGCCCTGTGGATGCACTCACCGGAAAAGAAAGTGCGCCGACGCTTTCGTGGATTCGCATCGAAGCCGGAGCGTTCACGTTTGGTTCGCCTGAGAACTATCCCTGCCGTGGACCCGGCGTAGAAAAAGAAGTGCCGGTCACCCTGACGCGACCATATGTGATCGCCGCCACCGAGGTGACGCAGGCCCAGTGGCAGGCCCTCGATTTGCCCAATCCATCGAAAAATGTCGGCGCGGACAAACCGGTGACTTTCGTGAACTTTTACGAAGCCCTGGTGTGGTGCAACAAGCTGTCGCTGCTGGAAGGTCTCGACACCTGTTATGACCTGAGCACTTGCACCAACCCTGTAGGCGCGGGCTGCGGCCCCGAAGAGCCCTGGGGCGACGAAGGTTGTTGGGAAGAAGATAAAAATTTCACCTGCATAGGTGAAATTCACAAGTACCAGGACTGGTACGCCTGCCCCGGCTACCGCCTGCCCACCACCGCCGAATGGGAATACGCGGCCAAGGCAAATGTTACCAAAACCCGCACCTACGGCGGAGATCTGCACGGCGAAGCCCTGAGCACCTGTTCGCGACAACCCTCCCTCGAAGACATCGCCTGGTACTGCCACAACTCCGGCGGCGAGGTGCACCCAGTGGCCCAAAAACTACCCAATCCCTGGGGCCTCTACGACACACTGGGCAATGCCTACGAGTGGACAGACTACTTCACCGAAGGGCAATCGCTCGATTACGATACGCCAGGCCAGCCAGCGACCAATCCGATGGGCCCGCGAAGCGGTTATCAAAAAGAGATGCGCGGCGGGGTCTTCAGCGAAACGGGTTGTTATGTCAACCCAACCCGACCATTTGGCAACACTCCTTTTACCCGCCGACACGACACTTCCTTCCGGCCGGTGCGAACGATCCTCGAATAGCGCGAACACGAAAATGTGGTAGCGTTGCGGCACAGAAGGGAACCCCATGAACAATTTCAACATGCGTTATGCTTTGTGGTTGCTGTGCTGCTTCGCGCTCTTCGCGTGCAGTGGCAGTGGTAACGATGTCGACCCAACCAACGAATCGCCAACCAGGGACACAGACACCAACGCTGACAACTCTAAAAACTCAGACTCCATCACTGACAACTCTGAAAATGCAGATACCAACGCTGCTAACCCTGAAGATTCAAACACCATCGTTGATAACGCTGAAAACACAGACACCGTCGCTGACAGCGCTGAAGACACAGACACAAACCGCCCGGTTCCAAACCGAGACGCCGACAAGCTTTCGGGCCTGGAGTCCACGCCAGACATCGACTGGCTCACAATTGAAAAAGGCACTTTTACTTTCGGTTCTCCCCCCACTTCCCCTTGTCGCGGTGCGTATTCCGAAACCGAATTCCCCGTGACCCTCACGCGCTCTTTCCGCATCGCGGCAACTGAACTCACCCAGGCCCAGTGGGAGGCGCTCGACCTACCGCACGCCTCTTGGACAAAGGGCGCCGACATACCGGTGGCAACAGTTAATTTCTTTGAAGTGGCTGCGTGGTGCAACAAGCTGTCGAGGCTCGAAAATTTGGAGCCCTGCTACGACTTGGGCAATTGTTTCAATTTCATTGGCACTGGTTGCATCCAAGACGGCCAACGTTCTGGTAGAGCTTGCTCCAACGTAGAGACACAGCCAATCTTTTTTTGCAAAAATAGCATACACCGTTTTCCCGATCGCTACTCATGCCCGGGCTACCGATTGCCCACCAGCGCCGAATGGGAGTATGCGGCCAAGGCGGGTGTCACCGAAACCCACACCTACGGCGGTGACCTGCATAACGAACCCCTCACAGCCTGCAACGCACAACCCGCCCTCGAAGACATCGCCTGGTACTGCCACAACTCCGGCGGCGAGGTGCACCCGGTGGCCCAAAAACAACCCAACCCCTGGGGCCTCTACGACACACTGGGCAACGTATATGAATGGGTGGACACTTTTCATAACGGCGGCGCACCGCTGAGCTATGAGACCCCGGGAACGCCGCTGACGGATCCCGTGGGAATTGCGTATGAAGATGGGATAGAGATGCGCGGGTGCCATTACGAAAAAACCGGTTGCCAACTAAGACCCACCGAGCGGTCCAGCCTAGCAACAACCGCCCGATGGTCCATTGTCGGTTTCCGGCCGGTGCGGACGATCATCGAATAATGCTTGGCGCCAAGCGTGGTAGAGTCGGCTTTATGACCTTTCATCGACATCCAACGCCAAAAACAATGCACCAACATCAGCGACCATTGTTCTTCTGCCTGACTCGGAGAACGCGTACAGGAGTGGTTTTTCAATGAAAATACGCATACCAATCTCCAAAGAACAAATCTGGATTTACATCTGCATTGTTATTTTCGCATTTGCGAGCAATGCCTGCCAAACAGCCACCAAAGCCAATAAAACAGATACGGAGCTTCATTCAAAAACAGACTCGGCCAACACACTTCCGCAAACCGACGATTCGAACACGGCAAGTGACAGCGATACCGAGTCCTTCGCTGCTCAATCGACCGAGTCTTCCGTTACCAAATCGACCGAGTCTTCCGTTACCCAATCGACCGAGTCTTCCGTTACCCAATCGACCGAGTCCTCCGTTACCCGATACGTCGATGAGCTGTCCGGAAATGAATCGCCCCCCGCAATCTCCTGGATAAAGGTAGAAAGTGGCTCTTTCATTTTCGGTTCTCCACCAGATGCACCTTGTAGCTTCCCTTCCGAAGAACAGGTTTCTGTTACCCTGACGCGTTCTTTTCAAATTGCAGCAACGGAAGTGACCCAAGCCCAGTGGGAGGCGCTCGACCTGCCGCACGCCTCTTGGACAAAGGGCGCCGAAATGCCGGTGACCTTGATCAATTTCTTTGAAGCGGCTGCGTGGTGCAACAAACTGTCGAGGCTCGAAAATTTGGAGCCCTGCTACGACTTGGGCAATTGCGAAAACGAGATCGGAGATGGTTGCATCAATAATGAAGGAATCAAATTCCCCAGTTGTGGGAGCAGCTATGAATTTGCATTCCGATGCACCGGAAACATACACCGTTTTCCCGATCGCTACTCATGCCCGGGCTACCGATTGCCCACCAGCGCCGAATGGGAGTATGCGGCCAAGGCAGATGTCACCGAAACCCACACCTACGGCGGCGACCTGCATGCCGACATCGATATTAGCGCGTGCAGCGAACAGCCCGCCCTCGAGGATATCGCCTGGTACTGCCACAACTCCGGCGGCGAGGTGCACCCGGTGGCCCAAAAACAACCCAACCCTTGGGGTCTCTACGACACACTGGGAAATGTCCAAGAATGGACGGATTTCTACTTTAGTGGTGGTGTTCCATATAGATATGAAAACTCCGATACAACCATTACAGACCCAATCGGACCGGAAAGTGGCAGCGACATGGAGACTCGAGGACGATTTTTCACAAGCACAGGATGTTTGCTTCGACCGACCAGCCGGATATATGCATTCACAGATGCGCGTTCTGCTAAGCTAGGCTTCCGGCCGGTGCGGACAATCCTCGAATAACCCTTCGCGAAAATGTGGTAGCGTTTCGGCGCAGAAGGGAACCCCATGAACAATTTCAACATGCGCTACGCTTTTGGGTTGCTGTGTTGCTTCGCGCTCTTTGCGTGCAGTGGCAGTGGTAACGATGTCGACCCAACCAACGAATCGCCAACCAGGGACACAGACACCAACGCTGACAACTCTAAAAACTCAGACTCCATCGCTGACAACTCTGAAAATGCAGACACCATCGCTGATAGCGCTGAAGACACAGACACAAACCGCCCGGTTCCAAACCGAGACGCCGACAAGCTTTCGGGCCTGGAGTCCACGCCAGACATCGACTGGCTCACAATTGAAAAAGGCACTTTCACTTTCGGTTCACCCCCCACTTCCCCTTGTCGCGGTGCGTATTCCGAAACAGAGTTCCCCGTGACCCTCACGCGCTCTTTCCTCATCGCGGCAACCGAGCTCACCCAGGCCCAGTGGGAGGCGCTCGACCTACCGCACGCCTCTTGGACAAAGGGCGCTGACATACCGGTGTCAACAGTTAACTTTTTTGAAGTGGCTGCGTGGTGCAACAAACTGTCGAGGCTCGAAAATTTGGAGCCCTGCTACGACTTGGGCAATTGCGAAAATGAAATCGGCGTGGAATGCATCAACAACGAAGGGATCAAATTCCCCAGTTGTGGAAGCTACTATGAATTTGCATTCCGATGCACCGGCAACATACACCGTTTTCCCGATCGCTACTCATGCCCGGGCTACCGCCTGCCCACCAGCGCCGAATGGGAGTATGCAGCCAAGGCAGATGTCACCGAAACCCACACCTACGGCGGCGACCTGCATAACGAACCCCTCACAGCCTGCAACGAACAACCCGCCCTCGAAGACATCGCCTGGTACTGCCACAACTCCGGCGGCGAGGTGCACCCGGTGGCCCAAAAACAACCCAATCCCTGGGGCCTCTACGACACACTGGGCAACGTGTATGAATGGGTGGACACTTTTCATAATGGCGGCTCACCGCTGAGCTATGAGGCCCCGGGAACGCCGCTGACGGATCCCGTGGGAATTGCGTATGAAGATGGGATAGAGATGCGCGGGTGCCATTACGAAAAAACCGGCTGCCAACTAAGGCCCACCGAGCGGACCCGTCGTACAAAAACCGATCGGTCAACAATGATCGGTTTCCGGCCGGTGCGAACGATCCTCGAATAGCCCTTCGCGAAGCGTGGTAGCATTGCGGCACGCCGTTTCGCTTGGCACGCCACTGGGAAATTTGAGGCGGAATTTGGAGCGCTCAGAGTGATTTGGGAAAAGTGTCTCGCTAGCAGGATGCTTGACGCCACTAAAGGTCCCGCCATTCTTTCTGCCGCTAAAAATAGGTCGCGATGTGGTGGCGCATCTCATGCGGAACAATTGTGTCGCCAGCGGTATTCGGATGGCGTCATCCGCTTGAGCTCCTTGAATTTGCGATTGAAGTACGCCAAATTCCCAAAACCGGACAATTCGCTGATGTTGGAAATACCGAGCGAGGAATCGGCCAGTAGTTCACAGGCCCTGGCCACCTTCATCTGAAGAATGTAATCCACCGCGCTGCGCCCTGTGGACTTTCGGAAATATCGCCGAAAAGAGCTCTCACTCATCCCTACTGCCGCCGCGAGATCTGGAATGAGCAGCGGTTCTCCCCAGTGCTTTTGAATCATATCCAGCACTTTGGCCATCCGCCGATCCACGCTTCCGACTGGCATCGCGAACACCGCGCTGCCCGCCTCACTTTTTGGGGCCCGCTCAATGCCATCAAGCAGGCGTAGCAGCAACGACAATCGTTTCACGCCCGTTGCCTCGTGCAGGGCCAGCATGTCATCGATAAACGAGGATGAAACCGCGATTTTCCAGGCAGTTCCCGAAGCCATCAGGCGATGAATGGCAGCTAGGTCGGGACTTTCTCGGACATCGGCGCCCGTAAAGTCCCTGCGAAACTGCGCCACCACGACGGCATGATTGATGCCTCCGCTCGACTGCCAGGTGTGCGGTAGCCGGGCTGGCACAAAGATCATCTCTGGCGGGTTGAAAGGGGCAATTTGATCGGCTGTGAACCGGGTGCCTCGCCCTTCTAAAATAAGGCTAATCTCGTATTCCTCGTGGCAGTGCCAATGGAAGTCGAATGTCCCTTTCGGCGCATAAAGCGTTCGAACGCGCGTGTGTTCATAAAGTACCTGTTCTTCGACGAGACGCATGCGGCGACACTATACTATTTCGACCATTTTGGCGCGAAAAACAAGAGAAGTTTGACTGATTCGTATTATTTTTTGCCCGACAGAGCGGAGACTTTCAGAACACCGCGGCTCACAATGAATCTACAGGCACATCCATGCCACACAACAAGGAGCAACCGATGAAACCAACAATGGCAATGCCAAAAACAATTCTGATTTTGTTGGCCCTGGGGGCCCTGAGCGGATGCGATGACAGCAGCGGGCAAGATAACAAGGGTGCAGATACCGACAGTTACGGCGATAACACCCACCACGCCAACACAGATGCCCACGGCAATCCAGACAACCAAGTGGGAACGGACAGCCAAGCGGGCACAGATAACCAAGCGGGCACAGACAACTATCAGGACACAGACAACCTTCCGGGCACAGACAACCAAGCGGGCACGGACACCGATACAAAATCGAACGGCAACCCCTGTCCCCAAGGTGCCATCGTGTCGCTGACCTATGACGATAACCTGGCCTCGCAACTCAACACGGCGGTCCCGGCCCTCAATGCCCGCGGTCTGCGCGCCACATTTTTCCTGATGCGGATTTATCAAAATGAACCATGGGCGGCCCTCACAGCCCTTGGTCATGAACTCGGCTCCCACACCATGACCCATCCCTGCGCGGGCGCCACATGGAGCAGGCCCGCCGAAGACTACACCATGGGCGAAATTGTTACCGAGCTCGATCAAAGCATCGATCAACTGGTGGCGCTCGGACAGAATCCCGTGGTCTCTTTCGCGTGGCCCTGCGGCACTATGGCGGTCGGCGGTCAGTCATACGTGCCCGAAGTGCAGTCGCGGTTCACAACGGCGCGCGGCGTCGTGGGCGGCCTCGTCACCAACCTATCCAACGCGAATGCGTACAACGTCCCTGCCTATTTTTTAACAGGCTCTGCCTCCCAAATGACCAGCGTCGTGGACAACGCCATCGCGCAAAACGCTTGGGCAGTATTTGGCTTCCACGATATCGGCTCGTCGGGCAATTTGCCCGTCAGCGTCGCGGATCACGAAGCGCTGCTCGACCATCTCGTTAACGAGAGCGCAGCCGTCACGGTTCTTCCTTTCGGAGAAGCTGCCGCATGCATGGCGAAGCGCTGATCACCCCACCCAACCCAAAGGAGAAAACAACATGGTAACCAAAAAAATGTTCCTAATGATGGGATGCATAAGCCTGTTTTTCACACTGAGCGCCTGCGATGACAGCAAAACGAACGATGACAATAACGCGCATCTCAATGATGGTACCGATGCGGGCACAAACAGCGACACAAACAGCGACACAAACAGCGACACAAACAGCGACACAAACAGCGACACAAACAGCGACACAAACAGCGACACACATGCCCAAAAAGACATCTGCGGATTTTCCGCCCCCATTGCCATTGGGCCAGCGGACACCGATGGTCTCGTAGACATTCCGGCAAACCACCCCGAAATTTTTTATTACGGCCGGATAGACTGCTCGCAAGAAGATGCGCCGAGCTTCTCTTTTCCCGGTATCTCCATTCGCATGAAATTTACCGGCACCTCTCTTGACATGCGACTCGACGACAACGGCACCGGTCTTTCGCCCGACACAAACAACTACTATGGCGTCATCATTGACGGCGGCGATATGGTGCAAATCGAAACCCTGCCAACCCAAGAAACCTACGAACTGGCACGAGGGCTCGCCGCAGGGGAACACACAGTGGAGGTTTTCAAACTCATCGAGAGCAGCCCGGCGGGAGGCCTCAATCGAGGAAAGGGAGCGTTTCTCGGCTTCCGCATCGACGACGGCGCGCAAGTGCTGCCTGTGGCCCGCAAACCATATCGCGTCGAATTCATAGGCGACTCCATTACCTGTGGCTACGGCAATGAAGAAACGGTCAGCTACGCCGATATCTCTGCGATGCCCGCCGACTACGCCTACACCACCGCCAATACAAATGCCTATCTAGCCTGGGGCGCCGTGGCCGCAAGAGCCCTCAATGCGGAATACATGGCAGTGGCCTACTCCGGACGTGGCATGGCGCGAAACTTCCAGGGCGACAGATCTGCTACGATGCCGGATATCTATCTCAAAACCCTGCCCGATGACCCTGCCGCCATCCCATGGAATCCAGCAACCGCAATACCCGATCTCGTAGTGGTGAACCTCGGCACCAATGACTTTTCGCCGGGTCACACCCTGGACACCATCGAAGCGTTCGAAACAGAATACCGCAGCACCTATGTCTCATTCATTCAAACACTCCGAGGCTACTATCCCGATACGGTCATCATTGTGGCCATCGGCCCCATGCTCTCCGACTATTACCCAGAAGGGCTCACGGTATGGACCCGTATTCAGGCTGATCTCGCTCAAGTTGTACAAGAGGTGAATGACGCTGGCGATTCCGACGTTCATCTGCTCATTTTTGATGCACAAGTCGAACCCTACGGAGAAGACTATCACCCCACGGCGGCGACCCACGCCGACATGGCCGGTAAGCTCGTCGACAAGATCAACGCACTCGGCGTGTTCTAAAGCCAATCCCGCATCCACCACCAACACGCCGAAGGCATCTGCCATTTCACACCTACCACTGCGATGACGACGCAATGGAACGAGCCCTCGCATGCAAAACAAAACGCCGTGGTTAGCCTGTGGATAGAAAGCAGGTAATGCCATGAAAAAAATCATGAAAAAAATATCGTTTTTGATGCTGGTTCTTCTGTCGAGTGTGCTGGCCAGCGGCTGTCTTCCCTATCTCACCGAGCAGCGCGCCAAGGCCATCGTCGACAACCTCGACGTCGACCAAACCCTCCCCATCGCCGAGGCCGAGCTGAAGCGGGGCGGCATGGGCAGCCAGCTCACCCTCTGGGCCCTGCGCGACCAGCACATCACCGCGGACCAAGCCCAGCAAATCGCCGCGCTCTACTTTGCGTACATCGACAAAATGGCGAGCCGATTTGACACCTGGCACCTCACATGGGCCATCTCCAACATGTACCGCCTGGGCGACGACAGCGTAAAGGCCGCGCTGGAAGAGGCCTACCGCGACGCCACGAGCCGGGCTGCCGCCATCGGCGGGGTCACCGACAAACTGGTCAACGGCGACAAAATCAAGATGGGCGACGCCCACGGCGGCGGACGCGCCTACGCCAAGGGACACCTGGTGGCGCCAGGCAACCCCGCCTACTTGCAGTCCATGCAGGACTTTGCGTGGCGCAAGGGGTTGAGCGAGACCCACGACCCCTTTTGGGGACCACCCGACAGCCGCGACTTTACGCCCCAAGGCCACGTGCCCCAGCCGTCCTACGTCGCCGGCGGCGGACAGTTGGCCAAAAACGAGCGCGCCCTGCTGCTGTACCTCGACGGCGAGTTGCTGCCCCCGGCCGTGATGGTGGGGTACCGCTACGGCCTCTTGTATTGGTGGGAGGTGGGCCTGGACGTGGGCGGCGATTACGGCGTCTTTCAAGCGCTGCTCAACACCAAAATGGAAAACTTCAAAACACTGCGCACCGAGCGCTTCTATTGGGGCACCGCCTACCGGACGGGCTACAAGTACCACCGCGCCGAGCTGAACGACGACCTCGTCTTCGATGACAACTCCTGGGTATTTATCTTCGACAACTATTTCTCACTGCGCCTGGGCGAGGCAAAGAAACACGCGCTGTACCTGGCCACGCAGTTTTACATCGACATCGATTTGCGCACGCCGCGCCGCCAAACCGATTACTACGTCGCCCCCGCCATGCTGGGCTACGAACAGAGCATCCGCGCCTACGGCAACTTCTTCATTCAAGCGGGCGCCGCCTATGCCATCAACGGCATGGACACCGGCGACGAGGTGCGTTACCGCAAGTCTTGGTTTCCCGTGGTGCAGCTCGGTATGGCCTACCGCAGCGGCGATCGCACCGCCATCCGCTACACGTCGCAGACGCGCCACATGGCGGGCAAGAAGGCGGGAAAACTCGCCAAATAACCGCTGTTGGGGCTGTAAACACCAACAACTTTGCCAAGCGTTCGGGGCGGAAAATGCCAGCAAACCCGCCAACTTGTTACGTTTTGTTACAAAAGCACGTTAAATCGAGACGGACACTTGGCCATTTCCGCATTATCCATAGAGTGTGCCACCACACAGGTGGCGGTCGCTGCAAACGCTTGCTGACGATTTATTTACAACGCGAAAAAAGCTGGGTCCCATGTCTACCGAAAAAACAATCCCCGCCATCCTCCTCGTTGAAGACGACGAAAAACTCGCCGCCCTGGTCGGCGATTACCTCTCGTCCACCTTGGGCGTTCACGTGAGCATCGAAACCCGCGGCGATGAAGCGGTGGCGCGCATCTTAAATGAAACACCGGACATGGTCATCCTCGACATTATGCTGCCGGGCAAGGACGGGCTCACCATCTGCCGCGAAGTCCGCACACAGTACCGCGGCCCCATCTTGATTTTGACAGCCTTGGGCGATGAGGTTGACGAAGTCGTGGGCCTGGAGATCGGCGCCGACGACTACATCGCCAAACCCACCAGCCCGCGCCTGCTCGCCGCCCGCGTCAAAACCCTGCTGCGCCGTTTCGCGCGCATTCCCTCTGCCGACGGCGAAACCACCACGCGCAAAATCAGCGTGGGGCGCATCGCCATCGACGCCGCCCAGCGCACCGCCTGGATCGACGGCGCTCCCTTGCAACTCACCACCGGCGAATTCGACCTGCTCTGGTTTCTGGCCGAAAACGCCGGCCACGTGGTTTCGCGCGACCAGTTGTACCAAGAACTGCGGGGCATCGAATGGGACGGCCTCGACCGCTCCATCGACCTGCGCATCGCCCGGCTGCGCAAAAAGCTCGGCGACGACGCGCAAAATCCCTTAATCATTCAGTCGATCCGCGGCGCGGGTTACCAATTGGCCGAGGGCTAAATGAGACGATTCTTCTTCCGCGGCGCGCTGATCGTCTTAGTAGCCATGCTGGCCTCTTTTTCGGCGCGCATTTGGCTCACCCACCACCAAATCTTTCAACAGTGGGAAAGCACCCCGCCCGAGGTGGCCGAAATGCTCGGCGTGCTCTTTCGAAAAGCCTCCGCCGACATGGATGCCACACAGCTCGAAGCGCTGGTGGCCGAACTGCAATCCCACACGCGCTCCCCCATGCGTCTTTTGCCCATTGAAAGCCCCGAGTTTTCCGACGACATCCGCGAGCGCCTCCGCGCCCACGCCGCCATCATGCACAACCGGTCCAAGCACGAAACATTGCATGGTCTCAGCCACGGAATGCACGTCTACATGCCGACAAAAACCGGCACCCACGTGCTGGACATCGCCCTCGTAGGTCCCACCAACTTCACCTGGAATCACTGGGCGCAACAGCTTTCGGCGGTGATTATCATCGTCGTCCTCACGGCGCTGCTGCTCTTTTTTCCCATATATCGCCGCCTGCGCACCCTCGAGAACGCCGCCGTGCGCATCGCCGAAGGCGATCTGAACGCGCGCGCCGAAGTGCGCTCCCGCGATGCCATTGGCTCCTTGGCCACAGCCTTTAACAACACCGTATCGCGCCTGCAGGAGTTGCTCGAAACCCAGCGCCACCTAATATTGGCGGTGGCCCACGAGCTGCGCACCCCCATCGCCCGCATTCAATTTGGCATCGAAATGATGCACCAAACCGACTCCCCAGACACCATTCGCGAGCGCCGCGTCGCCATCGAAGCCGACCTGGACGAACTCAACAACATGGTGAAAGAGCTGCTGCTCTACTCGCGCTACGACTGCGGAAAAGGAATCTTGGCGCCCATACACATCAACCCCCTACAAATTGCACAAGAACAGTTTACCCGGCTGTCCATCCTCTACCCCGACTTACAAATGAACGTCGCTTCGACGCTGGATGACGACGCGCACGTCGTGCTGGATCACACTTCTTTCTACTGGGTGTTGCGCAATCTCACCGAAAACGCCGCGCGCTACGCCAACCATAAAGTTGAGGTGCATCTGCACATGCAAGACAACGCGCTCACCTGCGCCGTCCACGACGACGGCCCCGGCATTCCCGCCGCAGACGCCGAACGCATTTTGGAGCCCTTCGTCAGGCTCGACGACAGCCGCAGCCGCGCATCAGGTGGCGTGGGGCTGGGCCTGGCCATTGTTGCGACCATTCTGCAGCGCAACGCGGGGACCATCGACATCAGCACATCGCCCTTGGGCGGCGCGGCCATCACCACAACATGGCTCTTGCCCGCGGCAACCGAAACAGCAACCGATTCTGCCTGAGGGCGGATGGCTTTTTTAAGGAGATTTTATCGTGAACATCTTGGCACCTACACACACGCACCGCAATGCGGCCACCGCATGGTTGCTCCTTGGGCTCTTTTCCGCCCTCGCCCTCTCCGGGTGCGACAAAGCCGCTCCGGGACAGGCCAACGCCGCCGCAACCCAAAACATGCGCCGCAACGTTGAGTTCACCACCATCACCACCGGAAAAATTGAGGACCGCCGCGTGTACACCGGTGGCCTCAAGGCTTCGGCAACCGTGGCCATGTATCCCTTGCTCTCAGAGCGCATCGTGACGTTCCCCGTCGAAGAGGGCACCGAGGTCAAGGCGGGCGAAGTCATCGCGCAAATCCGCGCCACCGGCATTCGCCAGAGCACCAACCAAATGAAGGCGCAGATCGAGTCTCTGGACGCCACGCTGGCGGGCATGGATCGCGAGCTCTCCCGCACGCGCGACCTGTACGAACACCGCATCGTGCCCCAGCAGGCCCTCGACCAACTCGAGGCCACGTACCAGGCCAACCTCGCGCAACACAAAGCGCTCCAGGCGGGGCTGGGACAGCTCAAGGTCACCGCGGGCAACGCCTACATCCGCGCGCCATTTGCCGGCGTCATCTCGGGCAAGCTCCTCGAAGAGGGCGATGTGGCCTCGCCGCAGGTGCCGCTGTGCCACGTCGTGCAGATGGATCCCATCCGCTTCGAGATGTCGATCATCGAGCGCGACATCCCGGTGGTGCGCCTGGGCATGCGGGTGGACGTCACCGTGGACGCCTGGCCGGGCCGCGTCTTCGAAGGCGAAGTCACGCGCATTTTGCCGGTGCTCAACCCCGGCACCCACACCAACGATGTGCGCATTGAAATCCCCAATCCCACCGATCCCGAAATCGGCGGGCGTTGGCTCAAGCCCGGCATGTTCGGCCGCGCCGCCATCATCGTAGATGTCCGCGAAGACACCCCGGTGGTGCCCTCACGGGCCCTCATGATCGACCCCCAAGGACGCGAGGGAATTCGCCGCGTCATGGTGCTGGAAGACGGCGATGTCGTGCGGGAGCGCGAGGTGCAGCTCGGCATCACCAACGACGACGTCCTCGAAATCAAAGGTGGCCTGAGCGTGGGTGAACGCATCGTCGTCCGCGGACAATTCGGCATCCGAGACGGCGAGGCCGTTAGCGCCCAGGTGGCACCGGCAGATATCTTGCCCGCCGCGCTCCGTGCGGCCACTTCTCCCTCGACCGCTCCGACCACTGCATCCGTTGAGGAGACCGAAGCGACGCCTTCCGAAGGAGACATCCAATGAACCTCTCCAGCCTTTCGGTGAAGCGTGGCGTCACCTTCTCCATGATCTTCGCCGCCATTTTTGGAGCGGGCATTTACTCCCTCAACCAGCTCCAGCTCGACCTGTACCCCGAGATGAACTTCCCGATCATCCTCGTCCTCACCAACTACCAGGGCGCGAGCCCCGAGGACATGGAGACCCTCGTCACCAAGCCCATCGAGTCCGCCGTGGCCGCCGCCAAGGGCGCCACCAAAATCACCTCCAACTCCAAGCAAGGCACATCTCTTGTCGCCATCGAATTTGACTGGGGCCAAGACATGGACTTGGCGGAAACAGATGTCCGCCGCAAGCTCGACATGATCAAACGCCTGCTGCCCACCGACAGCGACGATCCCCTGGTCATCGCCCTAGACCCGTCGATGCAACCCATCGTCATGATGACCGTCGAAGGGGCCTATCCCCTAGACGAGTTGCGCAAACTCGCCGAAGACGACATCTGCGACCGCGTAAGTCGCCTAGACGGCGTGGCGGCCTGCGAGGCCATCGGCGGCCTGGAGCGGCAAATCCGCGTCACCCCAGACCCCGCAAAACTATCGGCCTATGGCATCGACGCCCTCACGGTGTTTGGCGCCGTGGGCTACAACAACATTCAGGAGCCTGGTGGCTACATCGAAGAGGGCACCTTTGCCTTCACCATCCAAACCCACACGCGCCTGCAAACCGTCGAAGACATCCGCAACGTCATCGTCGCCTCGCGCCCCAATGCCAGCGGCGTTCCCTCTCCGGTCTACCTGCACCAAGTGGCCGACGTGGCCGACTCCTTTAACGAACCCACCCGCAACATTGAAGTCAACGGACAACCCGCGACTTGGATTGTCGTGCGCAAACAGGCTGGCGAAAACACGGTCAAGGCTGTCGATGCCACCATGGCCGAGCTCAAAAAATTTGAACTCGAATCCGAAGGCCGGGTGCATTTCGGCACCATCTTCAGCCAAGGTGATTTCATCAAAGACGCCTTAGGCAACCTCTCCAGCAGCGCCCTGCTCGCCGTGGGCATCACCTTCATCGTGCTGTTCACCTTCTTGGGGAGCCTGCGCAGCGCCAGCATCGTGGCCACGGCCATCCCCCTATCGGTGGTGGCGACCTTCTTCGTCATGGACCGCATCGGCATGACCCTCAACGTCATCTCCATGGCGGGTCTGGCGCTGGCGGTGGGCATGCTGGTGGACAACGCCATCGTCGTGCTCGAAAACATCTTTCGCTTGCGCCAAGAGGGCGTCCCCCTACGAGAGGCGGCCATCCGCGGTGCGGGCGAAGTATCGCTGGCGGTCGCCGCCTCCACCCTCACCACCGTATCGGTCTTCGTGCCGGTGCTCTTCGTACCGGGCATCGCCGGCATTCTCTTTAAAGACATGGCGGTCACCATCTGTTTCGCCCTGCTGGTGTCCTTGCTGGTGGCCGTTAGCTTCATTCCCCTGGCCGCCTCACGCCTCCTCGTCAGGCGCCGCGGCAAAGAAGGTGTCGCGGGCCTGGCGCGCTGGAACCCCGTGGCGCCCTTTCTCGATCCCTACACGCGCTTCCTTCGATCGCTGCTGCGCCGTCGATGGGTGGTGGCCGTAGGCTTGGTCGCGGCCATCGCCATCACCGCCCTGATCGCCACCACATTGCCCACCGACTTCATGGCAGAGCAAGACCAATCCATGATCGCCCTGTCCCTTGAAACCCCCGTGGGCAGCAACCTAGACGAAACCACCCGCGTCGCCAAAGAAGCCATCGAAATCATCAAAGAGGTCGTCCCCGAAAAAGATCGCAAGCTCATCTCCATGGAAACAGGTACTGGTGACGGCTTCTCGTCTATCTTCTCCAAGGGCATGCACTCGGGCATGGTGCGCGCGCCCCTCATTTCGGTGACCAAGCGCGACACCACGCAGATGCAGTACACAGACACACTGCGCGAAAGACTCAGAGAGATCCCCGACCTCAAAGTGTCCGCTGCTGGCGCCGATATGTTCGGTTCCGACATTCAGCTCGAGCTGCGCGGCCACGATCTCAACACGCTGCGTTCCCTGGGCAACGAGCTCGAAACAAAACTGCTCACCTTCGACCAGGTGGGCGAGGTCACCTTCTCCTTCGCCGAACCCACCCCGCAACTCTCGGTCGACTTCGATCGCGAAAAGGCCCTGGGCATGGGCATCAGCATGTCGCAGCTCGGCCAGGCCGTGGCCACCAGTTTTCTCGGTCGCACCGCGGGGTTCTTCTTCGAGGACGACGACGAAATCCCCATCGTCGTTCGCTACGACAAATCCAACCGCACCGAAGTCGATGAGCTGGGCCGCATCCCCATGGCCTTGCCCACGGGCAACAGCGTGCCCATCCGCCACGTGGCCGACATCCGCTTAGAGCCCGGTCCGGTGGCCATCGAACGCATCGATCAAGAGCGCGCCGCCACCCTCGACATCAAGCTCAAGGACAGCTACATCGACGAGGGCGGCAAACAGCGTCGCAAAGATCTGGGCAAGGCCATCGGCGCCATCGAAAGCTCGCTAAAAGACTTCCCTTGGCCCGATAATTTCGGCTACGAGATCGGCGGCGCCGCCGAGGACTTCCTCAAGTCTTTTCGCTACCTGGGCATCGCCCTCATCATCTCCGTGCTGCTGGTTTACATGGTCATGGCCAGCCTCTTCGAGTCCTTCCGGCAGCCCTTCATCATCCTGTTCACGGTGCCCTTGGCCCTCATCGGCGTGGTGCTCACCTTCGCGCTCACGGGCAACCAGCTCGACGTCTCCGCCCTCATCGGCGTCATCATGCTCATCGGCATCGTGGTCAACAACGGCATCATTATGATCGACGCCGCCAACCAGCAGCGCGAGCAAGGCAGGGATCGCCTCGAAGCCATTATCATCGCCGCCCGCACCCGTCTGCGCCCGGTGCTCCTGACGAGCGTGACCACCATCACGGCGATGATCCCCTTGGCACTAGAGATTGGCGATGGCTCCGAATCTTGGGCGGGCATGGCCCAGGCGGTCATCGGCGGCCTCACCTTCTCCGCCCTCCTCACGCTCATCGTCGTGCCGACGTTCTACACCTTTTTCGCCCGAAAGGAGGTGCCCGCATGACACCGCTCCACCGTCTCTTTCATCCGACGCTCCTGCTGCCCTGCGCTGCCCTGCTGCTGCTCTCTGGGCCCCTAGCGGCCGAGGCGACGACATCCGCACCGACGACAGCCGACCCTGCGGCGCCCTCCGACTCCCCCGGTGATGCGACGAGCGCCCCTGCTAACACCCCTGTCAGCGACCTCATCCCCGACGTGGCCGACCTCGACAACCTGCTCAAACCGCGCATTACCACCCTGGGACTCGACGATCCGGCGCGCACCCCGGTGACCCTCGAAGAGGTGCTGAAGCGCGTCAAGGAGCGCAACCTCACCATCCAGCAGGTCGAGGCCGACATGCACCAGGCCGAAGCCCAACTGCGCAAAACCCGGTCCATGCTCATCCCCACCATCAGCGCCTCGCTCAATTACACGCTCTTGGATCGCGCCGACGTCTTGGACACCTCCAACATGATGAGCGGCATCCCCGAAGGCCTCTTGCCCGAAAGCGACCCCATCGTCATCCGCCACAAACACGATCTCGGCGGCGTCCTGCAGGCCCAGATGCCCCTCATCAACTTCGCCCTGTGGAAGGGCATCCGCACGGCGCGTTCCGGGGTGACCCTGGCCGAAAGCGCGGTCGAACAAGTGCGCCACGCCCTGTGCTACGGCACGGCCCAGGCCTTCTACATGGCCATCATGGCCCGCGCCATGATTGAACTGCAGGAGGAACAAATCCGCTCCACGGCCTACCAACTCGAAGTGGCCACCCGCCGCGAGGCCACAGGCGCTGGTCTGCGCATCGACGTGCTGCGCGCCAGCACCTTGCTCGAACAAACCCGGCAGGCCCTCGACGACGCCTATCTCTCCTTGGACACCGCCTGCGACGCCCTGGCTGTCCTCATGGGCGACACCGGGCTGCCCATGCCCGCCGCCCCCGACGTCCCCCAGACCCCCGACGCCCAAACCGCGACGGATTGGCGCGACGGCGATCCGGTACAACGCCCCGACCTCGACACCCTGCGCAGCAGCCGCGATCTCGCCAAAGACCAGGTGCGCGGGGCGCAATTCTCCCTGCTCCCTTCGGTAATCAGCCTGTGGCGCGGCACCCACCAATTCACCGAGATGTCCGCCATGGGCGATCAAACCCGCAGCCGCTGGTCCATCATGCTCATGCTCGACATCCCGCTCTTTAACTGGAGCAGCTACGAAAACGTCCGCGTCCAGCGCGCCGCCCTCGAAAAGGCCGACCTACAGCTCCAGGACGCCGAACAAAACGCTGCCCAAGAAATCCGCCAAGCCCGGCGCAACTACGAGTCCGCCCTGCGCGAACTCGACACCTCGCAGGTGCAGGTGGCCCTGGCCAGCGAAGCCCTGCTCATCGCCACCAAGTCCTACGAGTCCGGCGCCGCCACCTCCCTCGACGTGACCGACGCCCGCCGCGTCTCCTTCTCGGCTGAAGTCGGCCAACTGGCCGCCGCCCTCAAGGTGCGCCTCTCCCTGCTGGCCCTGTGGCAAGCCACCGGCGAAGAACCCACGCGCCTCTTGCAGCTCGCCCAAAAGTAATTACAGTGTTCCGCACAGCACCTGCGCTGTACCCAAAGGAGCACACACCATGAGCAAAGAAAAAGTATTGGCAACGATGAAGAAAGCCGCCGAGCCCCTCAACGCCGGCAAGGTCACCGAGCTCTCGGGCCTCGATCGAAAAGAGGTCGACAAGGCGATGAAGGCCCTCAAAGAAGAAGGCAAAATCGTCTCCCCCAAGCGCTGCTACTGGCAGCCCGCCTGATCCGCCCCAAAAAACGCCCGCTGAATCGCCGCCTGCGCACGGGACACGTCCGCCTTGGCGATCACCAAAGAGATGTTCAATTCGTTGGCCCCCTGGGCGATGGCCGCCACGTTGACCCCCGCCTCTCCCAACGCGCAAAACAGCCGTCCGGAGATGCCCGGACGCCGCCGCATATTTTCGCCCACCACGCCCAGCACGCTCACACCGGGCTCCACCCAAGGGGCCTCCATGGTGCGCCGCGCGATCTCCCGAGCGAACTCTTCGGCGATGTGCACCACCGCCCGCTGCGCGTCTTCGGGCAGCAAGGCCACGCAAATCGACTGCTCCGAGGAGCCCTGCGTGATCAAAATTACGTTGATGTCATGAGCGGCCAACACGCCGAAGAGCCGCGCCGCCGTGCCCATCACGCCGGTCATGCCGCTGCCGCCGATGTGCAACAACGACACGTCGCAAATGGTCGACACGCCGGTGACGCTGCGCCCCTGGGCCGCGCCCTCCCCCACCCGCGTACCGGGTGCATCCGGCTGGGCAAAACTGCGGATCCACAGCGGGATGCGCGCATCCTGCAAGGGCTGTAGCGCATGGGCGTGCAGCACCGACGAGCCGTAGTGCGACAGCTCCATGGCCTCGGCAAAGGACATCTGCGCGATCACGTCGGCGTTCTTTTGGGCCGCGCCGCCCAACTGGGACACCCCCGCCCCTTCGGTGAACAACTGCGCGCTCTTTGCCTCCAGGGCCGATGCCACCAACGACATCGTGTAGTCGGCGCCGTTGCGCCCCAGGTCTGTGGGCAGGCCTTTCTCTGTGGCCCCCACCGAGCCCGCCAGCACAGAGACGCCGCTGTCGCGTCCCAGGTGTTCGCGTAGCGCTTCTCGGGTGGCCGCCCCATCGACGTGGGCCGCGCAAAACTGGTCGTCGGTGACGATGAGCTGCCGGGCATCGCGATACGTCGCCTCGAGGCCCACCGCTGTGCACGCCGCCTGAAAGAGCGCCACCGACGCGTTGGGGCCAAAGGCCAAAATGCGCGCCAAGACTTTGTCCGACAGCTCGCCCAGATCGAAGACGCCGGTCAATATGTCGCGGAGGGCTTGGGGCTCGACGCGCCAAGACGCCGCCGCCTCATCGGGAGAAGCGCCCGGGACATCACTGGCCAACGCGCGCGCCATGTCGACGTGCCGCTCCACCCAAGCCTCGTAACGCGCCGCCCACCCCACATCCTTGGCCGCCGCCGCCGCCGACAGGGAGCGCAGCTCGTCGCGCCCCCCGAAGATGGCGGAGAGCACCACGCACACCGCGCCGCCGTCCAGCGCCATCTCGGCGACGATCTGCACCGCGCGCTGAAACGCCGCTGCGTCCCGCAACAACTTGCCGCCAAACTTCACTATCTTCATGGGAACTCCTTAATCGCATGCTGAAACAGCGCAATGCCCGGACACCGTCCGCCACCGCCACCGGCGCTTTGGCGCCACGCCAGCACTGTTAGATCTCTGCCAAGCGAGAGCGGGCGATGTCCGCCCACTGCCCCGTCGACTCCAAGGCGAGATAGCGCTTGAAGTGTTCTTTGGCCGCGTTGCCCTCGTCGAGCATCATGAGGGTCATACCCAGGTTGAACTGCGCATCGGCAAAGGTCGGATCCAAAAACGACGTCTTCAAAAAACACTCGCGGGCCTGTCGCAAGTCGCCCACTTCAAAGGCGATGAAGCCCAGGTTGTAATGCGCTTCGGCGCTGCCCGCGTCGAGCTCAACGGCCTTGTGATACAGGACCCGGGCGTCGGTGGGGGCGCCCTGGCGATAGCGCAGATTTCCCAGATTGATGTAGGCGTTGGCCAGGGTGGGATCGAGGTGGATGGCCCGGAGATAGGCGGCCTCGGCCATGTCCTGGGCAGCGTCGTCGTCCTCGAAGGCGCAACCGGCCAAGTACCATTCGAAGGCGCTGCGCTGCGGAACCCGCTCGTGGCGGTCCGGCAGCTTTTCAACGATCTCTTGCTGAAGGGCGTCCACCGAAAAATCCATCACGGTCTGACCGGACTCGGGCTCAAAGAGGCGATCGCCCGCCACCATCACCACGCCGCCCCCATCGCTGCAAATGCGCAGTTGGCTCAGCGGATGCGCGGTGCGCGGCAAGTCGTCTTGCAGTTGTTGCAGCATGCGCCGCACGCGCCGCACCGATACGCCGTGCTCCATGAGCGCGCGGGCCGAGCGGATGGCGATCAAATCCTGAAAAGTGTAGCAGCGTCGCTGGCCCTGCATCCCCGAGGGCGAGATGAACCCCGACTGATCCCAATACTTGAGGCGGCTCTCGGTCATGCCGAAGAGGCGGCATACCTCGGCGCGGGTGAAGACATCGCTCATCGCCGTCTCCACGGGGTGCGCATTGGGAACGCGGTACAAGCTGGCCAAGACATCGGGAAGGAATTTGGTTTTGACTGGCGCGGCATCGGCTCTCAACACTCCTTCACGCCCCCGGTGCAACCCGGCGAACGATACAAAGACCACTTCGTTTCGCGCGGCGTTCATCGCATGCCCCCCGGGACCACATCGCCTTCTTCCGGCGGTGCCGCCCGCAGCAGAGCGCCCATCACGTCTATATCAATCAAAAGTTGCGCGCCTTCAATCTTGAACTCCAGTTCAGTCGTTACGGTGCTCAAATAAAACGGGGCGCACCGGCGCTCGGATTCGGCACGCGCCAACCGGAGCAGCTTCATGCGAAAAAACAGCGAGCGCTGCAATTGGGCCTTGAGCAAGCGCAGGCCCTTAGGTCCGCCCTCCCAGTCGATGCCCGGCATCTGCTCCGGCACGGTCAGCATCACGCTGCCGTGGTACACGGGATGCGCCGCAGCGGTGTCCACCACCTGTCCTTCTACCAGGACATCGGCGCTGGCCAACACCGCATCGCTGGCCCAATTCGTGAGCGCAATGCCGGAAATGCGTTGCAGCAAGGGGGCGCGGATGGCTTTTTTTGGCAAATGTAGTCTCATGTAGGCATTTTACGCCTTACCGCCGTGGCTTTGCAAATATACGGCCTTGCGGGGCGCCCATCGTCTGTTTATATAAGGGCATCCGCGACGGGCAGGACACTTGCGCGTGCGACACATCCGCCCCAAATGCGGGCCAGCAACAACGGCAGAAATCCCATGAAAACACCCTACGCTCCCCACGCACTCGAAACCAAATGGCAGTCCCGCTGGGACGACGCGCGCCTCTTCGAAGCGCCCGACAGCGATCCCAAACCCAAATTCTACATGCTCGAAATGTTTCCCTATCCCTCGGGGCGGCTGCACATGGGGCACGTGCGCAACTACTCCATCGGCGATGTGGTGGCCCGCATCAAAAAGAAGCAGGGCTACAACGTCATGCACCCCTTTGGCTGGGACGCCTTCGGACTGCCCGCCGAAAACGCCGCCATCGAGCGCGGGGTTCATCCCGCCGAGTGGACCTACCAAAACATCCGCGAGATGCGCGGGCAGCTCAAGCGCCTGGGCCTGGGCTACGACTGGACCCGCGAGATCGCCACCTGCCACCCCGAGTACTATCGCTGGGAGCAACTCATCTTCATCCGCGCCCTCGAAAAGGGCCTGGTCTACCGGCGCAAGGCCCTGGTCAACTGGTCCGAAAAAATGCAAACTGTGCTGGCCAACGAGCAGGTCATCGACGGCCTCGACTACCGCTACGGGCTGCCCGTGGTGCAAAAGAGCTCACCCAGTGGTTCTTCAAAACCACCGATTACGCCGAAGAGCTCCTCAGCGCCCTCGACGACCTCGAAGGGCACTGGCCCGAGCGCGTCCTCCTCGAACAGCGCGCCCGCATCGGCAAGAGCCACGGCACACTGGTCAACTTTCAGCTCACCCCGCCCGTGGATGGCCAGAGCGTCCTGCCGGTCTTCACCACGCGCCCCGACACCCTGTACGGCGTCACCTTCATGAGCCTGGCCCCGGAGCACCCCATGGCCCTCAAGCTCGCCCAGGGCACGCCCCACGAAGCGGCGGTCAGCGCCTTTGTGCAAAAGGCCCTGCAAGAGGACAAACACAAGCGCGGCACCGACGCGGGCAGCCAGGGCGACATCTTCACCGGGCGCACCTGCACCAACCCCATCAACGGCGCCGAGGTGCCCATCTACATCGCCAGCTACGTGCTCATGGATTACGGCACCGGTGCGGTCATGGCCGTCCCCGCCCACGACCAGCGCGACTTCGCCTTCGCCCGCCGCTTCGATCTGCCCGTCCAAGTGGTCATCAATCCTCCGGACGGCACCGCCCTCGACCCGGCCACCATGACCGAGGCCTATGCCGACGACGGCGTGCTCGTCAACTCCGGCCCCTTCACCGGCCTGCCCAACCGCGAGGCCATGACGCGCATCACCGAGCACCTGGCGCAAAACAACCACGGCGCGCAAACCATCCACTACCGCCTGCGCGACTGGTGCGTCTCCCGCCAGCGCTACTGGGGCGCCCCCATCCCCGTGGTCTACTGCGACCGCTGCGACGTGGTGCCGGTGCCCGAATCCCAACTGCCCGTCACCCTGCCCGAAGACGTCGACTTCCGCTCCGAGGGCGGCTCCCCGCTGGCGCGCTGCGCGTCCTTTGTCACCACCACCTGCCCCCAATGCGGCGGCCCGGCGCGGCGCGAGACCGACACCTTCGACACCTTCGTCGAGTCCTCCTGGTACCAGCTCCGCTACGCCTCGCCCCGCTGCGACACCGGCCCGGTCGACCCCGCCCAGGTGCAACAGTGGCTCCCCGTCGACCAGTACATCGGCGGCATCGAGCACGCGGTGGGGCACCTGATGTACAGCCGCTTCTACCACCGCCTCATGCAGGACTTGGGCTTCTTCGGCCCCGAGGTGCCCCGCGAGCCCTTCCAGCGCCTGCTCACCCAGGGCATGGTCTGCAAAGAGACCCTGTTCACCCGCGACGCCAACGGACACATCCAATGGCACACCCCCGAACAAGTCGATGAAGACGGCAACAGCCGACAAAACGGCCAACCGGTCGAGACGGGGCGCGCCGAAAAGATGTCCAAGTCCAAGCACAACGGCGTCGACCCCGAAGAGATCATCAACCGCTACGGCGTCGACTCGGCTCGGCTCTTCGTGCTCTTCGCCTCGCCCCCGGAAAACGACCTCCTCTGGAAGGACGAAGGCGTCGAAGGCGTCCACCGCTTCTTGGGCCGCGTGTGGCACTTCGTCACCCAGCAACGCGACGCCATCGCCGACGCGCCCCACACCGTAGATGCCGCCGCGCCCCTCGACGACGCCCAAAGGGAGATGCGCCGCGCCATTCACCGCACCATCGAACAGGTGAGCACCGACGTGGACGGCCGCTTTCACTTCAACACGGCCATCGCCCGCTGCATGGAGCTCACCAACGCCCTGACCCGCTTTCGCCCAGACCAAAGCGACGCCCTGGGCCTCGCCATCCAGCGCGAAGGCGCCATCGCCCTGCTCCAACTTTTGTCACCCTTTGCGCCGCACATCTGCGAAGAGCTCTGGGAGCACCTGGGGCAACCGGGCTTCATCGCCGAAGCGCCCTGGCCCACCTTCGACCCCGCCCTGGCCAAGGCCGACACCCTCACCATCGCCGTGCAGGTCATGGGCAAGATGCGCGGCACGGTGGAAGCCCCGGCCGACTGCGACACCGAGGCCATGAAAGATTTGGCCCTGGCCCACCCCAATGTGCAAAAACACATCGCGGGCAAGTCCATCCAAAGAGTCATCGCGGTGCCCGGAAAGCTGGTCAACATCATCGCGCGCTGACGCACACCCTGTTCTTTACTAAGGAGGCATCCCCATGGCCAACATCACCCTCAAGAGCCCCGCCGACATCGAGAAAATGCGCGCCGCCTGCCGCTTGGCCGCGCAAACCCTCGAGGAGACCGCCAAAATCCTGCGCGTGGGCATGACCACCGAAGAGATCAACACCTTTGTCCACGAGTACACCCTGGCCCACCACGCGACGCCGGCCACCCTGGGCTACCGGGGCTATCCCAAGAGCGTGTGCACCTCGGTCAACGAGGTCATCTGCCACGGCATCCCCGGCAAGCAGGTGCTCCAGGACGGCGACATCATCAACATCGACATCACCTCCATCCTGGACGGCTGGTACGGCGATGTCTCGGCCACCTTCTACATCGGCACGCCCTCCCCCGCGGCCAAAAGCCTCGTGGAGACCACCCGCGAATGCCTGCAGCGCGGCATCGACGTCGTATCGCCCAAGGCCCGCCTCGAAGACATCGGCGCCGCCATCCAGGCCCACGCCGAGGGGCGCGGTTTCTCCGTGGTGCGTGAGTTTGTGGGGCACGGCATCGGCCGCAACTTTCACGAGGCACCCCAGGTGCTGCACGTCGGCCGCAAGGGACGCGGCATCCGCCTGTTGCCCGGCATGATCTTTACCATTGAGCCCATGATCAACCAGGGGGTGTGGCAGGCGCGCATCCTGGACGACGACTGGACCGCCGTCACCGCCGACGGCAAACTCTCGGCCCAATTCGAGCACACCATCCTGGTAACTGACACCGGCTGCGAGGTGCTCACCGCCTTTGCGGCCCCCCTGGCCAACAGCGAAATCTTCTAGTTTCGGGGCATTTTTTTCACCCACCCCCGCAAAGACCGCGGCGGATACAAAGCCCTTATTGACGCCCCCGCAGCCCCTCCTTTATGATGCCGCCATGACAAAATACACCGCTTATATCGCTCCATTTGTGCTGGCCTGCGCCCTGGTTGCGCTGGCCCTTCCCCACAACGCCAACGCCGAAACCCCGGTCAACGACAAGGTCTTCGGCCTCGGCATCCAGCTCGGCGATCCCACGGCCCTCACCATGAAGCTGCTCTTCACCGAAAAGTTCGGCATGCAGATGCACGTCGGCGGCGGCTCCTGGTGGCGCTGGGAAAACATGTTCATGACCGGCCTCGACGCCGTCTGGCACCCGGTGATGCTCTACGACGGCTGGAAGACCTGCGCCCTCAACCTCACCTTGGGCGTGGGGGGCGGCCTGGGCCTCTACCGCTGGCACTGGCGGAGCTGGCATTGGTACGACGGCACCTATGACCGGGACGACTGGAACAAATGGTCGCGGCGCACCCACCCGGCGGGCTATGTCCGCATGGTCACCGGGGTGAGCCTCTGGTTCAAAAAATTCCCCCTCGAGGGCTTCATCGAGCTCGATCCGGCCATTATGTTTTTCGGCGACAACCCCTACAACCAGCGCGTGCTCTTCCACATGCAGTGGGTGGGCGCCGGAGGCCGCTGGTACTTTTAATTCCGCCCCGTTCGCTGCCCCGCTGCCGCAGCCGCGCTCCCACGCCCATTTCTATCGCTGAACCGCCGGGTTCGCCGCGTCGCTGCGCGCCAAAATACCGCGCAACCGCTGGGCGTCCACCTGCAGCACAAAGGTCTTCTCCTGCAGCAGGCGCACCATGCCCGGCGCAAAGCCCTTTGGTTTTTGCACGTAGCGGCGCAGCGCGTAGCTCACCTCCACCTTGGCCTCGTGGCGCAAAGACGAAAAATGCGCGGCCAAGTGAGCGGCGTCGATGAGTTCGTCCTGGCCAAACACCTCGCCCCGCTGCAGCGACACCACCACGTGACTGCCCTGGGCCCCGCGGACGTGCAGCCACAAGTCCCACGGACGGGCGTGGTGCAGGGTGAGGGCGTCGTTGTCCCGCGCGCTGCGCCCCACCCGGGCCACGCGGTCTTTGGCGATGCGGTACTCGCGATACGGCAGGCGCACCGGCGTCCCGGTCTTGCCAGGCCCGGAGCCGCGCTGTCGCCCCGCTGACTGCCCGCGCCACCAGGTTTTCGCCGCCGCCATCGCCTCGCCAACATCGCCGTCCCCCGCAGGAGACGCCGCATCGGACAGGCGCTGCTGCCACTGCGCCAAGGCGTCCCGGCGCTCCCGGGCCTCTTGCAGGCGCGCCTCGATGGTTGCCAAGGCCCGCTGCCAACGCCGCGCCTTGTCGTACATGCGCTGCATGTTGGCCACCGCGTCCAGCGCTGGGTCGAGGGGAATGGTCATGGGCGCCCCGGTGAAGTCGCGCGTCGCAAATATCGCGGCCCCCTTGGGCACCTGCGGCAAATGCATCTGCAGCACATCGGCCTGGGACCGCAGCGATTCGTGCTGGGCGGCGTGGGCGAGATCGCGCTGCAAGTTCTCCACCAGGCGCTCGGTCTTTTGCTGCGCCCGGCGAAACTGCGCGCACAGCGACTGGCGCTCGGCGTCGCGAGAGGACTCCCGGGCGTTTGGCGTGCGAGACGGCCCAAAGTGCGCGTCCACCAGTTGGGCGGCCGCAAAACGCGCCTCGGGCATCGCGAACTCCGGGGGCTGCGGGGGCGGGCTCCAGGTGGTGCCGCTCGCCAGACCGCGGCGCTTGGCCCGCTCCGGATAAAAACTGCCCAGCACCTTCGCTGTGGCGTCGATAAGGTAGAGATTGCTGTGGTGCCCCGTCAGCTCGGCGACGAGCGAAGCGCTGGCATCGGCCCGGGCAAAGTCGAAGATGAGAATGCGGTCGCGGGGCACGGTGCGCACCGCTGCCAACGGGGCGTTGCCGAGGTGCTTGCGCAGCAACATGGCGAAGGGGTGGGCGTTGGGGGCCTTGGGGGGGGCTTGGGGCAAGTGGCCCGCCGCGCCGCCCCGGGGGGTCAACGACAGGTGCAGCCACAGGTTTTGCCCCGGCGTGCGGACGCCCAGCACCAGGCGATGGGGAATCTTGGGGGTGAAGGCCTCGCGCAACACCCCGGGCACCAAGTGTTGCTGCCAGTGCGTTGCCAACAACGCAATCTCCGCCGCATTGAGCTCCATGACATCATCCATTCGCCGCTGATTCCGGCTTGTTTGCCCGTGCGGGCGGGCTTACAGTCGCGCCATGAACCATACGCGCATTTTGGTGATTCACAAACAATCGGGCATCTCCGAGATGCGGGCCACCGGCCACGCCGCCGCAACCCGCACCCAACAAGCCTGCGACGACCCGGTCTTTGCCCCCATCGTCGCGCCCTTGATCGCGGCCCACGACGCCCACACCGAGGCCATGGCCCACGTCCGCAAGGTGCTCAAGGGCCACCGCCACCTCCGCGTCGTGTGGCGCCACAACCTGAGCGGCATCATCCCCGACAGCTTCGATCTCGTGATCACCATCGGCGGCGACGGCACCATCCTGCACGCCTCCCACGCCATCGGGCGCACGCCCATCCTCGGCATCAACTCCTCCCCCGCCACCTCCGTGGGCTACTTCACCGCCGGCGACGCGCAGCAAATCTCGGCGCTGCTCACCGCCTTCCTCGACGGCGGCGCGCGCACCCGCAACTGCTACCGCATGGAGGTCCGGGTCAACGGCGAGGTGGTCAACTCCCGCGTGCTCAACGACGTGCTCTTCTGCCACGAGTGCCCGGCCTCTACCACGCGCTACAAACTCATCCACGACGACTACCAGGAAATGCAAATCTCGTCGGGCATGTGGATTGCCACGGCGTCGGGGTCCACGGCAGCCATCCACGCGGCGGGCGGCACGGTGATGCCCCACGCGGCCAAGGAACTGCAATACCTCGTGCGCGAACCCGCCATCTCGGCTTCAGACAAAGGCTTTCTCCCGGCCCAGCGCGTCCGCGGCATGGTGGGGTGCGACGACACCTTCGCCATTCAATCCACCATCGCCTCGGCCCGGCTCTACGTCGACGGGCCCCACGTGGCCATCCCCATCCGCTTCGGCGACATCGTCACCTTTCACGGCGGCGCGGCACCGCTCACCCTGCTGGTCGGACCAGCCCCGGCCAACCCCCGCTGATCCCCCGCCCCGCTTGTCCTTCCACATCACCGCAGCACTGCATTTGGATATTCTTAGGCGCACAACAGGTCGAAAACCATCTTGGTGGCGAATGCGTAAAATAAATTGCATCCGATCTCGCGCCGCATTACATTGGAAATAGCAAACCCACCGGGCCTCTGTATGCAATGCATGCACGCTATCTTACGGTGGGTTTTTCTTTGGGGGACATTCCAATGAAATACACCAAACTCCCGCTCAGTTTTTCGGAACAAGTTGCGTTGCTACAACAACGCGGCATGCAAGGCGATCCCGCTGAAATCGAAAAGCGCCTCCAAACAGTAAACTATTATCGCCTCAGCGGTTACTGGTATCCCTTTCGTATACCGGGGCACAACGGTTTCCCGCGCACGGACACATTTCATCCTGGAACCAATATAAAAACAGTCTGGGAGCGTTATGTTTTTGACAGGGCGCTGCGGCTACTCATCATGGATGCTGTCGAACGTATTGAAATCGCCGTACGAACAAAAATCGCTTATCATCATGCGCACGAATTTCAGGATCCCTTTGCATATGCCACCAACCCTGCGTCACTAGACCACGAGAAGCGCCAGGCGTTGTTGCAGCGCATCGCAACTGAGGTGCGTCGCAGTCGAGAACCTTTTATCCAGCATTATCTAATGAAATACACGGATTCCAAACAGCATCTCCCCATCTGGATGGCAACGGAAGTGCTATCAATGGGCACCATTTTAAATCTTTACAACGCCTCTCCCCGGCATGTGTGTTCGCGCACCGCTGAACTGTTTAAAATACCACCTAAAGTACTGTCTTCGTGGCTTCTAACACTCAACACTGTGCGCAACATCTGCGCACACCACGGTCGCCTCTGGAACAGAGAGTTGGGCACAAAGCCCAAAATCCCAAAAATAAAAAAGTACCCAGAATGGCATATTCCTGTGTCCATCAGCGGTAATCGCATATTTGGCGTGCTAACCATTTGCGCCTATTGCCTACAGTGTATACCGCCCCACAGCCGCTGGAAAAAACGCCTGCACAACTTGCTCCATACGCACCCCGACATCCCACTCACCAGCATGGGCTTTCCCGAAAACTGGTTAGAGTCCCCACTATGGCGTGCAGCGTCAGAAGATTTGGCCGTTCCATCCGCTACACATGACAACTGAATCCCCTCTGCTGTGCGGCGACTGCGGAAAGCGGCGACGGTGACGGGCCAAAGGCCGTGCAAAAGCCGTGTAAAATGCGTGCAAAATGGAAGATAAAGCTTGATTTGAATGCGCCGAAGTGTAGTATGCCGTCGCTCTACTCACCCGGAAGCACCGGGCCGAGTACCGACGGAAAGAGCAGAAGGAACACGCTATGTACGCAGTAATCGCCACCGGTGGCAAGCAATACCGGGTATCCGAAGGCGACAAAGTTCGCATCGAAAAACTCATCGGCGACGTGGGCGACAAGGTCACGCTGGACCGCGTCCTCATGATCGGCAACGGCGACAAGTCCAAAATCGGCACCCCGGTTGTGGCGGGCGCCAAAGTGGACGCCACCATCGTCCAGCAGGCGCGGGCCCGCAAAATCATTGTGTTTAAGTTCAAGCGGCGCAAAAAGTTCCGCAAAAAACACGGCCACCGCCAGCCCTTCACCGAATTGCAAATCAACAAAATCAACGGCTAGGAGGACACGCCATGGCACATAAAAAAGGACAGGGTTCATCCCGCAACGGTCGCGACACCATCGGCAAACGGCTCGGCGTCAAACGATACGCCGGACAGGCCGTCGTCCCGGGCAACATCCTCGTGCGCCAACGCGGCACCACATTTCACGCGGGGCGCGGCGTTGGCTGTGGCCGCGACTACACGCTGTTTGCCCTCGCAGAAGGCGTCGTCGCGTTTCGCACCACCAACAACCGCAAGTACATCGACGTCGTCGCCCGCGACGCCTAATTTCACTCCCCCACACGCAAGCGCTCTGTTGGCTGTCGGTCGATAAGACCGTCGGCGACGCTGTTGTTACGCCCGCACGCCGCGGCCCACAGCGACGAAGTGCCCGCCAGCGGGGATGACCCGCGCCACGCGAATGCCCACATCCGATGCGCCATCCGAAACGGCGCCCACCGACGGGCAGTGCAAAGGCGTCCCCACGGGAGCGTCGTGCGCCTCTGGCACCATGAGGAGCCGCCAAGGCAGGCGCTGTGCGTGATCGATGAGCGGCCACAACTGCGCCTGTGCGTCCCCCAGCTCTCCGACGCGACAAACGCCCGCGACGGTCCATTGATGGGCCTCGCGCACCTGCACCCAGAGCCGCAAGTGCTTAAAGCCTGGGTCGTGGCCGAGCACTTTTTCGAGCCGGGGCAAATCCGCCACGACGTGCTCGGGATCCGGGAAGGACAAGACGTTCACGTGCGCCGCCGCCACCCAGGCATCGCGCTGTTCGGCGTCGTGCGGGATGAGCGCAGCGCTGCCCTGGGGCGCGAAGGAGATCACCAGCGCGGCACCGGAGAGCAACGTGCGCAACGCGGCTTCATCGGGCTGGAACTCTTCGGCGGCACGGGCCGTGGACACGACATTTACGGCGACACCGGTCTCGGTGCCCTTGCGCACCAGCATCGCCTGTAGCAAGCGCCCCACACCGCGCGGCGGCATGCCAAACCCCACGTACACCAAACTCGCCCCCGACGCCTGACGGGACAGCAACTCGATGAGCGTGGCGGCCACGTTTCCGCCCAGCTTGCCACCCCGGCGGTCGATGAAGAGCACCGCGGGCGCCTCGGGCACACCGGACGACTCCCAAAGGGCGGCGACGCTCTCGCGTAGCGCGGCCCCGCAGACGAACTCTTCCATGGCGTCAAAGGGCGCGAGCAGGTGGCGCGCAAAATGCCCTGCGTGAGGGACTGGGGGTGGGGATGGAGTGTCGGTGAGAAATTGATCGAAGCGTTTGGCCAGCGCGAGGGTGTATTCCATTTTCAAGGCATGAGCTTGATGGTCCAGAGGATTTGGTCTTTCGCTTCGCCGTCGCAGATGACGTGGCGGTTGAGCCAGCCGCTCTGCTTGAAGCCGCACGCCGCGTACACGGCGTTCATCTCTTTGTTGTCGGCGTTCACCAGCGAGAAAATGGCCACGGCGCCTACGTCTTCGAGCCACTTCACAAAGGAGTTGAGCCCAAAGCACGCCAGCGCGATGTCTGTCTTGGTTTTGAAGGTGTCGAAGTACAGGGTGACCTTGGCGTTGCCAAAGCAGTCCTGGTACTCGGCGGAGTACACATTGGCCTGGCCGCTGCGCTTGTTGACACACAAATAATGGTAGTGCTCGACGTCGCGGCCAAAGGGCATCTGAATGGGAAACACCTCGAAATCGGGCGGCGGCGGTGCGGCTTCGATCTTGGCGGGCGCCTTGGCTTTGGCCTTGGTTTTGGCGGCGGGCTTTCGGGCTGGCGCGCTGCGGCGTTCGTGTTCGCGGCGCAAAATCTCGGGGGTCTCCTCTTCGGTGATGCTCTCGGCCTTGTACCCCGTGGTTTTGATCTCCGCGTACTCCTTGGCCAATTCGCGGATTTCGTTGAGGTACTCCTTGCGCTCTTCGGAGTCCTCGCTCACCGAGTTGGCGTCCCAGCCGGGCTCGCGGATGTGGCCCATGATGTAGGCGTCGGAGCGCTTGTAATAGCCGGGGATTACGCCTTCGCGCAGGTATCCGGCGCGCTGCCAGCCCGCAATGTCGTCGCGTTCAATGAGGGTGAACACTTTGCGGATGCGCTCGCTGACCTGGATTTTTTCGAGGTAGACCTGTTTTTGCTGCAGATTGCCGCCGCGGAAGTCCACCACGCGCAGGGTGGCGTTTTGCGCATCAAACAGCAGACAACAAAAGATGTCCTCATTTCGGACGGTTTGTTCGCGTAGGGTGTTGGTTGGAATATCGACGAAAGCAGCCATGTAATAATGAGCCTCCTGCTCTGGCCTAAGTGCCGAAAAGGGCAAAAATAATAGCACCTTTGCCCCCGGCCCATCAATGCCACATGCATATATTGGTCTTTTCAAAGCATTGTCAAGGAGGGGCGCCGGTTTCGCCGGGAAGCGACAAAATTGGGGGCCTGCCTTGCACCACCGCCGCGGCGCGCTACGCTCCATCCATTTTCAAAACCCCGGAGGGAAATATGTGCGCAACCACCGTCGCGAAAAGCACCACCGCCACTTTCAAACGCCGCCAGGACGACGCCGATGCGTTCGCGTTCGCCTTCGCCGGGGCCACGCCGACAAAGAGGCCGCCGAGGCGAATACCGGCTCACCAACAACCGCTGCACCCCAGGGAGCGGGACGCCATCATCCAGGCGTTGCGCGCTGGTGTTACGCCGCGCTGCGGGCTGCCACACATCCAGGTGGGGCGCGATGGAGAGATTGCAGCGATGCGGGAAGACATCGAGCGCATCCAAGACGGCGGGGCGTCGATTCGCTTCATCATCGGGGAATACGGCTCCGGCAAGAGCTTTTTCCTACAATTGACGCGCGCCATCGCCCTCGAAAGCGACCTGGTCACCTTGCACGCCGATCTCACTCCGGACAGGCGGCTCTGTGCCACCCAGGGGCAAGCGCGCAACCTCTACGCCGAACTGACGCACAACATGGCGACCCGCGCCAAGCCGGAGGGCAACGCCATGACGAGCGTGGTCGAGCGGTTTGTTGCGGCGGTGCGCAAGCGCGCAGACGCCACCGATGTGCCCGTGGCGCGCCTCATCACAGCGCAGCTCGAGCATTTTTCCGAGCATGTTGGCGGATACGATTTTGCCAGCGTCATCCACGCCTATTGGGAGGCTTGCGAGCGAGGCGACGAAGAGCGGAAAAGCAACGCCGTGCGGTGGCTGCGCGGCGAATTCACCCACCGAACAGATGCCCGCAACGCCTTGGGGGTCCGCAGCATCGTCGACGACGACCGCATGTACGACCACTTGAAACTGCTCGGCCTCTTTGTCCGCCAGGCCGGATATGGCGGCCTCTTGGTGTGCCTCGACGAAATGGTCAACCTGTACAAGCTCGCCAACGGGCCAGCCAGAATGGCCAACTACGAACAGATATTGCGGATATGCAATGATTGCCTGCAGGGCAGCGCCGCGCACATCGGCTTCTTGATGGGGGGCACACCGGACTTCCTGTTCGACCCGCACAAAGGGCTGTACAGCTACGAAGCGCTGCACGCGCGCCTGGCAGAAAATACCTTTGCCCGCAACGCCGGCGTGGTCGACTACACCGCGCCAACCCTACACCTCGCCAGCCTGAGCCACGCAGACCTGCTCGCGCTGCTGCACAACATCCGGCACGTGTACGCGGCAGGAAAAACGAGCCAGCGCTTGCTCCCGGACGAAGCCCTGCACGCCTTTTTGGCGCACTGCGCCCTGTGCATCGGCCAGGAGTACTTTCGCACCCCCCGCAACACCATTAAGGAGTTCGTCAATCTCTTGGCGGTGTTGGCACAAAACCCCGCGCTGCACTGGTCGGAGCTGCTGCCGCAGGTGTGCGTATCTCCGGATCGCGAGAGTGGCATGAGCGACGCCTTAGGTGACGGCACGGCCCAGCGCGCAACCGACGACAGCGGGCTCGTCAGCTTTCAATTGTGAGGCAGGAAATGAACCCGTCTAGCGCCTTTCACCTGTTGCACCGGGATGTCCAACGATGGGTTTGGGCACAGCGCTGGAGCGCCCTGCGCGACATTCAGGAACGCGCCATTGCGCCGATCTTGCGAGGAGACCGCGACGTCATCATCAGCGCCGCCACCGCCGCCGGAAAGACAGAGGCCGCCATGTTGCCCGCCTGTTCCTACATAGCGCAGCGCGACACCCTCGGCGTGGGCATCTTGTACGTCTGTCCGCTCAAAGCGCTGATCAACGACCAGCACCGCCGCCTGCACAGCTTGGGCGAGTCCCTGGACATCCCCATCACGCCATGGCACGGGGACGCGCGCCAGGCGCCAAAGAATCGACAAAAGAAAAGCCCCAGCGGCGTCATCTTGATCACCCCGGAGTCGCTGGAGTCGCTGTTGCTGCACCATCCCAAGTGGCTCGCCTGGGCATTGGCCGCGCTGCACCACATTGTCATCGACGAGTTTCACGTGTTCATCGACACAGAGCGGGGCTACCAACTGCAGTCGCTGCTACACCGCCTCGAGCACATGCTGGGGCGCTTCGTGCCGCGCATCGCCCTCAGCGCGACCCTGTCGGATTTGTCGCAAGTGGCCACCTATCTGCGCCCCCACGCGCAACGCCCACCCGCGGTGTTGATACGCGCAACCCCCTGCCCGTCGGAGATACGAATGCAACTGCGGGGCTACCTCGACCCACCTCCGCACAGCGGCACCGCTCCCCCAGACAGCTCTCCACCCGCACTGGATTGCATCGCCGACGACCTCTTTGCGCTGTTGCGGGGCAAGTCCCACCTGATCTTCACCAACAGCCGCGGGTGCACCGAAGAACTCGCAGTGAAGCTCTTAGAGAACGGTCTGGCGCACGGCGTGCCCAACGAGTTCTTTCCCCACCACGGCAGCCTGGCCAAACCGCTCCGCGAATACGTGGAGAAGAGGATGGCGGCGGGAAATCTGCCCACTTCGGCGATTTGCACCGCGACGCTGGAGCTGGGCCTGGACATCGGCAACGTCGACTCCATCGCCCAGGTATCCGCTCCCCACTCGGTGGCGAGCCTGCGACAACGCCTGGGCCGCTCGGGCCGACGGAACGAACCGGCGACGCTGCGGCTGTTCATCCCCGAAGCGAAAATCAACGCGACGACCCACCTCATCGACCGTCTCCGGCTACACACGGTGCAGGGCGTGGCCATGGTCAACTTGCTGCTGCAGCGCTGGTGCGAGCCCGTGCCCGAACCGCGCTACCACTTCTCCACCTTGGTGCAGCAAATTCTGTCGGTCATCGGCCAACACGGCAGCGCGCGGGCACACCAACTCTGGCACCTGCTGTGCAAGACCGGTCCGTTTTCCCTGGTCGACGCCCCCGCGTTTGCCACCTTGTTACAGGCGCTCGGCGCACGCGGTCTGATCGGCCAAATGAGCGATGGGCAACTCGTGCTCGGGCGCCGGGGCGAGCGCTATATCAACCACCACCATTTTTACGCCGCCTTCCAAACCCCAGCGGAGTACCGCCTGTTGTGGGAGGACAAGACCCTGGGCACCATTCCCATCACCCGCGCGCTGGCCGATGGACAACGCATCGTATTTGCGGGGCGGCGCTGGGAAGTCCTGGAAATCAACAAGCGCAAGCGGATCATCCACCTGCATCCCGACGATGCGGGCATGGCGCCCAAATTTATCGGCAATGGGCAAGCGGTGCACAGCGCGATCCGACGAGAGATGCGCCGCATTTACACCGAACAGTCGATGCCCAGCTATGCGGACAGCGCCGCAGTGGAAGCGCTAAAAGGGGGCTTCGCGCTGTTTCACGAGTTGGGGCTGCAGGCGACCGACGTGTGGTCCACCGATGGCAGCGTCTACCTCTTTCCCTGGCAAAGCGATGCCGTCGCAAATGCCGTCGCTGTCTTCTTGTGTCGAGCGGGCATAAAAGCCATCGCCTTTAGAGGCGTAATTGAGATGCACCAGTACACGCGCGCACAGGTTGGCGCCGCACTGCAACACGCGCTGCAAAGCCCGCCACCCACACCAGAGGAAATGGTCGTCTTCGAAGCGGAGATCGCTGAGGAAAAATACGACCCGTTCCTGCCACGCGCTTTGCAGGCATTGGCCTACAGCCAAAAACACTTCGCTATCGACGGCGCGCGCAGGTGGTGCGAGACAGTGCTCCCCCAGATGAACTGAGCCCGGCAAACAGCGGCAACTCGTTGGCACAACACGCGCAAAACACTTCATTTGCGGGCATTGGTTTCGCTTTTGTCGCGGTGCTTCTTTGCGGTATAGTGCTTTTTTTGCGCGGCAGCACGTACGGCGCGCACAACGGCAACGCCATCGACAAAAACAAGGCACAAACACGATGCAGCTCCACAACACGAACGTCGGCAACGACCAACCGCTCTTCCTCATCGCCGGGCCATGCGTCATCGAAAGCGAGGCCATGACCTTAGAGACCGCCGCCGCGCTCAAAGAACTCACCGGGCGCCTCGGCGTGCACTTCATCTTCAAGTCGAGCTTCGACAAGGCCAACCGCACCTCGGCCGACGCCTTCCGCGGTCCGGGCATCGAGGCGGGGTTGCGCATTTTGGAGCGCGTCAAAACCGAACTGAGCCTCGGCGTCATCACCGATGTCCACGAAGACACGCCAGTAGACGAAGTGGCCCAAGTGGTCGACGTGCTGCAAACCCCGGCCTTCCTCGCCCGGCAAACCAGCTTCATCCAACGCGTGGCCAAGGCCGGCAAACCCATGAACATCAAAAAGGGACAATTCATGGCGCCATGGGACATGGAGCACGTGGTGGCCAAGTGCAACGCCGTGGGCAACGACCGCATCATGCTCTGCGATCGCGGCACCTCCTTTGGCTACAACGCGCTCATCTCCGACATGCGCGGCCTCGCGGTGATGCGGCGCACCGGTTGTCCCGTCGTCTTCGACGCCACCCACTCGGTGCAAGAGCCCGGCGGCCAAGGCACGTGTTCGGGCGGCAACCGCGCCATGGTGCCGGTGTTGGCACGGGCAGCCGTGGCCGTGGGCATCGCGGGGCTCTTCATGGAGATCCATCCCGCACCCGAACGCGCCCTGTGCGATGGCCCCAACTCCTGGCCCCTCGACCGCACCGAAGAACTGCTGCAAATGCTGCTCGAGATCGACCGCGCCACCAAGTCGCGCCCCTTCATCGAAGACACCCTGTGAGGCCACACCCCATGTCCACGCCACTGCCCCATTTTTACGTCGCCATTCCCGCCCGCTACGCCTCGACGCGCTTTCCGGGCAAACCCCTGTGCCTCATCCGCGGCAAAACAATGATCCGCTGCGTCCTCGAAAACGCCGTTCAGTCCGGCGCCGCGCAAACCGTGGTGGCCACCGATGACCAGCGCATCGTCGACGAGGTGGTGCAGCACGGCGGGCAAGCGATGATGACCGCCCACACCCACCGCTCCGGCACCGACCGCGTGGCCGAAGTGGCCCAGGTGCACGCCTGGAGCGAAGACGCCATCGTCGTCAATGTGCAGGGCGACGAACCCGGGGTGACGCCCGACCTCATCCAGTTGGTGGCCCGGGCCTTAAACGACAACCAAGACGCCGCGGTGGCCACCCTGGCCTGCCCCATCGCCGAAGCCAGCGACCTCTTCAACCCCAACGTCGTCAAGGTGGTGTGCGCCGATGACGGACGCGCCCTCTACTTCAGCCGGGCGCCCATCCCCTGGGTGCGCGACCTCTTCGCCGCCTGTGGCCATGGCCACGACCACGACCCCGCCGCCCTACCCGCCCTGCCCGCCGACGTGCCCTTCTTGCGCCACATCGGGCTGTACGCCTACCGCGTGCGCGCCCTGCGCCAAATCGTCGACGCGCCCCCCGCCGCCAGCGAAGTCGCCGAGTCCCTCGAACAACTGCGCGCCATGGCGCTGGGGCTCACCATTCACGTCACGGTGGTGCCCAAGGCCCCCCAACACGGCGTGGACACCGAAGCGGACTGGCAGCGCTTGAACGCGTAACCGATGTTCGATTTGCGCGACAAAGGTGTGGGGATATTTTCGCGGGGCATCTCTCGCATTCCCCACCTCTCCACCTTCTTGGGCACCACCGACCTGGTGCGGCACCCCACCGATCAACAGGCCACCTCCCTCAGCGCTGTCGTGGGCTGGGGCGCCAAACCCAACACCGACATCGCCCGCAGCTTTGCCGCGCGCCACCGCTTGCCCTACATATCCCTCGAAGACGGCTTCCTGCGCTCCGTCGACCTGGGGGTGAACGGCGCGCCACCCCTCGCCATCATCCTGGACGCGCAGGGCGTGTACTACGACGCCACCGGGCCCTCCGATCTGGAACAGCGGCTCAACGACACCGGCCCCGACGACCCCCTGGCCGACGCCGAACTCCTGACGCGCGCCACACAGGCCATGCAGCGCATCGTCACCAGCGAGCTCTCCAAGTACAACAACAGCCCCCCCGCGCCCCTGAGCGACCTGCCGGGGCAACGGCGCGTGCTCGTGGTCGACCAAACCGCTGGCGACATGTCCATCGCGCGCGGAGCCGTGCCGCCCGGGGCCTTCGGCGCCATGCTGGAGGCCGCCCAGCGCGAACACCCCGACGCCGACATCTTCATCAAGACCCACCCCGATGTGCTCTCTGGCAAGAAGCGCGGCCACTTCTCCCCGGCGCATCACCAGGGACCGCGCGTTCATTTTTTAGCCGACAACGCGAACCCCGTGGCCCTGCTCAAACAAATGCACCACGTCTATGTCGCCACCTCGCAGATGGGCTTCGAAGCCCTGATGGTCGGGGTGCCCGTCACCTGTTTCGGCGCCCCCTTCTACGCCGGATGGGGCCTCACCGACGACCGCGTCGCCATCCAGCGGCGCACCGCCCAGCGCACCCTGGCGCAAATCTTTGCCGCCGCCTATCTCTGTCAGTCGCGCTACATCCACCCCGACACCGGCGCCCCAGGCACCCTCGAAGACGTCATCGAACACCTGGAGGCCCAACGCGAGATGTTCGCGCGCAACACCGGCACCTTTTACTGCCTGGGCATCTCCTTGTGGAAACACCGCGACGTACGCGCTTACCTGCGCGCCCCGGGAAATGACGTGCGCTTTTGCCGCCGCCTGCCGCCGCCAGATGTATTGCCCGCCGATGCCCGCGTGCTGGTGTGGGGCCGCAACCCCGAACGCGCCGCCGTGGAGGCCGACTGCCGCCAGCGGGGCATCCCGTTTTACCACATGGAGGACGGCTTCTTGCGCTCGGTGGGCCTGGGCTCCGATCTCACGGCACCGGCGTCGCTGGTGGTGGACAGCCGCGGCCTCTACATCGACCCTGCGAGCACCAGCGACCTCGAGCACATCCTCGAACACACCGAATTTTCCGAGGCCGAACTGCAGCGTGCCGCAGCGTTGCGGACCGCCATCGTCGATCTCAAAGTCAGCAAGTACAACGTCGACGGCGGCGACCGGTTGTCCCAAGCGCCGCCCCAAGACGCGCGCGTGCTGCTGGTGCCCGGGCAAGTCGAAGACGACGCCTCCATCCAACTGGGCACGGTAGATGTACGCACCAACCTAGCGCTGCTACAGGCCGTGCGCAACGCCAACCCCAACGCCTTCATCCTCTTCAAGCCGCACCCCGATGTGGTGAGCGGCAACCGCAAAGGGCACCTGCCCGATGACCTGGCCCGCAAGTACGCCGACGCCATTCTCTACGACGCCTCCATCGCCCACTGCCTGGACATGGCCCACGAAGTCCACACCATGACCTCCCTCGTGGGCTTCGAGGCCTTGATGCGCGGGCTGGTGGTCCACGTGTACGGCCGCCCCTTTTACTGCGGCTGGGGCCTGACCCACGACCGGCATCCGGTGCCCCGGCGCACCCGCCAGCACACCCTCGATTCCCTGGTGGCGGGCACCCTCATCCGCTACCCGCGCTACCTCCACCCTCAAACGATGGCCTTTACAACGCCCGAATTTATTGTTTTAAAGCTCCGCGAGTTGACCGATGGCAGCCCCAACCTCTCCACCCGGGCCTTTCGTCCGGTGCGGCAATTGCGCAGACTGGCCAACCTGCTGCAAGGCATAATCCATGCTCGAAAAATTTAACGGACACCGCGTATTACTGCTTCAAGGCCCCCTAGGCCCCTTCTTTCAACGCCTCGCGCAAGAGCTGCGCAGCCACGGCGCCGAGGTCATCCGCATGCACTTCTGCGGTGGCGACGCCTGGTTCGGCGGCGGCGGCGACCGCTCCATCGCCTACCGCGGACCCCTGTACAATTGGCCCGACCGCCTGAAGAAAATCATCCGCGAAGAAAAAATCGACGACATCTTCTTGCTCGGAGACCTGCGCCCCTACCACCGCGTCGTGCCCGACGCCATCAAGGGATTCAGCACCAAACTCTACGTCTTCGAAGAGGGCTACCTGCGCCCCGATTACATCACGCTGGAGCCCGACGGCGTCAACGGCAACTCGCGCATGAGCCGCTACCCCGACTTTTATCTCAAGCAGCAATGGCCGCCGCTCCCCGAGCCCCTGACCGTCGGCGCGACCTTTGGCATCTCGGCGCGCTACACCATCACCTACTACTGCGCGACATTCCTCGCGGGGCTGCGCTACCGCCACTACGTCCACCACCGCGACACGGGCCCCCTCTGGCACGGCTTTCGCTGGGTGCGCGGCCTGTTTCGCAAGTACTACTATCAGTTCAAAGAGAAGAAACTCCTGCCAACCCTCACCGACAAATGGTCGAAGCGCTTCTTCCTGTTTCCGCTGCAGGTCCACAACGACTACCAGTTTTATCACGCCGACTTTCCCGACATCGAAACCTGCATCAATGAAGTCATCTCCTCGTTTGCCAAACACGCCCGCCGCAACCAATTGTTGGTCATCAAGCACCACCCCGCCGATCGCCCCTACCGCGACTACAGCGCCCTCATCGAAAGGCTCGCCATCGCCGCCGATCTGCGGGACCGCATCCTCTACGTGCACGATCTGCACCTGCCAACGCTGCTCAAGCACGCCCGCGGCACCGTGGTCATGAACAGCACCACGGGGCTGCAGTCCATCCACCACGGCACCCCGGTGATGGTGTTGGGGCGCGCCATTTACAACATCGAGGGCCTGACCGCCCGCGGAACACTCGACCAATTCTGGCGCCATCCGCCCGAAGTCAACACAGCGCTCTACCGCGCCTTTCGGTGCTGGCTCGTCCACAACAACCAATTCAACGGAAACTTCTACCGCCGCATCAAGGGCTTGCCCAACCCCACCGGCGTGTTGTGGGACGCCGCGCCATTGACCACAGAAGCGCCCGCGCCCGCCGTGTCTCCCACGCCTTCGTCGCCGCCTCTGCCGTCGTCATAATCTGCTTCGACGCCGCGCCGACTGCGCGCATCACACGCTGTCTGGCTTGGCTTGCTGGCACACGATGTCGCCGGCGCGCTCCATCTGAATGGTGATGTGAACGATGTCGAACCGGTGCATAAGATCGGCCTCGATGCGGTGCAGCAAGCTGTTGTCGATTTGGTTGAGGCACACTTCGAGGTGGGCGGTCAACACGCACTCGGTGGTGCTCATCGACCAGATGTGGAGGTCGTGGATGGCCGTCACCTCGGGCAAGCCGCGAAGGTAATCCTCGACTTTTTGCGGATCGATGTGGGGCGGCACGCTGTCGATGAGCAGCGCGAAGGAGTCGCGGAGCAAGTGCCAGGTGCCGATGAGGATCACGACCACGATGACAATGGAGATAACGGGATCGATGAGGTGAAACCCCGTGAGGGCGATGACCGCGCCGGAGATCACCACGCCCAACGACACCGCGGCGTCGGCCGCCATGTGCAAGAACGCACCGCGGATGTTGAGATCGTGATGAGAGCCCCGCATGAACAGCATGGCGGTGGCCGCGTTGATGACAAAGCCCACGCCGGCGACCATCATCATCGCGGTGCCGCTGACGGGCAGTGGGTGTCGGACGCGATCGACGGCCTCCCACAGGATGATGCCCAGGGCCATCAACAGCATGATGCCGCTGACAAAGGACGCGAGGATGGTGACCCGACGAAACCCATAAGTGCGCCGCGGCGACGGCGGGCGCTTGGCCAACCAAATCGCCCCCCAGGCCAACAAAAGACTGGCCACATCGCTCAGGTTGTGCCCGGCATCCGCCACCAAGGCCAGCGAATCGGTGAGCACGCCAAACACAAATTCGACCGCCACAAAGATCGTGTTGAGCACCACGCCAATGGCGAAGGCCCGCGAAAAATCCATCGGCGCGTGGTGATGCGCGTGACCGTGATGTGCGTGGTCGCGATGTGCGTGGTCGCGATGCGTGTCGGTCATGTTCGTTGGACCTCGGGCGAGGGGTGGCGCATCAGGGGAATCGCCCCTGGACGCCCAACCCGTATGTCAGGTCGAAGCGAAACTCGGAGACGAACGAAAAGTTGGGAGCGACCTGCAAGTAGAGGCCGAACCAGCGCACAAAGTCCCACTGTGCCGAGATGGGAATGTGCAGCAAGAAGTCGCGGGCATCGGAGTGCAGGCGCTTGGAGAGGTCGACCATGGGCACCACGCCCACCCCCATCTTGAACAGGGAAGCGGCGGGCACATAAAAGCGCACCCCGGCGCCCAGCAAGCGCAGCAACGGACGCCCCAATTCTGCCGACTGCAGCCCCTGGCGATACAAGACGAGCAGCTCGATGCCGGGCGTCAGGCCGTAGCCGCCGAGGATGTCGAGGTGCAGCGCCGAAGCCGCCGAGCACACCGCCTGACTTTCGCCTCTCTTGTCGTAACCGCAGGCCTTGGCGGGATCGTTTTTGTCGTAGGGCGCCGCGATGTACCAGCCGGCGCCGAAGAGCAGGTTGATGTTGCCCTGGCGGTGGTGGTCGCGGATGTGTTTGCGCGGCAGTTGGGGGTTGGGCGATTCGGTGGTCGCGTCGGCGTTTTCGCGGACGTCGCCAACAGTTGGCTCGCCATCAAGGGCCAGCGCCCCGCCGCTCACCAGCCAAAAAGAGAAGCCCAGCGCCAAGGCGCACAGGCATCGCCAACGCCGTTGCCGAACGCGAACATCGCCGCGCGCAGCGATGAAAAGATGTGCATGGGGGACCGTGTTCATGTGGCACACTCCGGTGGCCAATGCGCGTGACTGGCCTTGTGGGCGTCACTATAAAGCCGATGCCAAATGCCCGTCAATGGCCCGGGCGAATGGCCAGGAAGGAGATGTCGCCTTGGACGGCGTTGACCCGCACATCGCCGCTCAGGCAGGCGGGCACGAGCAGGCACCCCCCGGCACGCAGGGTCTCGGCATGCTCGCCGCTCTCCACGCGCAGTTGCCCCGAACCGGACACCGCGAGCAAAATGAGGGGCACATCGCCGTCCTCGTCCATCTGCGCGGGGGCGCCCGAAGGGGTGAGTTCCCACTTTTCGATGGCAAACGAACGGCAAGACAGCCCCGGCCGTCCCGATGCGGGGGGATCCGGCATTTCGGAGTGGCTGGCCTTGTAGTGAATGGAGCGCATGGCCTCAGCGATGTGCAGCTCGCGGGGATGCCCCGCAGCGTCGACCCGATGCCAATCAAACAGGCGGTAGGTGGTGTCCGAGGGCTGCTGGATCTCCGCCAGCAAGATGCCGGCCCCGATGGCGTGCACCGTGCCCGCCGGCACAAAGACAAAGTCTCCGGGGCGCACGGCGATTTTGCGCAAGTAGCGCTCCAGGGTACCGGCGATGGCCGCCGCCTTAAACGCCTTGGCCGACACCAGGCCTTCGAAGCCCACGTAGAGCACGGCGCCAGGCTCGCAGTCGATGATGTACCAGGCCTCGGTCTTGGGCTGGGCGTTTTGGCCGATTTGCCACGCGGTCTGGCTGTCGGGATGCACTTGCACCGACAGGGTTTGGTGGGCGTCGATGAATTTTACCATCAGGGGAAACACCCCCTCTTTGGCGGTGGCCGCACCGAGGAGCGCCTGCGGATATTGGGCCACCAACGACGAGAGGCTCTGGCCAGCGAAGGGACCAGCCTCCACCACCGAGGCATGCCCCGGCAAATCGAAGATCTCCCAGGATTCGCCGATGGGCTCGGCGTTGTCCGCCCCGCGTGCGAAATGCTGCCGGATGCGGTGGCCGCCCCAGATGGGGTGTTGGTAGATGGGAGAGAAACGCAACAGTGGCAATGGTGAGGATGTTTGCTTCATAATCACAGCGCTACGAGAGTCTTTTTATATGCTTACATACAGCCCTGAAATACAGCAGCCAGTAACCAAGGCGCACCGTACAAATTTTACCCTTTGAAGTCAATTCCCGGGAATGACGTGCCGCCGCCTCCGTGGCTGGCCGACAAAATCATTTTGTCCCTCGCGGGCAGTGCGCTTATAAAGAATGTCACAACGCCCAACGAAGGAGACAACCATGCCCCATCGCTTCCCCCAATGGATGTTTTGTGTCGCCTGGATGGCCCTACTGGCCACCGCCTGCAGCGACGACAACACCCGCGACAACAACGACTCGTGGAACAACCCGCCGCAGAGCACCGACTCGTGGAACAACCCACCGCCCAGCACCGACACCGGGAACAACCCACCGCAGAGCACCGACTCCTGGAACAACCCGCCGCCCAGCACCGATTCGTGGAACAACCCACCGCCCAGCACCGATTCGTGGAACAACCCGCCGCCCAGCACCGATTCGTGGAACAACCCGCCGCCCAGCACCGACACAGGGAACCACCCGCCGCCCGACACCGACACCGGGCCGGACAAAAACACCGGACTCATCTTTGGCTGCGCCCCCGAATACCGCCCCGAACCCACGCTCGAACAGCTCCAGCGCCTCACCCACATCATCCCGTTCTCATTGCAGGTCAACGAAGACGGCACGCTCAACCAAGGAACGGTGCCCCCGTGGCTCACCAGCGCCTTTGTCACCAAGGCCCACAACGCCGGCGTACGCGTCGACATCATGGCGGGCGGCTGGGGGCGCTCCTGGGGATTTTCCAGCGCTGTCGCCAACCACCGTGCCACCTTGGTTGCCAACTTTGTCGCCTACGCCAATGGCCTCAACCTGGACGGCATCAACATCGACTGGGAGTTCCCCCAACCCAGCGAGATGAACGCCTTCGGCCAATTCCTCACCGAGCTCAAGGCCGCCATGCGCCACGACCAACAGCTCTCCATCGCGGTGGGCGGCTTTCACGATCCCAGCGAGTTCCCCAACAGCGTCTTTCAGGCCGTCGACTTCATCCAGCTCATGGCCTACGACATGAGTAGCCACTGGCCCAGCCACTCCGATTACAACGAGTCGATCAAACTCATCGACCGCTGGTGGGACTACGCCAAAGACAAAGGCCTCGACAAAACCGGCCTCGTCCTGGGCGTGCCTTTTTACACGCGCGGCTCTGGTGTTCTCACTTGGGCAGAATTGCTCGATACTGCAGGCAGCAGCGTCTCCACTGTCATCAGCCAAGACACCTGGAGTGGCTACCAGTACAACGGCATCACCACGATGAAAAACAAAACCGCCCACTGCTACAACAACGGCTACGGCGGCATCATGTTCTGGGAACTGGGACAGGACACCCCTGCCACCCACCAACACTCCCTCCTCAACGCCATCAGCGAAGAAACCATCTCCTTGCGCGGCTCACTCCGCTAGCCAACAGAACAGAAATATCGGGGAAGAGAAAGAATGCAGGCAGGCGGGGGAGCCGTTACTTCGCGTCGGCCTTGGCCTTGGCTTCCGCCAGCTCCTTGAGCTTGCTCGCCACTTTGTCCTGAACGTGCTTCACGTGAGTCCCCTCCATTTTGTCGAGCTGCTTGCCCAGGGCTTCCAGTTGCTTAACGGTGCCCCACTTGGCGATTACGTCCACCGCCGAAGTGCGCCCCAACCAGTTGATGTCGTTGTCCAAGGCGATCTCCGTCATCACGGCCAAGTATTCGGCAGGCTTGAAAAACGTAGCATTTTTCTTCCAGGCCTCGATATTCCTCTCGCTGATGCTGCTCAGACCACCCACCGAATTCCACGCCGGGATATCTTGGGTGCGGGGTGTCTTCTTGAAATACGCAACCTGGGCCTTGTAAGCGGCCTCGCTCAGGTTTTCGTGGAAGGGAAATTGGTACCACATATACTCCAAACCATCGACGCAGTTGCTGTGGATTTTGCGCTCCTCGGGGTTGTCCAGAATTGCCGTAATGGTTTCAATCACTTGGTCGTCCGCCAGTTTGCCAGCGCCAGCACACGCCGCGCCGCGCACTTTTTGGTCCTCGTCTTTCATGAGCGCGATAATCGCTTCGACAGCGCCTTCAACGCCTGCAGACCAGGAGTTGCCGACAGCGCGCGCCACCAGACGGCGCAAAATGGGGTCTTCGCTCTTTGCAAAACCAAAAATATAAGCTGCGGCATCGGGCTTTTTCATCTCGTTGGCCCACAGGCGAAGGGCGGCGGCAATAACGATGGGATCTTTGTCACCCTTGATGATGTCGAGCAGTTCCTTCACACCATCGGCATTTTGTCCAAACAGACTGCCGCGAATAAGGATGAGATACGACTTCACTTTGGGACCGGCCGAACGCAGCAATCGATCGCCGATGGCATCTCTGTCGACACCGCTGGCCAGCACATACCCTTCCTCTTTGGCAGAGCGAATTTTGTACACCACCTTGAGGGCCGGACAGGAAGCCTTAACGTCGTAGTTATCCTCGGACACCTCGCATTTTTCAATGCCCAACAACAGCGCCTCATATTCAAAAGCGGTGATGGCCGTGGGCTCTTTAAACATCTTTGTCAGCCCTTCTTCGGTGAACTCCGCCTTTTCCATCAGGGACTGTGGGGTGACTTCTTCTGCCTTCGGTGCCTTGGCGGCAGCGCCCTCGGAAGCGGGCTCCCCCTTGCCTCCACAAGCGGCTAACAATGCGGCAAAAACCAACAATCCAATACGTGTCAACATCGTCTTCTCCCTTTCTCTGGTATGCACTATGCATCCAACAGTTTTGTATTTATGTGCGAAGAAAATACACCGATTGAAAGCCCAAATGCAATATGGCAAATCAGAACAGACTTTACCGCATTGCCGAGGAACCCATGAAAACACTGAAAATCAGCCACATTGGCATCGCTGTGCCACGCATCGAAGAACAACTGGCCTTTTACCGCGACACCCTCTCCTTGCCCTTCGTCGGCGTTGAGGAGGTGCCGTCCCAACAGGTGCGCGTGGCCTTCTTCTCCGTTGGCGAATCCAACATCGAGCTCTTAGAGCCCACGACCCCAGAGAGCCCCATTCAAAAATTTCTCGACGCCAACCAGGGAAAGGCGCGCATTCACCACATCGCCTACGAAGTCGAGGACATCGAAGCCGCCCTGGCCGCAATGAAGCGCCAAGGATTGCGACTGGTGGACGAAACACCCCGAGAGGGCGCGGGAGGCGTGCGCATCGCCTTTGTGCACCCGCGGGCTGCTGGCGGTATCTTGACCGAGCTGTGCGAACACCCCAAGGCCCCGTAACGCCGCCCCTTTTAACGGGACGCGCCGGGGCGAAAATGCAGCGAGATGCGGTGACTGGCGCCGCTGAGGCTCTTGGCAAAAAGCCACCCCGTCGCCTTCTTGCGGATGCAGCGCGCCAGGGCCGGTGGCACATCGCCGATCACGGTTGCCTCTCTCACGAGGCCATCCGGCAAAATCTCCAGCGCCAAGATGCCCGTGATTTCCTGCTCTGTATTGAGCGCCACGTAACAAGCCTGCACCTGGGAGCGATACTTTTGGTAATCCTGCGCGATGAGGCCGGGGGTGAGCGTTTTGTACAACGACACCTTCTTGGGCACCTTTTGCATTTCAACGACGATGTCGCGGTCCGCGTCGGGCGTGAAGGAGAGTTGATACGGGCGATGGTCCGGCGCCTCCACGCGCAACTGCACCAAGACGCTGCCTTTGTGCAAATGAAACGGGTTGTCGGCCACCGCGCTGTCGTCGATGTAAAACCGCGCCGCGTCGGGCAAGTTGTGCAGCATAACGCGCACATGATCGGAGACATCGGCCGCCGTCGGTTTGGCTTCGGTGTCAACGCGCCACGGCGCACGGCGCCACATATATCCACCCGCGAGCAACAGCAGGAGCAAGAGCCCCAAGGCGGCCACGCGCAGCGGACCGCGCAACCCCAACGGAGCAGCGTGTGCCGGGCCCGGCAGCATGACGGTGGGTGCGTCGTGCGTCACCTGGGAGGCGAGCACCGGCGCGAAAGTTGGTGTCCCCAGAGATCCCGTAGCCGTGGTCAGCACCTCAATGGAGTCCCCCAACTGCGCCAGCCCAGCGTCTCGCTCCTCCCATGCGGACATCTGCGACAACGCCGCCAAAAACGCCTGTGCAGACGCGTAGCGTTCGGCGGGTTCCTTCTCGAGGGCGCGCAGCACAATGGGCACCGCTTCCGGTGGAAAGTGCGGATTGACCGCCAAGGGCGGCTTGGGCGGCTCGGTCAAAATGCTGAGGATGAGGGCGTTGTAATTGTCGCCGCGAAAGGGCAGCGCGCCCGCCAGCATCTCATAAAAAATACACCCCACCGAAAACAGATCTGACGCCGCCGAAATCTCTCCCTTTCCCCGGGCCTGCTCCGGAGACATGTAAGCGGGTGTGCCCAGCAGCGCGCCGTCAGCCGTGAGCCGCGTCAGATGCGCCGTGTCGGTGGGCAGGGTGTGCGAGATGCCAAAGTCGATGATCTTCACCACTGGCGGTCCATCCGGGGGGCGCGTGATAAAGATGTTGTCGGGCTTGAGGTCGCGGTGAATGACGCCCTGTTCGTGCACCTGCGCCAGCGCGCTCAGCACCTGCGATAAAATGCCCACGGCCGCCGCAACGGGAATCGTCCGCAAGCGCCCCAGCATCAGCTCCAGGCTCTCTCCCTCCAAGTACTCCATCACCATGTAGGGCTCGCCCCACGGCGCCTTCCCCACGTCGCGCAGTTCGATGATGTTGGGGTGAATGATGGCCGCTGTGGTCTCGGATTCGCGTTGAAAGCGCTTCAAGATTTTCTCATCTGCCAACAGCGCCGCATGCAGCAATTTCACCGCCACCTTGTCGCCGGTTTGCAAGCAGATCCCCTGGTACACCTCCCCCATGCCGCCGGATCCCACCACGCCGACAAGCTGGTACTTGCCGTCCAAAATTTCTGCGATGCGGTCTTCACTACTCATGCTCCGCGTGTCATAACAGAAAGGCGCGCCAGCGACACGCCGCTTGTGTTATTTCGAAAGCCTGGCAGCACCAAAAGTTCTCGCCCCAATGAGAACGCCCTTGTTCCCACGAGAGGAAATCGCGTCAACCATGGAAAAAGAACAGTTCAACCGCTACTTGCAAGCCTCGGCCCAACACCGCGCCTCCGACATCCACTTTCGCATTGGCTCCGCGCCCCTCTTTCGCGTACGCGGCGTCCTGCGCCCCCTCAAGCAACCGCCCCTCACCGAAGAGGACACCCTGGACATCGCCCGCATCGTCATCTCCGATGAAGCGGTGCTCGCCCAATTGCACAAGCTCCAAGACCACGACACGGCCTACGTGCTACCGGGCGTCGCGCGATTTCGCATCAACGTCTACCGCCAACGCGGCTCGCTGGCCTTTGTCTGCCGCGTCATCTCCGAGCAAATCCCCACCTTCGAAGATCTGCTGCTGCCGCCCCAGATGCACGAGCTCGCCGACTACCAACGCGGGCTGGTGCTCATCACCGGCGCCGCCGGAACCGGCAAGTCCTCCACCCTGGCCGCCATCATCCAGCACATCAACGAGCAGCGCGCCGCCCACATCATCACCATTGAAGACCCCATCGAGTTCATCCATCACGACATACAATCGTCCATTTCGCAGCGCGAAGTCGGGCAAGACACCGAGGATTTCAACCGCGCATTGCGCGCCGCGCTCCGCCAAAACCCCGACGTCATCTTGGTGGGCGAGATGCGCGACCTCGAGACCATCGACATCGCCCTCAAGGCCGCCGAAACAGGCCACATGGTGTATTCCACCGTGCACACGCCCGATGCCACGCGCACCATCGGCCGCCTCATCGCCATGTTCCCGCAATCCGAACAGCAAATGGTCCGCGTGCGCCTCGCCGAAAACCTGCGGGCGACGATGAGCCAACGCCTAATTCAACGCAAAGACGCGCAGGGGCTGGTGCTGGCCACCGAAATCATGAAGGTCACGGGCTCCGTCGAAGACGCCATCCGCAACCCCGAGCTCACCGGCACGTTGAAAGACATCATCGAAAAGAGCCGCGAGCAGTACGGCATGCAATCCTTCGACCAGTGCCTCACCGACCTGTACCACGGCGGTCTCATCTCCCTGGATACAGCGCGGCGCGCCTCGTCCAACGCCTCCGACTTCGAACGCGCGCTGAATTTCGAATGACTCTGAACGCCTCCCCAAACAGGCTCCCCAAACAGGCTCCCCAAATCCTCCCCAAATCACTCTGCCCTCCCCAAATCACTCTGCCCTCCCCAAATCACTCTGAACGCCCCATTTTTTCGCCGCCCAAACCGGGACAACATCTGTCTCGCGACGGGACATTTTTTGGCCGAACTTCAAAAAACGCAAAATAATGTGCAATAATTTCAGGGGGTTGCACAGTGCACATATGTGCACTGACATTTTCTCCCGCGCATCGAACGGCGCCCAGGCGGGCTTTTTTATGCATCCAAATGCCGTGAAATTCCTCCGCCCGGTACTGGAGAAGAGACCTGCATTGAACCACATCCCCGCATCCCTGTCCATTTCCGCGCGCCCACACGGCCAATTCTTTTCTTGCACAAAGATATTCTAATCTTATAATGCCACAAAAATTGTCGTCGTCAGATGTCGCAAACCAACTGATGACCCAACCCAACACTGTTTTGCAGGAGAAACCCAACATGGCTACTATCGATTTTGGCGGCGTAAAAGAAACCGTAATTACGCGCAAAGAGTTCCCCATTAGCCGCGCTCGCAGAGTGCTGAAAAACGAAACCATCGCCATCATCGGCTATGGCGTGCAAGGCCCGGCCCAGGCCCTCAATCTCAAAGACAACGGCTTCAACGTCATCATCGGACAGTCCAAAGAGTTCATCAAAGACTGGAACCGCGCCAAGGCCGACGGCTTTGTTCCCGGCAAGACCCTCTTCGAAATCGAAGAAGCCGCCAAGCAGGCCACCGTTATCCAAGTGCTGGTCTCCGACGCCGCGCAAAAGGCCATCTGGCCCAAATTGAAAAAGTGCCTCAACCCCGGCGACGCCCTCTACTTTTCGCATGGCTTCTCCGTGGTCTACAGCGACCTCACCAAGGTCATCCCCCCAGATTTTGTCGACGTCATCATGGTCGCCCCCAAGGGTTCGGGCACCTCTGTGCGCCGCAACTTCTTAACTGGAGCGGGCATCAACTCCAGCTACGCCGTCTACCAGGATTACACCGGCCGCGCCGAAGAGCGCTGCTTGGCCCTGGGCATCGGCGTGGGCTCGGGCTACCTCTTTCCCACCACCTTCGAAAAAGAAGTTTACAGCGATCTCACCGGTGAACGCGGCGTGCTCATGGGCGCCTTGGCGGGCATCATGGAAGCCCAGTACGACGTGCTGCGGCAAAACGGCCACTCCCCCAGCGAGGCCTTCAACGAGACCGTCGAAGAACTCACCCAGAGCCTCATCCGCCTGGTGGACGAAAACGGCATGGACTGGATGTATTCGAACTGCAGCGCCACAGCCCAACGCGGTGCCCTCGACTGGCGTCCGAAGTTCAAAAAAGCCACGCTGCCGCTCTTTAAAGACCTCTACAAGTCCGTAAAATCCGGCGCAGAGACCCAACGCGTATTGCGGGTCTGCGGCGGCAAAAACTACAAAGAGCGCCTCGACAAAGAATTGTCTGCCATGGGCAACTCCGAAATGTGGCTCGCCGGCAAAGCGGTGCGCACGCTGCGCCCCAAGACCACCGGAAAAGGCATCACCAAAGCCACCAAGGGCGTTGCCGGTCGCAAATCCAACTAACCCCTCCACCACCACGCCCCGCCACATTGCCACGCCATGGATAGATACAGCGCACACATGGATCGTAGCTGGGATCTGTTGAACCAGGGACAAACCCACGCCGCTCGCCTCTCCGCCCAAAAGGCCCTCGAGATCAAGCGCAACGCCCCCGATGCCCACAACCTGCTGGGTTACATCTATGCCCTCGAAGGTGCGTTTGACGCGGCCCTAGAGCACTACCGCACGGCCATGGAACTCGATGAGTGGTTTCTCGATCCCATCTTGAATGCCGCCGAGCTCCTCGCGCACCCCGACGCCGATCCCAACGAGGCCATTCGGCTGTGCCGCAATGCAGCCGACAACATGGAGCTCTCTGCCGAAGAGACCGCCGATGCGGCCCTCATCGAAATAGAGGCCCTGATGAGCCTCAACAATGAAGCAGAGGCGTGCAGCCGGGTGTACGAGGCCTTGTCTCATCCCGAACCGCTGAGCGAAACCTATGTGACCATGTTCGGCCGCATCCTGTACGAGTGCGGCGACATCCTGGGCGCCACCCAATTGATACAGCGCCTTGATGATGTCACATCGCCAACAGCCGATACATGGTACTTGCGCGGACTGCTGGCACGCGAACAGGGGCACCGCATCGACGCGGTCAAGGCATTTTCGGCCACGCGCGACGCCGACCTGCTCCTCCCTCCCGTCGAGTGGGCCCCGAGCCCCGACGAATGGCTTCAATCCCTGCGCGCCGCCATTCAGTTATTGCCAGCCCAACAACAAGACAGCCTCATCAACGCCGAGGTTCACGTCTTCCCCTACCCCACCCAAGCCATGGTCCAAGACGAACAAGACCCCCGGCAAATCCTCCGCCTGCGCCACGTTCTTCCCGAGCACAATGCCTTTGGCGAAATTCTCTTCTTCACCCGCAACGCCGAACGCATGCTCTCTCCCCTGCACCCCGAGGCTGATCTGGCGCGCTACTTGGCTGGCGAGTTGGATCCCATCGAGACCGAGCACTAATTCTCCCAGAAGCACTCTATACAAGCGCGATACAATCAAGTAATTTTGGAAGAGTATTTGCACTGTTTGCAAGGAGCGTAACGCCATGGGCACCAACCGCATGTTCTGGCCACAAGCACAAATGGATGAGTGGGTCCTCGACGAAAAAGCCGTCATCGCCGACAATGTGCTTTCCCTGCATGATGACCCGTTAAAATACGCGCTGCACCAAGCCTTGCATTTCGTCGCCGATGTAGCGGACGGCACCGATCCGCACCAGCTCGTCGGCAAGGTGAAAGAAGTCCAAACCGTATTGGAGATGGGCGCTGAGCACTACATGGACTCCGTTATTTTGGGAGATGCCGCATACCAAGTCGTGCAGGGATTCACCGGCGTGCCCATTTTCGAACCAGCCACAGCGCCGTCTGTTTCCAATATTTCACAAGCGGTCAAAAAACAAACCGGCGATGCCGAACAAGATGAACGAGAACTGTTGGCCAACTTTCTTTTAGAAAAGCTCTGACCCGAAGTTGAAGCAAGAAGTTGAAGCAATCCACATGCAGCACATCAAGGACTTGACCGATGAAAGACCGATTACTGGGCCGCGTCATTGCTGATCGCTACCGCTTAGAATCCCGCTTGGGCGTCGGCGGCATGGGCGCCGTCTACCGCGCGCGTCACCTGCTCATCGATCGCGCCGTGGCGATCAAAATTCTGCAACCCGAGAGACGCGGTGAAGAGCATTTCCGCGCCTGGTTTCTCCGAGAGGCCCGCGCCGCCAATCGCATCAACCACGCCAACATCGTCGACATCACCGACTTCGGCGAAACCGAAGATGGGCTGGCCTACCTCGTCATGGAGCTGCTGGTGGGCGAAAGCCTCTCCACCCTCATCGCGCGCGGCCCCATGCCCCTAGATGTCACCCTCGACATCATGGAACAAACCACGGCGGCCCTGGCCAGGGCGCACGACCTGGGCGTCGTCCACCGCGATCTCAAGCCCGACAACATCTACCTCATCAACCGCGCGGGCCGAAAAAATTACGTCAAGGTCATCGACTTTGGTCTGGCGCGCCTATCGCAAGATGGCCGCCTGGCCGCCAAGGGAGCGGTCTTTGGCACCCCCGAATACATGTCCCCCGAGCAGGCCCGCGGAGAAGACGCCACCCCGGCATCCGATCTCTACAGCATCGGCGTCATCATGTTCGAGATGCTCACCGGGCGCTTGCCGTTCAACGCAAAAGATCGCGACGGCTTCATCGAGAGCCACAAACACGCCAAGCCACCGCGGGCCGACATGTTCAACAAAGACCTCGACCCCAACATTGTCGAGATCATCGCGACGCTCTTGAGCAAGCCGCCCGAAGAGCGCTTTCGAGACTCCCACCACTTCCTCGAAGTGCTCAAAACCCTGCAGCGCCGCGTTGCCCCTGTATCGCCCTGGGACATCCGCCAACAGTCCGCAACCCCGCCGCCGCAATCCGCACAACCCCTGGCCTCCATGATCGCCTCCACCCTAAACGAAGTGGCGGCCTGGGCCCTGCGCGCCACCATCTTCGGGCGCATGGTGTCCACGGCTTACTCCGGTGGCGCCGGTCCTGCGCCGGTCATGGAAGCCATCGAGTCCCTCTGGCGTCTCACCGCCGCCTCCGCCAGGTTGGATGGCGAACTCCAAGCCGATGCCAAGCGCAACGAAGAACTCCTGCGGCGTGGGCGCGATTTTTCGGCCCAAGTGGGACGACGCATTGAAGACCTATCGCGCGAACAGTCGCGCATCAAGCGCGAGGTGGCCACCGCCAAAGTCGATCTGGAGCGCCTCAGCGCCGATTACCACAGGGCCGATAAAGAGCTGCAAAACGCGCGCAAAATCATTGCCACTATCGACAAAAATCGCGACGAAATGACCGAGGAGCTCCGCCAAGCCTACGAACGTGCTGGCGCCACCGCCGCCAGACGCCAAGCGCGCTCCGAAGCTGTGTCCAAGGTCCAAGCCAAAATCACCAAGTGGAAAGAAGACATCGCGCGCATTGAAACACAGGTGGTCGAGTACCGCAGCCAACTGGAGCGCCACTCCTCAGCCATCGACGACGACTTGGGCTCTAGCCGCAAGCGCCTCGACGCCAAAGTACAGGAGCGAGAAGCGTACAACCATCGACTGGAACAAGCGGCACAGTTTTTGTCCGAACACTTTCGCGGTCGCCCCGAGTGTCTCGCACTCTTTAAAGAACTCGAGGAGCTGGATCGCACCAGCGTGGTCATCGAGCCGCGTTAACCCATCTGAACGCGCCGCACACCTACATAAAAAGAGGACGTCTTGAGAGAGGGAATGCCCTCGGTCAATCGACCTTGGCATCAATGGGGCGTCGCTCACCCGGGCGAATATTGACCATGCGCAGGGTGCGCTTTCCCGCCGAAACAAACACGACCTCGTGCAGCCCCTTGTTCAGCTCCACTGTCAATGGCGCGACGCCGTGTCTCTTTTTGTCGATGAAGACTTCGATGGCGCCCGTCGCCCCCGCGGGGGCCCGCACTACCAGGGTGCCGTGTTCGGCGTTCGCCCCTGTGGGCGTGTCTTCCGTCGCGGGTTTCGGGGGAGCGGGCTTTTCGGCGGGTGCGGCTGCCGGTGCCGGAGTCGGTGCCGGTGCCGGTGCCGGCGGTGGAGCAACGGCCGCGGGTGGCGCAGCAGGCGGTGGTGGTGGCGCGGCAGGCGACGCTCCGGCGGCATCGGCCACAGGTTGTCTCGGCGGTGACGGGGCTGGCGGTTCCGACACTGTGGGAACATCAGGGGATGGCCTGTCCGCTGCTGTCTTGCGCGGCGTAGGCGTCGCGGATGCCAGCTTGTTTTTGCGCGGCAATGCCTCCTTGGGCCCAGCGGCAACTTGCGGACTTTCCACCTCAAAAACGATCTCATTATCCGCATCGTCGACGGCGTCTGGCTCGGTCGCAATCCCCCCTGGCGTCGGAACATCCAAACGGCGCAATTTCACTTTAATGAGCTGTGTGTCTTGCAAACGCACATCTCGTGTCAGCGACTCGTAGCCATTCGCCGCGATCTCAATGCTCCGAAAAACATCGTCGGCTTCGAGCTCGATGCTGGGCGGCGTTCCCTCCAGCGCCACACCATCTAGCTTTACCGCCGCCTCTGGTGGAAACACATTCACGGTCAACACAATGCGGCGAGCGACAACGGGCGCATCGCTGGACACTGCGGTATCTTTTAGCAGCGCAACAACCTCAAAGGACACCAGCCCCAGCAGCGCCAAAAAAAGCAACGCGAGGCCCAGGCGCTTCAATACGCGCACCATTTTTCGGCGGCGCAAATAATCGCCAATCTCCGGCATATCGATAATTACGGCGGGTTGATGCAGCTCGGCATCGGAGCCGGTCGGCGGGGGAAAATGGATGAAGGGTTCCGTTGTCATAAGGTAAAAACTGTAGTGCGGTCAGTATGAAAAGACAACCCCGACGCCACTGGAAAATTCATTGCGATGGGCGGGCATACCGGTGGCAATGCTGCGAAAGCGCCGCTGCCATTCGGCGAACCAACGCAGGGGGCCCAGGAACTGTTGACCGATGGCCAAGCCCATGAGCGCTTCCCCGGAAAAGGTACCTGCGCCACCCGCGATATCCTGGCCGGCGTAAAAGCCATTCACAAACCACCGAGGGGTGGGCGTGATCGACAATTGCAGCAGCAACCAGTGCGGGCGATGTCGGTTCAAATAATCGTAGCGGATCAAAAAGTTTGTCTTGGTGCCAAAGTTCATGCGGGACTCCAGCATCAAGCCGTGTGCATTTTTCACGTCCATCCGCGGGTTGGCGAGGTGTTCGGCAAATGTGTTGTGCGTGCCTGTCCCCTCGTCCACCGAAAACCAGTGGCGGTTGTAATCGTAAAAAGGGTTCACGAAGGCGGGGTAATAATCTTCCCCCGCATAGCGATACTCGGCCTGTGCCGACAAGCGAATGTCGCGATTCTCCGAAAGCAAAAAAGTACCCGCCAGCCCCAAATGCACACCACCGCTGCCGTCCATGACACCCCAGTCCACGTACACACTCGTAAATGCACGGGGCAAATCGACAAAGCGAAACGCCGCATCGAATCCCACGACGACCAGCGCGGTTCTACCTGTTTCCAGCGCCCGGTGGGGCACACCCCGGTCGCCAAACAACGTCATTCCCAACGCAAAGCGCTGTGCCATCGGAGCGTCCAAGAACCACGCCAGCGGTGCGGTCTCCAAACGCCCCGCAAAGAGCGCGGGCTCCACGACATTGCTCATGAAAAACGACACGCCCAAGTGCGATATCTGCACATCGACATCGAGTCCGCCTTGGTAGTAGTCCATGTCGGTAGAGTTAAAATACTGCCCGATCAACGCCCCGTGCCCCATGGACACGCCATTGAGTTCGCCCAGCTCCAACGAAATGCGCAGATCATCCCGCTGATGCTGGAAAGACAACATGCGAACAATGCGCGCCCAGTCCGATGCCTGATCCCAGTCTTGCTCGCGCAGCCCAGGTGAATCACTCGGGGCATTGTCGCGAACGCGAAAGCGAAGCGGCGCGCTGAGTTGCAACAAAAAGCCCTTGTGCGCAAAACTCTGCTCTGCGTGCAACATCAAGAAGAGGTCCTCACCGATGGCGCCAAAAGAAAAATCAGCGTGAGATTGAAAGCGCGGGTTTTTGGGCTCCGTCGCACCATCAGGAGGAGCGGAAACGGCGGTCTCCGATGCCGCAGCAGATTGCGGCTCCACCGCTACAGTCATCGCTTCAGCCGCTGTCGCTGTCAGCGAGACAGCCCCCACAAGAGCAATTGAAACGAAAAACAGCCAGCGCATGAGTATCCTGACAGTGTCTTGGGGAATCACGGATAGTGCACGGGCATCGCTGTGCGGCGACAGAGCACCACAAACACCCAGCGTCCTTGTTCGCTTTTCAATCCGCCGGCCATGAAAGGTACACCGGGGGTGGCCCGCCCCGCCAAAATCACCGGCATGCGCTCGTCGCGTTGCAACACCAGCGCGATGTTCAATTGTCCTGCGCGCATCCCTTGAAATTCAAGCGTCCCGCGGATGCCCTGTGGCAACACCAACGCCGTGGGCGCTCCCAATGCCAACGCGTATTGCCGTTGCTCCACCAAGCGAAAGGTGTCGAACTGCGAAAACGGCGCAGCGCGAAATATCGACGCCCAATCGGACAAGGCTGGGTCGATGCCCTGTGCATTGGCCGTGGCCTCAATGGTCAGCAAATCGCAGGTGGTGTCAGACGCATTGACAGCAAGGGGAAATCCCCACAGCAGCAGTGTCAAACAGGCGATGATCCGTATCGATTTCGTCACAATTACAACCTCCACACTGCGCCCGTTACTCGTCAATCCAAATCACGCCGATCGATGCCCCGTTTGCGGCAGCGATTCGATACGTTGTCGCATGGTGCTGACTGGCGTTGCTAATGGCGATTTCCGATACCGCCGCCACAGGTGCGCTCGCCGCCTGCCATGTATTTTCGGTGCTCTGCGGGCTATGCGTCTCTAAAACGCGGTGCGTCATGGGCACCATGATCAGCCATGCCGCCGCTGCCATCCCGGCAACCGAAACCGCGGGAATCCACATGCGTTTGCGGTGACGGAAAAACTCAGACAAGCCAACGGACCACCGCTCGCGTCGGGATGGGCGCATTTTTTCTTGCCGCACCATATCCATGACCGCGCTGTCGACGCCTTCAAAGGAAGCCTCCGCCACGCCATCTTCCGCCATCAACTGCATCAAACTTCCGATGCTTTTCAGGGAAGCGAGCTGCGCGGCACTGGGTGGTTCTGCCTGCAACATCCGTTCGACCCGGCGGCGCTGCGAAGGCGACAATTCTCCGTCGTAATACCGAGAGATCAATTTTTCTTTGCTTTCGTTCATCAGCGCACCACCATGTCTCCATCCAGATAAGGTTCGAGGATTCGTTGCAATTTTTGCCGGGCGTGATGCAAGCGTGACATCACGGTTCCTTTCGAGATTTTTAATGCATCGGCCATTTCGGCGTAGGACATTCCCTCCACTTCGCGCATCAAAATAACGGCGCGGTGATAAGGCGGTAAGGTTTGTATGGCCTCTTGCATCACTTGCGCCAATTCCTTTCGCCCCAAGTTTGTCGATGGATTGACACCCAAATCCGAAGAGAGCACCGCGCGTTGGTGGCGATGCGGTCTTCCGTGCATTTTCTCGTCATACTCATCGTGTCCAGCCTTTCGCGACTTGCGAATGTGATCGATGCAAAGATTCACGACAATGCGATACAGCCATGTATAAAAACTAGAAGTGCCCTGAAAGTTTCCCAAGTAACGATAAACTTTGACAAAGGCTTCTTGGGTAATGTCCATGGCGTCGTCCGGGTTTTTCAACATGCCCAGGGCAATCGCATATACCCTGCGCTGATAGCGTGTCACCAGTTCGTTGAATGCGGCGTCGTCTCCTGTTTGACAACGCGACACCAAGTCGAAATCGCTGTCTTTTTCAGCGGCCCGAGCCGATGACAAGCTTGAAGGAGTGGACTGATTTGGGGTTTTGTTATTCACTTTTGTAGGCATGGTGCGATGTGGGTTTTGTCTCCATGCGGCACTGTAGCACCAAGTCGAGACCAACCGCAATGCTGCGGCGTTGACAATCGAAAAGCCGCGCGGTAGCTTTTGCACTCACAACGCCAACAACACAAATCACATGAGCACAGATATCCGGACATTGCTGCACCAATTCACGGTCTTCACTGAAGTTCCAGAGGTACGGTACACCCAACTGACCGAGGCCACCATCACGCTAAAATTCAGCAAAGGCGACCGCATCTGGGAGGAAGGCGACAACAGCAAATACCTGTATTTTATTGTTTCAGGCTCTGTCAAAATCATCAAACACTCCGAAACTGGCAAGGATGTCATCATCGAAATTTTTGGCCCGCGCGACGCCATTGGCGTGTCCGCCATGCTCGTGAGCAAACCCTACATCACCGAAGCGGTTTGCCTCTCTCCCGTAACCGCGCTCTCCATCCCCAGCGAAATAATCCTCGAATTGCTCGGAGAGGTTCCCGGGATGGCGCTGCGCTCCCTCAAGGGTATGGCCCGACGCCAGCGCATGCTCATGCAAAAAGTCAAGGAGATGGCCGGTGGTGGTGTCGAATACCGCATCGCACATCTACTGCTGAAACTCGCCAACCGCATCGGTGCTGCCGAAGCCGAAAACCAAATCAGCATCCCCATCAACTTATCGCGGCAAGACATCGCCGACCTCGTCGGCACGACGGTTGAAACGGCCATCCGCGTTATGAGCCGCTGGCGCAAGCTCAAAATTGTCGACAACGATCGCACCGGTCTGGTGATTCTCGATCGCACCTCACTCGAAAACGTCGCCGCTGGCCTCACGCTGGATTCCGACGTGTAATTCCACGCAGCAACCGCAGCACACGCCCAAATGCTCGAAGCGATGTGCGCAAGCGCATGCGTCGTTTTGACAGCGTCGCCAAACGACAACCGGACGTGTTATTTGTTGTTTTTCACAGGTCGGAAGGGGTGCAAAAAGCTGGCAAACGCACTGGGACTGCGCGTCTGTGCGTACACCATGCCCTCGCCCGTAAACTTGGCCACTAAGCCTTCGCCGCCCAAGAAAAGCGACTTAATGCCTCCCACCTTGGTGATGGTGTACTGCACCGAGTCCTGAAAGGCCACGATGTGGTCGGTGTCCAAAATGTATTCGCCGCTGCAGCGCTTGGGATAAATCGCCCCATAGGACGAGACGAACACGGTGCCCGGTCCCGTGGCCTTGAGCAAGAAGAGGCCCAGGCCCGAAAAGAACCCCTTGGCGCCGCCCCACTTGGTGTCGAGCACAACGTCGGGCGTGGCCGCCACATAAGCGGAGGACTGAATCATGAGCGAACGCCCCGCCTCCAACTCAAAGGGAATGATGTCTCCAGGGCATCCGGGGGCAATCATCACGACGCCCTCTCCGCCCTCGGCTGTGAACGTGTTTTGAAAAATCGATTCGCCGCCGAGCAACTTTCGCTTGGCTGCCGCAAACACACCGCCGCGCGCCTCTGTCTTGATTTTGATATTTGACGACATGGCGATCATGGCGCCGGATTCGGCTACCACCGACTCGCCCGATGCCAACGTAAATTCCACCATGGCAAAATCGGGAGAACTTTTGATCTCGTATGACATTTTTTACCTCCTCAATTAATTTTCTACCGGCGGCAGTCTGGGACCAAGCAATTGGCCAAATTCATTGGGATTCCGCGTTTGGATGAACAATTTTCCCTTGCCGGTAAAGCGGCAGACCAAACCCTCGGAGGAAAAGAATGTCGAAAACCAGGACCCCACCTTTTTAATGGTGAAGTCGAGGGTGGGCTCAAAAGCGACGATGTGCCCCGTGTCGATGATGAAGTTGCCATCGACTTCGATTTCCTTGATGGCACCAAACGCATTGAGGGCCAGTGGTCCCGTCCCATAGGCGCGGATCCAAAACATTTTCCCCTCGCCAAAAAAGCTTTTGAAGCCACCCCATTTGGCTTGAATCTCAACCGTTGTGGCCGATGCGAGATACGCTTGTTGCTGCACGATGAGCTCGCCACCGGTCATCTCGTAAACCATAATATCGCCCGGCAAACTCGGCGCGAAAGTCACTTCGCCCGGCGCATTGTCCGCATGAAAGGTGTTGCGGAAAAAGGACTCGCCCAAAAGCATGGCGCGGCCAAGGCCTTTCAATAAGCCACCGACACCCTTGCCCTGAGAGGCCGAGGTCTCCATGCGAATGTGGGCGTCTTGCGACACCATGGCGCCGCTCTCCGCCATGACCTTGTCACCCACGTCGAGGCGCGCAATGGCCAGTGCAAATGTGGGACTAAATTCAACATCAAACTTCATGATGACATTCTCCTTCTTGGATCAAGACTTCAGCCTCGGCAAAATCCAACCGATGGTGGCGCCGAGATCCCGGGTTTGTATGTAGAGCTTTCCGTGTCCCAAAAATTCGCAGACCAGTCCTTCTCCCGACATCAAGGTAGCTTTAAAGCCGCCAGCGGTCTTGATTTTGTACGTCAGCGAATCCTCGTAGGCCACGATGTGTCCGGTATCCACAATGAAAGAGCCCTGCACGTCAATGGCGTGAATGGCCCCGTAGGAGTTCACCCACAGATCGCCCGACCCAGAAGCGTGAAGCCAAAATGCGCCTTCCCCAGAAAACAAGCTCTTAAAGCCACCAAACTTGGTTTTCACCCTCACCGCCCCAGCGGAGGCGAGGTAGCTCGAAGCCTGCACCATTAGGGCGCGCCCTTCGGCCATCTCGTAGTGGGTGATGTCGCCGGAAATGGCCGGTGCAAAAAGCACCTTGCCCCCTTGGCCAACCGGGGGCGTGTACGTGTTGAGGAAAAAGGATTCTTTGGCAAAAATCTTTCGAATCACAGCCATGAAGAAGCTGCTGACCCTGCTAAAGAAGCCGCCGAGATTGCTGCCAAAACCCGTCTTGATGATCATGCCATCGCTCATGCCAACCATGGAACCCGCCTCAACCGTGAGGCTCTCTCCTGGCGCCAACTCCACTGTGGCCATGGCAAAAGCTGGACTGAATTCGATCGTCTGCTGCATGAAAACCTCCTTCGCCTCAAAGCGGCAAAAAACAAAACTTCCGATATTAATCGGGGACTGTAACACAATGGATCGGCGCTTCAAGCAGAAGATTCTCGCAACCAAATGCCGATGTGCGGCGCCGAAAGCGGTGCTGTATTAATGAGAGATGGGACAACGCTATGCCTTGTCGTTGCGCGGCGCATCTTCGCCCAAAGACGCGAGAGAGGACGGCGCGACACGTGCATCTTCCGCCTCATTCGCCGGCGTGGTGATCCAGATGTCCACCAACATTTGCAGCTCGGAAATGGCATTGGCCATTTGCCGCGTGCTGTCCTCAATGCGCTGAGAGATCGATTGGTTTTCCATGGCGCTAATATTGATTTGCTCCACCGCAGAAGCGATTTGCGACAACCCCAGGGATTGCTGATTTACCGAGCTATTAATCTCATTGGCCACCGCAGATGCCTCCATAATGGCCTCGCTCAGATCGTTGACAATGGCGCCCGCATTCGACACCGCCGTCACGCCTTCCAATGTGCGCGCTTCGCCGTTTTCGGCTGTCTCCACCATGCCTTCAATGGCCTGTCGAATTGTCGTCAATGTGTGGGTGATTTGCTCTGTGGCCTCTTTGGACTGACCGGCAAGCTCCTTGACCTCCTGCGCCACCACCGCAAACCCTACGCCGTACTCGCCGGCCTTCGCCGCTTCAATGGACGCATTGACAGCCAAAATTTTGGACTGCTCAGCGATGGCGTTTACGGAGTTAATGATGTTGCCAATTTCCTCCACGCTGGAGAGCAGCCCCTTGCTCTTTTGGAAAATATTTTGCGAGTCCGCCTTGATGCGCACCATGATTTCGCTGGCTGTGTCCACGGCGCTCCGCCCACGGGCCGAACCTTCCGAAGACTTTTCAGCGGCTTCGACAATGCGCCCCGCAGCCAACGACACGCTCTTACCTGTCTTTTCCATCTCTTCGACGGTGGCAGCGGTTTCCGCGACGGCGGCGGCTTGCTCAGAGGCCGACACCGACAAATTGGCCATCACCTTCACCGTCTCGAGCGAGACACCGGAGACCGTGGCTGTCAGCGATTGCACCGTGGTGACCTGCTCGTGAAAGGCCCGCCCCAAATCTTGAATCGATTTTGACAGCACGAACATCTCGGTCAGACCGGATTCCAATTGACCGAAATGTGTCAAATCGCCGTCGGCAATGCGCGCCGCAGTTTGGGTAATTCTCGTCATGGGACGCGCCGCAGAAGTGCCGATGAAGAACACCAGAATGGCCACGACGATCAGCGATACGACGAATGTGATGACCATTGAGAGCGCGAAACGAGACTGGTAGTCCTGGTACTCTTTGACCGACTCGGCATACACCAGGTAACCGAGCAGGCGCTCTTCCAGCAGCACCGGCACACCGGCCAAAACCAGATCGCCCTGAATGATGTTGGCGGTGCCCAGCATGCCGTCCTTTTTCCATTGCCCCATTTGCGCCAGCGGCACCGACATAAACAAATCGATGAGCTGCGTGTATACCGCCTGTTCGGAGGCCTGCATGCGCCCCAGCTCTTTCGGCAATATGGCAACAAAATCGCTGCGAGCGGCATCGCCGATGATGTCGTCGGGGCGCCGAAGCGCTCCGCGTTTCTTGGTTGCGGCTTCTTCCCGAACCAAAAATACAGCCACCCCCTCCATCTCGCTCCGCGAACGCATCGCGGCGGCCAACTGCTCGCGCAGCGCTTGCTGGTCATCAACGCTAGATGCGGCAATTTGCATGTCGAACCGCCATCTGTTGACAAAGGCTTCTGCGGTTGCAGCGGCGCCACGCTCAATGACATCGAAAGCGCGTGCTTGCATCCCGGGATTGAAAACGGTGAGAAACAACGCCATCGTAACGATGGCCTGCAGCACGACTACGGATAAAATGAGCGCGGTCAGGGTTTGCCCCAATGTCAGTTGGCGTTTCATGTCGTTCTGTGCTCCCCGTGCGGAAATGGCGTTTGCATCCATTTATAGCACGTCCCAAAGAATTCACCATTTGGCTATTTTTAAAATTACACTGCAAAAAAAACAACGCACAATTGACCAAACCTACTGTATCCTTCAAAGTTATAAACAGTAGCGTACCGTATTTTGTCTGTCTGGGGAGATGCCAATGACCAACAAGATCCTCATTGTGGATGACACAGAAACAATGCGAATGACGCAACAGATGATGTTGGGCGACGAGGGGTACCAAATTGAAATGGCGACCAACGGCGTTGAAGCACTCGAAATGGTGCACCGCAACAAACCCGATCTCATCCTCATGGACATCATGATGCCCTTGATGGACGGCATTGAATGCTGTCAGCGCATCAAATCCGACGAACAGCTCAAAGACATCAAAATCGTCATGGTCACGACACGCAGTGAATACGCCCGTGTCAAAGAGGCGTTTGCGGCGGGCTGCGACGACTACATCAACAAACCCATCAACAAAGAGGAACTGCTCACCAAAGTAAAAGATCTCCTCAAGTTCGTCAGCCTTCGAAAGCTTTTGCGCAACTAAACCGATGGCGCAGCGCACTCTTGCGCAAAGGGACAAGACGTGACACCAGCTTCCATCGAAAAATTGGCTGAACTGAAAGCCCGCCTCGCGGAAATTCACGCGCTGGAGCAGCAAGCCCGCGAGCTCAAAAATGCGCTCGTCAAAGAGGGGGCCCTCTCCCGTGACGAGGCCCTCGACAAGCTGGATTTTTTGCTGCTGCAATCCGCTAATCAAGTCTTGGCGCTGCCCCTGACCTACGTCACCGAAGTCATCGACATGCCCCTGCTCCGCCCCTTGCCCGCGCCCCGTCCGCCGGTGTCTGGGCTGGTGAACTACCACGGAGATTACCTGGCGGTTATCGACATCCGCCCCCTCGTGGGACAACCCGAAACAGCGGCGCGTCCCCACCAGGTCCTCGCCATCTGCGAAGTCGCCCCAAAGCGTTTCGCGCTAAAAGCCGACGATGTCCACGAGGTCATCACCGTCGCAACCGAGGCCATCTCCATCGCCGATCACGTGCTGCCGGGCGTGCTGCACCAAGCGGGCATGTTGCGCATCAACGCGCACCAAAGCGCCGTCATCCTCAATCTCCCCCACATCGCGTTGACCACCCCGCTACCCAACGATGAACCCACGGTGCCCGCAGAGACATGATGCCCTGGTCCGCCCAACGAGAAGCCCAAATCACCGACGCCGAATTGACCGAGCTGCGCGCCTGCATCTTGCAAAAAACCGGCATCTACATCTCGGAGTCAAAGTCTTTCGAGTGGCACACAAAGCTAGGACCACACCTGGCCACGCTCCCAGCCGACGAGCGAAAAAACTTTGTCGCCCGCGTGCACAGCGAGCCCGACTACCGACAAAAAATCATCAACTTGCTCACGGTGGGCGAAAGCTATTTTTACCGCAACCACCCGCACTTCGAAGCGCTGGAACACCGCATTCTCCCCGCGCTCATCGAAGACAATGCGCCGACAAAACGCCTGCGCATTTGGAGCGCCGGGTGCGCGGCCGGCGAAGAGCCCTACTCTTTGGCCATGCTCTTGGATCGCGCCTTCCCAGAGCTCAAGACTTGGCATGTCACCATTTGCGCCACCGACATCAACACCGCTTTTTTGGCGAAGGCTGAACAGGGCATTTACACTCCCTGGTCTTTTCGCGGCGTCCCCGAAGCGCTTCGCACGCGCTACTTCACCCCGGTGGATGCGCAGCGCTATGCCATCGCCTCCCACATACGCAGCCAGGTACAGTTCGAGTACTTCAACCTGATCACGCACCCCATGCGCCCTCCCCGGGGCGCACAATACGACCTCATTTTGTGCCGCAATGTGCTCATCTACTTCCCGCACGACCTCGCTGTACGCGTCACCGCCAACTTGGAAAACGCGCTCTTCCCCCGAGGGTTTTTGATCCTCGGACACTCGGAGTCTTTCTCGGCCCACACCGCCCTCGAAACCATCTACTCGCACGCCACGTTCTATTATCGAAAGCCCCCCGTCTCCGGGGCAACAGCTTCCCCGCCCCGACATTCCCATTCCCTGATTCCGGGCATTCTCCCGGCCATGCCCGCGAACGACAGCGCGCCCCCGAACAAATCCAAAGACACCCCGCTGGCGCCGACGCATCCACCCGCCCGCGAAAACACCCTCTCGCTCATCCAGCTCGCCGAGGAGCACGCCATCATGGGCGAGCTCGATGCCGCCGAGCGCATTTTGGACGAGCTGGCCCTGCGCGCCTCGCGCCCACATCACCGCATCGAGTTTTTGCGTGCGGTCATCGCCGATCAACGCGACGACGCGTCCGCCTCATTGCAACATTTGAAGCAAGCAATTTTTCTCAACAAGGACTTCACCATCGCGCATTACTATCAAGGCGTCATCGCCGAACGCGAAAACGAACGCACCACGGCCAAGCGCGCGTACCGCAACACCATCTCGCTAACGGGCACCATGCCCCCCGACGCCAAAGTCGATAGCAGCAGTGGCATCACCGCGTTGCGGTTGCACGAGATCGCCGCCGAGCGCCTCAAAGAATTGGATTTTTAATTATGGGCACCACCATTTCTGACATCGAACGCAAATTGCTTGAGGCTAGGGCCCAACGCCTGGCCGCGCCCATCGAGCGCCAACAGCAAAAATCACATGCCCATGCGCTGCTGCTCTTCAACAGCGTCGATACCAACTTCGCCATCCAGCTCTCCCACGTAGAAGCCGTTATGCGCATCGCCGATATCTTCCCGATCCCCCACACGCCCGCGCACATCTCCGGGGTCATTCGGCGCCATGGCCAAACCTTTGCGCTGGTCAATCTGCGGCGCTTCTTCTACCCGCAAACCGAAGGCCTCATCGACGAAGACTTCGCCATTGTCGCCACGATCCACCGCAAAACCATCGCGCTGCAGGTCACGGAGATCGAAGGCGTGACACAGCTCTCCCAGGCGAGGTTTTTGCCGCCCCCAGAAAATCTCGACAAAGCCCTCGCGCCCTATGTCACGCACACCACAGCCCAGGGACTCCTCCTGCTCGACCTCAGCGCGCTGGTCTTAGCAGAGGGATTCGGCACAACGAAAATTGAAGGTGCACCATGAAGACCCCCGCAGGCTTTACCCGGGCGCAGATCGAGCAGCTATCCGAAATTTTTCGCACAGAGGCCATCGAACACGTGCGCAACATCGCCTCGGTGCTCTTCTCCATTGAAGACGGGAGGACCGACATCCCCGAGTCGATATCCCACGCCTTTCGCGATGCCCACAGCCTGAAGGGTTCGGCCAATACGCTCGGCTTCCTCCGCGTCGCCATCATGGCCCACCACTTCGAAGATGCCCTGGGCACCATCCGCGATCAAAGGCGCTCTCTGAGCGTTGCCGATCTCGACACGCTCCTCAACACACTGGAGGCCATTCGCGCGTCCATCTACGCCAGTGAACCGGGCGACGACCAACTGTCAGAAAATGAAAACCAAACCCTGCAGCAGTTGAACGCGACATTTTCGTTGCAGCCCCCCCGCACCACCGCGTCTTCCCCGCCCGCGCATGTCCCCCCTCCGCCGAACGCCGCCCCGTCCGCCGACACCGCGCCAACCACCGGGGGCTTTTCCAAAGAGGGCGAGGCGGGGAAACAAGATTTCGTTCGGGTTTCCGAACGGCGCATCGACAACGTCATCAATCAGTTTGGCGAGCTCTTCGAATCCAGCCTGCAGTTCGAGTCTGTCGGACACGACTTGGCCACCAATGTCCACGAGAGCGATCGCCTCGCCGAGGCCCTGCAAAAGCACCTGCAGAAGCTCTCGGGTTCTGCGCTGGAAGCCGACGTTATCGAATTGCTGGGCATGGCCAAAAACCTCGCCATCCTCTCGCGGTCGGCGCAACACAACTTCTTCTCCGAAGAGCGACACCTCCAAAAGCTCCTGCTGCGCACACAAGATGGGCTGCGCGCCATTCGCATCGCCCCCATCTCCAATCTGCACATCACCATCCGCAACCAAGTGCGTGAGGTCGCGCGCGCCGTGGGCAAAAAGGTCGCATTGGAATTGGCCGGTGGCGAATACGCCGTGGATCGCGCCATCCTCGACGCCCTCGAAAAGCCCCTCATTCACTTGCTGCGCAACGCCATCGATCACGGCATCGAGCCGCCCGAACAACGGCGTAAAGCGGGGAAGCGCGAAAGCGGCACCATCGCCGTCGTCGCCCGCCACATGGGAGACGCCGTGGAGCTCTCCATCGAAGATGACGGCCGCGGCATCTCTCCGGAGGGCATCAAAGAAGTGCTCCAGACCAATTTCTCCCTCTCAGAGACACAAATCGCAGAGCTCTCCACCGACCAGTTGTACGACTATCTCTTCGAGTCTGGGTTCTCCACCACCGCCAAGGTCTCCCAAATCTCGGGACGCGGTGTGGGCCTCGACGTGGTCAAGCACACTGTGGAACAATTCGGCGGCGAGGTTAGCCTGCGGAGCACCCCGGGAAAGGGCACGCGCATAGCCCTGCGATTGCCGCTAACCATGTCGTCCATCCGCTGCCTTCTGTTTGGGGTTGGCTTGCAAACCATGGCCGTCCCGGCGGCCAACATCGAAAAAGTCTTGGTCCTCCTCGAAAAGGACATCCAAAAAGTGGGCGGCGGAGATGTCATCAACTACGCTGGCGGACACCTGCCCCTCTCCTCGTTTCAAGAGGTACTCCAGCTCTCCAATGCAGACCACATGTCGGCGCAACAAAACACTGGGTTCGCAGCGGTTCTCCGCTTTGGCGAGCGCCGCTTTGCCTTTGCCTTCGACCAAATATTCGAATACACGCAGCTCATCATCAAACCCCTGGGCGACCTCCTGGAGCGCGTCCCCAATGTCTCGGGCCTCGCCCTGTTGGGCACCGGAAAGTTGGCCCTGGTGCTCAACCCCGCAGACCTCATACGCTCGGCATCTGGCCTCTCCGCCACCAAGCTACCCACCGTGCCCCCCGCCGCCATCCAGCAACGCACCATATTGATCGTCGATGACTCCATTGCGATTCGCACCATGCAAAAAGCCTTGCTCGAATCCTCCGGATTCAAAGTCCTGAGCGCCTCCGACGGGCTGCAGGCACTGCAACTGCTGGCTTACAACACCGTAGACGCGGTGTTGTCCGACGTGCAGATGCCCAACATGGACGGCTTTGAATTGACCCGCGTCATTAAGTCCCGCGACAAAACCAAGAACATCCCCGTCATCCTGGTCACGTCCTTGGGATCCGACGCCGACATTCAGGCGGGCCTGGCATCAGGCGCCGATGGACACATCATCAAAAAGGAACTCACGCGCAGCGAGTTGTTAAAGACCATCAATCAACTCATTTAACGAGGGCACGAAACAAACCATGATGCGCATTCTCATCGCCGAAGACTCCACCACCGTACAGCGAACGCTGGTGTCATTGCTGGCGCAGGAGCCCGGCATCGAAATCGTCGGCATCGCCAACAATGGACTCGAGGCCGTCGCCCAATGCCATCGCCTCAAGCCCGACCTGATCACAATGGACATCTTCATGCCCCAAATGAACGGACTGGAGGCCACGAGAACCATTATGGCCGAATGCCCCACGCGCATTGTGATCATCAGCTCCATGGTGGGCTCGCGCAACATCACATTGGCGTTTGACGCCATGCGCGCCGGGGCCGTAGAGATCATCGAAAAACCCGGCGGGGTGCTCACGGGCAACTATGCCGAGGTGAAAAAAACACTGCTGAACGTTATCCAAAAGGCCCGCGCTTCACGTCCGACAGCGCAACTGAGCTGGCTGCCCCCTCCGGCGTCTTCCTTGCCTCCTGCCCCGCTCCCCAAACTGTCCACGCCCGCTGCGAATGCGCACCGCCACCAGCGACCGCCATCTGGCACCGAAAAATTCCGGCTGGAAAAATTTCCCACGTCCCTGATCTGCATCGGCGGCTCCACCGGTGCCCCAACCGTCATCATGGAAATACTCGCCCAGTTGCCGGCCGACTTCAGCCTCCCCATTGTCATCGCCCAGCACATCTCCCGCGGCTTTGCCAAGGGCATGACCGCCTGGCTCGACAACGCGTGTGCGCTGCCAATTCGCTTGGCCTCACCCGATGAACGCCCCGCAAAGGGAACGGTCCTCGTGGCCCCCGACGACTGCCACACCGCGTTCAACGACGACGGGCGACTCCTGTTCCGCGCCGCCCGCAACGATGGCCACATCCCCTCCATCGACGGCCTGTTTGAAACCGCCGCCCGCACTTTTCGCGCCAAAGCCGCGGGCATCTTGCTGTCCGGCATGGGCAAGGACGGCGCCAACGGACTGTTGCAAATGCGCACCCAGGGCGGCCTCACCATTTGCCAAAGCGAGGCAACCTCAGTGGTCTACGGCATGCCACGGGTCGCCAAAGAGCTGGGAGCTGCCCACCTGGTGCTCTCTCCCCACGAAATCGCCACCACGCTATTGCAGCTCGACCAAATCACCCGGCGGCAACGCGCCCAGTGACAGCGACTGACTCAATGGCGGCGAATGGTCAACCGCCGAACCGCTGGGCCATCGTCTTTGCCGCGGTGGACAAATTCCTCGAAGGAGAGGTCGTGGACAACGCTGATCTCTTCGTCGTCCAGGTCGATTAAAAACGATATGCTGTGCGGCTTCTTTTGCCAGGTGGCGTCGCGTTTTTCGTTCAGCCAGGTTTTGAGGGTCGAAAAATGCACGTCGGAGAACTGTGCCCGCAACTCGTTGCGGATGCTGCGCACCATCGCAAAAACTGTCACCGCATAGCGCGACGGGTACACGCCATCCTCGGGTTCGACATCGGGCCAAGGCGCAAAACTCGCTGTCAGCACCGCCAGTTTTCGCTCCTGGCGGACAAAGCGCTCATAAGCGGACTTCACCTCGCTGGGATCGTCGCTGAAACGCAGCACCAGATCGCCAATGCAGCGGCAATCGGCGAGTTCTCGCGTCAGGTCATCGACATTTACGAAGTAGGTTTGCTCCTTGCTGAGTTTCGTTTTGTGAACAACTGGCAATCTTTCCATGGCACTCCCTCTCGCAAAAAAAACAAAGCAAAATGATATAATTTCTACCGGGCGAATGCGAGCGCAGAAGTGTGACGAAATACGGCACCCCTCTTTATCTGAAGTATATTCCATTCAATATAATACACCGTATGTAAGTCACTCTACACACTAATCCACGTCACGCATTTCTCTGTGAACAAGAACAGGACCCGGCGCAGAAATTCCGCTAGGATGGCGCCATGAAAACCGCCTTTACACCATACACACTGGGCAACATCGAATTGCGAAACCGCTTCATCCGCGCGGGCTGTTTTGAGGGCATGGCGCAAGAGGGCCAGGTCACCGATGCGTTAATCGAACACCACGAGGCCCTGGCGCGCGGCGGCATGGCCATGACCACCGTGGGCTATCTCTCCGCCAGCGAGGACGGCCGCGGATTTGGGCACGAACTGTGGGCCAATCCCGCCATCCAGCCGCGGCTGCGGCAACTCACCGACGCCGTGCACCGCCACGGCGCCCTCGCCTCGGTGCAAATCGTGCATTGTGGTTTTTTTGCCAGCCCCTGGGTGACGGGTTATCCCACCTACGGCGCCTCCAAAAAGCTCTGCCTGTTTCGCCTCTCCATTTGCCGCAAAATGACCCTCTCTGACATCCGCGAGAAGGTCGACGACTTTGTCCGCGCCGCCCAACTGGCTCGAGACAGCGGCTTCGACGCCATCGAAGTGCACGCCGGACACGGCTACTTGCTCAGCCAATTCCTCTCGCCCTGGACCAATCGCCGCGACGACGAATTTGGTGGCAGCCTCGACAACCGCCTCCGCTTTCCCGTCATGGTCATCTCCGCCCTGCGCGAGGCCCTGGGCCCCGACTTCCCCGTCCTGGTCAAAATGAACCTCGAAGACGGATTTCGCGGCGGCGTGACCCTCCCGGAGGCCGTCATCATCGCCCGCGCTTTTGCCGACGCCGGCGCCACGGCCCTCATCCCTAGCTGCGGCTTCACCGCGCGTACGCCATTTATGATGTTGCGCGGTCGGGTGCCCGCCAAAGAGATGATCCGCAACCAGCCCGAGTGGTTCATGCGCTTGGGCCTCATCTTCTTTCGCCGCCTGGTGGTGCGCACCTATCCCTTTTCGCCCCTGTTTCTGCTCAACGGCGCCCGGGAAATCCGCAACGCCGTATCGATTCCCGTCATTTACATCGGCGGCGTGCTGTCCGCGTCCCACATCGCCACCCTTATGGCCGAGGGCTTTCCCCTGTGCCAACTCGGCAGGGCCACCATCGAAAACCCAAACATCGTTCAACTACTGGGCCAAAACGCCGTGCAATCCTCCGACTGCGATCAATGCAACCGCTGCGTCGCCACCATGGATGCCCACGGCGTCAACTGCGTCACGGCCGAAGAGCGCCGCCAATCAAACGCCCGCTAATCCCGCACGCCGCAAACTTGTCGCGCGCCGCGTTTGGGTCTACAATTCCACACATGAACACGACAGGCATCAGAGAATTTCGCCTCGGAGAAACGATCATCCGAGTTTGTCCGGCATGCGGCGTGGTCAACCCGCAAGGACCGTCCAATGGCTGCCCCCACCTGCAGTTGGTGCGATTTAACGGGGTCCCCGCATCTCTCGAAACCGTATTGATGGATGTGGCGACGCTGCGCCGCGCGTATGTTGAAAAGCTCAGCTCCCTCAAACAGCGCGTGCGGGATGCCGTGCAAACCGGAGAGGGGCACATTGAGGTTCCGCGACAAATTCGCGCGCAAGATGTCGACACGCTGTACTCCAAGGCCAACGACGCCGTCTTTGCGCTGTCCAACCCCGGGATGTCATCCGCCACCCCCAAGGCCGATGCGCCGCGCGCCCGCAAAAGCGCCCCGCGCAGCAAGCCCCTCGACGACCGCCAGCTCGATCTGCTGCTCTTGGCCCACCCCAAGGGCGAGGCCTGACCGGCGCGATCACGGCTGGTTTGACTCTCGCATTATCTTTTGTTTGGCGCTGCGCACTTGCACCACGAAACTCTCGAGATGTCGCGTCGGATCGCCCTGCAGGATAATTTTTTTCCCCACTTGTTTTTCGAGCCGCTTCAGTGAAGGGGCCAATTCGCCCTTGAACACCTCAATAACCCCCGGGTGTAGTTTGACCTCAAACTCCACCCCGTCCACCTCATCGTAGCGGCGCTGGACCTCGCGCATAATCTCGTTGGCCACCGTCAACCGGGACAGCGTGTGCCCGGTACCGTCGCAGTACAAGCAGCGCTCGTGCAGCGTGCGGCCCAAACTCTCCCGCGTTCGCTCTCGCGTCATCTCCACCAAGGAGAAGCGCGAAATCGAGTTCACCGATGTTTTGGCCCGGTCGTTGCGCAACACCTCCATGAGGCGGTCCATCACTTTTTTGCGGCTGGAGGGTCGATCCATGTCGATGAGGTCAAGCACGATGAGGCCGCCGATATTGCGAAAGCGCATTTGATACGCGATCTCTGCCACGGCCTCTAAGTTGGTGGCCAAGATGGTCTCCTCCTGGTCGCGCGCGCCCGCGCCGACAAAACGCCCCGTGTTGACATCCACGGCGGTCAGCGCTTCGCCTTGATCGATGACCAGGGAGCCCCCCGAGGGCAACTCCACCACGCGCTCCAAGGCCCGCCGAATCTCCACCTCAATGCCAAAGGCGTCGTAGATGGGCTCGTCGCCCTCGTACAGGCGAACGACATCGGAACGCCCCGGCACCAAGCGCTGCAAAAAGGATCGCAACCGCGCCGCCTCGCGGGCATCATCGATAAAAATTTCGGCGATGCTGTCGTTAAAATAATCGCGCACGACGCGCAAAATCACCGAGAGTTCCTCGTAAAGCAGGGTGGGTTTTTTGTGCTTCGTGTAGGCTTTTTTGGCGTCGCTCCAGGTCTCCACCAAGTAATTGGCATCTGCGGCCAAGGCCTCTTGAGAGATCTGTTGTGCCGCCGTGCGTGCGATGAGCGCACCCTTTTCGGGAGCGATCTGGCCCAAGATGGACGAGAGACGCGCGCGCTCTTTGGCGCTGTCGATTTTGCGGCTGATGCCGCCGCGATCGGAAAAGGGCATGTAGACCAAGTGGCGCCCCGGCAGCGAGACGTCCGCAGTCACCCGACATCCCTTGGTGCCGATTTGATCTTTGGACACCTGTACGGCGATGAACTCTCCCTCGCGGATCACATCCCGGATAGAGGTTTTGGCCGACTGCCTGCCGCTTTTTTGTCGCGGTTTCGACGCGGTGTCGCCGGTCGTGCCTTCATCGCCTCCTTGGGGTGGTTCGAATTCGGCTTCGTGTTCATCGGGGTGCAACAGATCCGATGCGTGCAAAAAAGCGTGTTTGTCGCGGCCGATATCCACAAACGCCGCCTGCATTCCCGGCAGCACGCGTGTCACGCGACCGCGGTAAATGTTGCCCACCGCCGAACGGTGGTTTTCGCGCTCGACGAGCAGTTCGACGATCATTCCATTTTCGATAATGGCCACGCGCGTTTCCGCCAAGTCGACGTTAATAACAATAATATTTTCTTGTGCCATTCATTTGCTCCGTTTCGCAGGCAACCCGCCTCGGCAAAAGGCCAAAGCAGCATCGCCACTGCGCCATTCTTCCAGTGCTTTCAATTTCCCTTTTCGGCGTTTTGCAGTATTCTCGCTTACCGAAAAGGCAGCGGTATGAAAACGAAAATACGCACGCGATATAGGGTCGGCATTGTCATTGATGCCGTACACGAGCTTTACCAAACAGAGGTGTGGCGTGGAATTTACGAGGAGGCCCGCCGCCAACAAGTGGATTTGCTCACGTTCATCGCCACCTCCCAAGATGGCATCAGCCGTTTCGAGACGCATTACGACATCGTCCGCGACTTTGCCACCCATTCCGACGTCGACGGGTATATTTTGTTTTCGGGTTCCATCGCCGAACACCAAGGCACGCCCTTCTTGTCGTCGCTTAGCCAACAGTTGTCGCACCGCCCCCTGGTCAGCCTCTCTATGCGCCTCCCCGGCGTCCCCAGCATCCTCGTCGACAACGCCGCTGGCGTGGCCGCCATTGTCGAGCACTTTGTCATCGCACACAATTTGCAGCGCATCGCCTTTGTCGCGGGGCCTCCCGGCCACGAAGAAGCCGACATCCGCTTTGCCGCGTACCAAGACGCCCTAAAGCGCCACGGCATTCCCCTGGCCACCGAGCTCATCTTTCCCGGCACATTTTTAAAGACTGCCGGCGCCCACGCGGTCCAAAGCCTCATCGAAAACAACATCGCGTTTGACTCCCTCATCGCTGCCAACGATGAGATGGCCTTTGGCGCCCTCGAAGAACTGGCGAGGCGCGCCTGGCACGTCCCGGTAGAGGTGGCGGTCGCCGGCTTCGACGATGTCGCCTCCTCCGCCATGACCAAGCCCCCGCTCACCACAGTGCGCCAACCCCTCAACCAAATGGGGACCACCGCCCTCTCCCTCCTCATCAACCAGCTCAAGGGCATCGCGGTGGAGCCCGTGCACGCATTGCCCGCCGAACCCACCTTTCGGCGCTCGTGCGGTTGCTTCCCCACCGAATTTTACAATGCGCGCCCCATCTCCAAGCCCCCAGAAGAGCTCGACAAAGAGGCCCTCACCCAACAGCTCACGCGCATCATTTTGCACATGTCCGACGAAACGCACCCCGCCTTTCCCGGTGAGGACACCATTCAAAAATACATGCACGATCTGCTCGAAAGCCTCATCCTCAACGTGCAGCGCCCCACCATTCGCTACATCTTTTTAAACGAAATCGACATGCTGCTGTTTCGTCTCGACGCTTTTGGCAACAGCATCCAAACGATGCGCATTGTCACCAACCGCATCAACACGCAGCTCTCCGTGCTCTTCACCGAATCCGCCGACATTGCGGAGGCCGGCAACATGCTGCAACAAGCCAAGTTGCTGCTCAACGAGAGCGAAAACAACCGCAACCAAAACGCCGTGCTCAATGCGTCGCAAAAGCAGCTCCACGTGGACATCATTTGCCAACGCTTGATCAGCTCCTTTGAACAGCGGGAGCTCCTGGACACCCTCCGCACCAGCCTACCCGAAGTGGGCATCGAGAGCTTCGCCATCGCCCTGTACGGCGATCCTTTTTTGACCGGCAAAAACTGGACATTCCCCAAGACGGCCAAGCTGCTGTTGTCGCAGGAGGGCGCAAACATCGCGCCCGCATTTCCACGTGGCGACACCACCTTTTCTACCGAACTCATTTTGCCCAACGGGCTGCCCACCGACCCCCACACACCGCAAACCCATCTCTTCCTCCCCTTGTTCCACCGCGACGAACAACTGGGATACCTCCTGCTGCAGTACGTCCCGGGGGCGCCCCTCTTCATGTACGAAGAGCTCCGCATTCACGTGGCCAGCGCCTTAAAAAGCGCCTTGCTCCTGCGCGAATTCAAAACCAAATCCATGCTGGATGAGCTCACTGGCGTTTACAATCGACGCGGGTTCATGCACCAAGCCGCCGCGCAAATCCGCGCGTTTCAAGCACAAAAAAACGACGAGCTCCTCCTGCTCTATTGCGACATCAACGGCCTCAAACACGTCAACGACACCTACGGCCACCACGAGGGCGATGTCCTCATCCGCGCCGCTGCCGAAGCGCTGACCAACACATTCCGCGAAGGTGACCTCATCGCCCGCGTCGGGGGAGACGAATTTGTTGTCCTCCTCCAGGCGCCGCAAAACCCAACGCTCGCCAACCAGGTGCTCCAGCGGCTGCGCCAGCAAGTACAACGCGCCAACATCCAACTCGAGAAACCCTTCTCGCTCTCCATCTCTGTGGGCACGGCGCAGCTCGTAAGTGGAGAAGACAGCGACATCGAAACCCTGATGCGCCTGGCAGACAACCGCATGCTGCAAAACAAAAACGACTTTTACCAAAAGCGAGAGAGCAGCTCGGTCCCCCCTGCCCCGTAACGCTGCGAAGCGGTCCAGCGCCGAACCCAACAAAAAAAACAAACGAGAGAAATGCGATGAAATGGAGCGGGGTGTGATGCGGGCGCTATTCGGCGTCAGCGGCGGCGGCGAGGGCGTCGGCTGAGGGCAGTGATGTGAACAGCGCTGAGGCGCGCGTCTTGCCCTTGATGCTGCCTTTCAATTGGGGCGACAGGCGGCCCTTGGCCTCGCGGGTCAACACCACCTTGGCCGAACAGGTTTGCGTTTCCTTGCCGCTCTTCAGGTCGAAGGCATCGGCGGACACGGTGTGGTGGCCGTTGTCGACGACGCTTTTTCCCAATGTGTCTGGGTAGTCCCAAAAGCACTCGCTTTCGATGAGCAGGTTGAGCTTGTCGCCGGTGCCGTTGTCTTTCCAGGTGACGTCAAAAGCTTCGTCGCGCGCGATATCAACGGACTTGGGAGAGAGGAGCGAGATGGGCTCCGGCATGTTGGTGATGGTGCTCTCGTACGGGGACTCTCCCTTGCGATCAAATACGAATGCGTAGGTGTCGGCCACATCGACGGTGGCTTTGTAACGCGCGGGATTGGAGCCGCTCTTTTTCAATTGAACGCCGTTCATCAACACAACGTCGCCACACGTAAGCCGGACGTTGGTACCCCCCGGCTTGTTGCCCACCCAGAAGACGGCCTCGGCCTTGGCAGAAGAAGCGGTTTCGACGACTTCGTACTCGACGTAAATGCCTTCCGTCTTGATGTTGCATGAATCTTCTTGCGGAAAACAGGCCGCGGCCAGGAAAAGAACGACGCCCAAAGAGAGATAACTAAGTTTGTATTTCATAACGCCTCCCATTTCGCTTCCGGTGCACAGCGCACCGGGCAGGTAGTACACAAGCCATTTTGACACCACAACGCGCCGCGTTGTTCAATAATGATTATCTCCATTGGCATTCTCCATTCAAATCATCTTTTTTTGCTGCGGTTCGGCCAGTGAACCGTGCTACTGTGCTGGGTTTGGTAGGTGCGCAATATGACGAAAAACAACGATGCATTCTCGCGATACCCCACAGTGGTCGAAGAAACCCAACTGCTCGAAAATGTACAGCAGCACCTGAGCACCCACGCCACACGCCTGGGCCGTGGCGCCAACTACGACACGGAGATGCTCGAATTGCGCGATGCCATGGCCGTGGCGCACCCCGAAGATCTGCCATCCCTCGTCGAGCAGATGACCCGCCTGCAAGCCATCGCCGCCCAGCGCGGCCAAGGCGACGACCTCCCCATCGATCCCAGCAGCCCTTATTTCGGTCACCTGCGGCTCAAAGAAGACGGCAAAGAGCGCGACGTCCTCATCGGCAAGCGCACCTACCTGGCGCCCGAACAAGGCGTCCGCATCGTCGATTGGCGCAACGCACCGGTCAGCCGCATTTACTATTGCTACGAAGAGGGCGACGACTACGAGGAGTCCTTTGGCGGCAAGCCTCGGCGCGGCATCGTCACAGCGCGGCGCTCCATCACCATCCAAGACGGCGACCTCAAACGCATCTCCAGCATTGAAGGGGTGTTTGTGCGGCGCAAGGGCACGTGGCTGCAACTCGACGGCAACGGCCCGCAGCTCTCCGGCGGCCAGGGCATCTCTGTGCGCGCCGACCACATCGCTCCGGTGCGAGGCCGCCTGGGCGTCGACGCCGACGGCACCGATCGCAAGGACAAACACCTCCCCGAGATTTCGGCCCTGCTCGACCGCGCGCAGTTTGAGCTCATCTCCAGCAACCCCGAAGATTTTTTGGTGGTGCAGGGCAGCGCGGGCTCGGGGAAGACCACCGTCGGCCTACACCGCATCGCCTGGCTGGCCTATCAAAAACAAAAACGGCTCGATCCGCGCAAGATGGTGGTCATCGTACAAAACAACGCGCTGAGCCACTATGTCGCAGGGGTCCTGCCCGCCCTCGGCGTACAAGGTGTCAGAGTCATTACATTTGAGCGCTGGGCGTCCACCATTCGCAAGCGCCTCATCCCCGAGCTCCCCGACCGCTACAGCGACGACACCCCCACCATCGTGTCGCGCATCAAAAAGCACCCAGCCCTGCTCAGCATCATCGACGACATCGCAGACGCCCAAGACGAAGCCAGCACCGCCAAGCTCACCCAAGCCATGTCGAATGCCCCGGGTGGCGACCGCGTCCTCCACGCCTGGCGACACTTGCAGCGCCTCCCCCTGGCCGCTCGGTGCCGCCGCGTGCTGCAATGGCTAGATGGCGACGCGCGCATCGGGCGTTACCGCGCCGACACCGTTGACCCCCGCACACTGATTCACGCCGAGTCCCTGCTCTCCCGCATACAAGACGAAGCCGGCGACATCGTCTCCGATTGGGCGAACTTCTTTACCGATCCCGCGGCCATGCGGCGCGGGTTCGAGACCCACGCCCCCACCGCCTTTACCGACGAGGACATCCAGCAAGCCCACACCTGGAATGTGTCGCTGTACAGACGCCTCGACGCCGAGGGCGATGACGCCGACGACGGCCCCCCCGTGGTGGACCGCGAAGACGACGCCATTCTGCTGCGGCTGCACCAGCGCAAAAAAGGCTGGCTGCGCGATGCCAGGGGCCGGGTTGAATACGACCACATGATGATCGACGAAGTGCAGGACTTCACCGCGCTAGAAGTGCGCCTCATGATGGACTGCGTGGCCCGCAATTGCCCCATCACCCTGGCCGGCGATACCGCACAGCGCATCGTCCAAGAGGGTGGCTTCGACGACTGGGACGCCTTCTTCGACGATCTCGGCAAAACCGTCGCGCACGTGGCCCCGCTCAAAATCGCCTACCGCTCCACCGCCCAAGTGATGCGGCTGGCCACCGAGGTGCTCGGTCCCCTTGCCAAGGACGTGGCCCGGGCCAACCGCGAGGGCGCCGAGGTCGAGGTGCATCAGTTCTCCGATCCGGGGCAAGCGGTGGACTTTCTCGCCACGGCGCTGCGCGA